>Ga0116149_1001892_pt1 | contig 24257 bp, 14 predicted proteins | sample AD_UKC057_MetaG_FD_89787 | JGI IMG/M metagenome (GOLD analysis project Ga0116149, IMG submission 89787) | Active sludge microbial communities of municipal wastewater-treating anaerobic digesters from USA - AD_UKC057_MetaG | ecosystem: Engineered > Bioreactor > Anaerobic > Digestate | place: USA...
CCGCCTGTGGCCACTGCGACCACCATCCACAGGCGGGACGCCTGTGCCACTCGGGCGCAGATGGCGCCCAGATCCGGGCCCGCCGCAGCCATCCTCCACGTTCCAAATGCTAGAATGCTAGGACGTTATCGGCAGCATCGCCATCCTCATGAAGGTGCTGATCGCCAACCGTGGCGAGATCGCCGTGCGGGTCATCCGCGCGTGTCGCGAGATGGGCCTGCCGAGTGTCGCCGTCTACTCGGACTGCGACCGCGCCAGCCTCCACGTCCGCTACGCGGACGAGGCGTACCCGCTGGGCGGCAACGCCCCTTCCGAGAGCTACCTGCGAATCGACGCGCTCATCGAGATCGCGCGCCGGTCCGGGGCCGACGCCGTGCACCCGGGCTACGGCTTCCTGGCCGAGAACGAGGCATTTGCGCGCGCCTGTGCCGCGGCGGGGCTGGTCTTCGTCGGGCCGCCGGCCGAGGCGATCGAGCGCATGGGCAGCAAGACCTCGGCGCGGCAGGCGGCCATCGAGGCGGGCGTGCCGGTCGTGCCCGGCACGACCGGGCCCCTGCCTCCTAACGCGACCGAGGCCGAGATCTCGTCGGTGGCCGGGCAGGTGGGCTACCCGATCTTCGTGAAGGCGGTCGCCGGCGGCGGCGGGAAGGGGATGCGCCTGGTGGCCGAGCCAGCCGAGCTGCCGTCGGCCGTGCGCGCCGCCCGCTCCGAGGCGCGCTCCTCGTTCGGCGACCCGGCCATCTACATCGAGCGCCAGCTGCAGCGGCCACGGCACATCGAGATTCAGCTGCTCGCCGACGCGTCGGGCACCGTCGTGCCGTTCACCGAGCGCGAGTGCTCCATCCAGCGCCGCCATCAGAAGGTGCTCGAGGAGTCGCCCTCGGTGGCGGTCACGCCCGCCAAGCGGCGCGAGCTGGCCGACGCCGCGGTGGCGGTCGCGCGGGCAGTAGGCTACGTGAACGCCGGGACGATCGAGTTCCTGCTGGACGAGGACGGCCGGTTCTACTTCCTCGAGATGAACACCCGCCTCCAGGTCGAGCACCCGATCACCGAGCTGGTGTCGGGCGTCGACCTGGTGCGCTGGCAGCTTCGGATCGCACGCGGCGAGCGCCTCGATCTCTCGCCCGGGCTGACGCTCTCGCCCCGCGGCCACGCGGTCGAGTGCCGGATCTACGCGGAGGATCCCGACAACAACTTCCTCCCGTCGGCCGGCCTCGTCCTCGGGCGCCGCGTTCCCGGCGGCCCCGGCATCCGGCGCGACGACGGGGGCGTGACGCCCGGCCTCGAGGTGCCGATCTACTACGACCCGCTCATCGCCAAGCTGACCGCGTGGGGGGGCAGCCGCGACGAGGCGGTGGAGCGGCTCGGGCGCGCGCTCGGCGAGTACGAGGTGCGCGGGATCAAGACGAGCATCCCGTTCTTCCGGTGGCTGTTCCAGAACGACGACTTCCGGGCCGGGCGCTTCGACACGACGTTCCTCGACCGCGAGCTGGCCGCGCGAAACGGCGTCCCGTTCGTGACCATCGCGGCCGGGGCCGAGCACATCGCGCTCCTGGCCGCGGCGATCCACGCCTTCGAGCGGGCCGCCGGGAACGCCGGCGCGGCGCCGCGCGGACGGGCCGCGAGCGCGTGGACGCTGAGGGCGCGGAGCGACGGGCTGAGAAACGGGTAGGGCGGGGATCAGGGTGTGGTGAACGTGGACACGTGACAGCGTGACGGTTGCCGCGATGCTGTTCGACATCGAGATCGGTGAGCGCGTGCACCGCGTGTCGGTCGAGCGGGAAGGCGCCCGCTACCGCATCGTGGTGGACGGCCGCGCCGACGTCGTGGACGCTGCCCGCGTGGACAGCGCAACCCTGTCGCTGATCGTCGTGGGCGAGCGGCACGAGAGCCACGAGGTGGCCCTGCTCGAGCGCGGCGAGCCGGGCGCGCTGGAGGTGCACCTGCGCGCCGGGGTCGTCGCCGCGCGCGTGAGGCCGGCCGGCAGCCGGCGCGGCGGGGCGCAGGCGCCAGGCGGCCCGGGCGGACCGGTCAAGCTCACGGCGCCGATGCCCGGGAAGATCGTCAAGGTGCTCGTGTCGCCGGGCGACGAGGTGGGCCCGCGCCAGGGCCTGGTCGTCGTCGAGGCGATGAAGATGGAGAACGAGCTGCGCGCCCCGCGGCAGGGCCGCGTGGCGTCGGTGCACGTGCAGGAGGGCGCGCTGGTCGAGGCGGGCCGCCTGCTCCTCGTGATCGAGTGAAGCGTTCGAGGCTGCTTTCGAGGTGACCCGACTGTCGTCCATCCTCCGTCGCTGGCCCGAGGCGGCACTGGCCCTGGTGCTCGCGGCCGTCGTCGTGTGGGCGGGCTTCCTGCCCAGGTCGATTGCCCTCGTCCTGCTGGGCGGCGTGATCGTGTTCGCGGTCCGCCGGCGCGTGCGCGACGTCGTGCGGGCGGGCGTCGCCCTGGCCGTCATCCTCTTGTTGACGGCGGCCGCCACCCTCGTCGTCGACCTGGGGCCGGCGCTGCGCCGGCTGGCCGAGGTCCAGGGCGGCCGCCAGATCGAGCGTCCGCTGCACATCGCCCGGCTCGGCATCCACCTCGGCAGCGGCCGCTTCGTGGCCGACGGCATCCGCATCGAGGGGCTGAAGCCAGGCGACCAGCCGTTCTTCACCGCGGGCCGCGTGTCGGTCGGCGTTCCCTGGTGGCGCGTCTTCCGCACGCGGGAGATCCTCATCGAGTCGATCGAGCTGGCCGACTGGGTCATGCTGATCGAGGACTTCGAGGAGGGCGGGAGCAACTTCATCCACATCCCGACGCCGAAGAGGAAGCGCGACGATCCCAACCGCATCAGGACGACCCTGAAGTACGTGCACGCGGGGCGCGGCCGGCTCACCTACAACGACTACGGCACGTGGCGCACCACCGCGGCGAACCTCGACGTCGTCGTGGAGCGCTCGGGCGGGCGGTACCGGGGCCGCGGGTCAGCCTCCAACGGCAGCGTGCTGGTGGAAGACTACCTGCCGATGCGGGCGGACATCCGCTTCACCTTCGAGATCAAGGGCAGCATCGTCGAGTTCGACCGGATCGAGCTGCACACCGACGGCACGCACTCGATGCTCACCGGCCGGGTGGACGTGGGGCACTGGCCCGAGCAGACCTACCAGATCCGCTCGCGGCTGGACCTCTGGAAGATGCGCGAGGTGTTCTTCGCCAACGACACCTGGCGCAGCCGCGGCGAGGCGACCTTCGACGGGACCTTCCACCTGTTCAAGGGGGGGCACCGCCTCGCGGGCGACTTCGCCTGTCCCCTCGCGTTCGTCAACCGGCTGCCGTTCCCCCGCCTGCGCGGGTCGCTCGAGTGGGAGCCGGATCACTTCGAGGTGACCCGGGCGTCGGCGCTCTTCCAGGGCGGCCCGATGCGCTTCACCTACTCGATGGCGCCGCTCGGCCGGCCGACGCCGGCGCTCGCGCGTTTCGACGTCGAGTACGAGGGGGTGGATCTCGGCCAGCTGTCCGACCTCTTCGCCTTCCGGGGCATGCGGCTCGAGGGGCGGGCCAGCGGGCACAACCTGCTCGAGTGGCCGCTCGGGGGCGGGTGGCCGCAGCACCGCGGCGGCGGCGTCATCCGGATCGCGCCGCCCGAAGGCGTCGTGGTGATGGGGCGCGAGCCGGCCGATTGGGAGGAGGAGATTCACGCCGAGCCGCCGCCGATCGGGCCCGAGCCGCACCCCGCCCGCACGCGGAGGCCGCTGCCGGTCGGCGGCCGGTTCGAGTACGCCTTCGGGCCCGAGTGGGTGGACGTCGCGCCGAGCCACCTCGCCACGCCGCGCACCTACGTCGAGTTCGAGGGCCGGTCGGCCTACTCCAGGCGCGCACGCTATCCCTTCTACGCGCGCAGCGCCGACTGGCTGGAGAGCGACCGCGTGCTCGCCTCCATCCTCACCGCGTTCGGATCGCCGACCGGCGTCGTGGCCGTGGGCGGCTGGGGCGACTTCCGCGGGGTGATGCTCGGCGACTTCAACGACCCGCGGGTCGAGGGGGTCTTCACCGGCGAGGGGATGCGCGCGTGGGACGTCGTCTGGGGCGGCGGGCGCGCCCACCTGGTGATCGAGGACGGCTACGTGGACGTGACCGACGGCCGCGTCGTCCGTGACGGCGGCGAGATCGTGGCGAACGGCCGGTTCTCGCTCGGCTACCCGCGAGCGGACGGCGGGGAGGAGATCAACGCGCGGATCGCGGTCGCCGGCCGCCCGCTCGCCGAGTTCCGCCACGCCTTCCAGCTGGACGACTGGCCCGTGGACGGCAAGGTGGACGGTGAGTACCACCTCTACGGACGGTACCAGGGGCCCTACGGGTTCGGCCACATGACGGTGACCGAGGGGACCGCGTGGGACGAGCCGTTCGAGACGGCCACCACGCCGCTGCGCTTCGAGGGGACCGGCGTGCGCCTCGAGGGAGCGCGGGTGACCAAGGGCACCGGCGTCATCACCGCCGCCGCGAACGTCATCTGGGAGGGGCGGTACTCGTTCAACGCAGACGGCCGCAACATCCCGATGGAGTCGGTGGCCGCCGTGCGGAACGAGCGGGCGCCGCTCTCGGGAGTGCTGCACTTCCGGGCGAACGGGGCGGGGGAGTTCCTGCTGCCGCGCTACGAGGTGCAGGTCGGGATCGACGACCTGTTCGTCGGCGACGAGGGAATCGGCCAGGCGAAGGCGCACCTGTCGTTCCGCGACCGGCTGCTGACGATCGCCGAGCTGGAGATCGCCTCGCCGCGCCTTGCCGTGTCGGGAACGGGCCGCGTCGAGATGAACGACACCGGCGACGCCGAGCTGACGTTCCGGTTCAGCGACACGTCGCTCGACCCGTACGTCCGCGCGTTCGAGCCGCGGCTGTCCCCGTTCACCCGCGCCGTGGCGAGCGGCTCGATCCGGGTGATCGGGCAGCTGTACGATCCCGGGCAGCTGGTGGTGCAGGCCGACGTCGAGTCCCTCGACCTGCGGCTGTTCGACTACCGGCTGCGGAACGACCAGGCGCTGCGGATCTCCTTCGATCGGAACGTGGCGCGCCTGGAGCAGGTGGCCCTGGTGGGGGAGGACACCGAGCTGCGGCTGTCGGGCGAGGTGGACGTCGGGCAGGACCGGATCGACGTGAAGGCGGGCGGCGCCACCAACCTCGCGGTCCTGCAGGGGTTTTTCCGCGACATCCGCAGCTCGGGGCGCGCCGAGCTGAGCGCCGCGATCCGAGGACCCATCCGCAACCCCGTCTTCTCGGGCAGCGCGACGATCCGCGACGGCCGCGTCCGCTACTTCGGCCTGCCGCACTCGATCCAGGCGATCAACGGGGAGGTCACCTTCGGGAGCAACGGCATCCAGATGGACGGCCTGACGGCGCAGATCGCGAACGGGTCGGTGCGCTTCGGGGGCAGCATCGAGATGGCCGGCTACGCGCCCGGGCGGCTGGGGCTCAGCGCGACCGCCGAGAACATGGAGCTGCGCTACCCCGAGGGCGTGCGCTCGGTGGTGGACGCCGACCTGCAGCTGGTTGGCACCGTCTCGGCCCCGACCGTGCGCGGGACCATCAACGTGAAGAGCGCGGTGATGCGGAGGCGGTTCGACCTGACGCCGGGCCTGCTCGAGCTGATCGCCGGCCGGCCGGCGGCCCCCGCCGGCGAGGAGCGGCCCGCTGGGACGCTGCCGCTGCGGTTCGACCTCCGGGTGTTCGCGCCGTCGGCGCTGCGCATCGAGAGCAACCTGATGCAGATTCTCGCGAGCGGCGACCTGTCGCTGCGCGGCGACTACAACCACCCGGTGCTGCTCGGCCGGACCGAGATCGAGCGGGGTCAGGCGGTGTTCGAGGGGAAGCGGTACAGCCTCTCCGGCCGCATCGAGTTCCTGAACCCGCAGCGGATCGAGCCGACGCTCGAGATCGAGGCGCGGACGCGCGTGCGCGCCCCGGGGCAGACCTACGACGTGGACCTGCGCCTGCTCGGGACGCTGCAGAGGCTCGAGCCGCAGTTCTCCTCCGATCCGCCGCTGCCGCCCGTCGAGATCCTGTCGCTGCTCTTCGGGGGCGAGCCGGGGCGCAGCCAGGTCGCCGACCCGGAGCTGGGCTCGCTGCAGCGGGCCGAGACGCAGGGGCGGCTCGGCTACTCGCGCCTGGAGCAGGCGGTCGTCGGCACGCTCTCGAGCGACGTGACGCGCGCGGTCGAGCAGGTGTTCGGCCTCGACTCGTTCCAGATCACGCCGTCCTTCTTCGACCCCTACCAGCGCGTGCAGCCCACCGCGAGGCTGACGGTCGGCAAGCGGATCTCCGACCGGGTGTACCTGACGTTCTCGCGCAGCCTGAACGCCCCCGAGAGCGACCAGGTCATCCTGCTCGAGTACGACCAGAGCGACCGGCTCTCGTGGATCTTCTCGCGCAACGAGGACAAGACGTTTGCCCTCGATGTCCGCGTGAGGCACGTCTTCTGATGTTGCGACCGATCACGGGTTCGACCACAAAGGACACAAAGGGGTGCGCGCGCGCCCTCATTGCTGCGGCCTTAGCCCTGCTCGCGCCGGCCGCGCTGCTGGCGCAGGCCCCCGCGGCGCCCGTGATGCAGCCGGCAACGCCACTCCTCGGCGAGCGCATCGTCGAGGTCCGTCTCATCGTCGAGGGGCGTCCCGTCAGGGAGCCCGAGCTGCGGCGCGCGCTCGACACGGTCGAGGGGGCGCCGCTCTCGGCCTCGGACGTGCGCGAGAGCATCCTGCACCTGATGGCGCTGCGGCGCTTCCAGGACGTGCAGGTCTCGGCCGAGCCCGCCGCCGGCGGGGTTGCCCTGACCTACGCGATGCAGCCGCGCGAGGTCGTCACCGGGATGGACTTCGAGGGTGACCTCGGCCTGAGCGCACGCCGCCTGCGCAGCACGATCATCGAGCGGTGGGCCGGGACGCCGCCGCTCGAGCGTGCCGATGAAGCGGCCGCGGGCCTCGAGGCCTACCTGCGCGAGCGGGGATACCGCGGCGCGAAGGTGTCGGCCCGTACCCGTTCGGAGGGGAACTACACCGCCGTCCTCGTCTTCGACGTCGCCGCCGGTCCCCGCGTGCGCGTGACGTCGCTCCGGGTGGACGGGCCCGAGGACGAACGCGAGCGCGCGCTCGCGGCCCTCGGCCTGTCGGTCGGCTCTCCCTTCGACCCCGGCGTCGCCCTCGATCGGATCGATCAGTACGCCGACCGGCTCAGGAGCCGCGGTTTCTTCGACGCGAGGGCCGAGCTGGTGACGGCCTACTCCGCCGACGGGCGCGGCGTCGATCTCGTCGTGGAGGTCGAGCGCGGCCCCCACGTCACCCTGGTGTTCCGCGGGGACCCGATCCCGCGCGAGAAGCGCGAAGAGGTGCTGCCGCTCGATCGCGAGGGGGGACTCGACGAGGACCGCCTCGAGGACGCCAGCCTCGAGTTCGAGCGCTTCCTGCGCGGCCAGGGCTTCCGTGAGGCGACCGCGCCGCACTCGCGCGAGCAGGGCCCGGGAGGGGAGACGCTGCTCGTGTTCACGATCCGCCGCGGCCCGCAGTACAAGATTGCGGACGTCGTCCTCGAGGGCGTGCAGCAGCTGCCGGCGGCGACGGTGCGCCCGATGCTCGCGACGGCCCCGGGGCAGTGGTTCGTGCAGTCCCGCGTGGACGCCGACGCCGCCCGCCTCGCCGAGGAGTACCGACGCCGCGGCTTCCGCGAGGTGAAGGTCTCGGCCGAGGTGGCGCCGCGCGCCGGGTCGCAGTCGCCCCTGCTCGACGTCCGCTTCACGGTGGCCGAGGGGCCGCGCACGACCGTCGGCACCTTCACCTTCGAGGGCAACGAGTCGGTGCCCGCCACCACGCTTCGCGGCGTGGTGAAGTCGCAGCCGGGTGCGCCGTACTACCAGCCGCAGGTCAACGCCGACCGCGACGCGATCCTCTCGCTGTATCTCGACCGCGGCTTCCAGCTGGCGTCGGTCGAGGCCCAGGCCCAGACGGCGCCCGACAGCAGCCGCGTGGACCTGCTCTTCCAGATCCAGGAGGGGCCGCGCATGGTGATCGATCGCGTGCTCGTGGTGGGCAACCAGCGGGTGGACGCCCTGACCATCGAGCGCGAGACCGGCCTCACCCGGGGCATGCCGGTTTCCCCCCAGGTCCTCGCCGACGCGCGCCGCCGCCTGGCCTCGATGGGGCTCTTCCGGCGCGCCCAGATCTCGGAGCTGCAGCTCGGGTCGGGCACCGAGCGCGACGTGCTGGTGGAGGTGGAGGAGGGGCCGGTCAACACGATCGGGTACGGCGGCGGCCTCGAGGGGCTGCTGCGCCTCAAGCGCGACAGCGGCACCGGCGGCACCGTCGAGCGCTTCGACGTGGCGCCGCGCGGCTTCTTCGAGTTCGGCCGGCGCAACCTCTGGGGAGGCAACCGGACGATCAACCTGTTCATGCGGGGCGCGATCCGCTCGAGCGACCTGGTGAACGCCTCGCGCGACGACCCCTCGCCGCCGGTCACCGCCCCCCTCGACGACGAGGGATCGGGGTTCCGGGAGTACCGGGTGCTCGGCACGTACCGGGAGCCCGGGTTCATGGGGCTGCCGATCGACCTCGCCGTCACCGGCGTGGTGGACCAGGCCATCAGGTCGAGCTACGATTTCAACCGCCGCCAGGCGTTCCTGGAGGGCAGCCACCGCTTCAGCCGCTTCAGCGCGGCGGGACGGTACTCGCTGGGCCGGACGCGTGTGTTCAACGACCGGATCGCTCCCGAGGATCGCCTGAACATCGACCGGCTGTTCAACCCGGGGCTTCGCCTTTCCACCTTCTCCGTCTCTGCCGCGTTCGACACCCGCGACGACCCGGTGTCTCCGACGCGCGGAGCACTGGTGCTGTTCGACACCGGCCTGGCTGCCCGGCGCTTCGGATCGGACATGGGCTTCGTGCGAAGCTACGCGCAGTCGTTCGTCTTCCGCGAGATCCCGAAGGCGCGCGGCACGGTCGTCGCCGCCGGCGTCCGTGTCGGCCTGGCGCGCGGGTTCCCGAGGATCATCGGGCAGCTCGACGACAGCGGTGACCCGGTGCTCGGGCCGGACGGGCAGCCGATCCTGGTGGAGGTGCGCGACGTGCCCGCCAGCGAGCGCTTCTTCGCCGGCGGCGACACGACGGTGCGCGGCTTCGCCCAGGACCGGCTCGCGTCGTCCGGGGTCCTCGACCGCAACGGCGTGTCGCGCGGGGGGCAGGCCGTCGTGATCTTCAACGGCGAGCTGCGCTTCCCGATTCTCAGGGGCCTCGGCCTCGGCGGCGCCGCCTTCGTGGACGTCGGCAACGTCTACGCGCGGGCGGCCGACATCGAGCTCGGGGCCTTGCGCACCGGGATCGGCTTCGGGATCCGGTGGAGCTCACCAGTCGGCCCGCTGCGGGTCGACCTGGGATGGAAAGTGAAGCGGCACCGGTTCCAGAACGGCGAGCGCGAGGACGGCTTCGCGCCGCACATCACCATCGGGCAGGCGTTCTGATGCGACGACCCACCGGGCAGCAGGCCGGGGCGCGGAAGCGGCGCGTGGCGAACGGGCGCCGGACGGCCGTAGCGGCCGCGGCCGCCGTCGCGCTCTGGCTCGCCTCGGCCCCTGCTGCCGCACAGCTCGTCGACCGGGTGGCCGCCGTCGTCGGGTCGGGCGTCATCACGCTGTCGGACGCGCGCGCGGTGCTCGCCTTCGGCTTCGTGCAGTCCGGCGGCGGCGAACCGATCGCCGAGGCCGTGGGTTACCTCGTCAACCGTCAGCTGATCCTCGACGAGGTCAACCGCTACGCCGCCCCGGCACCCGATCCCGCGCTGCTCGAGCGACGGCTTTCCGAGGTGAGGGCGCGCTTCCCCGACGCGGCGTCGCTGCAGCGCACCCTCGACGCCACCGCGATGACCGAGCTGCGGCTGCGCGACTTCGTGAGCGACACGCTTCGCATCGAGGCATACCTCGACCAGCGCTTCAACGCCCAGGCCCAGCCCTCGCCCGACGAGGTCGAGCGCTACTTCCAGGACCACCAGGCCGAGTTCAGCTCCGGCGGCGAGGTCCCGCCCTTCGAGACGATCCGCCCGCGCGTGCAGGAGCGTGTCCTGGCCGAGCGCCGCACGGCGCTGATCGCCGACTGGCTCGACCGCCTCCGCCGCCGTTCGACCGTGGCGATCCTGAAGTACTGACGCCTGCCACCTACACCTGCCCCAGGATCGCGGAACGTACGATTTCTGCCGTGTTGAACCCGGAGTGGCTCACCACCGGGGCCGCGATGCTGCCGCGCCGCAGGTACACCACGCCCCAGAACAACCCGAGGGCGGCCGTCGTCACGGCGACGTCGGTCCCCTGGAGCGAGTGCCCCAGCCCGAAGACGACGCTGAAGAGGATGAGGCCGACGGCAGCGCCCCCCAGGTGCTGCCGGAAGCGGTGGAGGATGAAGGCGCGCTGCACTTCCTCCCGCACGCCGCCGCCGATGACGGCCACCGCAGCGAAGATGGCCGCGTGACCCGGCGAGCTGGTGAGCGTCTCGAGCGGGTTCACCGCCACGTCGTCGAGCGCAGGCACCAGGAGCCGGACGGTCAGCATCACCGCCAGCGCCAGCAGGAACACGACCGGGACGTGGAGGACGCCAACGGCCGCCTCGCGCAGGAGCGGCCGTCCCCCGAGCATCACATCCGACACCCGTTCGCCGTGCAGCCGCAGGAACCACGTCACCAGCCCCAGCAGGAGAACGGCGTCGGCGAGCGGCAGCACGAACACGTAGGCGGGGGAAAGGGCCCCGTCGGGGCCGTACGGCGCGATGCCCGCGAGGGCCAGGAGTCCCGCGAGAGCCAGCTGGGTGGGGAGCCCCGAGCAGAGGATCACTTCGATGACCGCCGCCGCCCGGGCATTCAGGCCCCCCGAGGGGTCGCGCAGAGGGGGCGGCAGCCCCTGCGCGAGCGAATCGTCGTCCACGGGCCGACTCTATCACGGGCCGGATCGAATCCTGCAGACGAGCTGTTGGTTGGAAGGTGCGCCGGCGCTGCGGCGAACGGTGCCAGGGCGATCTCGGCGGAAAATGCCCGATCTTCCGGAGCGCCCGCATTCCGCTCCCGCTCAGCTGGACCGTGTAAGAATTACCCGATACACTGGGTTTTTACCGACCACTCGTGCCGGCCGCCGGCCGGCGTTCTTTCCGAGGCCATTCCCGTGGAACACGTTCATCCCGCCGCAGCCGACGCGGAGTCCGGGGAGGCCCCGGGCGTCACCGAGCGGGTGCTGATTGTCGAGGACGACCCGTCCACGCGCCTGGGGCTCACCGAGCTGGTGAGGAACTGGGGCTACCTGGCCGACAGCGCCGAGGACGGCGAGGAGGGGCTTCAGAAGATCACCTCCTTCCGCCCGGCGATCGTCGTGACCGACCTGGTGATGCCCCGCATGGACGGCCACCAGCTGCTCAAGGCGCTGCGCGAGCAAGACCCCGACATCGCCGTCGTCATCCTCACCGCACAGGGATCTGTGGAGTCGGCGGTCGAAGCGATCAAGGACGGCGCCTACGACTACCTGACCAAGCCGGTCGATCCGCAGCGCCTGCAGATCCTGCTCGCCAACGTCGTCGAGCGCCAGGAGACGCTGCGCGAGGTGAAGGCGCTCAGACGGCAGCTGCGCGACCAGGGGGCGTTCGGCCGCATGATCGGCGCGAGCCCTGGCATGCGGAAGGTGTACCGCGTCATCGAGCAGGCCGCGCCGACCTCGGCGTCGGTCCTCATCAGCGGCGAGTCGGGGACCGGCAAGGAGCTGGTGGCACAAACGATCCACCAGCTGAGCCCGCGCGCGAACGCGCCGTTCGTGGCGATCAACTGTGCCGCGATCCCAGAGACGCTGCTCGAGAGCGAGATCTTCGGCCACGAGAAGGGGGCCTTCACCGGGGCCGCCGACCGCCGCCAGGGCTGCTTCGAGCTGGCCGACCGGGGCACGATCTTCCTCGACGAAATTGCGGAGATGACGCCGGCGACGCAGGTGAAGCTGCTGCGGGTGCTGCAGGAGCGCAGCTTCCGCCGCCTGGGCGGACGCCAGGAGCAGAAGGTCGACGTCCGGGTGATCGCGGCAACCAATGCCGATCCGGACGAGGCCGTGAAGAAGGGGAAGCTGCGCGAGGACCTGTACTACCGGCTCAACGTCTTCGGCATCACGCTGCCCCCGCTGCGCGACCGCAAGGACGACCTGCCGCTGCTGACTCAGTTCTTCCTTTCGGAGTTCAACCAGCGCAACGGCAAGTCGATCGCCGCGCTGAACAACGACGCGATGCGTATCCTCGACGGCTACGGGTGGCCGGGCAACGTCCGCGAGCTGCGTAACGTCATCGAGCGGGCGACGATCCTGACCGACGGGCAGTTCATCGAGCCCCGCCACCTGCCGGCGGCGCTCGTCCAGGCCGGCGAGACGGCGAGGCCCTCGCTGCAGCTGCCGCCGGGGACGACGGTCGAGGAGGCGGAGCGGCGGCTGATCCAGATGACGCTCGAGCACACCCGCGACAACAAGACGCGTGCGGCCGAGATCCTTGGCATCAGCCTGAAGACGCTGCACAACAAGCTGAACAAGCTGAAGCTGAGAAAGTAGTTCCTTGCACCTTTCCATCAAGGCCAAGCAGATCGGCGGTATCTCGCTGATCGTCGGCCTCGCCGTCGTCGCGCTGAGCGCGATCCACCTGTCGACGCTGGTCAAGATCAGCCTCGAGGAGAGCGGGGCACGCGCCGACCTGCTAGTGGCCGCGATCTTCCAGCGCGCCCGCCTCGTGGTGCCGGGGCAGGCCGACCCGTACGAGGCCCTGCGGCAGGACGGCGGCCTCCGCTCGATCCTCGAGTCGAGCGCCTACTCGAAGTCGGTCGTCTACGCGGCCATCGTCGACCCGGACGGCGTGGCCGTGGTGCACTCGGTGCCCGACCGCCAGGGGAAGCCGCTCGCGCCCGCGGGAGGCCTCGACGAGGTGCTCGCGTTGCCGAGGCGCCAGCAGGTGGCGAGGGTGTATTCCTCGGAGAGCCTCACACTCGAGGTGGGCCAGCCGCTGCGCCTCGGTACGAGGGACTTCGGCGCGATCCGGGTGGGCGTCTCGACGCTCCTGATCCGGCAGGAGCTGTGGGAGGCGCTCAAGCCCGCCATGGTGACCGCGCTGATCGCGCTCGCACTGGCGATCCTCGTCGCCGGCGTGTTCACGCGCCTGATGCTGCGGCCGATTCACGTCATCCGCGGCGGCCTCACCCGTCTCGGCCGCGGGGAGTTCGGCGTCAAGCTCGACCTGCCCCAGCAGGACGAGTTCGGGGAGCTGGGCAACTTTTTCAACGCGGTCAGCGCGCAGCTCTCGGCCGACCGGTCGCAGCTGGCCGGCCAGAAGGCCAACCTCGAGGCGGCCGTCGAACACATCGAGGACGAGGTCGCCCTCATCAACCCGGCCGGCGAGTTGCTCTTCGCCAACCCCGCGATGCGGCGTGCGCTGCCCCCCGAGTCGTTCGGACGCCCCATCGACGACGTGCTGCCTGCTGGGCACCCCTACCGCGAGCTGGTGCAGGCGACCCTCAGGGAGGGGCAGTCGCGGGGCCCCGTGTCGGCGTCCATCCCGGGCCCGCTGCCTCCCGGTGCCGCCGCCCCCGAGGGAGACGAGGCAGCCCCGCCGGCGACCGAGCGCCTCGTGATGGCGCACGCCATCAAGGACCTCGACCAGCAGCTGGTCGGCGTGATGCTGGTGTCGCGCGACGTCGAGTACATGGGCCGCGTCCAGTCGATGCTGAACTACTCGCGGAAGCTGGTGGCGCTCGGGCGGCTGTCGGCGGGCGTGGCGCACGAGGTGAAGAACCCGCTCAACGCGATGACCATCCACCTCGAGCTGCTCAAGCAGAAGCTCTCGCCCACCACCGTCCGCCGGCGCCCGCGCGCCGCGGTGGCCGTGCCGGCGCCCGCCTCGGGGCTCGGCCTCTCGACGCCCGATCCGGTCGAGGTTAACGGGCCCGACCTCTCGGCCGCCCTGGATCACGTGAAGATCATCGGCAGCGAGATCCAGCGCCTCGACCAGGTCGTCCAGGGCTTCCTGAAGTTCACGCGGGCCGAGGACCTGAAGCTGCAGGACCTGTCGCTCGGCTCGGTCGTCGACGAGGTGGTGCGGATCGTCGAGCCCGAGTGCGCCAAGTCGGGCGTGGCCCTCACGGTCACCGGCTTCGACAGCCTCCCGCCGGTGAGCGGCGACTCGACGATGCTGCGGCAGGCGTTCCTCAACCTCGCGCTCAACGCCTGCCAGGCCATGCCCAACGGCGGGCAGCTGCGGATCGCGGCCTCACCGCTCCCGGGCCGGCGCGTGGAGGTGCGATTCGAGGACACCGGCATCGGCATCAAGCCCGAGCACCTGGAGCGAATCTTCGACCTGTACTTCACCACGCGCGACCGCGGGAGCGGGATCGGCCTCTCGATGGTGTACCGCATCGTGCAGATGCACGACGGCGAGATCGAGGTCGAGTCGACCGAGGGGCGGGGCACGACGTTCCGGATCGTGCTGCGACAGGCGTAGCCGCGTGTTGAGGGGCTTCAGGCCGCGTTCTTCAACGGCCTGGCGGTGCGCGGCGGCTTTCGCGAGGGGCCGTATAATGAAGCCGATGCGAGGATGGACCGGGACCGCGCTCGTGGCGCTGCTGCTGGTGGCCGGCTGCGCGAAGTCGCGGCCGCAGCTGCAGCCCGACGCGACGCCGCTGCTGGTGCCGCCCGCGCCGCCCCGCGTCATCGTGCCGCCCGAGCCCGAACCGATTCCGCTCGAGCCGCTTCCCGAGCCCAGCGAGCTGACCTCGCGGCCCACGCGCCGTTCGGTGCCCCGGCCCGAGTCGAGGACGGCCAAGCCCGAGGCGCCGCCTCCCTCCGCCGAAGCGCCGGCCGTGCCGCCCGTTGCCTCGCCCGCCGAGTCGCTCGAGCCGGTGATGTCCACCTCGCCGGGAGAGGTCGAGCGCCGGGTCCGCCTGCAACTCCAGCGGGCGTCGAGCGACCTCAACCGGGTGGATTACGGCGCCCTCAGCCAGGACGGCCAGGGGCAGTACGACATGGCCAAGCGGTTCATCGAGCAGGCCGACGAGGCGCTTCGCGACCGCAACCTCGTGTTCGCCGGCAAGCTGGCCGAGAAGGCGGCCGGGATCGCCTCGGTGCTGCTCGGACGGTAGCGAAGACCCAAGCCAATCGACAGCTGACCACTGCAGGCTGATACTCCAATTCCGCCTTGCGGACACCCGTCCGTTTTCGGCCAGAAACCCCACGTATTGCGACTGACCTAAAAGACAGGCACAATATGTTGTAGCTCCGATCTTGACAAGGACGGCTGCGGTCGTCCATAGTGGCTGTCCTGCCCAGGTGCTTCTCCGGCGGTCGAACCCGGGCGGACGCGTGGCGGTGGAGCGTTCCCAGCGCCCGTCGCCGACCAAATGGGCAAGCGAGTGGCACGCCTCCCGGGGGCCCGGGGGCGCGTCGGAGGGAAGGTATGCAGAGAGGCGTGACCCAGGAGACGGGATCGGCCGCTCAGAAGGTTGTCGAGCACGACGCACCTGGCCTCACCTACTCGCGATCCTTCGCGTTGTCGGGCCGCGACCCCTTCGCGGACATCGCTTGGGAACTACGCTCGGCGCTCATCACCAACGACAAGGGCGACGTGGTCTTCGAGCAGAAGGGGGTCGAGGTGCCCGCCTTCTGGTCGCAGCAGGCCACCAACATCGTCGTCTCGAAGTACTTCCGCGGAGCGGTCGGGACGCCCGAGCGCGAGACGAGCGTACGGCAGCTGATCGGGCGGGTGACCGACGCGATCGTCGCGTGGGGGCGGGCGGGCCGCTACTTCGCCTCCGAAGACCACCTGCAGGCCTTCGGCGACGACCTGCGCCACCTGCTCGTCCACCAGATGGCGTCCTTCAACAGCCCGGTCTGGTTCAACTGCGGTATCGAGAAGCAGCCGCAGTGCTCGGCCTGCTTCATCAACTCGGTCGAGGACACGCTCGACTCGATCCTGACGCTGGCCAAGACCGAGGGGATGCTCTTCAAGTTCGGGTCGGGCACCGGGACCAACTTCTCGTCGCTCCGCTCGTCGAAGGAGTCGCTGGCGGGCGGCGGCACGGCCTCGGGCCCCGTCTCGTTCATGAAGGGCTACGACGCGTTCGCCGGCGTGATCAAGTCGGGCGGGAAGACGCGGCGCGCCGCCAAGATGGTGATCCTCAACGCCGACCACCCCGACATCGTCGAGTTCATCAACTGCAAGGTGGACGAGGAGAGGAAGGCCTGGGCCCTGATCGACGCCGGCTACGACGGCTCGTTCGCCGGCCCGGCGTACTCCTCGGTCTTCTTCCAGAACTCGAACAACAGTGTCCGGGTGTCGGACGACTTCATGCGGGCCGTGCTCGACGACGGGACCTGGGAGACGCGGGCGGTCACCGACGGACGGGTGATGGGCACCTACAAGGCTCGCGAGCTGATGCGGATGATCGCCGAGGCGACCCACGTGTGCGGCGACCCGGGCATGCAGTTCGACACCACTGTCAACGAGTGGCACACCTGCCCGGCATCGGGCCGGATCAACGCGTCGAACCCGTGCTCCGAGTACATGTTCCTCAACGACTCGGCGTGCAACCTCGCCTCGCTCAACCTGATGAAGTTCGTGGACGAGGCGGGCGAGTTCGACGTGCAGGCGTTCCGCGCGGCGGTTGACACGCTCATCACCGCCCAGGAGATCATCGTCGACAACGCCAGCTACCCGACCCGGGCGATCGAGCGCAACAGCAAGGAGTACCGGCCGCTCGGCCTCGGCTACGCGAACCTCGGGGCGCTGCTGATGGCGCGCGGGCTGCCCTACGACAGCGACGCCGGGCGTCACTACGCGGCCGCGATCACCGCGCTGATGACCGGCGAGGCCTACGCCCAGTCGGCCCGGATCTCGCGGGACCACGGCGGGCCGTTCTCCGCCTTCCCCAAGAACCGCGAGCCGTTCCTCCGCGTGATGCGGAAGCACCGCGACGCCCTCAAGGACGTCAACCGCGGCCTCGTGCCGCCGCCCCTCTACCGCGGCGCCCAGCGGGCGTGGGACGAGGCCGTCGAGCTGGGCGAGGAGTCGGGGTACCGGAACGCGCAGACCACGGTACTCGCGCCGACCGGGACCATCGGCTTCATGATGGACTGCGACACCACCGGGATCGAGCCCGACATCGCCCTGGTGAAGTACAAGAAGCTGGTGGACGGCGGCCTGATGAAGATCGTCAACCAGACGATCCCGCTCGCGCTCGCCCGCCTCGGCTACACCCCCGAGCAGGTGAAGGCGATCGTCGCCCACGTGGACGAGATGGAGACGATCGAGGGGGCGCCGTTCCTCAAGGAGAAGGACCTCCCGGTCTTCGACTGCGCGTTCAAGCCGGCGCGCGGCACCCGCTCGATCCACTACCTCGGCCACATCCGGATGATGGGCGCCGCCCAGCCCTTCCTCTCCGGCGCGATCTCGAAGACGGTCAACGTGCCGAAGGAGGCGACCGCCGACGAGATCATGCAGGCCTACATCGAGGCCTGGCGGCTGGGGGTCAAGGCCATCTCGATCTACCGCGACGGCAGCAAGCGCACCCAGCCGCTGAACACCTCGCGCGACGCGGCCCCGGGCGCCGCCGCCCGCGCCGAGGCCCAGGCGGTGCCCCGCCCCGTCCGCCGGAAGCTGCCCGACGAGCGCGAGGCGATCACCCACAAGTTCGAGATCGCCGGCCACGAGGGGTACATCACCGTCGGGCTGTTCGAGGACCGGACGCCGGGCGAGATCTTCCTCGTGATGGCCAAGGAGGGGTCCACCATCTCGGGCTTCGCCGACGCGTTCGCGCAGGCCGTCTCCTACGCGCTGCAGTACGGCGTGCCGCTGCAGGTGCTGGTGGACAAGTTCAGCCACGTGCGCTTCGAGCCGGCCGGCATCACCCGCAACCCGCAGGTGCGGATCGCGAAGTCGATCGTCGACTACGTGTTCCGCTGGCTGGCGACCAAGTTCCTCTCGCCCGAGGCGCAGTTCTACGCGGGCGTGAACCAGAGCGAGGCCGGGCCGGCCGACGAGGGGCCGCGGCAGCTCACCCTGCCGCCGCTCGGCCTCGAGGCCGACCGGTCACCGAGGAACCCGGGCCTCGCCATCCAGAACCAGGAGGACGCGCCCCCCTGCTCGACCTGCGGAGCCATCATGGTCCGCAGCGGCAGCTGCTACAAGTGCATCAACTGCGGGAGCACGAGCGGCTGCAGCTGACGCAGCAGCCGCGGGGGACTGTTGGGGCGGCAGGGGCCGCCCCTCCGCTTGTACGCGGTCCACCTGTTGCAGGGGAGTCGGGGATGCGAAGACACTTCGAACGCGCGGGACGCCTCGTCAGCTACCTCGAGGTCGAACCTGCGGCCGCCGCCGGCCGCGGCACCCTCGTCCTCGTGCACGCCTTCCCGCTCGCGGCCGAGATGTGGGAGCCGCAGCTGGCCGCGCCCCCCGAAGGGTGGCGCGTCGTCGCACCCGATTTGGCTGGCTTCGGCCGCTCGTTCCCCGCGCCCGCCTCGGCCACCTTCGAGGACGACGCCGGTGACCTCCTCGCGCTCCTTGACCACCTCGGCGAGAAGCAGGCGGTCGTTGCCGGCCTGTCGATGGGCGGGTATGTCGCCTTCGCACTCCTACGGCTGGCGCCCGAGCGGGTTCGCGGGCTCGTTCTCGCCGACACGCGGCCGGACGCCGACTCCCCCGAGGCGCGCCGGTCGAGGCAGGACATGCTGAACACGCTCGATCGCGACGGCGTCGAAGCCGTCGTCGAGGGGATGCTGCCGCGGCTCCTCGGCGCGACGACGCTCGAGACCCGCCCCGGTGTGGCGGCCCGAGTGCGCGAGATCGGCCGGCGCCAGCGCACCGAAGGCATCCGCGCGGCCATCCACCGGCTGATGGGCCGGCCCGATTCGACGCCCCTGCTTCCCGCCATCCGCTGCCCGGCGCTCGTCATAGCCGGTGCCCAGGACGCCATCACGGGTCCCGACATCGCGCGCGGGATGCAGCGCGAGATCCCGGGCGCGCGCCTGGCGCTGCTCGAATCGGCCGGGCACCTGTCGAACCTCGAGCAGCCCGACGCGTTCAACGCCGCGCTCGGCGAGTTCCTCAGCTGACGCGAACTGACGCGCGCGCAAACTGACGTGTTCGCTTTATGCTAGCAAGGCTATGGATCTGCAGCTGACCGGCAAGGTCGCCCTGATCACCGGCTCGAGCCGCGGTCTCGGCCTCGCCAGCGCCCGCGCCCTGGCCTCCGAAGGGTGCAAGGTGTGCCTTTGCGCGCGCACGCCGGGTCCCCTGGACGAAGCCGCGCAAGAGGTGTCGGTCCTGGCCCCGTCGCCCGACGCCGTGCTTGCCGTGGAGGCCGACCTGACCACCGCCCTCGGCGTCGAGAAGGTGATCGACGCCGCCGTCCGGCGCTTCGGCGGCCTCGACATCCTGGTCAACAACCTTGGCCTCGCCAAGGGCGGCGACATCGTCGAGACCTCCGACGCCGAATGGCAGGAGGCGTTCGACTCGACGCTCTACCCGGCCATCCGCGCCAGCCGGCTGGCCGTCCCCCAGATGAAGGCGCGGGGCGGCGGCGTCATCATCATGATCGCGTCGATCTACGGACGGGAGGCGGGCGGACGCATGACCTACAACGCCGTCAAGGCGGCGGAGATCAGCCTGGGCAAGGCGATGGCCCGCCAGCTCGCGCCCTTCCACATCCGCGTCAACAGCGTCTGCCCGGGGTCGATCCTCTTCCCTGGCGGATCCTGGTGGAAGCGCGTCCAGGCCGATCCCGAGAGGATGGCGGAGTTCGTGCGGCGCGAGCTGCCCTTCGGCCGCTTCGGGCGCGCCGAGGAGGTGGGCGACGTCGTCGCGTTCCTGGCGTCGCCGCGAGCAAGCTGGGTGAGCGGCGCCGCCGTGGTGGTGGACGGCTGCCAGGGGTGGTCGAACATCTAGCAGGCCGCTGAGTAGAGCGCCTGTGTAAGAGGAAGAATGCAGGGGGTGGGCGGCTGGTCATATGCACAAACGGCGTTTCGTGAAACCTGACGGCCGGCAGCTGATCCTGTACGGCCATCGTCCCATTCCCGAAAACCTGGAGGCCCCTTCGCCGCCCGGCGCCGGCCACCGGCCGAACAGCCACCTGCGGTGGCACCCGCTGCGCGGCGAGTGGATCGCATACGCCAGCCACCGCCAGAACAGGACCTTCCTCCCCCCGCCCGAGTACAACCCGCTCGCTCCGACCGCCGACCCCGCCAGCCCCACCGAGGTACCGGAGGGCGAGTGGGACGTGGCCGTCTTCGAGAACCTGTTCCCGACGCTGCTCGCGACGTCCCACGACCCGCCTCAGATCGAGGTGCCGACGCGTCCCGGGCGCGGCGCGTGCGAGGTGGTGGTCTTCACGCAGGACCCGACCGCCTCGCTCGGCCGGCTGCCGCTCGACCACATCGAGCTGCTCGCGGAGGTGTGGGCCGACCGTTACCGCGAGCTGGGAGCGCGCGAGGACGTCGAGTACGTCTTCGAGTTCGAGAACCGCGGCGTCGAAGTCGGCGTGACCCTCGGCCACCCCCACGGCCAGATCTACGCCTACCCGTTCGTGCCGCCGATTCCCGCGCACGAGCTGGCGAACCAGGCGGCGTACCTCGCCGAGCACGGCACGGGCCTGCTCGAAGACGTCGTCGCCCGCGAGACCGCCGACGGGCGGCGGGTCGTCTACGGGGGAAGCCTGGTGGCCGCTTTCATCCCGGCCTTCGCCCGCTACTCGTACGAGGTGTGGATTGCCCCGAGGCGCCCGGCCGGCTCGATCGCCGATCTCACCTCCGACGAGCGCCGTGACTTCGCCCGGGCGCTGAAGACCGTGCTGATGAAGTACGATGGGCTCTGGTCGCGCCCGTTCCCCTATGTGATGGCGTTCCACCAGGCCCCCACCGACGGCCGCGTCCACCCCGAGGCGCATTTCCACGTCGAGTTCTACCCGGCCTACCGCATGCCCGGCCGTTTGAAGTACCTTGCCGGCAGCGAGCTGGGCGCCGGGGTGTTCACGGCCGACACGCTGCCCGAGGAGAAAGCGGCGGAGCTGAGGGCGGTGGAAGTCCAGGAGTACCGATGACGATCGACCCGTCCCGATTCGAAGCGCTGTTCGGACGGCCTCCCGAGCTGGAGGCGTCGGCCCCCGGGCGCGTCAACCTCATTGGCGAGCACACCGACTACAACGAGGGGTTCGTCCTGCCCACGGTGATCCCGCAGCGGACCCACGTGGCGCTGGGCGCGCGATCCGACCGCACCGTGCGGGCCTTCAGCGCACAGGTGGACGGGCAGGCGCCTTTCGAGTACCGCCTCGGCTCGGAGCAGCCGCGCCGCGACTGGACCGACTACGTCCAGGGCATCACCTGGGTGCTGGGGGAAGAGCACTTCGCCTTCGAGGGGGCCGACCTCTTCATCGAGTCGTCGGTGCCCGTGGGGAGCGGTCTCTCGTCGAGCGCGGCCCTGCTGGTGGCCGTCCTGCGGGCGTTTCGCGAGGAGTACTCGCTCCCGCTCGACGACGTGGCACTGGCGCGGCTCGCCAAGCGGGCAGAGAACGATTTCGTCGGCGCGCCCGTCGGGATCATGGACCAGATGGTGTGCAGCCTCGCCTCCGATCGCCAGGCGCTCTTCCTCGACGCCCGCACGCTCGAGTACCGCCTCCTGGCGCTTCCGCCCGAGATCGAGCTGGTCGTGATCAACAGCGGTGTGGCCCACCAGCATTCAGCCGGCGACTACCGCACGCGACGGGCGGAGTGCGAGCGGGCCGCGGCGGCGCTCGGCGTGCCGGCGCTTCGCGACCTGACGCCCGCGGACCTGCCCCGGGCGATGGCGCTGCCCGAGCCGCTGGGCCGGCGCGCGCGGCACGTGGTGACCGAGGACGAGCGGGTGCTCCAGGCGGTCGCTGCGATCGAGCGGGGCGACCTGGCCGAGCTGGGCCGGCTGTTCTACGCGTCGCATGCCTCGATGCGCGACGATTACGAGGTGTCGGTGCGCGAGACCGACCTGCTGGTCGAGCTGGCGCGGGCGGAAAGCGCGGTCCACGGCGCCCGGCTGACGGGCGGCGGGTTCGGCGGCTCGGTCGTCATCCTTGCCGAGCCAGGGAAGAGCGGGGGTACCGCGGCGCGCGTGAAGGCGGAGTACGACCGGCAGTCGGGACGGGTCGCCACGGTGCTGGTGCCATAAGAAAGGCACAAGGCTCACGGCTCAGGGCTCAAGGCTCACGGAGTGCTCAGGGCTCACGGCTCACGGCTGCACACTTAGTCGCACGGCTCGCGCGCGAGCCGAGCTCAGCAATTTCTCCCTTTTTTCGCCTTTCGCCTCTTGATCGGTACCACCTTGGCTAGTACGATCGCCGACCATGCCGAGAGCACGTGATGGGGGCGGCCGGGAGGAGCCGGTGCGAGGCGGGCTGCTGTCACCCGGCGTCAGCGTGGAGCGCTCGGGCCGCGAGCGTGCGCTCGAGGCGGCCCTGCACCAGCTCGTGCCCTCGTGGCACCAGGACTACCCCGATCGGCCCGACGCCCACGTCACGGCGGTGCGGAGGATGCCGGCCGCTCCCGCCCGCACGGCGCCGTACCCCGAGGCCCTGGATCCCCGGCTGTGTGAGACCCTCCGGGCCCGCGGCATCAGCGAGCTCTACACGCATCAGGCCGAGGCGGTGGCGCACATCCTTGCGGGGCGCCACGTGGTCGTGACCACCCCGACCGCCTCTGGCAAGACACTCTGCTACAACCTGCCGGTCCTGCACCGGATCCTGGTCGAGCCTTCGACGCGGGCGATGTATCTCTTCCCGACCAAGGCGCTCGCGCAGGACCAGCTGGCCGAGCTGGACCGGCTGTCGCAGGCGCTCAACGAGTCGGCCGGGGTCGAGCTGGGGGTGTTCACCTACGACGGCGACACACCCCAGGACGCGCGGCGGGCCATCCGTGCGCGGGCGCAAGTCGTGCTCACCAACCCGGACATGCTGCACGCGGGCATCCTGCCGCACCACCCGCGCTGGGCCCGCCTCTTCGAGAACCTGCGCTACGTGGTGATCGACGAGCTGCACGCCTACCGCGGGGTGTTCGGCAGCCACCTCGCGAACGTGCTGCGCCGGCTGCACCGGGTCTGCCGTCACTACGGCTCCGAGCCGCAGTTCGTCTGCTCGTCGGCGACCATTGCCAATCCGCGTGAGCTGGCCGAGCGGCTCACCGAGCGTCCGTTCGAGTTGGTGGAGGAGAGCGGGGCGCCGCGCGGCGAGAAGTACTTCTTCTTCGTCAACCCGCCGATCGTCAACAGGCAGCTCGGCATCCGGCGCTCGTACACGCAGGAGACCCGGCAGGTGGCGCTCGAGTTCCTGCGCCGGGGCCTGCAGGTGATCGTGTTCGCCCAGAGCCGCCTGGTGACGGAGATCCTGACCAAGTACCTGAAGGAGTCGTTCCAGGGGCCTCCCGGCGCCGACGAGGTCGTGCGCGGCTACCGGGGCGGGTACCTGCCCAACCGTCGCCGCGAGATCGAGAAGGGGTTGCGCGAGGGGGAAATCCGGGCGGTGGTCGCGACCAGCGCGCTCGAGCTGGGGATCGACATCGGCGCGCTCGACGTGGCCGTGCTGGCCGGCTACCCGGGGACGATTGCCGCCACCTGGCAGCGCGCCGGGCGTGCGGGCCGGCGGTCGGGCACCTCGGCCGCGGTGCTGGTAGCCAGCAGCGCCCCGCTCGACCAGTACGTTGCACGGACGCCATCGTACTTCTTCGACGCGTCGCCCGAGCACGCGCTGATCAACCCCGACAACCTGCAGATCCTGCTCGCGCACATCAAGTGCGCCGCCTTCGAGCTGCCGTTCGGCGTGAACGAGGAGTTCGGGCGCCAGCCGGTGCAGGAGATCCTCCAGATCCTCTCCGAGGAGGGGCTCGTGCAGCGCGCCGCGGCGCAGGCGCCCGGCGAGGAGGAGCACTGGCACTGGACGAGCGAGTCGTACCCGGCCGACGCGATCAGCCTGCGGTCGATCTCGTCCGACAACTTCGTGGTGGTGGACAACACCGATCACACCAGGGTGATCGCCGAGACCGACTTCACCAGCGCGCCGTCCACGCTCCACGAGAAGGCGATCTACCTGCTCGAGGGTCGGCTCTTCCAGGTCGAGCGCCTCGACTACGACAACCGCAAGGCATACGTGCGGGCGGTGGACTGCGACTACTACACCGACGCCATCCGCTACGACCGGGTCACCATCCTCGACACCTTCGACAGCTCGGCGCTCCACGCTCACGGCGAGG
>Ga0116149_1001896_pt1 | contig 24222 bp, 20 predicted proteins | sample AD_UKC057_MetaG_FD_89787 | JGI IMG/M metagenome (GOLD analysis project Ga0116149, IMG submission 89787) | Active sludge microbial communities of municipal wastewater-treating anaerobic digesters from USA - AD_UKC057_MetaG | ecosystem: Engineered > Bioreactor > Anaerobic > Digestate | place: USA...
ACAATAAAGAATTGGGATTGAAAAAGGCTGAAGAATTACGCTCACTGATGAATAAAACGGTATATCTCTCCAACAAGGGAATTAATGTCCACATAAGCGCCAGCTTCGGCGTTGCCGCCTATCCGGAGGACGCAACAAACCTCACGCGGCTTCTTTCTGTAGCCGACAAGGCCATGTTCCAGATTAAAGACAGGGGCAAAAATGCGGTAGGAAGCCTGTTCTAGCCACGCCATCTTGCCGCACGGCATTCTGTCATGCGGGCGGGTTTTTCAGCATTCTTCTATCAGGAGGACGGCAGCGGCGATAACCGTTGTCCAGAGCCCGTTCTTGTTTCCCTCTGCCGATTGAGAGATGTTGCGCGTCTTGAATATATGACCGCTTGCACGGTATACCTGTTTGCGTTCGTCCCACGCCTGGTCTGAATCAAACGGAAGGCCGAGAGTTGATGCAAGCATTGTCGCAGCCAGATCTTCAGCGAAATCGCCGGAAAGCTTTGCAATCTCGCCATACGAGTGATGCTCTGAAAGGTAACCGTAGTTTTCCTGGTCGCGTGGCATTGCAATACCGATCGCTGCGGACACGAGCCTGTTCGGCTCGTTGGTTTCATTCCGTGCCATGACGCAATAGGTGATCTGGCCGGGGCGGAGGAGCTTGACGCCTTCCTGTTTTGAGAGGATCTTGCACTTGGGCGGAAGAATACTCGATACATATACGAGGTTGCACTTTTCAATGCCGGCATTTCTAAGAGCCAGCTCGAAAGATGATAATTTGTTTTTATGAACACCGACACCCTTTGTAAGGAAAATTTTGCTTGGTACCATCCGCGCCCTTCTCTGCCAAAATTTATGATGTATAATATTATGTCTCACGAAAAATACAAGAATTTTTTTATTTTTCATGATTAATAATCGATTTTTATACCAACCGGCTTTTCTCCGTTCGTCCGTGGTTTCCGGATTGCAGACACCCTGACTGCATCCATGAAACGGCAAACAAAAATAATCGCTTTCATAAATTATTCTGCAATAAATATGACAAGAAAAAAAATTTAAAAAATGTATTTTTTGCCTATTACGCAGGCAGGGGGGATTCATCGGTAACCAGTCATCAGGTATAACCGGGGATATTGTATTAATTTGTATACACGATTGTTACTCAGGACAACTGAGCGGGATAACCAGCTGTGCTATGGTCTTGCTGTTTTCGGATGAAATCTTGAAATCCCTGTCGCTAACACCCATGTTCTTCAGCATCATGGATATGAGTATGATCCCGAGCCCGGCCCCTTCATCGGAAGACTCTGTGTCGGAATCATTGTTTTCAAAATATTCAGCGATATCGTTGTATTGTCGCGCGCATAAAAGCTTGGTTTTGATGTTGTTTTTCTCGCGCTCGGTCATTTCTACCGGGTTCGTCACCCGTATATACAGATTATCACTGTTGGTATGGATGAGAACCTCGGCCTTCATGTCGAATTTTCTGGCAAGTTTTTCCATGTACAGCGCATTTTCTCGGCTCAATTCGAGCTTGAACAGCTTGAGAGCCATTTCGTAATCGATAATGCTCTCCGAGCTGTTTTTTGAGGAGTAGCCTTCAAAGTAGATCGTTTTGAAATTGGCTTTTACTGCATTTACCAGCAGCTCTTTGACGCAGGTATATACAGGGGGTATCATGTCGGTCCTTTTGTACTTGGCGAATATTAGACCGAGGACTTCCTTCATACGCGACTCGACATTATCGCTTACGGAATATGCGAGTATCTTGATCTTTTTGTTATGGATGACCGCTTCTTCTAATGTCATATACTCGATGACTTCCTTAAATAATACGTATAAGAGCCATCCCTTCTGTGCAACGAACAACCCGGGACTTTTAACGCCAATACGCTCCGAATATTCCTGTATATTATTACAGGTTGCCCATCTTTAGGTACGATATAGTTCACTGCCGGTAGAAGTGTGATGAAAATACAGTTTGACATTTATATTCATACCATGCCTGACTTTTTCAATATTTTTTTTGTTTTAAAAAATAAATATTTCATATATATTTTCTTGTTTTATAGTTACTATATTCTGATAATCATATGGATTGAGAACTTTAGCGAATTGTTTTTCATGTACAATAATTTTTATATGTAAATAACAGGTTCTATGAATTATACCGGCTATGAATTAAAGGTCCTGGATGAAATCCGTGAATGGGAAGAAGCAAAACCCGGGATGGTTATTCAAGCACTGGACTTGATAGGCAAACCCATATCGATGATGATTGAAAACGTTCCCGGCAGCACAAGAATCATTATCGGGAAAGCCGTCACCGGTTTCATGCATATGTTGAAGGATATCAGCTACTGGACATATACAGAAAACAGCATTCTCAAGAAGGCCCGCAAAGCAGGATTGGATGTTACTTCCATTCATGACCTTGGTGACTGCGATATCGAAAAACTGGACGAACTGGCGCGTGAGTATTTTACTGCAAATAAGATCATTGCCGCGCTGGAGGGCGCCGGTTGCGGTCTGGGAGGGCTCGCCCTCATTGCTGCTGATATTCCCGCACTTTTCGGCATCAGTTTCCGCTCCATTCAGCAGATTGGCAGCTGCTACGGCTTCAACATGCAGGACCCGGACATGCTACCGGTGATAATGGGTATCATTCATGCCGGCAGCGGGTTCAGCGTGGCAGTCAAATCCTCGGTGCTGGCCGACATGCACATAGCCGCAGCCGCGCTGGCAGGAAAGGCCGCCTATGGAAAGCTGGCAGAGAGGACCAAGACCGCTCTGATGATTGAGATTTTAAAGAAATCATCCCGCTCTTTGCCCGGCCAGATAGCAAAGAACATCAGCAGCAGAAAACTCGGGCAGGCAATCCCGATCATCGGCGCCGCCCTGGGAGCCGGGTTCAATTACTGGTTCATGAGCAACTCGATACTGGCCGCCTACATGCTATTCAGAAAGCTCAATATCGAGAGGAGGCATTTCTCCGTACCGGACGCCCCAAAGCCGTCACTCCTGCTCACCATCAGGAAAGGCATCTTCAGAAAATAACCGAAGAAGCAGGTTATGGTTTATATCATTGGTGTCGACCACCTCGTACAATACAACGGCCCCGTCCCGGAACAATTGAGGGAAGAATTCAGGGGATACCTTGTTATGATTGCACGTGCCTGCCGGATAGACCTTATAGCCGAGGAGTTCAGCAGCGAGGCGCTCAATGAGGTTTACCAGGCAACGAAAGATACCGCACGAGAGGCGGCTGAGCTGCTTCATATTCCTCACAGGTTCTGCGATCCGGAAGAAGAGGATATGAGAAAAATGGGGATACCCTTCTTCGCCGAGATCCTGGATCGAATAAAAAAAGATCGCGGTATCGAAAGCGCGTTCATTCTTGATGACTCCCTCAGGGCGCGTTTGAGGGAGGAAGCTTCGGCCGTTTCCAAAACATACTGGCATCTCCGGGAATCCTTCTGGTTTGACAGAATTTCCAGGGATATCGATTCGAATATACTTTTCATCTGCGGTCATGAGCATACTGGGCGCTTTCAGTCTCTTTTATGCGCTCGTGGTATTGCGTGCCATATTCTTGACAACTTCTGGCATGAAAACATATTCAGAAAATATAGTAACTTTAACCTTGACTGAAATTTTTTCAGGAGATACTGAAGACACTTTAATTGAATATGTTTCAGAATATATTCCGGGAAGCCCCGTTAATCGGGGACTTATCTTGTACTATAATTGAATAGTAATGGAGTTATTTAGCCGATTATATTAATATAAATTAATATTATACTTGAAAATTATATAGCATTAATTTATATATACATTATATAATTTTTAGATATTTAATTTCAATTAATTTTGGATTACAACTGAAAAAGTATTAGTATAAAAAACAATAAACCATATTTGTAAGACAATTGCCATGAACCAAAATGTGAAAATCACAAACAAACTTTTCCTCGAGGTTCTCCCGGATTCTTTAACCCAATTTGAAATCCCGGAGATATTCTCAAAGGACAGATTGAAGCTTCTCAAGCAAAACGGCCTTACGACGGCATTTATCATTTCCTCCGAACCGGTCGACCCTCAGGCATATCTCGTACTGATACAGATCTTGAAAAAAGCCGGCATGCAGGTCATGAGTTTCTATTTTGATTCGCCTGAAGAGAAGCATATTGATTCGCTTAAATCGGCAGTACGCGACCTTCAGCTGGCGCTCAATCGCGGCGGGTGTCTGATTCTTTCGTATCGAAGCAGATTCGCTCTTGCAATGATTGCCAGTTTGCATATTTATAACGGTTCAAGCGTTGATGAGGCGATTGAGGCGGTTTCGAGGATCAAGAAGGGCGCACCTGAGCTTCAGCAGTATCGTCATGTACTCAACATGCTTCACGCGCTGCAAACAAAACCGGGCAACGAGGGGACAACGGTTAGAAATGCCATTCGCATCAATCGATCGGACTCGGCCGGCACAGGTGCCCCGTCGGGGAGCCAGGCCGCCTTCTCTGCCGGTCCTCCCGCTGCGGCTTATATGGCTCCATCCGCGCCGCAACCGGCTGCGCCTGCGGGAAGGATCGTGGAGGCCCCCCCCGCAGCCAAAGTGTCCGGTACAAAAAAATCATCCCGGACATCCGCTCTGCCCGAGATTTCAAAAGCAGAACGGGCTAAATACGCGAAGATCAACGCCGCCGACATGCGCAGCGGTCCGTTTTACCGCTCCATACGCTTCAAGCTGATCTCGATCATATCTATCATAATCATGGCCTCGCTCACCGGCATGATCTTCCTTGCCACCTTTTATTTCAAGAAGGACAACAAAGTCCGCATACAGGAGAGCAATCTCCAGATATCCGAAGTTATAGCCATGAAAATGAAAACGGAGATCGAGAAATACCAGCTCACCTCCGCAGTCATGCTCAAGGAAAAGAATGAATCATTGACCGGTTACGAAAACCTTCTTGCGTCGGGTGACAAGGAAGTCCTGTTTGCCGGCATCATCAGGCAGAACGCCAAGAACGCCAAGCTTGAATTTGTCAAAAGCTTTTACAACAAGCCGCTTATGAACAAGTTCCTGATAACCGAAAAGGACATCATGACCATAAACGAGGCGCAGGACAAGAACTACGCCCTCTCCTTCGCCGGCGAGCACATTATCAGCAACGTTTCCTCGTATCTCAATAACCCGACATTCGCCATTTGCTTCCCGCATGAAAAGGATGAGAATGGAGTGGTTAAAACCATCATTGTCAGCTATATCCGGCTCGACAACCTGATGAAAACCTTCCAGACTACAGGCATTACCCGCATATTTATGGTAAACTACAAGGGAGATATCATCGTTCACCCCGACCTCAATACGGTAAAAACCGGATCCAACATTGCGACGCTCCCCATATGCAGCATGATGATGAAGAGCAAGATGGACAATGGCCAGAGCCGCTATAATGACGACGCCGGTGTATTTTACCTCGGATCATTCAAGAAAATCGACGCTGGCGGCTTCGGCATTATCGCCACCGCAAATGAAAAGGACGCGTTCCAGGCAGTTGATGATATACAGACGCGGAACATTATCATCCTCGGCATGGTCCTGACTGCCGCTATACTCATCATATTCTTCTTCGGGAAGACGATAACAACACCGATCGTACGGCTGGTCGGGGCCACTAAAAAGATCATTGAAGGCGAATACCGGGTTGACATCATACCCACGTCGCGCGATGAGATCGGACAGCTTACCAGCACGTTTATCGAAATGGGCAAAGGACTTGAAGAGCGCGAAAAGATCAAGAACGCTTTCGGCAAGTTCGTCAACAAGGAAATCGCCGAAGCCGCTCTCCGTGACGAGCTCCGTCTCGGCGGCGAGCGTAAAACGGTTGCAATACTCTTCTCCGATATACGCGCTTTTACCTCAATATCGGAGAAGCTTGAACCTGAAGAGGTCGTTGAATTCCTTAATAAGTACATGACCAAGATGGTCGCCTGCGTAGAGGGAACCAACGGAATCGTGGACAAGTTTATTGGCGACGCGATCATGGCTGTATGGGGCACCCCGATTTCCAAGGGCAACGACACGGAGAACGCGATAAACAGCGCCCTGGATATGCGCAGGGAGCTGATTATTTTCAATAAGGACCGCGGCGGCCCCAAAAAGCCGATCATCCAGATAGGGTGCGGTATCAACACCGGCAACGTCCTCGCCGGCCAGATCGGGTCTGAGAACCGCATGGAATACACGGTCATCGGCGATGCAGTTAACCTCGCATCCCGTCTCGAGGCGCTCAACAAACCCTTCGGTACCGATATTCTTATCAGCGATGACTCGTATAATCTGGTACAAGGCATTTTTGCCGTGGAGAAAATGCAGGAGATCAAGGTCAAGGGGAAGATGGAGCCCCAGAAAGTCTATGCGGTTTTGGGCCGCGCCGACGATCCGACCAGGCCGAAATCAGTAAAGGATTTGCAGCAGCTGATGGGTTTCGAATTCAGCAAGAACCTCTCGGAAGAAGCCATCAGGCAAATGATCGATCGCGGTGAAGAAAAGTATGAGATTATCGAAAAGTGACGTTATCGCGGCCCTCTCCGGCATAACGATTCTTGCCGTTCTCGGGACCCTGCTCTATTATAATATCAACAGACATGCAGGCGCAGGCAGCACCGAGCTGATTGGCAAGCTTGTTTCAAAATCCAACCTGGCTGAACGAAAATATACCGCGCAGGTCGTGTGGGACGAGATTTTCAAGGACTCCGACCTTTACAACTACGACACAATTCGCACCGGTGAGAGCGCTGAGGCCGTCATTCGACTTAAGGACGGTACAACCATCACCCTGAACGAAAACAGCATGATCCTACTGGCATATTCTGATAAAGAAGTCGACATCCAGTTCATCCAGGGCACCATAAATGCGAAACAGACAGGCAAGAATGCCGGCGACAAGGTGGTCACGATCGCATCAGGAGATTCAAAAATATCCCTCAAGGATTCCGATGTCAGTCTGTCCCAGGACAAGGACAACCAGTTCCAGCTGACGGTCAATCGCGGCAGGGCAAGGCTGAAAACCGGGGACCAGGAAAAGATCGTCAACGAGAACCAGAACATCCTGGCAGGTAAAGACACCATACGCCTCTATGACCTTACAATAAAACTCATTGCCCCCGAAAATAACCGGGCATATGCTGCACAGGGGCTAAAATCATCGGTCAATTTCTCATGGGAACGTCCGGCCGGTGATTACACCTCGTATCTGGAAATTGCCGCAAACCCCACCGTTTCAGATCCGTTTATTAAAAGAAAGGTACCCGGCTCGGCAGCAACGGAATTATTTTCTGATGGTATTTATTACTGGCGTGTTACTGCGGTAAACAACGCCACGAAGAAGGTGGAATCGAGTGAAACACGCAAGTTTTCGATATCATCAAGTACGCCCGTACAGCTGATCACGCCTTCCAACAACTCGGTTATAAAATTTCATGATTCTAATCCAATGATCAATTTCATGTGGTCGCGCAGCGAGTCTGTATCCCGTTATACTCTGTTAATCTCGTCCTCGCCCACCATGTCTTCACCGGTCATCAAGTCTTTGGTGGTCGGCAACAAGATTTCGGTCAACAGTCTCGGCCAGGGGGAGTATTACTGGAAAGTCTCTACAATCAATGAAAGCGATTTAATCAATACAAGCGCCGAATCGCCGATCTATAAATTCCAGGTCTCCCGGACTGACAAGCTTGAGCCGCCCCAACCCATCGCCCCGGGGGAAAATAAATCGATCCACCCGCTAACGGTAACCCAGCAGGGTGTGAATTTCACATGGACAAAGGACAACTCCATACCTGAAACGCAGATAATCATCTCGAAGGACAGGGGATTTACCCAGACCGTTTTCAAGAAAAGCATCGGCGGTAATGCTATCAGGTTTACAGAACAATTGAGTGACGGAGATTATTATTGGAGCCTGCGCGGTGTAATGGCGGACGGGTCAATGACCGACTCTTCTCCCGTACGGCGGTTTCGGATCGCACGAGAAGGCGGCATTTCCCTCATAGAACCGCGGGACAAAGCCGGACTGGTGATGAAAGACAATGAGACCGTATCTGACATTGACTTTTCCTGGTCCAAGACCGAACTGGAAGGAAAATACGTTCTTCAGATCGCAAATGACCGCGGATTCACCTCGATAAGCAAGGAATTAACGGTGCAGGACCTTTCTTCGAAGGTATCCCTCAAAGAAGGGTTGCACTTTTGGAGAGTCCGTCAGGTAGATGATAAAGGCACCGAAATGATGTCCAGTCCGGTTTTTTCATTCGAACTTATGAGCACGCTTCAGCTCCCAGTAGCCCTATCGCCCAAGGCAGGCGTAACAGTCGACATGTTAAAAAGGGACACGCTTGATTTTTACTGGACCAGGGTACCCGGTGCAACCCTTTATCGGATCGGCCTCTACCAGGTCAAGGGAGGCATCCAACAGTCTGTCGCCACGCTGGAGACAAGAAATCTTTTTTATAAATTCGGCGATCTTAAAAAACTTGATGTGGGACGATTCATCTGGACGCTCCAGGCACTGGAGATTGAAAGAGGCGGTAACAGGGTCAGAAGGAAAAGTGACGAGATCAAAATACATTTTAATATATCACTCGGCATAACGGATGATTTTAAGTTTGACGCACCCAATACTATTATATCAGAGTAACCATATGGCACGAAATGTTAAGATGATGTCAGCCACGCTGCTCGCCACACTTTGCATAATCTCCTTTGGGTTAAACGGTGCGTTCGCCGAGGAAAAAAAAGAAAAGCCACTTCGCATTCGGTGGGAAAACGTTGAGGGCATCATCAAATTTACCGTTCAGATGAAAGATGAAGCCGGAACCGTCCTGTTGGATAAAACCGTCGATACGAACTACGTGGATTTTATACTTCCTCCGGGGAAATACCAGATACGTATCGGTGCAATCAACAAGTTTGAAAAGCTCAGTTTCTGGACGGATTGGGATTCGATTGAAATCAGGAAATCCGTCAAATCACGCTTCTTTACGAATGATCACGCCGCCAAGCTCGGGTTAAAAATAAACGGCGGTATCGGATATAGCATGCTTCTCCCGAACTGGAGCGGCAAGTATAAGGATTCAGGATTCAATTTCAAGTACATGCCCGTCTTCGGAACAATCGGATTCCACTTCGGCAATTCAAAATATATCGATCCTAAAAATGCGGTCAGATACATGGGCATAGAGCTTGACGGAAGCTACTGCCGCTATGACGACAAGCATAATCTTCTATTCCAATCATCAGTGATGCAGATCACGGGCGGTCTGAATCTGTTTTTTAAGACACAGATGAAGATCCCTCTCAATTTTTATGTCCGGTTCGGAGGTGGAGCCGCTTATTCGTACCAGAGCTTCACCAAGTATAATATCAGAACTGGAATACCGATCCCCTACCAGTCCGGAAAGATCATGTCAATCGATCCCTATGCCAAGGTTGGCGTATCGATGGAAATAAATTTCCTGTTCACGTTGAGCCTTAATCTCGGAGCTGATTTCACAACAATATTTTACAGGGACGAGATATTCATGGGCTTGAGATATTATGCCATGATGGGTGTCAGGATTTAACTTTAAACACATCGTACGTACCATAAATAAAATTCTTCTTGATCTTTTGTCATCCACTCACCAATAGTATACTCCGGTCCTCTGCACGGGCGATTTATCATTATAATTATTCAGGATACATAAAATGCTGACGGATATACTTTTGGCACTGTACCGTCCAATCTATGTGGCTTTTCTCGGCATCAATACGGCCGTACTTGGCATACTCGTGATTATAACATCGATCGCAGATCCCACCGGTAATTTCGTGCATTATATTGGAAAATTCTGGTCGAGGATGAATCTGTTTTTCGTCGGTGCGAAAATCAATATTACTGGTATCGAGCACATACGTAAAGGTTCATCCTATATCATAATGTCCAACCACCAGAGCCAGTTTGACGTATGGTCGCTTATCGGTTATCTTCCCCTCCAGCTGAGATGGGTAATGAAAAAGGAACTCCGCAAGGTTCCGATATTTGGCCTCGGCTGCGAGCGTATGGGTCACATTTTCATCGACCGGCATAATCCTGACAAATCCCACGAGGAGCTTCAGGTTCTGAAGGATAAATTCAGCACGGGTGCTTCCGTTGTCTTTTTTCCAGAAGGCACGCGGAGCCCTGACGGGAAGCTGCTGCCATTCAAGAAAGGCGGTTTCGTCATGTCACTCCAGACCGGGATACCGGTGCTTCCCATTACCATAAACGGAAGCAGGCTCCTCCTGCCGAAAGACAGCACCAAATTCACGCCCGGCACCATTCATATCATCATTCATGAGCCTGTCCCGATTGATGGATACACATACGAGAACAAGGAATTACTCATGGTGAAGGTGCGCCAGGTCATAGAATCAGGACTCAATTGAACCGAGAAGCCGTATCATTTCATCGAGGCCCTCACGGTTAAGTATTCCATCATCACGTTTCACGCCTTGTACCAGCGCATCAGTATTTTCTGAAACAACATAATTTATGATGTTCGCGAGAATGATATCACGCATGAGAGAGTTCATGCTTTCGGGAGGATCATATATTTTTTGAGACATGAGGTATTCCATGCTACTGGTGCGGCTGTATTCGATAAAATATTTTTTTCTTTCGATTATAGACCGATTAATGTTTATCTTATCTGATAAAAGCGTGTTAACATCAATATCCTCGCCACGGCCCCTGAAAAGCCGTATGATGAAATCAAGACAATCAATGACAAGTTGTTCCCCGATCTCATCGTGCCGCATGAGCGACGTGAACAGCTTCCCTAAAAAATGTTCCCGCAGCGGTGTTGACGTAAAAACTCCGGATCTGAGCATCACTCTGGCACGGATGAACATCCCCGGTTTTACCGGGTTATCCGGGAACGGTATACCCATATATTCCAGATTTTTTTCAAGATGCAGTTTCTTCACGAATCGGCAAATCATTTGTTCGGAAAGATTTATCACGACCGGGTCATCGTCACCGGGAAGGTGCAAGCTCACTGAATGGATACGTTCGGCAACGCTTGAATTGATATACTTATGATATTCGATTGGTATCCCCGCGGGCGGAATGACCTGCTCAATTTCAGTCCTTATTCCGTTTTCAGGAGAGAACAGCAGGTCAACGATCCCTCCTCCATATTCATCTTCATCCAGCACGAGTGACATCAATTCATCCGGCGTCGTAACATTCAGGGCTGAGCGGGCGAACGAGAGGATGTCATCATTCATCCGGATACCTGAAAAGAAATATGCCGTAAGAATATTGACAACTGCGGTTTGTTGGTTATCTGTCATTGCAGATCATGGATGAAACGGACGTTGAGGCCTGTTGCATAATCTCATGTGATACTGCATGAAAGGAGTGGTCCAAACGGCAAGCACTCATGTCCATGCAATCATTTCCCTGTTACCGTTCTTATTAATGGCCAGGCATCCCATGTTAAAAAGGCGGTCTATCTCATCTTTCACAAGATCTTCGTTAAGCCCGGATTTCAAAGCAACGAACTCTATGAAGGGCCGATATCCCTTTCCATTGGTTTCATGTCCGGCATAACTCTCGACGATTTGGAGATCCATCATGCGCTGGTTGAAGTCGAGTGATATTATGCTTTTTGCCATCTCGACATTTTCATCGGATAACTTTTCGCCCCTGTCAAATTTTTTGAGTATGCCGATTATCATCTCGTTGACGAGCCCGTTAAACTCTGTCACGATACGGTCGACCTCTTCATGCGGCAGGTATTTAGACTCGCATACCGACCTGTTGGCGTCGTACTGGTCCCAGTCGCTCGTGAGGATCTTCATCCCGTACTCCTCCGCCTTCTCCCGGACTTCGGTTCCGGGGAACGGGGCGAGGATATGGAAACCGTAACTGTTGCAGAGCTTGCGTGCAAATTCCATGGTTTCCCTCACCGTATCCGGACTTTCGCCTGGCAGGCCCATGATGTACGATGCCATCGGCAGAATACCGGCCTCATTGCATACGCGGATCGCCTTTTCAATTTTATCGAGCGTGGTTTTCTTTTTGACCCGGTCCAGAATCTCCTGGTTGCCGCTTTCTATCCCGAAGCAGAGCGTCGTGCAGCCGGAGGCTTTCATGACATCAAGGAGTTCCTTCGTTACAGTATCGACCCGCGCAAATGCCGTCCATGGGTGTTTTATGCCGCGGCTGATTATCTCTTCGCATATTTCCGTGCACCGCTTCTTGTTCGAAGTGAACAGGTCATCAACGATATTTATCTGCCGGAAGCCCATGCCGGCAAGCATCTCGAATTCGTCTACGACCCGCTTTGTATCGAAGTACCTGACGCGACGTCCCACCATTCTCGATCCGACGCAGAAAATACACTCAAAAGGGCATCCACGCGAGGTAATCATGTTTATGGGCAGGCCGAGCGCCTTGTACTTGCTGAGTTGTATCAGGTGACGTGCAGGCAGAGGGAGTATATTAATATCCTGGATGAATTCGCGCCATTCGCCATGGATGATTTCGTTCCCATCGCGGAACGATAGACCGCGAATCGCTCCGTATTTCTCGGGCTTCCCGAGGTTTTCGAGGAGCTCAACCGTGGTCAGCTCTCCCTCGCCCCTGATGACGAAATCAATAAATTGATTCCCGGAGAGTATGTTCTGGGCATCAAAAGAAACGTGCGGCCCCCCGATCAGGATGGAGCAACCGGGCGATTCTTCGTGATAGTCTTCCAATATCCGCAATGCCGTGTTGATGTTCATGGTAACGCCGGTGGAGCCTATTACATCCGGACGGTAATCATGAACAACCGACGCGGCCCTCTCCCTCGAATACGGGTTTACGATATAATCTTCTACCCTTACATCAAATCCGTTATCCAGGAGATAGGCGGCTAGTGACATGATGCCGAAAGGTGGCGAAGGAGATTCTTCCATTGGATAGGGCGGATTTATCAGAAGCACTTTTTTCTTCATATGTGTCTCCGGGTAATGGCTCAAATATTGACAGAGTATATAAAATGAACCTGTTCGATTATGTCAAGAATTTAGTAGAAAGATATCATCTTAATATGATTAACAGGTATCATGGAAATGAAATATATGGTTCAAACAATCATGATTGAATAACGAGAGGTCCTGAGGATGCCGGATCTTCACGCGCATTCATTCCTGAATTTAAAAATGAATCATATAAGCTCAAATAATCCATGAATCAGTTTTTTAATGCAGGCTTGACTGATAATATATCATTCGTAACCACACCGTCAGCGCCTGCATGCATGATTTCTCGCGCCAGTTTCCCGGTATCGACAGGATTAACGTAAACGCGTATTCCGCGCTCATGAGCCTGCTTGATAAGGCCTGAGTTGGCAAAATAAGAAGCACCGATCATTTCGGGGATAATCAGCGTCAGTGCCCTGAAATTCTTCCGCAAAAAGAGTATTCCCGCTTTGAATAGTCCGTAAAAAACGATCATGCCGTAAAACGAAAAAGCCACATGGACCGTGGGCATGTGTTTCCTGCACCACCGGGTATTATACCCGGTCAATGAAGAGAGGAGGATCCTGCCAGAGGCATTGTATTTTTCTATGACCTGTTTCAGCATCTCCATGAGAGCCTGACTTTTATCCAGGCAGTGAAGATTAAAGCGCTGTTCTGGAAATGCCTGCAGGGCCTCTTCCAGCCCGGGGAACACCCCCTCGATGTCATCACGCGAATCAGGTGCGGCTTTACTGCGAAGAATATCCCGGTACCGTGTTTTAAGATCACTTTCGTTAAAAGATGATATGCCCGGCTTTGCGATCATGCCATGGTTGAACAGCTCATTCGAGTAAAGAACAATTTTTTTGTCGCCGGTAATGCCGACATTTGTCCGCAATACATCTGCGCCGCCTGTAATGGCTTTGCTGAAATTCTTTATCGTGTCCTGGATGAGGCCGGGCTTTCCCCCGCCGGTGGAGAATATAACAGGGGGATTTTCGTAAAAATCTCTCATAAAGCCGTTCAACTCCATTAAATTACTTTTGTTAATCATTCATTACACAGGCAGCTCATGTAAAGATTTTTTTAAAAATCCAATACGTTTAGTAGCCACGTTCCAGATAAATACAATTTTCCTGGAAGAGTTATAGTAATTTGAAATATTTTTTAAAAAAATCAGCTCCGTGGCATACCCATAAGCCAATCATCAAATATCATATCTTACATACATTCAACTCAATATATACATTTTCCTGAATATGGATCATTTCTTCATTCAAAAATACTGTTGACAGTTTTTCTTAATCATTTATTAATTTCAGCAGATTACAACAGGAAGGTGATATTTTTATCACATGACATCAGATAATTCCGCTTCAGACAACAACCAGGCTAAAAAAAAATCCACGTTATTACACAAGCTCAGGAAATCTTTAAAAAAATCCGAGAAAGACATACTTGAATCGTGCGATTATGAAAATTTAGATGTCATCCGGCAGGACATGATACGGGGTATTATCAAGCTGCCGATTCTTAATGCCCGGGATATAATGATACCGCGAGTTGACGTATTTGCCGTAGATGCCAATACCGAACTCAAGCCTCTCGTAAAAATACTATGCAAGGCCGGACATTCCCGGGTCCCGATATACGATGAAACAATTGACAATATAATCGGCATACTCTATGTCAAGGACCTCCTTAAACTGCTCATCGCCACCCAGAAGAAAGCGTTTCATTTGAAGAAAATCCTGCACGAACCCTATTTTGTTCCGGAAACCATGACACTTGACGAACTCCTGCTGGAATTCAAGCTTCGTAAACTTCATATCGCTGTTGTGGTAGACGAATACGGCGGCATCAGCGGTATCGTTACGCTCGAGGACATCCTCGAGGAGATTGTCGGAGAGATCAACGACGAATATGACAGTGTGGAAGAACCGGAGATAGTCAAGCTGGGTAAAAACACCTATGAAGTCGATCCCCGAATGTCCATTTCCGAATTTAACGAGAAGCTTCATCTCGACATATCCCAGGAAGGTGTAGATACCATCGGCGGTTATGTTTTCGATTTATTCGGCAAGATTCCCGAAAAAGGCGAGACCATAAGGGACGAAAACCTCCAATTTACAATCAAAGACATAAACGGCACCATAATAAACCGTATCACTGTATCAATAACCAAGCAGAAATAGCCCGCATGGAAATTCTCAAGTCGACCGGAATAGCGTTGTCCTCGCAGGTGTATGGCGAATCCGATATAGCATGCAATTTTTATACGAGCGATTTCGGCAAGAGAAAGTTCGTTTTTAAAGGTTTGAAGAAAAGCGGAAAACGTTCCCGCGCCGCGACCGAACCCGGTGCCGTGGCAAGCATTATATATTATTACCGCGATGACCGGGACTCCTTCATCGTCAACCAGTGCGATATCGAGAAGTATTATTCATCGATAACTGAAAATCTCGAAAAGATATTTTTTCTATATTTCATGCTCGAATCGGTTGAAAAGACGTGCGGTTACAATAGTGCCGATTCTGCGATATACACGCTGCTTCTCGCGGGCCTCGACGCTCTCTCGAAGACGGCTCGCCCGGCGCACTTATCCCTTTTTTTCCTCCTGCATCTTCTCCGGAACCACGGGGTTCTGCCTGACGTCGATTCGTGTAAATCATGCGGTGTACAGGACTTCCAGCAGTTTCTGCTCGATACGATCGATCTGAGGCCTGTCTGCATTCCCTGCGCCCGCCGTCATTCCACCGATTCGGTACGCCGCCTGCCGGCTCTTCCCGGCCGCATGAGGGACTGCATCGTGCTTTTCCTGGACAGAAAGTTCGCCAGCATAGATCTTGATGATTATACCGAGGATGAAGTCCTCGATGTACTATTCAATCTCTCACTTTTTGTCGAGGACTACTTCCATGCGGAACTGAAGACCAAATCATTCATTTTTTCCGGCCGCTTCAAATAAAAACATTCACTGTGCGTTCAGCCTATCGAATATTGAATGGTTTTTCCGGTATATATTCGTAAACTCCTTGAACAGCCCTTCATACACCGGCACATTTGTACTGTCCGGTGAAAACTCGCCATCATATTCGGTAAGACCGGGGATATCGTCAAACGTTATGCTGCCCAGGCCGGCCGAGGCTATTAATGCTGCGCCTCGTGCATTCGCCTGTATGGGGTCCCGCACCCGTTTTATGTTCCGCTGCAGCACATCAGAAAATATCCTGCACCACGCGTCAGACTGGGCCCCTCCTCCGATGATATGTATGGTATCGATCGAGCGTCCGATGAATTTTTCCACGTACTGCATGCTCCATCTGGTATTATATGCGACACCCTCAAGTACGCTCCGGAGTATATGGTCCGCGTTGGTTGTCATGGAAATATTGTAAAGAACGCCTCTCAACGTCGTGCTGTCTATGGGTGTGCGCTCACCGTTTAACCAGGGTGCAAAAATGAGCTTGTTGCTTCCCGCGGGAACGTTCCTCACGGTTTCATCAAGACGCTCATACTTGTTTTGAGGCGCCCTCACCCTGTAAAAATGACTCTTGTGGAAGATTATATTGTTCAGCAGGAAGGTCAGCGCTCCGCCGGCAATGTCCTGCTCGTTGATACACTGGTATTTGCCGGGGATCGCCGTTGGCAGTGACGCAATGCTGTGCATCATGTCCGTCTTCTTGAAAGGCACGATGCACTCCATCCATGAGGATGTCCCGATATAGAGATGCCCCTGATAATCCCGGACAGCCCCGGAACCGACGAGTGCCGACTGGTGGTCCGGCGATCCGCCTATAACGCGGACGTTTGTTCCCAGGCCGAGCTTTTTCGCCACAGAAGGACGTACGGTCCCGATCGTATCGATCGACCGCACCAGGTCCGGAAGTTTGTCCCGGTCGATATTCAGTATCTTGATCAGCGGCAATGAATAATGAACATTGTTGATGTCGCGAATGTCCGTTACCCAGAACAGCATGATCGAATCATGGGTCGCGGCAAATTCGCCCGTCAGCCTGAGATTGAAGTAATCCTTGCTTCCGAGGAACTTGTACGTTTTCTCGTATACCCTGGGATAATCGTGCTTCGTAAGGAGTACATGGGCGATATCGTCCTTTCCTGACAGGGAGGGCCCTCCGCCGGTCGTGCGTATCCAGCGGAGCACCTTTCCGAGACCGTATCCCTGGACGGACGGGAAGCCGCCGGCGACCTCCCTGACAAGCCGTGCGCCCCGTGAATCCATCCAGGTGAGTGAATTCATGAGGCTGTTTCCATCGCGGTCCACGGCCACGGTGCTTGAAAACGTGCTGGAGACGCACACGGCCTCGACGCGACGGGCCTTATCATGGTGACGGCGCAGCAGGCGCATGGAGGCGTGCATGAAGGCCTGCCACCACTCTTCCGGGTCCTGCTCGGCGCCGCCGCCCGGGAAGAAATAAACAGGGGTCGGCTCGCTCTCGAAATCAATGACCTTCCCGTGGACGGTCACTATGGCGACCTTGCACCCGGAAGTGCCGTGGTCTACTGCCAGGACATACTTTTCAATCTTATCGCGCGCCATGACGGATTATATATTCATCTGAGATTTGTTTCCCTTTTCGTCAATACTCTCGACGATGAATCCGCCGAAACCGTCACCGGATTTTTTGTTTTTGTCAAGATCCATCACCTCGGGCATGAGCGCGAGGAGGTCTTTCGGCTCCACGCAGGCTTCGGGAGGCATCACGCCTTTCCCCTGGACCTTGCCGCGGTGCATGAGAATCGCGCCCATGGCAGCCGGTATGCCCGTGCCCTCTCCCAGGGCCTCGCTTTTTGACGCCATGTGGAACCGGTATTCCTTGTACGCCCCGTTTTTCTTGCCCTTTACTACGACGGAGGAACAACCGCGCTGCATGCCGAAATCGAGCTTTTTCAATATCTTTTCACGCTCGCTCAGTATGTAGGCTACGGCAAAGTCATACGGAACGACCGGCGTGCCGTTAACCATGATCGGTTCCCTGCTGTTGAACCCGAGCCCGCAGAGATCTCGTGTCATATCGTAATACTCGTTCGGGATGACCGATCCCTTGTTCGTTACGCGGCGTGTCTTGATGTACTGTGGTATCGTCACCTGCTCCGGATGCGGATACGGATAGAGCGGGACCTGACCGAGTATCGGGAACTCGAAAGATTCGCGGAGCGCGATCCCGTCCTTCTCGAAATACTTGACGTATTTCAATTCGCCGTCGAGGAACATCGGGATGTCGATGCTCATGCAGTGGAAGCGATGACCGATGACTCCCTCACCTTCGACCTTTTCGCCTCCATGCGCATGGAAAATGTCAATTGAATCCGTCTCGTCCAGCAGGTCCTGTGAGGCCAGCTTGGCGATGATATTCGTTACCCCGGGTGAGTTTCCCATCCCTATGAGAGCGGTAATTCCGACGGATTTAGCCTTCTCGTGGAGCTTGAAAATGTCTATGGTGACGTCGACATCGTCGCATACGTCTACGTAATTAATTTTATCCTGAATGACGGCGTTGAGAATCGGTTTAACCGTGCTGTAGAACGGACCGACGCAATTAAGCACAACATCCGAGCCGGATATTGCCGCATGTATACTTTTTTCATCATTCGCATCGAATTTGACCACGGATATTTTCCTGGTTTTAATCGAATTTGCGATCTTTTGTGCTCTATCGGTATTGAAGTCACCGATAACTATCTCTGAAAATTCGTTATGATTGGCCAGTGTTCTCACTGACACGGAGCCGACAGCTCCTGCACCGCCCAGAACTGTTACTTTTGCCATATAATTTCCTCGCATTAAAATTAACTAGTGTTAATTTTAACTATTGTTAATTATATGTCAAGGCATTTTTTAAAAAAATTGTAAAAGGAAAAAGTGGTAAAATTAAATAACAATAATAATTAACTGGTTATCAAATCGATAATATCTTCAATTATTGTCTCGTATTTATTTACCGGTTTGGGGGTGAGATAATCGATCATTCGGCTGTTGTAGAGGGATATCATGCCATGGAGCATGCTCCAAACCTCAATCATCCTCATCTCATTCCCGGCTTCCCTGGAGTTTTTAACCGAGCGCATGACATCAGAAACGGCATTCATTGACAGATCAATTATTTGTTTGGAATATCCCATCTCAATCGATGCGAGTTTTTCAAGCGGCGTGCCCACATAGTCTTTATATTTTGGTAGACCCGATGAGAACATGATCTCGTAATAATTATAATTCTGTATTCCAAATGAAAGGTATGTGTGAATTATCTTTTTGCCCCTTTCAAGAGGGTTTGCGTGACCGTCATAGACGGTTCTCATGTTATCATACAGCATCTTAAACCCGCGTATGAGAATATTGATATATATCTCGTCCTTATTGGAGAAATAATTGTAGAGATTTGTAGCGGACATCTCCATGCGCACGGCAAGCTTCCGCATTGTCAATCCCTTGAATCCGTCAGCGTTGATTATTTCCACGGCTTTATCGAGAATCGATTCCCTGATTTTCTCGACTTCCCTGATATCTCGCGGTGTCTTCGTCATTTTTTCCCCCGGGACCTGTCATCGAACTGCAATTCCTGTATCCGGCGCTCTATTTTCGCAAGTTTTTTTGTCAGTGTATCGATGGAGCGCTCTATCTTGTCGCGTTCCTCCATGAGGACGTTCATTGCATCACCCGACTTCTTGTATGAATTGATCTCAGCCTTGACCATGTCCGAGGTCATCCCTTCCGTGAACGCCTCCTCTGCCCGTGCCCGGGCCGCGTCATCCTTGATACCGGCAACCGTTTTCATGTTCTCGTAACCGATTTTCGGGTTCAGGTTCATGGCGCTTACTTTCATTAACATTTTAGCCGCAGTGCGGTGCAGCAGCAACTCCCGGTCCACGTAGTCGTCGAAGCTCAGGTTGAGCTCCAGGCACAGCGCGTATGCTTTCTCAAGCAGCGCGCCCAGCTCCTTCATGAGCGAACCGTTGGCCTGGAGATATTCGCCCCGGATCTTGTTGGTGAGTGACCTGAACCTGTCGTCTTTCCTGAAAATATTCGAATAGAGTCCCTTCTCCTCTGCTGAAAATAGCAGCTTGTGCAGTATGTCCCAGAAAGCGTTCGTATGGGCGCGGGTCGAGATCGGCACCGGGGAGCGCGAGTGCTGGATATGGTGTGCAAACTCATGAATCGCCGTGTATATGAGCTGTCCGTCTTCTTCGAAGTTCTTGTTGTGTATGATTATCTCCCGGCGGTCGGGATAATACAGCCCGTCTACCTTCCCGCTCATCTTACCGGAAAATATAACGCTGAAATCCGGAACGTTTTTATCGAGAGTCAGCAATAGTTCCTTGACCTGGTCCTGGTTCATGTAGGCTCCTTCATTGGTTCAGTTCTTCTCCATAGGCGCTTTCCAGTCCCTCTTCCGTGTGATACCCGAGATAGTAGAGCGCCCGGAAAATCCGGTAAATGACCCTGTCGAGCCAGCGGATCGCCTCGATCTGCCGCATGGCGGTGTCCGGATCGATCCTTCCGGACGCGGTCCGTTTGAGGATATCCTCCCTTTCCCGCTGTCTGAGGCCTTTCATGTACTGGGACGTGCGTTCCATCTCCTGTATCGATTCTTTCTTTTTAAGGCCCTCGAGGCGCACGAGGACCGGCTCCATGTTGTCGGCGAGCATGCATGCGAGGTTGTTGAGCCCGGTATCCTTTCTCATGGTCGTGAGCTTGTTGAATTCCCAGCATGCAATGATAAGCTGATCCACATGGTCGACCGCATGCAGGACGTACATCAGCCTGTTGCCGTAGGCCGTTGCCGCCCCCTTGATTGTCTTGATCTGTCCGAGAAATCTTCTCGTATCATTCAGCGCGTTCCCTGCTTCTCGCAGTTTTGTCCTGATCCCGGGCGTTACGTCCCCGAATTGAATCATGTCCCTCACTATATCGATCGATGCGATGGTAATATCTATTATGGTGCGCCGAACGGTCTCGAGCGCCACGGACGGGACGTTAATCAGGGAATTGTCCAGGAGCCTGGTAAGATAGGGACCGCGCTCCGGTATGATGCGGACCAGCACGTGCGAGAATTGTCTGATAAACGGCAGTATAATAATAATCCCCAGAATGTTAAATGCGCTGTGGAATGCTGCAAGGGTAATCGCAGGATCGACGATCCCGAATACTCCGATCGCGGTTTGTACTATTGACAGGAAATACGGAAGGATGACAAACGCAATGAATCCGGTCACCACGTTGAAAAGTATGTGCGCCATTGCCGTCCGTCGCGCGGAAGACGTGGCCCCGAACGCGGCTATCGCGGCAGTGAGCGTTGTACCGATGTTCTGGCCTATAACGAGGGCCGATGCCTGCACCAGGTCTATCGCCCCGGATCCGAGAGCGGCCATGGTCATCACGACGGCAGCGCTTGAGGCCTGCAGGATGACAGTCATGGCAATGCCTATTGCCACCAGTATGAGCCTGTTGAGGATGCCGGTCCCGCCCAGGCCGGCGAGGTCGAGATAGCCTGCACAATGCTTCATTCCTCCCTGCAGCAGATCAATCCCGAAAAATATCAGGCCGAACCCTGCGCACAGAAGCCCGATGCTCGCTACCCGGTCCCTGCCGAGGAGTCTCATGAATGCCCCGATACCCGCGACGGGGAGTGCCAGCGCGCCCAGCTTGAGTTTCATGCCGAGTATGGATACGAGCCAACCCGTGCTGGTCGTGCCGAGGTGAGCGCCAAGTATTATCCCGAGTGACTGCTCGAACGTGATCAGGCCGGCGCTTACGAACCCTATCGTCGTGATGATTGTTGCGTGTGAAGACTGCAGCAGCGCGGTTATACCCGCACCCGACAGGATCGAGGATATCCGTCCGCCGGTGAAACGGCTGAGTCCCCTTCGCAGGGTGTCTCCGGCGAGGGACTTGAGCCCCTCTGTCATGAGGATCATCCCGAGTATGAAGAGGCCGATGCCTCCGATTATCGATGTAATAAACTCTACGCGCATGCCGGCATGGTACTATTTGTATAATTGATGTATAAGATAACATTCGTGCCCCTCTTGTCAAACATATGAGCTGAATCACGAAATTTTTTATCACAACGGGTAAAATAGCTTGATCTGCCATAAGGTTTTGAATTGATTTCATTATGAACAAACCATTCTCCCTTTTCAATATTGAGCTTACCAATCATTGTATCATGAAATGCGTCATGTGCCCCAGGACCGGCCACATGACCCGCGCGAAGGGCTACATGGACCCTGCACTTTTCCAAAAGGCGATTGATGAGCTGGCCTCAACCGGTTCCGGATTCAGCGGCAGCAACGTGCTATGGCTGCACCATTTTGGTGAAAGCCTTCTCCATCCCGGTTTCGGCTCGTGCATACGATATGCCTCGGCCGCAAACATCCGCACCGGTCTATCCATCAATCCTTTCATGCTGACACCAGAAGTGCGAACCGAGCTTCTTGAAGCTCATCCGGACATCCTGTATATCTCCCTTGACGGCCATGACAATTCTACCTTTGCTGAAATCCGCGGCATGCAGGATGCCTACGATGTTTCGCGCGAGCGGCTTCTTGAGTTCCTGTCCGAGAAAACTCGCCGGGGCACTGCCACGGTCATCATACTCTCCATGATAGACTTTGTCCTTAACCGCACCAGCATCGTGAAAACCCACGAATACTGGGAAGGAGTTCCCGGCATCAATTGCGTTTTGTTGAAAAGCTTTACGACATGGGACGGGAGCATCGACCGGATCAAGGGTTACGCAGACACCGGCGGCCGGACCACGGACATGTCGTCGGTCAGATGCACAATACCCTGGGACACCATGACCGTCACCTGGGACGGCGATGTCGTGCCCTGCTGTTTCGATTATGATAAAAAATATGTACTGGGCAACATGGTGCGTTCATCACTTTCCGAGATATGGAACGACAAACCGATCACGCGGCTGAGAAATGAGTTTATTTCCAATACTGTCAGCAATTCCCTCTGCCGCAACTGCGAGCGGCTCTATCTGCCGAAAGAATCGATTGCATGGTGAAGCCCCTCCCGCGTGCCTGAAAATAATATAATCTCCGCCTGCATTATTCATTGACATACAGGGCCGTATTGTTATCAATTAACAAGAACCAATCCATCTCTGGCGAGGTTGTATGATAGATCGATACTCCCGAAAAGAAATCTCACGCATCTGGGACCTTGAGAACAAGTTCAGGATCTGGCTCGACATTGAGATCGCCGTCTGCGAGATCCAGGCCCAGGACGGCCTCATACCTGAGGCGGATCTTAAGAACATCAGGGAGAATGCCGATTTCAGCGTGGACCGGATCCTCGAGATAGAGAACCAGGTCCATCATGACGTTATCGCGTTCCTGACCGCCGTGGGAGAGCAGGTGGGCCCTTCGAGCCGTTACATACACTTCGGCCTCACATCGAGCGACATCGCAGATACCGCCCTCTCCATACAGCTTGTGCAATCGGGAACGATCCTGATCGCCGGCATTGACGCACTCATTGACATTCTGAAGAACCTCGCCCTGCGCTACCGGAACACGCCCTGCATGGGGCGGTCCCACGGGGTCCACGCCGAGCCCACGACCTTCGGCTTGAAAATGGCCCTCTATTATGAAGAGTTCAAGCGCAACCGGGACCGTATTTCCCGCGCCATCGAGAACATATCCTATGGCAAGTTCTCGGGAGCGGTCGGCACGTTCAGCAACATATCGCCCGATATCGAAAAACGCGTGTGCGCGAGGCTCGGTTTGAAGCCGGACCCGATATCCACGCAGGTTATCCAGCGGGACCGTCATGCCGAGTTCATGGCCGCGATCGCCATTTGCGCGGGTTCACTCGACAAGCTTGCCACTGAGTTCCGCCATCTTCAGAGGACCGAGGTGCGCGAGGTGGAAGAGCCGTTCCAGAAGGGACAGAAGGGCTCTTCGGCCATGCCGCACAAGCGCAACCCCATTCTCTGCGAGCGGGTCACCGGCATCTCTCGCGTCATCAAGGCGAACATGAACGTTGCGCTCGACGACATGACGCTATGGCATGAGCGCGACATCTCTCACTCCTCCGCCGAGCGGATCATACTTCCGGATTCCACGATCGCACTCGATTACCTGATCCACCGCATGATATTCGTGGCCGGCAACCTGCACGTGTACCCGGAAAACATGATGGATAACATCAACAGGACA
>Ga0116149_1001898_pt1 | contig 24199 bp, 18 predicted proteins | sample AD_UKC057_MetaG_FD_89787 | JGI IMG/M metagenome (GOLD analysis project Ga0116149, IMG submission 89787) | Active sludge microbial communities of municipal wastewater-treating anaerobic digesters from USA - AD_UKC057_MetaG | ecosystem: Engineered > Bioreactor > Anaerobic > Digestate | place: USA...
CACCGGTGCGGCTGGAACGGCCGGAACTTCGGGCATAGCCGGAGGGGCCGGGGCGGCCGGCGGGGCGGGGGCCACCTCCGCCTCGGGCGTGATGGCCGACTGGACCGGCGTGAGGAAGCGGTCCGGCGGGACCACCCAGATCTCGACGCGGCGGTTGAGGGCGTTGCCCTTGTTGCCCGGCGCGTTGGGTGCGATGGGGTGCCATTCGCCGAAGCCCATGGCGGCCATTCGCGGGTCGCTCACGCCGGCCTGCTTGAGCACCTTGAGAACGGCGACCGCGCGGTGGACCGAGAGGTACCAGTTGTTGGGATGGCGCATCCTGGTCTCGGGCTTGCCGATGGGGATGTCGTCGGTGTGCCCGGCGACGTAGACGTTGAACTTCGTGGCCGCGGGCGAGTTCATGATCTGGGCGAACTTTTCCAGGGCGCCCTGGGCGGGCCCGGTGACGTTGTCGCTGCCGGGTGCGAAGGTGAGATCGGACTTGAACTTCACCATGCCCAGTCGCCGGTCGTATTCCAGGAGGTTGGGGTTGTCGCGGGCGAGTTGCTGGAGCAGTTCGTCCAGTTCCGCCGGCAGGGCCACCCCGGGCACCTCGATGATCTGAGGCGGGGCCTTGGACTTGGCGGCCAGTTCATCGAAGCTCTTCTTGAGGGCGGCGTAGGCGGCTTCCAGGTTGGCCAGTTGCTGGTCCTTGGCCGCAAGTTGCTGCTGATAAGCGGCGACCTGGTCCAGCAGGGTTTGGTTCTGGGCCCGCAGTTCCCGCAGGGCGGCCTGGGTCTTTTCCAGTTCGGTCTGGGCGGCCTTGTTGAGGGCCAGGGCCTTGTCCAGCTCCGACTTGGGCACGCAGCCACCGGTAGCCAGCAGCGAAGCCAACAGCGCGCCGCCCATGACAACCAGCACTCGTTTCATAACGCGATCCTTTCCTTTTTGCGGCCCGCTCCGTCGGGCCTGCCCCCGAGGGGCGAGACGATTCCATTCTGCGAGGGTGGGGCTCAGCGAGTGCGAGCGCCCATGCTCTTGCCGATGAACATGCCCAGCACGCCGGCCATCACGGTGACCAGCACGGCGCTGATGAGCACCAGGACCATGTTCTTGCGGAGTTCTTCGAGATAGGCGGGCGACTGGCCCAGCATGACCGAGAAGATCACCGCGCTGATGACGACCATGACGATCATGGCGCCGATGAGGAAGCCGCCGAACAGGCCGCTGGAGGCGTCCATCTCCTCGACCGCGCCGACGGGGACCTCGATCACCTGGACGGGCTCTTCCGCCTGAACGGTGGCGATTTCCTCGATAGCGCCCTCGCTGGAGATCCCCGAGCCGACCGCGCCCTCGACGTCGTCGATGTGGTCCAGCACCTCGGCGCCCAGCGACGTGTCGTCGCTCTCGCGGGTGAGGTCCAGCAGGCCCGAACCGCTGCCCACGCCTTCCAGCGCCACCTGGTCATCCAGGCTGGGGGCGATCTGCGTCTTGGCCATCGGGTCGGCCGCTTCGATCTCGAGGTCTTCCTCGTCGAAGATGCTGATGCCGTCGGCCGTGATCACCGTGTCCTCCTTGCTGGAGGCGATGGTGTCGTCGCTGTCGCCCAGGGTGATGGCGCCAAGGCTGGACTGCTCGGCCGGCTGGAGGGCGATCTCCGCGTCGAACTCCCCGCCCCCGGTGTCGCCGGCCAGCTTGTCGACCTCGTCGACCTTGTACATTTTTCGCGAGCCGTCCTGGAAGACCCGCAGCTTGTCGTCGCGCACCAGCTTGCCCAGATCGGCGACCGGGATGCCGAGTTTCTGGGCCGTCTCCGCCTCGTTGTAATACATCTTCTTGGCCATGCGTCCAAACTCCTGCACGGGTTTAAGGGCTGGTGGGGGGGCCGCCGAGGGGTTTCTGTTCCGCCACCAGTTTCTTGATCTCTCGCGGGTCCGGCTCGGTGTTGTAGTTCTCCACCTGGCGGTCGAACAGGAACGTTCGCGCCGCCATCAGCTTCAGTTTTCGCGTGCTGGGCAGATACTGATAGAGACAAATCGTACCGCGACGCACGTCGACCAGGTACAGCCCGTACGTCTCGGGCGTGACCTGCCCGGCGATGGCGAAGACGCCTTCGGTTCCGCCGCCCGCGGTGTCCTGGGCCCGCGCGGGCGCTAACGTCAGGCCCACCTGGAGGACCAGACACACAGCAATGGCCGTCAGCAACAACACCACCGCGTGCCGGGAGGGCACACGGAAGACGCTGGGCCTGGACGCGGTTGATTCGACCTTCATCACGTCTCTACGGTCTGCCGGAAATTCAGCAAGCGCTGATTATAGATGCTGGGACGGCTCTTGCAAGAGAGAAAAGGAAAATCGCGCCGCCCTCGCCGGACGGGCGATTGGCCTTGCCCACGCCCCCGCGCAAAGGTATAATTCCGCCCCGCATGGTCGAGGCGGCCGGCGGGCCGCCCGGCCGACCGCCCACGCAAGTCCGGGCCGGCACGGGGGCGGCATCTTCGTCGGCCCCATCGGGAGAGACACGTATGCTGCGATCGAAAGGACTGTGCGCTGCTCTGGTTGTGTCGCTGTTGGCGTCGCTCGCGTTGGCCCAGGACGCCCCGGCCAAGCCCAAACGGGCCAAGGGCCAGGCCAAGGACAAGTCCGCCCTGCGGGGCGAATACGCCATTGTCGCCTCGGAATTGAAGCTCTCGGAGGAGAAGAAGGCCGAGTTCGCCAAAGCGGTCGAGGCCCTCAACACCGCCCGCTCCGAATGGGCCAAGGCCAACGCCGCCAAGCTCGAAGAACTCGCCAAGGCCCTCAAGGCCGCCAGGGACGCCAAGGACAAGGACAAGACCAAGGAGATCCAGAAGCAGTTGACCGAGTTGAAGGCCCAGCAGGAGAAGATCGCCGCCGACGCCCAGGCCAAGGTCCGCGCGGTCCTCACGCCCGAGCAGCAGACCCAGTGGGACGTGTTCAACCTCTATCGCCAGGTGCTGCGGCGATACAGCAAGGCCGAGTTGACTGACCAACAGAAAGAGAAGGCCAAGGTCCTGGCCGCAGAGGCTGCCAAGCAGCTTTCCGCCAGCACCGACGCCAAGGCTGCCTCTGCCCTGAAGAAGGACCTGGATCAGAAGGTGGCCGCCCTGCTGACGCCCGAGCAGACGGAGAAGATGAAGGCGCCCGCGGCGAAGAAGCCGCCCAAGGGCGACAAGGCCGAGCCGAAGAAGTGACCCCGACGCGCTGCGGGCCAGGGATCGAGCACAGGGAAAAGCAGCAACGGGTGTGCATTGATCCCTTGACTCTGCCGCCCGGGCCTTGTACTGTTTTTTCGATCTTTGTTGCCGCGAGTGTGTAAAAGTTCTTGAAAAACCTACTGAGCTGTAGCATAGTATGGCCTGCGTGCAGCGGCGTAGCTCAGTTGGTAGAGCAAGGGACTCATAAGCCCTGGGTCACTGGTTCAAGTCCAGTCGCCGCTACTAGTCCGTGGCCTCGATACCGGTTTGGGGCCTTTTTACCGAGAAGGAGAATCTGCATGTCGATGCTGGCCGAGTTTATGGGCATTGATTGGCTGTATTGGTGGCAGCTTCCGGCACTGGGCCTTCTGGTCGCCCTGATCATTTTCTGGCTGCAGTACCGCAAGCGTCAGATGTAGTCCTCGCCGCCGCCGCCGGCCCGACGGGCCGGCGGCGGCGGAGCCCTATCTGCCCGCAGCCGGACGGACGTCTTCTGTCTCCCCGCGCCTGGTGCGCTGGGGAGGTGGTACTGTGGCGGCAGGTCAGCCGCACGGGAACAAGGTCCACCCGGCGCCTAACAATGCTGCCGATCGTTCGGCAGTCTTCTTGCGCGCTCTGCGGGGAGGAAGGTCTTACGTGACCCTACCGGCTAAACAGGCCCGTACGCTGGCCCGCCTGATGCGGATACTGGGCGATCCGACGCGCCTGAGGGTCCTGCTGCTGCTGGGCCAGGGCGAGATGAACGTCGGGCAACTGGCCGTACGCCTGCGCCTCTGCCAGCCGACCGTGTCCCACCACCTGGGCCTGTTGCGCCTCGGCGACCTGGTGGGCACCCGGCGGGACGGAAAACAGGTCTACTACTACCTCCGCCCCCCCCGCCGCGGGCGGGCCTTGGCCATCTTTCAGGCGCTGCTGGCCAACCGCCAGCCGTCATCGACCGGATAAGCCATGAGCCAGGACGCCTTCAAGCCCGTCTACGTCCTCCATGGCGATGACGCCTTCCTGCTCGACGCCTACCGCCAGGAGATCATCCATGCCGTCCTCGGCAATGCCGACCCCCAGGTCTGCATGACCGCCTTCGACGGCGACGCCGAACTGGCCGACGTGCTCGACGAACTGCGAACGCTGCCCTTCCTGGCCCCCAGCCGGGTCGTCATGGTCCGCGACGCCGATTCCTTCGTCTCGTCCCACCGAGAGAAGCTCGAGAACTACCTCCAGACTCCCAATCCCACCTCCTCGCTGGTGCTCCAGGTCCGCACCTGGAAGTCCAACACCCGCCTGGCCAAGCTGGTCGACCAGATCGGCCAGGTCAAGCATTGCTCGCTGACCGAGAACGCCAACCTTCAGGCCTGGCTGGCCAAGGCAGCCGCCAAACGGGGAAAGAAGATATCCCCGGCAGCGGCGGACCTGCTGGCTGCCTACGTCGGGCGAGACCTGGCCTCGCTCAGCAACGAATTGGAGAAACTCTCCCTCTACGTCGCCGACCGCCCCACGATCGAGCCCCAGGACGTCGCCGTCCTGACCGCGCCGACCAGCCAACCGGTGGACTTCGCCCTGACCAACGCGATCGCCGCCGGCGACGTCCGGGACGCCCTCAAGGCCCTCGACGACCTCTTCCACTCCGGCGCCGGCGCCGAGTTCAAGGTTATCGGCTCCCTGGCCTACCACCTGCGAAAGGTGATGGCCGTGCAAGGCAAGGTGGCCGCCGGACAACCCCTCCCGGCTGCCCTTGGCGCCGCCCGCGTGCCCTACGCCCTGCGGAACGTCTTTTCCGGGCTCATCCAGCGACGGACGATCCCCAAGCTTCAGGACGACTTCCGCAAGCTCATCCGCGCCGATCTCTCGCTCAAGAGCGGAGGCGACAGCGCCGCCGCCCTTCAGAAGCTCGTTGTCGAACTGTGCACGTAGCAGCCGGCAGTCAATAGCCGGCGGATGAGTCGAACGCGGAAGACTGGAAAGGCCAATGAACCGAATCGCACTGCTGAGCCTGGGCGTGCTGTCCCTCGCAGCCCTGCCCGCATCGCCCGAGTTGAAGGTCGTCAACGGAGACTTCAGCGATCTGGGCGGCATGACGCTCGGACCCGACTCCTGGTACGCCGGACGCCCCAAGGGCTGGCTCGGCTCCGAAGGCAGCGCCTATGCCGTCCGCGCCAAGGCCGGCCCGGGGTCGGCCGTCTGCAACCCCTCGACCCTCGGCCTGCTGCGGCAGAAGGTCGGGAAGCTCGACAAGGCCGCCGACGTCACGCTCCGCTTCGAAGTCTCACAGCCCTGGCGACCGGGCGTGTCGCTGCACGCGTCCATCCTCGACGCCGATCTGCTCGAACTGGCCGGCGGGACGTTCGAGCCTGGTCCGGCCCATTCGCTGACCGCCCGCAACGTCCCCGCGGGCACGGAGATCGTCATCGCCTTCAGGGCAGAGCGAGGCGTGCCCGGGCTGGACAACGTCTCGCTGTCGCTGGGCGAACCGTCCGCCCGGCCCGCCCCCGCCACGACCGGCCGCGACGAGCGCATCACCGTCGCCTGCTATTACTTCGGAAACTACCATCCGGGGGATCCGCGCAACGTCAAGGCCAAGGGGCCCGGCTGGAGCGAATGGGAGCTGGTGAAGGCTGCCCGCCCGCGATTCGGCGGGCATCGCCAGCCCAAGGTCCCGCTGTGGGGCTACTCCGACGAGAGCGATCCGAAGGTAATGGAGCAGAAGATCGCCGCCGCCGCCGACCACGGCATCGACGCGTTCATCTTCGACTGGTACTACTACGACGACGGGCCCTTCCTCGACCGCCCGATCGATCGCGGCTTTCTCAAGGCAGGCAACAACTCGCGGCTGAAGTTCGCCTTCATGTGGGCCAATCACGACTGGCTCGAAATCCACCCCTACAAGCGGGGCACGAAGGCCCAGGTGCTCTACCCGGGCAAGGTCACGCCGCAGACCTTCGACAAGATCTGCGACCATGTGATCGCCTCGTACTTCAAGCATCCCTCGTACTGGCGGATCGAGGGCCGACCGTACTTCTCGTTCTACGACCTGACCACGCTGCTGGAGAGCTTCGGCAGCGTGCAGGCCACGCGCGAGGCCCTCGACCGCTTCCGCGCGAAGGCAAAGGCGGGCGGGCTGGACGGCCTGCACCTCAACGCCGTCGTCTGGGGGCGGGCGATCCTGCCCCGCGAGCGCAAGCCCGCTGATCCGGCCAAGCTGGTCAAGGACCTCGGCTTCGACTCGGTCACGTCGTACGTGTGGATCCACCACGTGCCGCTGCCCAGACTGGAGACGGACTATCAGCAGGTCCGCGACGCCTACATGAGCTACTGGAACCAGGCCGACCGCACGTTCAGCGTGCCTTACTTCCCCAACGTGACCATGGGCTGGGACTCCAGCCCCCGCGCCTGCCAGGAGGATGAGTTCGGCAACTTCGGCTATCCGTTCACCAACACGATCTCCGGCAACACGCCCGAACGGTTCCGGCAGGCCCTGGAGATGACGCGGCGGCGCCTCCTGGCCCGCCCTGCCGGGCCGAGAGTCTTCAACATCAACTGCTGGAACGAGTGGACCGAGGGCAGCTACCTCGAGCCCGACACGGTCACCGGCCTGAAGTACCTCCAGGCCGTCCGCGACGTGTTCGGCGACAAGGCAGCCCCGCCCGGACGTTGAGGAGCCCGCATGCCCTGGCCGTGGATCATCGGCGGTTATGCCGCTGTCAGCCTCGTGACCTTTGCCGCGTACGGCCTGGACAAGCGCCGCGCCGTCCAGCGCCGGCGACGCATCCCCGAGCGGACGCTCCACCTGTTCGAGCTGTTGGGCGGCTGGCCCGGCGCCCTGGCCGGACAGACCCTCTTCCGCCACAAGCGCCGCAAGTTCAGCTACATGGCCGTCTTCGCCGCCATCGTCGCCCTCCACGCCGCCGCGTGGACCGCCTGGTACGTCTACCTGCGATAGACAAGCTCCCAGTCTTCGCTGCGTTGTACTTGATACCGCACTCGTACAAGAAGGAAGAACACAATGACACGCATCGCCCTGCTGCTCGCCGCCGCCCTGCTGGCCCTGCCGGCCGCCACGCCGGCCGACGTCCAACTCCCGCCCGTTATCAGCAGCCACATGGTCCTCCAGCGCGACATGAACGTGCCGATCTGGGGAACGGCCGCCCCGGGCGAGAAGATCACCGTCACCTTCCGCACGCAGAGCAAGGAGGCCGTCGCCGACGCCCAGGGCAAGTGGCTGGTCCGCCTGGACCCGCTCCAGGCCGGCGGGCCCGATCCGCTCACCGTCGCCGGCGCCAACACCGTCAAGCTCGACGACGTCCTGGTCGGCGAGGTGTGGGTCGGCTCGGGGCAGTCGAACATGGCCGGGACCGCCGGCGGGTACGCCAAGAACGACCAGGTCCTGGCCAAGCTCGTTTCGACGTCCTACCCCAAGGTCCGCCTGATGAAGGTCGGTTACAAGACCTGGCAGGAAGCCACCGACAAGACCTTGCCCGGCTTCTCCGCGCTGCTGGTGGCGTTCGGCCTGCCCCTGCACAAGGACATGGACGTGCCCGTCGGGCTGATGCTCGGCGCGGTGGGCGGTACGCCCTCCGGCAACTGGGTCAGCCAGGCCGCCGTCGACGCGGACCCCGCCTGCAAGCAGGCCATCGCCCAGGCCCTGAAGACCTACGACGCAGACAAGGCCCAGAAAGACTACCAGCGCCAGCTCGATCAGTGGACCAAGGCCGTCGAGGCCTTCCGCGCCGAGAAGGCCAAGGACCCCAAGGCCAAGAACAAGCGCGAGCCCCGCAAACCTTCGCCCCCGGCCGCCCCCGGCCAGTGCACCCGCGGCAGGATGGGCAACCTGTACGACGCCCACATCCGCCCGCTGGTCCCGTTCGGGATCCGCGGCGTGTTGTGGGATCAGGGCGAGAGCGGCACCGCCGTTACCGGCATCGACCAGTACGCGCTCATGGGCGCCCTGATCTCCGGCTGGCGGAAGGACTGGGGCCAGGGCGAGTTCCCCTTCCTCTACATCCAGAAGCCCAGCGGCGGCGGCTGTGCGATGGACCCGTCCGACCCGGTCACCTGCAAGGGGGACAAGTTCGTTCCGCTGCCGGCCGCCCCGCCCGCCAGCAACGCCGGCTTCTCCCGCGAGTTGCACATCCGCATCATGAAGCACCCCAACACCGCCATGGCTATCGCCACCGACCTCGGGCCGGGCGTGCACCCCACCAACAAGTCCGGTTACGGGGCCCGCGCGGCCCGGGTGGCCGCCGGCTTCGTCTACGGCAAGAAGACCGAGTACTACGGGCCGCTGTATCAGTCGCACCAGATCGACGGCGCCAAGGTCCGCGTCCGCTTCACGCACGTGGGCGGCGGTCTGGTTGCCGCCCATGCCGAGAAGCTTCAAGGCTTCCTGATCGCCGGCGCCGACAAGAAGTTCGTCTGGGCCGACGCCACGATTGACGGTGAGAGCGTTGTGGTTTCCAGCGAGAAAGTTCCCACCCCAGTCGCCGTCCGCTACGCGTGGGACCGCAACTCCCCCTGGGCCAATCTCTTCAACAAGGACGGCCTGCCCGCCCAAACCTTCAGGACGGACGATTGGTGATCCGCCAGCCGGCGGGACCGACAGCCGATCCCGTCCAGGCGCGACCCGCTGCACAGCAGACGCTTGAGGAGTGCTGCCCGGATCACTGAAGTGACCAGGCCGGTCTATGCACTGCGCGCTTGTGTCCGGCCCGACCGGAGGGTAGAAATGGAGGTTTGTCAGCAGCCCAGGCTGGGCTGTAAGGAGTGGACTCTTGAGTTTCCGCCTGCTGATCCTCAGTGACGTTCATTATGCCGCCACGCCCGCCGATGCGGTCGGTCCGGCCAGGCGGCGCTGTCTGCTGGGGCGCGAGTTGCTCCGCCGCGTCCTGGCCAACGCCCGGCGACGCGGCGGGTTCGACGCCGTCGCCATTCTCGGCGATCTGCTCAACCGCGGCGACGCGTCCGACCGGACGCAGCAGAGTCTGGCCGAGCTGGCCGAGGACCTCTCCGCCATCGGCGGCGACGTCCCCCTGCTGCTTGTGACCGGCAACCACGACGGCCCGGCCGAGCAGGTCTACAGAGCGCTGGGCGAGCGCCCGGGCCCGCAGGTGATCGGCCAACTCCGCTTCTTCGTGTTCGCCGACGTCTACGACGGGGCCGACCGCTGCACCCGCCTGGAGGAAGATCGCCGGCGATTCGGCGAGTTCGCCGCCGCCGGCGAGGGGCCCATCGTCGTCCTTCAGCACAACCCGGTGTGCCCGGCCATCGACGACGACTACCCCTACATGCACACCAACCGCGAGCAGGTGCTGCGCGATTACGCCGCCGCCGGCGTGCTGCTCTCGCTCAGCGGGCACTACCACAAAGGCACAGAGCCGACCCGGGTCGACGGCGTGACGTACTTCACCGCGCCCGCCCTGTGCGAGGCGCCCTTCTGCTACAGCCTCGCCGAGATCCAGGGCCGCCAGGTCGACATCCGCACCCGCCGCCTGGCCCTCGAGAGCGAGACCCCGCTGGTGGACAGCCACGCCCACACCGAGTTCGCTTACTGCGGACGCGACATCTCCGCCGCCGACGAGATCGACCGCGCCCGCAGCTTCGGACTGGGCGGGCTGTTCCTGGTCGAGCACTCCCCGCAGCTCTACGTGACCAAGGAGGCGTTCTACACCGGACAGCACGTCCGTCAGCCGCACCTCTGGCGCGACGGACGCCACCGCCGCATCGACGACTTCCGCCGGGCCGTGCAGCCCCTGCGCGACGGCTACGCGCGAATCGGCCTGGAGGTCGAACTCGACGCCGACGACCGCGTCATCCTCGACGACGCCGACCGCGGTTGGCAGGACATCCTCGTCGGGGCCGTCCACTTCCTCAACAAGGACCACAGCCAGTACAGCGACGCCGAGATGGCCGCCGAGTTCATGCGGGTCAACCGCAGGCTGATCGAGTGCGGAGTCCACGTCCTGGCCCACCCGTGGCGGGTCTTCACGTGGTTCCGGCGCACCGTCCCCACGCACCTCTACGGCGAGTTGGCCGATCTGCTGGCGGCGTCGAACGTGGCCGCCGAGATCAACTGCCACCTCAACCAGAACGACCCGGCCTTCTTCCGCACCTGCATCGAGCGGGGCGTCAAGCTCGCCCTGGGCAGCGACGCCCACGTGCCCGAGGAGATGGGCGACCTCCACGAACACCTGGCCTTCCTCCGCGAGGTCGCCGACGGGAGAGATCTCGCTGACCTGTTGGCGTTCTAGTCACCCGGACCACGAAGATCACCAGGAAGGAAGAGGGGTCACTTAGAGGGCCCTTCTCGTGGTCTCTGTCTTCTTTCTTCCTTGTGGTCTCAGCGGTCTTCGTGGTCTTGGTGATTGGCTCATGCCTTTCGCCCGCCTTTGCCGATAAGTCCGCCAGACCGCCCCGATCGAGGGGCGGCAGGCAAAGGAATGGCCGGATGGGATGGCAGACCGACCACGACGACGCTCTCGTATTGCCCGGACGAACCGGCGGCGCCGCCGTGCGCGCCGGGCGGCGGGCGATCGACGTGTCGCAGGCGATGGCCCATCTGCGGGCCGGCGCCCGAGACAGCGCGGTCGACCGCGTGTCGGCGGGCTATCTCGCCCTGCGCCAGGGCGAGGACGGCCTGTCGGTCGACGAGGCGTTGACGGTGACGGCCGAGGCGCTGGGCGAGGAGGTGCTGCTGCGCCATCGCCTGTCGGAGATCCGGTATTGCCGCCGGCGCGGCCTGCCCCTGCCCTCGGCCCGCGACGAGGACGGGCCCGGCACGGTCGCCCGGTCCGCCCTGAGCCTGGTCGCCCTGGCCTGGGCCAACCGCCCCTGCCCCGTCTGCCACAACGGCTGCGAGGTCTGCACCCGCTGCGAGCTGGACGAGCTGCTCACCGGCGGGCGCTGCAACGCCTGCGGAGAGACAGGCTGGGTGGAATGCAGCGTCTGTGCGGGCACGGGCTGGCTGGACCAGCCTGCCCCGTCCGAACTGGCCCGCCACGTCCAGCGCCTCCGCCGGCGCCAGGCCCGCGACGGCGTCCGCCGCCTGTGGGCCTCCCTGTCCAGGCTGCGGAAGGACGAAGTCCACCTGTTGGGCGAGCGGCGGGCGGACATGCTCGCCGACCTGGTCCGCCTGCGCGCCCAACTGCGGCTGCTCATGAACCACGCCGGCATTCACCGCGACCGCGTCCGCGGAGAGCTGAACCCCTGGGCCCTGCGGGCCGATCAACTCATCGGCCTGTTGACCGGGCGATGAAACGCGACTGGCCCGCCGCGGGCCGGTCCGCGCCTTCCGCGCAAGGAACACCGCGCAGACCCCGCCGTCTGGCAGCGAGTCTGTGCGGTGTTCCAGTCTGCAAAGAAGCTCTTGCCTAGCTGCGCTTCTTGCGGCGATTGCGGCGCTCGCGGCGCTTCTTCGAGCCAATTTTCCGGCGGCGTCTTGACTTAGCCATGCAGTTCCTCGCGAATATCGTCTGGAAGTTCTATGCGTTCCTGCGGCCGGACCCTAAGGGCCCTGCCGTCAAAGTCCTTCATTTTACGGCCCTGGATGTCAATTGTCACGCGCAAAACCCGACGGGGGCGATTCTGATCCGCCCAACGCCCGCCTTTGTGGTCCTCGCGATCTCCGGTGGCCTGGTGATTTCCCCGCCCGCTTGCGACCCCCAAGCCCACCCAAGGCCGTCCGCGGGCTTTCCCTTCGGCGGTCCATGAGTATAATCGAACCGGCCGCCCAGTCTGTCCGGGCGCCGGAAAGGACACCACATGATGAAACGCCGCGATTTTCTCCAGGCCGCCTCAGCCGCCGCCCTGTCCGCCGCGGGCCTGGGCTGCACCCCCGGCTCCCAGGCGCCCACCTCCAGCCTGGCGGCTGGGCAGCGCCGCCCCAACGTCGTGTTCATCCTCACCGACGACCAGCGATGGGACTGCATGAGCTGCGCCGGCCATCCGTTCCTCCGCACGCCGAACATCGACCGCCTGGCGGCAGAGGGAGTGCGCTTCGCCAACGCCTTCGTCACCACCAGCTTGTGCTCGCCCAGCCGGGCGTCGTTCCTGAGCGGCCTGTACGCCCACTCGCACGGGATCATCAACAACTTCACCGACTACCCCGCCTCCCTGGCCAGCTTTCCCCGCCGCCTCCAGGGCGAAGGCTACAAGACCGCCTACATCGGCAAGTGGCACATGGGCGAGCAGAGCGACGAGGCCCGCCCCGGCTTCGACTACTGGGCCAGCCACAAGGGACAGGGCGACTACTTCGACACCGCCTTCAACGTCAACGGCAAGCGAGAACTCAAGAAGGGCTACTACACCCACGTCGTGACGGACATGGCCGCCGAGTGGATCGGCCAGCAGCCCGCGGGCCAGCCGTTCTGCCTCATCCTCGGGCACAAGGCCCCGCACACGCCCTTCACGCCCGAGCCCAGGTACGAGAAGATCTTCGACGACGTGAAGATCACCTACCCCGACTCCGCCTTCCACCTGGAGGGCAAGCCCGAGTGGGTCCGCCAGCGGCTGGACACCTGGCACGGCATCTACGGGCCGCTGTACGGCTACCGCAAGAAGTTCCCCGACCGCAGCAAGCAGGCCGAGGCCGACTTCGCCCGCTTCGTGCGGTGCTACACGGCCACCATCAAGTCCGTCGACGACAGCGTCGGCCGGATCTACGCCGCCCTGGAGAAGGCCGGCGTGCTCGACGACACCATCATCGTCTTCGCCGGCGACAACGGCAGCTTCCTCGGCGAGCACGGCATGACCGACAAGCGGACCATGCACGAGGAGTCCATCCGCGTGCCCATGCTGGTGCGCTACCCGCGCCAGTTCAAGCCGGCCACCGTCGTCAACCAGATGGTCCTGAACGTCGACCTGGCCCCCAGCCTGCTGGACCTGTGCGGCGCCAAGCCGCTTCAGAACATCCACGGGCAGTCGTGGCGGTCGATCGCAGCCGGCAAGGGCGGCAAGTGGCGCACGAGCTGGATGTACGAGTACAACTACGAGAAGCAGTTCCCCTACACGCCCAACGTCCGCGGCGTGCGGACCGACGGCTGGAAGTACGTCCACTACCCCCACGGCGACGGCAAGGCCGACCGCCACAAGGCCGAGCTGTACGACCTGGCCGCCGACCCGCACGAGTTGAAGAACCTCATCGACGAGCCCGCCTGCGCGGGACGCGTCGAGCAGCTCAAGCAGGAACTCGCCCGCCTGATGAAAGAAACCGGCGTCCTGAGCGACAAGATGCCCCTCGACGAGGGCGTCAAGACCGTCCTGCCGGAGAAGTCGATCCGGTAGGCAACGGCGGCCACAGAGGGACACAGAGCGGATAGGGAGCGATTTGGCGTCCTCGCTCTCGTTGATCCTCGAAAGAAAAGAATTGGCTACTCTCCTCGAAATAGGCTATTATTAAGCTACTCTCAAGAGGGTTAGCCATGGCTTCCATGAGTGTTGAACGGCTGAAGGCATCGTCCATTCCTGTTGCCACGGGCTGGCTGCTGGGTGAGTGCATGGAGGCCAGGGGCAAGCAGGACCTGTGGTTCCGCCAGCGTCCGGAGGTGATGGCCAGCCTCAGAGAACAGGCGATTATCCAGAGCGTCGAGTCGTCCAACCGTATCGAGGGGGTGACCGTGCCCAAGGAACGGCTGGCCCCGGTGGCCCTGGGTAAGGCCAGGCCCCGCAACCGCTGCGAGGAGGAGTTGGCCGGCTACCGCAGGGCCCTGGAGTGGATATTCACCCGCAAGGCCGACCTGCCGGCCACGCCAAGACTCATCCTGCACCTTCACAAGCTGGCCCAGGGCGGCAGCGGCGATGCCGGACAATGGAAGTCGCGAGACAACGAGATCGTCGAGTTCCTGCCCAGTGGGGAGCCGGTCGTGCGCTTTCGGCCCACGTCGGCCAAGCAGACGCCCGCGGCCGTCGGGATCCTGTGCCGCGAATACCAGAAAGCCTGCGATGAGGCGGCCATCCCGCCCCTGCTGGCGGTGGCGACGTTCGTGCTGGACTTCCTATGCATTCACCCCTTCCGCGACGGCAACGGGAGAGTCTCACGCTTATTGACAACGTTTCTGCTTCTCCAGCATGGTCTCCACGTCGCTCGATACGTCAGCCTCGAACGCCTGGTGGAGGAAAGCAAGGAGGAGTATTACGACATCCTGGGCGAGTGCTCGCACGGCTGGCACGAATCGCAGAATCCTGTGGTGCCGTGGTGGAACTACTTCTTGAGCGTGGTGCGGCGGGCATATGGGGATCTAGCCCGGCAAGTTCAGACCGCTCAATCGGGGCCTGCCAAGACGGAACTGGTGCGCAAGGCCGTGCTGGAACAGGTGGGCCCGTTCGCGCTTGGCGACATCTCCGCCCAGTTCCCGTCCGTCAGCGTTCAACTGGTGAAGAAGGTGCTGGGCGAACTGAAACAAACCGGGCAACTCCGCCTCACCGGCCGCGGGCGCGGGGCCCGCTGGGAAGTCCGGTAGTTGGCCTGGACCTACGGTTCGACGATCACGCGGAACCCCACATTGTGGACCTTTCGCCAGGCGGGGTATTTCCAGCGGGTGGCGGAGGTGGCGTCTTGGGGTCGCGAGCACCATGACCCGCCGCGGACGACGAACTCCGCCTCCGCGGGCGCCGCGGCGGCGGCGGTGTCGTACGGGTACGGGCGGTAGGGGCTGGCGGTCCATTCGCTGACGTTGCCGGCCATGTCGTGCAGGCCCCAGGCGTTGGGCTGCTTCGAGCCGACCGGCGCGGTGATCAACGTAGCGTCGTCGAAGCGGTCGTCGCGGAGGAACCATTTCGGCTTGGCGCCGAAGGCCAGCTTCTGGACCTCCCGACCGGCCAGGTTCTCCAGCTTGGCGAAGTCCTCGTCCGTCGAGCCGTACCACATCGCGTCGGCTGAGCCCGCCCGGCAGGCCCACTCCCACTGCGTTTCCGTGGGCAGGCTCACCTTTCGCCCGGTGCGCCGGGCGAGCAGGCGGCAGAACGCTGTCGCCTCCTGCTGTGAGACGCGGACGGCGGGAAGGGCGCCCGCCGTCAGCGGATACCCCTCCCCGCGCCAGTCGATGCTGAACCACGAGACGAACCCGCTGTCGTGGCGCTCGTCGGCCAGCGCCTGGTACTGCGCGTTGGTGATCTCGCAGCGGGCCATGTAGAACGGCTTGTCGATGCGGGCTCGGAAGGCGGGGCCCTCGTCGGCGGGGCCGGCCGACCGGCCCATCACGAACTCGCCTGCCGGCACGAGCACGCATTCGATCTCCAGGCCCTTGGCGAGTTCGAGTTTGATGGTCTTGGGCAGGCCGGCGGCATCCTGGCGGCGCTTCGCCTCGGCTGGGTCGAAGGGCCAGTTCGCGCACGCGGGCGCGGCGGCCGGCGGCGGCGCGGGCGGCGGCTTCACGAACGCCGGCGGCGGGTCGGCCGTCTCGGGCATCCACTCGACGTCGTCGGTGCGGTTGGCGTAGCGTGCGAGCATTTCCCGCCGCCGCTCGTAGAAGTCAAAGGGCGTTCCCCACTCGCTGAACCGCCACGAGCCCTGGTCCGGCGCGCCCAGGTCGATCCACGCGTAGAGGCGGCGCCACGCGTCGTCGTCCAGGCGGACGTTGTGGTGCCCCTTGCGGAGCATCTGCACCAGCAGGCTGGTGTCGACGAAGAACTCGCTGGCCACCTGGCGCCCGTAGTGGCTCTCGGCGTGCGCCCGCCGCACGTACGGATGCAGCGCGATGTACGCGGGCGTCAGCACCGTGCTGATCGAGCTGTGGGTGGCCTCCTGGTAGTCGCGGCTGATTCGCAGCTTGTCCTGCTCGCTCTTGCGGGCCAGGTCCGGCCGGCCCGGCTTGCTGCCGTCGTGGCAGCCCACGCAGTAGCGGTCCAGCACCGGTTGGACCTCGCGCTCGAAGTCGAAACCCCTGGCCGGGCCCTTCCACGGCTCGACGCTTGCCAGCGCCGTCGCCACGCGGGCGGAATCCGGCGGGGGCAGGTCGTCCTGGCGCTCGTGGCAGCCCACGCACGAGAGCACCTCTCCCGGCATGGCGGTGAACCAGCTCCGCATCTGCTGGAGGGCCCGCCCCTGCTCGTCCAGGGGCTGGATCGAGATCGGCGTGTTGGCGGGCACCTGGAAGTAGGCCGACCCGTTCTCGTTGACGTCGACGGTGCCCAGCAGAAAGCGGGGCTCCCACGGCCCGTCCACGCCGGGCGTCGCCAGGTGCCCGAAGCCTCTCCGGGCGGTGTGGCGGTAGACGAAGTTGTACGTGAACACGCGGAGCTTCTTGACCGACCCGCGCGGCACGCCGCGCAGTCCCTCGCCCTTGTACACGTCGACCAGGTAGACCGAGGCCGTCTTCTTGTCGAGTTGGACGCGGTCTCGGATGACCGGCGGGCGCGGGCGAGGGGCCAGCGGGATCGGCTCCAGCAGCGAGTGGGCGTCCAGACGGGCGATCTCGGTGAAGTTGTCGAACACGTCCACCAGGTAGATCGCGTAGTCCAGTTGGCGGGGGTTCAGCCTCGCCGCGACCAGGAAGTAGCTCTCGCTGAGCGGCCAGGGGTGGGCGAACTTGGGCCAGTCGCCCTGGTAGAGCGTGTCTTCGACCACGCGCTGCACGCCCTTGCCGTATCCCGGGATGGTCTGGATGGCCCCGCTGGTCTCGTGGCGCCCGCGGGCGGGGTCGAGCAGGACCAGCCGCCCCGTGCGGTTGGGCCCGTGGTGCCCGCAGACCACGCCGGCGACCATCGTCGGGTGGTTGGGGATCGGCCGGGCGTAGAAGATGGAGTTCGGCCAGTACGAGTTGCTGCCGTAGAACTCCATCTGATTCGTGCCGTCGGGGTTCATGTGGAACAGCAGTCGCCCGAACTGGTGGCTGACGTTGGCGTACTCGTAGCGGGTGAACAGCACGCGCCCGTCGTTGAGCACCGTCGGGTACCAGTTGCTCTCCTGGTCGAAGGTCAGCAAGCGGGTGTTCTTGCCGTCGGCGTCGCACAGGCACAGGTTGGACACGTACGACTGCCCGTCCTCGCAGGGCACGCCCGTGAACAGCCGCGTCGAGTTGAAGATGATCCGCCCGTCCGGCAGGTAGCACGGGTCGCCGTTGTCCACGTCGCCCTCGGTGTCGGTGGTGATCTGGCGGAGATTCTTCCCGTCCGCGCCGATCTCCCACACCTGGAAGGCGCCGTTCTCGGACGGCGCGGCGAAGAGGATCGTGCGGGCGTCGAAGTGCACCTCCGGGTGCTGGAGCATGTGCGTCCTGGGCGGTTTGTAGATCGTGCGGCTGCGGGCCATGCCCTCCCGCAGCGACACCGCCGACAGCTCGTCCTCCCAGTACGGCGCGACCGGCGCGTTCTTCGGGCGGAAGTCGCACGACCAGTTCACCGTCATGCCGTACCTCTGCCCCCACAGCCAGTACGTCTCGCGCGTGTCGCGATGGGGCGCCTTGCGGTTGAGCACCAGCACATCGTCGAAGTTCAGCAGCGGGTTGGCCAGCAGCAGAGACCTCTGCAGCCCCAGCAGCTCCTGGCACGCCGCCGTCGTCCGCTCCAGGTCCTCCAGGCTCGATCCGCCGATCTTCTTGCGGAGCTCGGCCAGCCGGCCCTCGGCGGCCGTCAGCTTCGCCTCCCAGTCCGCCGGGATCTTGTACGCCGGCCCGTACGTCTTCTGAAGGTGCGCCACGGCCCGCCGGATGGCGGCCGGGTTGAACTCCAGGTCCAGCCGCGCCTTGAGCAGCTCCGCGTCGTCCTTCAGGCGTACCAGCCGCAGCAGGAAGCGGACGTCGGCCTCGGTCTTGACCTCCGCGAGCTTCTGGCGGACGCTGTCGCTCCACGGGCGGGGCAGTTGTTGGGCAACGCGGTCCGCCCAGCTCTGCATGGACTCGCCCTCGGCCGGCTGGTCGACCGACACGTTCTCCATCGCGACCGCCCGCTTGACCGTCAGCCAGTTCCTGCCGTCCTGCGAGACCTGCACGTCCAACTCGCTGGGCATGCGGTCATAGTATTCCCTCTGGCGGTCGCGGCTGATCACCACGCGGGCGATCGTGGCCGGGCGGGCCAACTCGACCGCCGCCCACGACTCCATCTTCCCGCCCGCCCAACTTCGCGAGTTGCCGTACTGGCCATCGTTGAGGTGCTCGATCTTGTGGGCCTCCTGGCCCTCCAGGCAGCTTGACGCGTACGCCCGCCCGCCGGCCGACGCCAGGGCGAGATTGTCCAGCGTCGTTTCCTCATGCCCGTAGACTTCCAACTCGTCGATGCAGGGCTCGCCCCCGTCCGCCGTGCGCCGGATCACCACGCGAACGTGGCGGGCCTGCACGGGCGGAAACTCCAGGTCGTTGGCCCGCGTCGGCAGCAGCAGGATCTTCTCGCTGCTGAGTATCCGCGTCGACTGCACTCGTCGCACCGTCGTCCACGTCTTGCCGTCGCTCGACACCTGCACCTCGAACGACGCCGGCACGCGGTCCTTGTAGTGGCCCGTGCGATCGCGAGACAGCACGATCCGGTCGATCACCGCCGCCTTGGCCAGCTCGATTTGCGCCCAGCCGGATGGACCGGAAGCGATCCAACTGCGGGCGTTGCCGTACTGACCGTCGTTGAGATGCTCGATCTTGTGAGCGGCGTAGCCGTCGAGGCAGCCGGAGGCCGTCGCCTTCGCCCCCGCCGACGCCAGCGCCAGGTTGGTCGCCTGCTTGATCTCGCTGCCGGGCGCGTACACCTCCAGCTCGTCGATGCACGGCTGGGCGGAGTGCGACTTGTGGATGACCACGCGGACGAATTTCGCCTCGACGCCGTCGAACTTGATCACGTTCGGCCGCGCGGGCTCGAGGTTCATCCACTCGGCCGCCGCACCTGCCTGCGCCGCCCCAGCCGAGGGACGGGCCGCAGCCGGCCGACGAGCGACCGGCCCAGCCGGCGCCTTGCGAGCCGGCGGGGCCGCCGGCGCGATATCGACCGCAAACGCGGCCACAACGGCAACCAGCCCCCAGAACGCGACGATAGCTCGACAGGCGACCTTCACGGGCATCTCCTTTCCGACCGTCCAGCCAAACGAAAGCGAGGCGACGGCATTTCCGGCAATCGCGTCCGTGGTTTATCATATCCTACAGGTTCCCCCGACAGAGCGAACGGCTTCAGACCTGGCTTTATGCCTCAACGCAGCTCGCTACGGAAGCGGGCCAATCCGCTCCGGCGGCCAGTATCGCTTCGTCGCCTTGCCGATCAGGCAGTAGCGGGGCACGGTGCCCAGCGTGTAGATGGCCCGGCCCTGCTGGTCGTACAGCTTCAGCGACGGGTCGGCCCGCGTCCACAGCCGCCCGTCGAGGCTGGCGGCGCTGTTGTCGCCCAACACGAAGAACTCGTCGAACTCGCTCCTCTGCGGGTCGCGGGCCAGGCGCATCGGGTTGCCCGTCGTCCCCCACCCGGGCATGCCGTACGCCACACCCAGCCTGCTGGCATACTTACCCGAGTCCTCTTGGTCATACCTGTTGCCCATCAGTTCGGGGCAGGTATAGTAGATGTCCCTGTGGACCTGCAGATGACGGACCGCGCCCCCGCCTGTGCCCTCGATGGCCAGACTCGGCTGGGGGATCGTCGCTACAGCCGTCGGGCCACCCGACTGCAGGACTCGTTCAAGCTCCGCTTCGCTCATGCTGCTCAGCCAGTCGCGCACGGCCTGTGGGCTCTTCGATAGGGTCTCCCGCTCCTGGGGCGAAAGCCCAGCCTGGACATACTGAAGGACCAAGGCTGGATCGTAACGGGCCAGCCAGTGCCTCGCCTGCCCGGGCGAGAGCTGGCTATGCCAATGCCGGCTCGCTGCTATACCCGCTGACAGCGAAAGCGCCCGCAGCTTCTCCACGTCCGGCGAATACTGCCCATCCTCGGATGCCAGGACCGGTTGGCCGTCCACGAAGAACGTAAGGCGGTAATCCGCGTGGGCCAGTGCCAGCCGGACGGCACGTCCGGTCGCAGTTCCAGTCTGGGCCTTGGCCCATTCCTGCCACGAGCCGTCCGCCCTTCGGGATGACAAGATCGCCGTTCCGTCGGTGCTGAGCTCGGCCTGGAACTCCATGCCCATCCGGCCCAGCCGCAACCGGATCTGGCCCTGCTGCGGAGGCGTCCACTCCACCGTCAGCCGCAGGTCCCCGCAGACGTCGGCAGTCTCGTCGAAGCCGGCCCCGAACTGTGACGAGCAGGGGAAGAACAGCTTCCGATCGGCGTCGAACGACAGGAGACTCTCCTTCGCGCCGTCCGGGAGACGGAAGCTCCGCCGGTCTTCCGCCTCCTTCCAGTCGCCCTCGGTCCGCCAGCGCCCTCGGAGCGACCCGTCGCGAGGAAGGTAGTCCTGGTCGCACAGCAACTGCCACACCGACTCCTGGACGCTCGGCGGCTTGCGGCGGATCCGCCAAGGGGCGTTCTCGTCGCTCCTGCAGAACACGTCGCCCAGGATAATCTCGATGCTCTCGCCAGGCAGGCCGATCAGGCGCTTGACGTAGTTCTCCCGCAGGTTCTGCGGGTTGCGGAAGACGATGACGTCCCACGGGCGCAGCTCGACCAGGTTCAGCAGCTTGATCGCCACGATGCGATCGCCCTCGCTCATCTGCCTGGGGCCCTTGAGGGGCAGCGCCGTGCCGCAGTTGGTGCACTCCGCCAGGCCGCGCGCGTCAACCCGCCCCGCAAGCCCACACGCCTCGCACATCACCTCCGCGTGCTCGCCGAGAATCGTCGGGGCCATCGCGCCTGTCGGCACATAGAAAGCTTCCACTGCCCACAGCTTCGCCAGCAGCGCCAGGGCCACCAGGACCGGCTCCTTCGCTGCCACCGCGCCAGCCAGCAGCTTGACCGGCCGAGGCGGGCCGCCCGCCCCCTTGCACGCGCCGGCAGCCGACTTGTAGATCGCGATGACCCACAGCGCCCAGATCGCGGCCAGCATTGCGTAGTACATCGGCTTCGTCTTGTGTGGCGTAACGAACAGGAAGATCAGCACGATGATCGTGCCCACGGCGTGGCCCCACTTGCCGATGTACACGTGCCCCAGCCCCGGCATCAGGCGCGACAGGAACATTGCCACGTATGGGTTCTTCGTCTTGAGCGGGGACGGAAGCGGTGCGGATGCCGCGGGGGACGGCTCGCCCGAGGGGACAACAGCGTCCGTAACCCCCGCCTCCGCCGGTTGACGCCCGCGGATCAAGAAGTAGGCGTGCACCTGGCTCAGCGCGCTCACGACCATCGGCGCCAGCATCCCCAGCAGGATCTCCCGCAAACCCCCGGAGGCCCCGAAAATCAGCCAGAACTGCGCCCCCGCCGCCGCCGCCAGCGCCACCAGGAAGACAACCCCGGCCGGCCAACTCCCGCCGTAGAACTGGCCCAAGCCCGGCAACAGCATCGACAAGTTCACCGCCAACCAGGGATTCTTCTGTTCCGCCCGATCACTCATACCCGTCTCCTGAGCTGGTGGCGAAAGCATAATCCGTGTTTGGCAAAAGGAGAAGGGGATTTGTGCTAAGTCTACTGTTGGGTTACCACTCTTTCGGAGGGGAGCTGGGGCTCAATTATAGGCTTTCGTCAAGCGGCAGGGTGCTTCCGCCCTCGTCCTCAGTCAAGGCCTCCTGCGCCATCCGGGCAAGCGTATCGCCCGAGCGAGCGAAGGATTCCGCCCACCGCTTCTCGTCGGCCAGCTCCTCCAGGATCATCGCCGCCAACGCGTCCTGCTGTTCGTCCGGCAGACGGGACACTTCCTGAAGGGCTTTTTCCAGCAGCTTAGTCATCGCGCAGGTCCTCCCCTCCCGTTGCCCAATATTGTAACTGCACCTGCCGCTCTGCGTCAATGTGATGCGAGCGGGAATCCACACTGAGCTGGTGCGTTTGGCGAATGGTCACCAAACCGAAAGGCCGATCATGCTGACACGACGCGGATTCCTGACATCGACGGCGGCGGCGGCCGGGGCGCTGCTGGCGGGACAACTCCCCCTGAACACCCGGGCAAAGGCAGCGGAGGCCGGCGGCGCGGGACCCGCCAAGCGCCCGCCCAACATCGTCATCGTCTTCATCGACGACATGGGCTACGCCGACATCGGGCCCTTCGGCGCCAAAGGCTACAAGACCCCCAACCTGGACCGGATGGCCGCCGAGGGACGCGCGTTCACCGACTTCTACGTGGCCACGGCCGTCTGCTCCGCCAGCCGCTCCGCCCTCATGACCGGCTGCTACAACGTCCGCGTCGGGATCCAGGGGGCGCTGAGCCACTCGGCCAACCACGGCCTGAGCGGCAAGGAGACGACCCTGGGCACGCTGGCCAAGTCCAGGGGCTACGCGACGGCCTGCTTCGGCAAGTGGCATCTGGGCCACCACCCCAAGTTCCTGCCCACCAACCGCGGGTTCGACGAGTACTACGGCCTGCCGTACTCGAACGACATGTGGCCGTTCCACCCGACGGCGGGCGCCCACTTCTGCGACCTGCCCCTGTTCGAGAACGACAAGGTCCTGGACGCCCAGGTCACGCCGGCCGAGCAGCGGGCCCTGACCACCGACTACACGAACCGGGCGGTGCGGTTCATCGAGAAGAACAAGGACCGCCCGTTCCTGCTCTACCTGCCCCACACGATGGTCCACGTGCCGCTGTTCGTCAGCGACAAGTACCAGGACAAGACGGTCCGCGGGCTGTTCGGCGACGTCGTGGAGGAGGTGGACTGGTCGGTCGGGCAGATCCTCGACGCCCTCAAGCGGACCGGCGTGGACGACAACACGCTGGTGATCTTCAGCAGCGACAACGGCCCGTGGCTCAGTTACGGCGAGCACGCGGGCTCGGCCGGGCCTCTCCGCGAGGGCAAGGGCACGATCTTCGAGGGCGGCGTCCGCGTGCCCACGCTGATGCGCTGGCCCGGGCGCATCCCCGCCGGCACGCGATGCGCCGTTCCGGCCATGACCATCGACGTCCTGCCGACCGTCGCGCACCTGATCGGCGCCAAGCTGCCGGATCACCCGATCGACGGCAAGAACATCTGGCCGCTGCTGGCCGGCGAACCGGGCGCCGCAAGCCCCCAGGAGGCGTACTACTTCTACTGGGGCAGCCAGCTCCAGGCGGTGCGAATGGGCCGGTGGAAACTGCACTTCCCCCACGGCTACCGCACCCTGGCAGCCGGAGCGGAGGCCAAGGGCGGCAAGCCCGGCCCGTACAAGCAGGCGCAGATCGGCCTGTCGCTGTTCGACCTGGAGAAGGACATCGGCGAGACGACGGACGTGTCCGCCCGGCACCCGGACGTGGTCGCCAGGATCCAGAAGCTCGCCGACGCCGCCCGCGAGGAACTCGGCGACGGCAAGCGCAAGGGCAAAGGCTGCCGCGAGGCCGAGCGACTCCAGAAGGGCGACCTCCGCTTCACGTGGAAGCCGGGCGTGCCCAACAAGATCGAGCCCGAGGTCGTCCCGTAGACGCGCCGCCCCGCCGCACACCGCCCGGAGCGCACGGGAACGCATGGGTCGCCCCCGCTCGCGGGCGGGACGGGTGCGCTCGCGGCAAGGGCGCGAGAAGGGCGCGATAGTTCGCGGGCAGTTCGCCCGGGTTCGCATCCGCAAAGTCCTACCGATCAAGCTGTTGCGGCCATCCGGGAGACGGTTCGACCGGGTGGGACCCGCCCGGTCGCGCCCTGAAGCGCCCTGAGACTGGGAGGATTCCCCTATGCCGTCCCTTGGGGCCGGAGGAGCGGGGCCGACCAGACGCGGAACAGGCGGCACCTCGAGCCTGGACAAACCGGCCAACGTGTCTGGCGCACGCTGATCGGGCGTATAGCCGACTCTGATCCGAAAACCGACCCGCGGGTCGTCGGCCGGGCGAAGACCCGTCTGCGGGGCGGCTGTGCGCGTTCCTGACGGTTCGCCTGCGGACGGGCGATCCGTGCAGGATGACCATCGCCAATTCTCCCCGTTCGGAGTAGACTGTGACCATGAACACGTTCTCTTGCAGGCGTGCGTTGATGACGGCTGTGGTCGCGGTGGCGCTTGGGGCCGGCTCCTTTGCGCAGGCGGCGGACTGGCCCGCGTGGCGCGGTGCCGCGGGCATCGGCGTGTGCACC
>Ga0116149_1001899_pt1 | contig 24196 bp, 23 predicted proteins | sample AD_UKC057_MetaG_FD_89787 | JGI IMG/M metagenome (GOLD analysis project Ga0116149, IMG submission 89787) | Active sludge microbial communities of municipal wastewater-treating anaerobic digesters from USA - AD_UKC057_MetaG | ecosystem: Engineered > Bioreactor > Anaerobic > Digestate | place: USA...
TCTCGTCCATCTTCAGGTTGACGGACGTGAGATGACGATCCCGGTCTGGATTGTACCAGGCCAGGCGGATCACAGCGTCACCCTGGAGTTGGGCTATGGACGGACCCACGCCGGCCGGGTTGGTAACGGCGTAGGTTTCGATGTCGGTAAGGTGCGCAGCTTTGCGGGCATGGGCTTCAAGCGCGGGCTCGATCTGCGCCATGCCGGCGGCCGTCACATAATCGCTTGCGCGCAGGAGTATGACGGCATGGCTGAGCGGCCCCTGGTGCGCGAGGCTACGCTGACAGAGTACCGGCGTGATCCGTATTTCGCACGCCATGAGAGCGAAATCGCCGCCAAAAACCTCTGGAAAGAGCATGAATATGCAGCCGGATACCAATGGGGGATGGTGATTGATCTCACGGCCTGCATCGGCTGCAACGCCTGCACGATCGCCTGCCAGAGCGAGAACAATATTCCGGTAGTTGGTAAAGAGCAAGTGGCCATGGGAAGGGAGATGCACTGGATTCGCCTCGACCGTTACTTTAAGGGTGAACCGGATGATCCGGAGATGGTGCATCAGCCGGTGGCCTGCCAGCATTGCGAGAACGCCCCCTGCGAGCAGGTTTGTCCTGTTGCCGCCACCGTTCATGATCATGAGGGGCTCAATGTGATGGCTTACAACCGCTGTGTCGGAACGCGGTATTGCTCAAACAACTGTCCCTACAAGGCGCGCCGGTTCAATTTTTTCGATTACACCGGCAAGATGGATGATTTGAAAAAAATGGCGCAGAATCCGGATGTGACGGTGCGCATGCGCGGGGTGATGGAAAAATGCACCTACTGCCTGCAGCGGCTGACGCTGGCGAAGAACAAAGCCAAGCTGGAGGGGCGCACACTGGCCGACGGCGAAGCAATTACCGCCTGCCAGCAGGCCTGCCCCACCGGTGCGATCACCTTTGGCAATCTGCTCGACGGTGCGAGCCGTGCAGCTGTCGCCAGGGAGTGGGCGCGCACCTATGCCCTGCTTGGTGAACTAAATGTCCGGCCGCGCACCCTGTACGCAGCCAAAATACGCAACCGGAATCCTGAATTGTCCTGGTAGGTGGTGTCTTTTTCTCATCTAAAACTGGGTTGAAGCGTGAGCTCGATTCATAATCAAGAGCAGCAGTGGATAGAGGGCCATCCCACCTTTGGCAGCCTCACCGATCAGGTGAGCGAGCTGACGGAAAAGAAAGCTTCCCGCACCTGGTATATCGCCCTGGCGGTGAGCAGCAGCCTGACCGTCGTGCTCCTGGCGCTCATCGGCTACCTGGTGACCAGGGGCATCGGAGTCTGGGGCAACAACATTCCGGTTGCCTGGGCGTGGGATATTGTCAACTTTGTCTTCTGGATCGGGATCGGCCATGCCGGCACGCTGATTTCGGCCATCCTCTTCCTGCTGCGACAGCAGTGGCGCACCTCCATCAACCGGTTCGCAGAAGCGATGACCATCTTTGCGGTGATTTGCGCACTGGTTTTTCCGAGCATCCATGTCGGCCGCATCTGGTTGATTTACTGGCTCTTTCCACTGCCCAACCAGATGGCGATGTGGCCTAACTTCCGCAGTCCGCTGCTCTGGGATGTCTTTGCGGTCAGCACCTATTTCACCGTATCGCTGCTCTTCTGGTACGTGGGACTGGTGCCGGATCTGGCCACAATGCGGGACCGGGCCAAAACGCGTTTTAAAAAGATCATGCTTGGCATCCTTTCGCTCGGCTGGCGCGGCGGCAATCGCCAGTGGCAGCATTACGAGATGGCCTACCTGCTCCTTGCCGGCCTCTCCACCCCGCTGGTGCTCTCGGTGCACAGTGTCGTCAGTACCGACTTTGCCACCAGTGTCATTCCCGGCTGGCATACCACCATCTTTCCACCCTATTTCGTCGCTGGCGCCATCTTTTCGGGATTTGCCATGGTCACCACGCTGGCAATCATCGTCCGCAAAGTATTTGCGCTGCAGAACATCATCACGGTGCGCCACCTGGAGAACATGTGCAAGATCATGCTGGTGACCGGCCTGATGGTGGGATACGCTTATGGCGTCGAATTTTTTATCGCCTGGTACAGTGGCAACATCTACGAGCGCTTCACCTTTCTCAACCGCGCATTTGGGCCCTACGCCTGGGCGTACTGGATCATGATCAGCTGCAATGTACTGGTGCCGCAGCTCTTCTGGTTCAAAAAACTGCGCACCTCAATCCCGGTGATGTTTGTTGCCGCACTGCTGATCAACCTCGGCATGTGGTTCGAGCGCTTCGTCATCATCGTCTCCTCCCTGTCGCGTGATTTCCTGCCGGGCGCCTGGGGCTACTACAAGCCCTCCTGGGTGGATGTGGGCATTTTCGCCGGCTCGTTCGGCCTCTTTTTCACCCTCTTTCTGCTCTTCATCCGCTTTTTGCCGATCATCGCGATGTCGGAAGTGAAGGGTATTCTTCCGCAGGCCCAAGCAGGAGCGGACTCGATTCCACATCAAAACCATTCGGGGCGGAGCTGATATGGCTGTCGAAAACCGGAATGAAGGCCTGCTGGCCCGTTACGAGGGGCCGGCTGAACTGCTGGCAGCGGCACGCAAGGTGGCCGATGCCGGCTACCACAAATTCGACTGCCACTCGCCGTTTCCCATCCACGGCATGGATGAGGCAATGCGGCTGAAACGCTCTCCACTTGGCTACATGGTCGGTATCGCCGCTTTTACAGGCGCCGGGCTCGCGCTGCTGCTGCAGGGGTGGACCAGCGCCATCGACTATCCGCTGATCATTTCGGGCAAACCCTTTTTCAGTTATCAGGCCTTTATGCCGGTCACGTTCGGTCTGGCAGTTCTGCTCGGGGCTTTCACCGCTGTCTTCGGGATGCTTGCACTCAACCGGCTGCCGCAGTTCTATCATGCGGTATTTCATTCCGACCGCTTCGCCCGGGTGACCCGGGACGCTTTTTTCATCAGCATCGAAGCCAGTGATCCCCACTATGACCGGGAGCAGACGCGGACGCTGTTGTTGGCAACTGGCGCCCTCGAAGTGGAAGATCTGACCGCAGAGCCGCAATCATAGGAACAGGTTATTTTATGTTTAAAGTAAAAATTTATATGATGGTCATATCTGCCCTGCTTCTGGCGGCTTGCCAGCGGGGGCAAAATTCCAGCAAGACGCCGGTTCATCCGGTGCGGGATTTGGACCATCAGCCCAAGTACAAGACCCAGTCCGCCAATCCCCTGTTCGCTGACGGCGCGGCGATGCGTATGCCGGTCAGCGGGACCGTTCCGGCCGACCGTCTGCACGAGGATTCCCTTTTTTACCGGGGTGTGGACCACTCCGGCAAGCTGGTCCGGGTTTCTCCCGTCGAAACAGACGCCGCCATGATTGCAGAGGGGCAAAGCCGTTTCCGGATCTACTGCACGCCCTGCCATGGCGGCCACGGCGAAGGTCAGGGTGCGGTTATCAAGCGGGGTTTCATCCCGCCTCCTGTTCTGTGGGAGCCCCGGCTCATAGCGGAGGCGGACGGCTACATCTTTGATGTCATCAGCCGCGGCGTACGCAATATGCCTGCGCATGCGCACCTCGTCCCGGCGGCGGACCGTTGGTCCATTGTCGCCCATGTCCGGTCGCTGCAGCAAAGCGAAATGGCCAATCAGGCCAAGCAATCAGCATCTTCCAATTGACGGGACTATGAAAGCTCGAGAATATCATCTTGCGGAAACGGTGCCACTCCAGCGCTGGATTGGCGGAATAGCCCTGGCTGCCCTCCTGCTTTGCAGCGCTGGGTTAGTCGCCGATCCTGTCCAATTCCATCACTCCTGGTTGACCGCGCTCTTTTTCGTGATCTCGATCGCGCTCGGCGCCCTCATATTCACCATGATCTTCCATCTCACCGGTGCGACCTGGAGTGTCCCGGTGCGCCGGCTACTGGAGAATCTGGCCGCGCCCATGCCGCTGTTGTTTGTCCTTTTCCTGCCGGTACTTTTCGGTGTGCACAGCCTCTACCACTGGAGCCATGCAGAGGCAGTAGCCGGCGACCCGCTCCTGCAGCTCAAGGCGCCCTATCTCAACCACTCTTTTTTCGCCGTGCGTGCCTTCCTCTACTTCGCCGTCTGGATCTTGCTTGCGCTGCGGCTGCGCCGCCAGAGCCTGCTGCAGGATGATGGGCATGACCACACTGCCGGCATGCGTCGTACCAGTGCAGCCGGGGTGATTCTCTTCGCTCTCACCCTCACATTCGCGTCGTTCGACTGGTTCATGTCCCTAGATGCCCACTGGTATTCGACCATCTTCGGACTCTACATTTTTTCCGGCTGTGCCGTCGCCGGACTCGCGGCGGTCATTCTTCTCGCCCGTCATCTTCAGAGCCGGGGGCACCTGCGTGAGACTATCGGCATGCAGCAGTATCACGACCTCGGCAAACTGCTCTTCGCCTTCACTGTCTTTTGGGCCTACATGGCCGTCTCGCAGTACTTTTTGATCTGGTACGGCAATATTCCCGAGGAGACCATCTGGTATCATCACCGCTGGCATGGCAGCTGGAAGATCGTGAGCCTGATCCTTGTTTTTGGCCATTTTCTGATCCCGTTTATGCTTTTGCTGACCCGCTGGGCGAAGCGCAATCTTGCGGTTCTTGCCGGATTCAGTCTCTGGCTGCTCTTTATGCACTGGCTGGATCTGCAGTGGCTGGTGATGCCTTCCCTGCATAAGGAGGGTTTTACGCTCTCCTGGATGGACGGAGCGGCTCTGGTGGGCTGCGGCGGTCTCTATCTCTGGTATCTTGGCCGGCTCCTGCGTGCAAGTGCGCTGGCGCCGGTTGGAGATGCCCGGCTCGCTGAAACGATCGAAATGAACCAATAATAGGCGGCACTGTCACCGATTGCACACGACGTAGCCAAGTGGGCAAAGTGTGCTGTATTTATGTTATTTTTGAGCCCAAAAGGCAACAAAAAAGGGTTGTCAGCAGCTGAGCTGACAACCCTAACTTGTTTATAATGGTCGGGGCGGCGGGATTCGAACCTGCGACCCCTTGACCCCCAGTCAAGTGCGCTAACCGGACTGCGCTACGCCCCGATGCAAATCTTCCAATATCGCGGCCAGTTCCCGTATTTCCTGATGAATCTCATCGATCAGGTCCTGGCACTTGGCCTCATACAGCGTTAGGCTCAGTTGTGAATCATTGCTGCGTTTGAGGTACTGCAGCTTTTGCCTTGCGCCTTCGATGGTGTACTTTTCATAATAGAGAAGGCGTTTGATGACGAACAGCAATCGGATGTCATTCTTGCGGTAAGTCCGGTTGCCGGCACGGTTTTTCGCTGGCCGCAGCTCGCGAAACTCGGTCTCCCAGTATCTCAAAACATAAGGTTTGAGGCCGGTGATGCGACTAACCTCGGCGATGGAGTAGTAGAGGCGTTTGATCGCTCTCTCCTCCACTCTGGGCGTGACCTGAGGTTCAACCTGCTCTTCAGCCTGATAAAATAGGGATAATTGCTCCAATAATCAAGCACTTTTTCTTGGTTTTTTAAAACCTTGTCTGACGAGAACAGTACCATCAGAACAAACGTCAATGCCACGCTGTATCAATTTAAACAATTTTTCAGATTTTCCAAATACTTTCTTCGCAAACAGCGCCTGAAAATCATATAAATAGACACCTAATCGCTGTAAAGTCATATTGACCTCAAGTTGTTTGTGAGGTCTGCCCATGACCACTCCGGTGCGATATCCCGCCTTCCTGCAGCACGCAATGACCCGCTCATCGGTGTTGCCAAACGGGTATGAAATAGCATCGATCTCCCCTCTGATGAGTTCTTCGAGCAGTGCCTTGGATCCCGCCACCTCCTCCTCCAGCCTCTCCCCTTCCAGCCGGGTCAGATCCAGATGGCGGCAGCCGTGGGATCCGATCTCCCATCCCGCTTCATGCAGGGTGAGTATCTGATCAGCGGTCATGTGCCTGAACTGAATCCGGCCGAAATTCACATCCCAGTCGTCAAGCTTGCCGATATATCCTGCCGGCACGTAGAGGGTTGCGCGCACGCCGTTGGCGCGCAGCACCGGAAAGGCGTGCTCATAGACGGAGCCGTAGGCATCGTCGAAGGTGATGACCAGCGTCTTTTCCTGCGGACGGGAGTGTTCGAGGCCTTCCCTGAGGGGAAGAACTGAATAGCCGGCTGAGAGCAGAGCTTCAATTTGAGCGCCGAACTGGCGCGGGGTGACACGAGTGATGGCGATGTCAAACCGCGGTTCTACCATATGATAGGCGAGAATGCGCACGACGGGCTTTGCGAAGTAAGGAGGTGAGGCGGGAGCGGAGCAGTTATGATCTGTAACGGCCGATTGCCGCCCGCACAAAAAAACCGGAGGGTTTCCGCATCGGTTAAGCGGAAACCCTCCGGAGGGATGGTCAGACGACAGCCGCGGGATCAGCGGTTGTTGAAAGAACGGTTCGAATCGGGCGCATTGGCTGGGCGATCGATCAGGACCTTGTGGCTGAGGTCGATCTTGCCGTCGCCGTCGATCTTCATCACCTTGACCTGCACCTCATCGCCGACCTTGAGCACGTCTTCGACGCGCTCGATGCGGCGGTGTTCGATCTCGGAGACGTGCAGCAGGCCTTCGCGGCCGGGCAGCACCTCGACAAAAGCACCGAACTTCATGATCTTTTTGACCTTGCCGGTGTAAACCGTACCCACCTCAACTTCGGCGGTCATCGCCCTGATGATGCTGGCGGCTTTTTCGCAGGCCACCGGATCGACCGCGGCGATGGTCACCGTGCCGTCATCATTGATGTCGATGGTGGTCTCGGTGCGCTCGACGATTTCACGGATGTTTTTGCCACCCGGTCCGATGACCATGCCGATGGATTCAACCGGAATTTTGACCGTCATGATGCGCGGAGCGTAGATCGAGAGTTCGGGACGCGGCTGCTCAAGCACGGCCTGCATTTTGTCGAGGATGAAAAAGCGTCCTTCCTGGGCGCGCTGCAGAGCCTGACGCATGATATCCGTCGAAATCCCGCTGATCTTGATGTCCATTTGAAAGGCGGTAATCCCTTCCCGGGTGCCAGCGACCTTGAAATCCATATCGCCCATATGATCTTCATCGCCGAGGATATCGGTCAGAATCGCAACCTTGTCACCCTCCTTGATCAGACCCATGGCGATGCCGGCGACAGCGCTCTTGACAGGGACACCGGCATCCATACAGGCCAGTGAACCCGCACAGACGGTGGCCATCGACGAGGAGCCGTTGGACTCGAGCACATCCGAAACGATGCGGACGGTATAGGGAAAGAGCTTTTCCGTCGGCATCACCTGCTTGATGGCGCGCTCGGCGAGATTGCCATGGCCGACTTCCCTGCGGCTGACGCCGCGATTCGGCTTGACTTCGCCGGTGCAGAAACCCGGAAAGTTGTAGTGGAGCATGTAGGTCTTGCGGAACTCGCCCTCGAGTTCCTCAATACGCTGCTCGTCCACTTTGGTGCCGAGGGTGATGGAGGCCAAAGCCTGGGTCTGGCCGCGGGTGAAGAGAGCCGATCCATGCGTGCGGGGAAGCAGTCCAACCTCAATAGAGATGTCACGGATGTCAGAGAGACCACGGCCATCGAGACGGCTCTTCTCCTGCAGGACCATCTCGCGCATAAGCTCTTTTTCCAGATCGTGGAAAATCTCCTTGATCTTGCCCTCTTTTTCGGGAAAGCTCTCAGCCAGATCGGCCTTGATCTTGTCGCTCAGGGTGCCAAGGGTTTGCCTGCGACTCTCTTTTTCGGCAATGCGGAGCCCTGCAGCCAGTTCGTCCCGATAGCCCTTGACAGCCTTTTCGAGATCGGGATCTGTTCCCATTTCCGGCAGTTCCATTTTGGGCTTGCCGGCTTCAGCGACCACCTGCTTCTGCAGGGCGAGGATCTGGCGAATGGCATTATGGCCATACTCCAGGGCGGCGAGCATATCATCTTCCGAAATCTCGCGCGCTTCGCCCTCGACCATGATGATGGATTCTTCGGAGGCGGAGAGAACCAGGTCGATATCGCTCTGATCCTGCTGCTCGAAAGTGGGGTTGGCGATGAAGCGGCCATCCACCCGGCCGACGCGGACACCCGCGATCGGGGTTGAGAACGGGATGTTGGAGACGCCCAGGGCCACAGAAGCGGCGGTGATACCGAGGACGTCGGCATCGTTGACCTTGTCCGCCGAAAGCACCCAGACATACATCTGCACCTCATTGCGGAAGCTCTTGTCGAAAAGCGGGCGAATGCTGCGGTCGATCAGACGGGCGCTGAGGACCTCTCCGTCGGTCGGTTTGCCTTCGCGCTTGAAAAAGCCGCCCGGAATTTTTCCGGCGGCGTAGGCTTTTTCGCGGTAGTCGACGGTGAGCGGGAAAAAATCGCGCTCTTCGGAAGCCTTGGAATCGGCCACAACCGCGGCCAGCACGACGGTGTCGCCGAGCTGGATCCAGCAGGCGCCGTTGGCCTGTTTGGCCAGCTTGCCGGTCTCCATAATCAGCTGCTGTCCTTCGAATTCTGCTTGTTTACGGGTAATCATTGATCCTCCAAAACGACCAGGTCTCTACCTGAAATTAATACGCGAGAACAATGCTTTTGGCAGGCCCGGGGGCTGCGCAAATTCATGTGGGCGTGGTGTCAACCTGAATCAGTATGTGTGAAAAACGAGGCCTAAAGCCCCACCTCAGCGCAGCCGATTCATTGCTCGCGGCCCTTAGCCGCGTGGAACAAACCGGCTGCGTCTGTTTTGTAACGCTATTCCGGGGATGCGACCGGATCGGCCGGGCTCGATTCCAGCAAATCGGTCGATCGCAAATTGAGTTTATCAAAAAGATCGTTCCTGATCATAAAGACCGTACGGCCGCCGCCGGTCATGGCATAAAGTGTAGCAGTGTCCTGGCGCCTGCCGACCAGAAACTCGGCAACGGCACCCTCCTCTTCGATGAGCCTGCAGCGGAGCTGCGGCTGGTCGAGACCAAAAGGACGTAAAGAAGCAGGCTCATCAGCGGCGAAGGCCTCTGCGGCAGCGCTGGCGAGGTCGCTTAAAAGACCGGTCATTTTCCAGCTGCGGACCGCTCCTATTACAGGCCGGAGCATGCGCCAGTTGCCGGCGGTGTCTTTCCGGCAGATGTAGGTGGTGTCACCGGCGGTCAGTTCCATGGCGTTGACGGCCGCACTGTTAAAGCGGAGCATGGTCTTGTCGCGCAGTTCGTCCAGTCCGATCTGAAGCCTGTTGACGAAGGCAGAGTCGACGGCCAAAAGAGGCGGCTGAACGTTATTGCGGGCAAAGTAGCTGCCCTCCTTGAAGGAGCCGATCGACAGCGTCAGGAGTCCATTTGAGGCCGGTGAGCCGACCCTGACTTCGAGGACGGGTCGTTTCAGACCATACGATTCGAGATCACGGGGATCTTCCTCGACAAAACGCGCAGCTTTCTGGTACTGGAGAGCATTGAGCAACTCGGTGACCTTGCGGCTGTCGGCCCGGCATTCCCGGGGAGAGAGCAGCTGCCAGACTTCCCCCTCCCTGCTGAGAGTAAACAAACCTTGCGCGTTTTTAATTTCCAGGCGATCGGTCAGGCTCTGCTCGAAGACGAGGAGATTCTTGTCGCGCAGATCAAAGAGGGTCTTGTTGATATTGCTCCACAGGCTGATCGTCGTCAGAAATACCTCGGGGCTGCCTGCTTTACGGGCATAGACAAACGAACCGATCTGACTGTCATCTCCAATGAAAAGGGTATCATTCCCCCCTGCGCGGTTAAGGATGAGGGTGGCGCGAGGCGGCAGCAACCCGAAAGAGGGGTACTCACCGGCCTCGGTGGAGACGATACGCTCTTTTTTTGCCCAACTGAACAGTGAGGCGATGGCATCGAGGCTGGTTTTGTCACCGCCGGTTTGCACCGGTGCCAGCAGCTTCCATCCGTCACCATCGCGTTCAGCCTGGATACCGGCGGGCAGCAGACTGATTCCGAGCACCTGGTCTCCGGAATAGGAGAGTATTTTAGCGCTCTCCTTGCCGTGCTCTTCCCTGCTCTGGTCCTGCTTGTCCAGATAAACAACGCCGAGGATGCCCAGAACGAGGACAAGCGCAAGCATAAGCGTTGTTCTGAATCTCATTGCCAAAAGCTCCTGTTATAAAATCGGCCTCTCCACACGGGGGAGGCCGTCCGGTTTATGTCGATCATCTGCGCTTGCGGTAGACGGCGATGCCGGCTAGAAAAATGGCCAACGGCAGAATGATGACGCCGAGATAAAGCAGCGCCCTCGACTGGGTCTGGGTGATGGCGATACGACGGTCTTCCGGACTGCGGGCGCGCACGGAGATCAGATCCTCTTCTTCAGCGAGCCAGCTGACACCGTTCTGAAACAGATTGCCGTTTCCCTGGGTGTTGAAATGGGAATTGCCGGCAAAATCGGAATCACCAAAGACCAGCACACGCGTCTTGCCTGTCTTTTCCCGGGCTGCCGCAGAGGTTTGGGCCACTTCTGCGCTGGCGAAAAGGGTGACCGGACCGGGCAGGTCCTTGCCTTCATCGAAGGTGATTTGTTCGACACCGTTGATGGGGCTGGTTTCCGCCCAGCTGCGCGCGCTGCTTTTTCCGATCTCCTTGAACTCTAGTCCGGATGGGGAATTCTCCGCCCGGCTGACGGAGCGCGCCTCCGGGAAAAAGGTCATCAGATTGAAATCACGGGTGATGGTGTGTTCTTCGTACTGCGAAACGATTGGCATGGTCGGACCGGTTCCGAAAAGCTGACCGAATCCCGACGCATCAACCACGATGTCCCTGCCGATCCTGAAACCCCACTCGCCGAGGAGTTCCGTCCATGAGTCGTGGGAAGCGGGATCGAGCAGAACCATCAATTTGCCGCCCTTTTCAAGATACTCCCCGATGAGGGCCTTTTCATTGGCGAAAAGGCCGGTGCGCGGTCCGACCACGGCGAGCAGACTGCAATCAGCGGGGATGGCGCTCTCACGAGCCAGGACGATGCTGGCGATCTCGTAATTCTCATCGATCAAAGCCTTCCGGGCCGTCGACAAGCCGTCCGGAGCCTCGCTGTCAGGATTTTTTTCCCCGTGGCCGCTGCTGAAGTAGAGCTTTTTCCGGCCTTCCCGGGTGACCTTGATTATGGCATTGGTGAGCAGCTGCTCTTCACTTTTTTCGATCCGTTCTTCCTTGCCGTCAGCCTCGATGACCAGGGTGCCATAAGACTTGATCTGGTACTTGCTGGCCTGACCGGGCTTTTTATCCGGATCACTGAATTCGAAGTGCAGACGATCCGAATAATTGGCATATTCGGTTAAAAGTTCGCGTGTGAAAGTCTCATCGCCCGATTTGAAAAAACCGATGATTGTGACATCCTTGTCGATATTTTTCAGCACATTACGGGTCTGCTCCGCAAGACTGAACTGCCGGGCGGCGGTGGTATCGAACCGCCACGAAAAGCGCGCTGCAAAGATATTGACCACGACCAGGATACCGAGCAGGATCAGGATCATGAGCAGCGCATTGCTGCCAAATTTGGCTGAACGGCTGGTGAGGCCCTCTTTAAGCTCCCTGAACTGCAGGGCGATCGACACGATGAGCAGAAGAGCACCAAGGAGAAGGGGAAGATAAACTGTCCTGGCCATGACAGTCGTGAGTGAGTAGATGATCAAGCCGGCGATGATCAGAACCAGACCCACCCAGCCGCAGAGTTTAGCGCTTATTTTCATTATCGGCCCCTCCATTTTGCAGATTCAATGGAGATGTAGGAGAGGAAGAGTCCCATGAAGGTAAAGCTGAGGTAGAAAACGATGTGCCGGGTATCAAAGACTCCCTTGGCAAAGTCGTCAAAATGTTCGATCAGCGAAAAATTGCCAAGGATTTTGCCCACAGCAGGACTGGCCATGCCCGAGATCCAGCCTATCGCCCAGAAGACCAGGATGAACGCGATCGTGCTGACTGCGGCGATGATCTGGTTATCCGTCAGGGTGGAAAAAAACAGGCCAAAGGAGATGTAGCAGAGTCCAAGCAGAAAGAGGCCGAGGTATCCGGTGAGAATCTGGCCGACCTCGGGCTTGCCGAGGAAAAAGAGAACAGCCATATAGAGCCCGGTCAGGAGCAGCATCAGCAGATAGAGACCAGCCGCGGCGCTGAATTTTCCGAGGATAGACTGGGTATGGGTCACCGGCGAGGTGAGCAAGAGCTCGATCGTCCCGCTTTTCTTTTCGTCGGCAAAGAGGCGCATGGTGACGAGCGGCAGGAAGAAGAGAGCAAAAAGGCTCATGTTATGCAGGAGCGGGCGGATGGCCATCATATTGATATTAAGATTGGGTACGGCCATGCGGTAATAACGCGCCTGCATGTCGGCCTGCATGCACATCTGCACAAAATTGGTCACCAGCAGGTAGTAAAAGATGCCGGAAATCAGGAGGAATAGCCCCATCACCACATAGGCGATCGGCGAACTGAAATAGGATTTCCACTCCCGGGTCAGGATGGCGAGGTAATTTTTCATTGGCCGCCTCCTTCCTCTTCCCGGGTAGTCACGCGCATAAAGACGTCTTCAAGACTGAGACCTTCCGGCCGCAGCTCATAGAGATCCCAGCCCTTCTCCACGACTATGCGGGCGATGGCTGGATTGATGCTGCCTTCGGCGTCGCCTTCGATGTGAAAATGATGGGTGTCATCGGCGGATGAAGTCTCCAGGCGTCTGACCTGCCGCACACCTTTGACGGTTTCGAGCAGTGTCTGGAGCCCCTCTGCCGGGCCGCCGGCCACGAGGGTAAACCGCTGGGATCCGGCCAGTTTGTGCGTGAGATTTTCCGGGGTATCTTCGGCGACGACTCTGCCCCGGTCGATGATGACCACGCGCTGGCAGGTCATGCTCACCTCAGGCAAAATGTGCGTGCTGAGGATGACGGTGTGGCTGCCGGCGAGGTTTCTGATCAGCTCGCGCACTTCGATGATCTGTTTGGGATCAAGCCCGACGGTGGGTTCGTCGAGGATAAGGACATCGGGATTGTGGACTAGCGCTTGGGCGAGGCCGACGCGTTGTTTGAATCCTTTTGAGAGCTGTTTGATGACCCGGCTGCTGACAGCGCTGATGCCGGTCTTATCCATCGTCTCTGCAATAGCGTGTTTGCGGCTGCGCGGATCGACCCCTTTTATTCGCGCGACGAAATCAAGATAGTCCAAAACACGCATCTCAGCGTAAAGTGGCGGATTCTCCGGCAGATAGCCGATTCGCTTGCGAACCTGCATTGAGTCTCGATGGACATCAAAACCGGCCACTGAGGCAGTGCCTGAAGTGGCCGGCAGGTAGGTAGTCAGAATACGCATGGTCGTGGTCTTGCCGGCGGCATTGGGGCCGAGAAATCCGAGGATTTCGCCCTTCTCGACCTGAAACGAGACTTTATCTACCGCCATGACGCGACCAAAGTAGCGTGTTACTTGTTTCACTTCAATCATTGTTGGGAGCCTCCTTTCTTTTTGGCCGATTGCGCGCCGCGCAAGTGAGTAACCAGTCGCACCCGCAAGAAAAAGGAGTCCGCTTTCCTACCGGCGGATGCCGAGTTCCTGAATCAGTGAGCGATAGAGGGAGATATCGTTGGCTTTGAGATAATCGAGCAAACGACGGCGGCGGCCGACCATTTTGAGCAAACCCCGGCGGGAGTGAAAATCCTTGGGATTGACGTGGAAGTGCTTGGTCAGCTGGTTGATTCGCTCAGTGAGCATGGCAATCTGGGCCTCGGTGCTGCCCGTGTTGTCGGCCCGCTTGCCGTACTTTTCGACGAGTTGCAGTTTAGTCTCTTTGGTCAAAGGCATGAACAACCTCCGGTTAATAACTTGAATGGCTGGCTAAGAGTTCAACAGATTTGTTAATGTCCTGTTTGATTTGATCGACCAGGGCTTGGGTCGAGTCAAATCGTGCATCTTCACGTATATAAGCGATAAAATCGATCTTGACTTCCTGCCCGTAGAGCTGGCCGTTAAAATCGATAATGTAGGTTTCGATCACCCGTTCGTCGGCGGCGAAAGTTGGCTTGAGGCCGACATAGGTAGCGGCGTCGTAGCTTCTGCCGTCCAGATGGCACCGGGAGGCGTAGATGCCTGACCGGGGCACCAGTTTATGCGGCGAATAGGGGCGCAGGTTGATGGTCGGAAAGCCCAGACCAGTTCCTCTGCCCTCGCCATGAACGACCAGACCGTTGATGCTGTAGGGGCGGCCCAGCATGGCAGAGGCCTTTTCCATCTGGCCCTTTTGGAGCTGGTGGCGAATCCTGGTGCTTGAGATGACCTCATCGTCCACCCGATAGGGAGGCAGCGAAGCAACTTCAAAGCCGTGTTCGGCGCCCATACGTTGCAAAAGATCGAGATTGCCGCTGCGCGCTTTGCCAAAGGCGTGGTCATGGCCGATGATGATCTCCCTCATTCTAAGCCGCTCGAGCAGGATCTCGGTGACGAAACGTTCAGGCTCCAGTCCGGCAAAGATGTGCGAAAAGTTGGCCACCACCAGCCGGTCGAGGCCGAGCTGATTGAGGATCTCGATTTTTTCCTCAATAGTCGTCAGCACTTCATGAGGTGGACGCGAGGGGTTATTCAGCACGAGCTGGGGATGCGGCTCAAAGGTGACCATGGTCGCCTTCGAATGCAGCTTGTGGGCGCGCTTTTTCACCTCATCAAGGATCGTTTGATGGCCAAGGTGCACACCATCGAAAGTGCCCAATGAAACCACGCTGGTGGTTGAGGGAGGAAGTGTATTGACGTTCCAGATAATCTGCATAAAAACAATTATTCCAGCGATTTCGTTTTGAGCATCTGCGCAAGCGCGGTCACTTCCAGTGCTTCCTGAAGAGTATATGAGCCGATCCGGGTGCGGGTGAGGTGGGAGAGAAAACCCACTGTACCCAACGCATACGCCAAATCCCGCGCCAGAGCGCGTACATAGGTCCCTTTTGAACAGACCACAGTAAAATCGAGTCCACGGGCTGTCACCCGGGAGATCGTGAAATTGAAAACAGTGACCCGGCGGGCTTCCGGGTTCGTCTGCTGACCGCTCCTGGCGAGCTTGTAGGAACGCTGACCGCCGACATGAAGAGCCGAAAATATAGGCGGCACCTGTTCGATTTCGCCGACGAACCTGCCGGCAATTTGCATCACCTCGGCTTCATCGCGGGGGCGCCACTCTTTCCTGGCGCAGATCGCACCGCTGATGTCGAGAGTATCGGTTTCGATACCAAGGCGGAGGCGTGCCCGATACTCCTTTTCAGAGTTGACGAGTCCTGCGATGGTGCGGGTTTCCCTTCCGGTACAGACCAGCAGCACCCCGTCGGCGAAAGGATCGAGTGTACCGGCATGACCGGTTTTGCCTCCGCGGAGATGCTTTTTAACCAGCCGTACGACATCAAAAGAGGACCAGCCGACGGGCTTGCGCAGGTTGAGAACGAGATCCGGGCATACTGGCTCCCGGGCAGAACCTCCTGATTCAGGGGCGGCTATGATTTTTCCTCCCGGTGAATCTTCTCGATCACTTCCTGGATATGGGCCGCATAGGCGGCGGAATCATCGTACGCAAAATCAATTTCCGGCACATAGCGCAGCCCGAGCCGGTGTCCCATCTCTCCGCGCACCGGGCCGGTCAGCTGCGCCAGTCTCTTCGCCGTCGCATCGATACGTTCCTGTTCTCCGAGCACGCTGTAGAAAATGCGCGCGTGGCGCAGATCATCGGAGACCTTGACGCGGGTGATGGTGATAAAACCCAGATCGGCATTTTTCAATTCAAAGAGCAGGTAATTGCTCACCTCTTCCTGCAAAAGGGCGGCCACCCGGTCGGCGCGTTTGTATTTATTCATTTCCTACACAATCTCCAACTGCTGCCCGATGATCTCCACCTCATCTTCGGTTTCGATCAGCCGGGTGATCTCCGACATGACCTGGTCGATAAATTTTCGTTCATTGGCGACCAGAGCGATCCCCAGCGTAGTCCGCTGCCATTTCTCGTTCTCATCCACCTCAGCCACGGAGACATTGAATTTGTTATGAATTCTGGTCTTGAGGCTTTTCAGCAGAAACCTTTTACCTTTGAGCGAGCCGCTTTCCGGGATAAAAAGCTCGACCTGCAATAGTCCGACCAGCATTCGTTGCCCCCCCTATTCCAGTGTGCGCTTGGTTTCGACCATCCGATAGGCCTCGATGATATCACTCACCTTGATGTCATCATAATTAGCCAGGGCCAGACCGCATTCAAAGCCGGTCGCCACTTCGCGCACGTCGTCCTTGAAACGCTTGAGGGAAGAGAGCTGACCGTCGTGGATAAGGCGGTCATCACGATAGACCTTGACCCGGTCGCTGCGACTGATCTTGCCCGAAGAGACGTAGCAGCCGGCGATATTGCCGACCTTGGGCACCTTGAAGACCTGGCGGATCTCGACAGTTGCCGTCAGCTCTTCGCTGATGGTCGGAGCGAGGAAACCTTCCAGAGCGGACTTGATGTCGTTGACGATGTCATAGATGACCTCGTAAAGGCGGATATCGATATCCTCCTTAGCGGCCATTTCGCGCGCCTTGGTGGTCGGCCGGACATTGAAGCCGATGATAATAGCGTTCGAGGCCGAAGCGAGCAGGACATCCGATTCGGAGATGGCGCCGACGCCCTTGTGAATGATCTCGACGGCCACTTCATCGGTGCCGAGATTAATAAGGGTGTCGGTGATTGCTTCGATCGAGCCGTCGACGTCGGCTTTGAGGACCACAAAGAGCTGGCGGATCTGGCCTTTCTGGATCTGGCGTGATATTTCATCCAGGGTGCGTGCGTGGCTGCGCCACCGTTCATGTTCGCGCTGAAGCTGCTGCCGCTTCTGACTGATCTCCCGGGTATCGCGCTCGGAGCTGAGCACGATGATCGAATCGCCGGCCTGGGGCATACCGGCGAAGCCGAGCACTGCCACAGGCATGGAGGGGCCGGCCTGCTTGACCTTGCGGCCGTGGTCGTCGAACATCGAGCGCACCTTGCCGCTGTAGGAACCGGCGATGAAAGGATCACCGACCTTGAGGGTTCCGGACTGAACGAGCACAGTAGCGACGACACCTTTACCGCGGTCGAGTTCCGATTCAATGACCACACCGCGGGCCAGCCGGTCGGGATTGGCTTTGAGATCGAGCACTTCGGCTTCCAGCAGCACATTATCGAGGAGAAGCTCCACATTCTGCCCGGTTTTGGCCGAAATTTCGACGCACTGGTTCTTGCCGCCCCACTGTTCGACCAGCACATCATGCTTTGAGAGCTGCATGCGGATGGTGTCCGGATTGGCGCCGGGCTTGTCGATTTTATTGATCGCGACCACGATGGGGACGTTGGCAGCCTTGGCGTGGCTGATCGCCTCTATCGTCTGCGGCATGACATTATCATCGGCCGCGACGACCAGGATGACGATATCGGTGGCCTGGGCGCCGCGGGCGCGCATGGCGGTGAAGGCTTCGTGGCCCGGGGTGTCGAGAAAGGTGATGGGCTTGCCATCATCGGTTTTGACCTCATAGGCGCCGATGTGCTGGGTGATCCCGCCGGCTTCGCCGGCGATGATATTGCTCTTGCGGATATAGTCGAGCAGCGAGGTCTTGCCGTGGTCGACGTGGCCCATGATCGTGACGACCGGCGGCCGCCGCGTCAGTTTAGCCTCGTCTTCCGACTCTTCCCGCTCCATCTTTTCGAGCAGATCCTCGCCGAATTCGGCAAGCGGCGCCACCTCATAGCCGTACTCACCGGCCAGAAGCGTGATCGTATCCATATCGAGGCGCTGGTTAATTGAGACCATCATGCCGAGTTCCATGCATTTTCTGATGATCTCGGAAGCTTCCGCCTCCATCAGTTTGGCGAGTTCGGAGACCGACATGAACTCACTGACCTTGATGATCGGGCTCTCGTCGACCTCGATCTCTTCATCGGTCTGGGTGCGGCGTTTCTTCTTTTTACCCTTGCCCGGTTCTTCCATGGCCGCCATGGTCTGGCGGATGGTCTCCTGAATCTCGGCCTCGTTGAAAGTGACTTTTTTCTTCTTCTTCGGACGCTTGCGCTTGTGATCAGCTTCGACCGCCGGCACAGCAGCCGGTGCGGGCGTTTCCGCCCCCTTCTTCTTGCGCTTGCGCTTGCGTTTTTTCTTATGGCGTCCCTCTTCGGCCTCCATCTCTTCGAGGCGAGCGACCGGGACCATCTCCTTGCCGGCAGGGGTCTCCTTGGCCGGCCGCGCAGGGGCTTTTGGCGCCTCTTCGGCAGGGCGTTCCTTTTCGCGCGGACGGCGCGTGGTCTCTTCGGGCGGGATCTCGATGACAACCAGTTTCTTGCGGGTTTTAGCCTTGGCCGCCTCGGCCGTGGTCCCGGCAGCAGCTGCTGCCGCTTCTTCGCCTTTGGGCGCAGGCTTGGCAGCGGCGCTGGCGGCCAGCTCGGCCTTTTTCGCCTCTTCGGCCGCCCGCTGCAGCTTGGCGGCGGCGGCTTCGACCGCGCTGGCTTCGCGCTGTTTGCGAAGCTCGGGCATCTCCTTGGCCATCTCCTGGGCGACAGCAAGGCGGCGCTCGAGATTTTTCTGCGCCTCGACCTTTTTGGCCTCCTCCTGCGCCTTCTTCTCACGCAATCTGCGCCGGAATTCATATTCTTCATCGACTTGCGCAGTTTTTTCGCCAAATTTGTCCACGACCAGGGCATAGGCCTCATCCGAGACCAGACTCATCTGGTTGCGGACGTCGTGGCCGAGCTTGGTGAGAAAGGCAACAAGAGCTTCATTAGAGATATTGAACTCTCGTGCTACTTGAAATACCCGCATTTTCACAGACAAATTAACACTCCTCAGTTCTGCATATCGATCACCCTGCCGAAACATTCGCTTGACAGCACATTCCTATTCGGTTTCGGCCTCCAATGCATCAATGATTTTTTCCGCAGTCTTGACGCCCACGCCTGGCAGCTGGGTGAGGATATCAACGCCGGCATTGAGGACGTCACGAACTGTGCCATAACCACCGGCCAGGAGGATAGCTTTCTGTTTGTCGGAGATGCTCGTGACATCATTGATGGAACGATCAAGGTCGCGCTGCTCTTCCATGAGCAGGCGAAAGTCCTCCTGGCGCATGGTCTGGATATCGTAACCGGTGAGACGGGAGGCAAGGCGGCGGTTGACGCCCCCTTTGCCGATCGCCAGGGAAATCTGTTCGTCATCGAGGACTGCGCTGACCTTTTTTTCCTCTTCATCGATGATGATGCGCAAGGGTTTGGCGGGGCTCAGGGCGCGGGTAATAAAGATCTCGGGCTCGCTGCTCCAGTTGATGATGTCGATCTTTTCATTGTTGAGTTCCTTGACGATCGACTGGATGCGCATGCCTTTCATGCCGACACAGGCGCCGACGGCGTCGATGCGTTTGTCGTGCGAATAGACGGCGATCTTGGTGCGCTCGCCGGCCTCGCGGGCGATGCCGCGGACTTCGATGATGCCTTCATCGATCTCGGGGACCTCATTTTCAAAGAGTCGGGTGATGAACATGTCATCGGAACGGCTGACGACGATTTCCGGACCGCGATTGCTCTTGCGCACCTCCTTGATAACAGCGCGGAGGCTGCCGCCGCGATGGTGGCGTTCGTCCTTGATCTGTTCGTTCTTGGGCAGGACCACCTCGGTGCGATTGTCGACGATCATAAAAATTTCATCGCGGTTGACCTGGCGGATCTCGCCGATAATGATCTCTCCCACCCGGTTCTTGTACTCCTCGTAGACGAGTTCCTTCTCGATCTCCTTGATGCGCTGATTGAGGTTCTGTTTGGCGGAGATGATCAGCCGGCGGCCGAAGGTTGAGGGATCGATGATCTCGAGATATTCATCGCCGACCTCCATATCGGGTGCGCTTTTCTGGGCCTCCTCAAGGGCGATTTCGCTGACATCGTCGAGCACCTCCTCGACCACATTCTTGCTCTGGTAGATTTCGATCTCCCCTTTTTCCATGTTGACAAAGATGGAGTAGATGCCGTTTGCGCCGTATTTCTTTTTCAGCAGTCCGAGGAAAATTTCCTGCAGGATCCGGGAGAGCACCTCCTTGTCAATGTTTTTCTCTTTGACAAGCAGGGAGAAGGCTTCGACAATCTCATTTTTCATGGCTGTTTTCCAATTGAGATCACTTGAATGCGATGATAATTTTGGCCAAAATGACCTCCCTCAGCGGGATGGTCAGGAGTTCCGTTTCAGTCTGCAGCTGCAAGAATCCGTCCGCCGCAGCGATGATTTGCCCGCTGGCGCGGCGTTCCTGTTCGCCGTCGCGAAAGGTCAGGTTGAGCTTGCGTCCACAGTGGCGCTGAAAATCCTTTTCCGTGGTGAGCGGCCGGTCGGTTCCGGGAGAAGAGAGTTCGAGCGCATAGGCGCCATCGAACAAGTTGGTCTGGTCCAGGCAGGCGGAAACCGCGCGGCTGGCGCTGACGCATCGCGCCAGGGAGATCCCGCCCATCTCGTCGGCAAAGACGCGAACGATGGTGCTGCCCTTGCGGCCCTGGATCTCGAGGTCGACGAGGTCGATGCCCATCCCGGCGAGAACCGGCTCGATAAGAGATTTTAAATCATCAACTTGTGGCATTTTACCAACCCGTTTACAACAAAAAAGTGGGCCAGAAAGGGCCCACTTCAGAGCGATAATATATAAAAAATTAATATACTATGCAAGAAAATTCGCAAAATCAGCCGCCGATGAGTCCGAGAAACATCACGGCATCATCCTTTTCAGCAGCCTTGGGGTGCTCTTCGATGATGCGGTTGAAGGCTTTTCTGGCCTTTTCCTTCTGGCCGGCCTCCTGGAAACAACGTCCTGCATTGAGCAGCATGGCCGGGTCGAGCACGGACGAGTACGAGTCGACCGCTTTCAGATAGGCTTCGGCGGCCTCAGTGTGCTTCTTTTCGGTTTCGAGACAGGAAGCAACTCCAGCCTGGGCGGCCGCCAGAAAGTACTCATCGCCGCTGAAGGAGGAGATGAACTTTTTATAGCTGCTTTTGGCATTGGCGTACTCTTTGGTCTGAAAGAAAGCCTGGGCCAGATGAAGGCGGGCGATCTTGCCGCTGGTGGTTCTGCCATAGTTATCCACGATGCCACTGAGCTGGCTGATGGCGTTCTGGTAATCCTGCGCCTCCAGTGTGCGGGTGGCCCTGGCCAGATCGACGCTGGCGCTCTTCTCGGCCTGGGTCTGGGCATAAAGATAGTAGGTGAAACCGGCGATGGCCAGGACGACAGCTGCGGCCGCGATCATGAGGGTCTTGCCGTGCTTGTCCAGCCACTCCTGGGCCTTGAAATAAAAGGTGACCAGCGAGTCTTCCTTGAGCTGCTTCTTGGTGATTTTTTTTCTCGGTTTTAACATCATCAGTCCGATTAAAATGGTCAGGGAGGTGTACTGTGGATTAAATCCTGATAATATAAGGAGGAATTTGCGCAAAAGCAACAGAAAAGCAAACAAACGGGGGGTTTTACGCCTGCGGCCTAATCCGGCCGCGCCTCGCGGGCCGAAACGGTGATGATTTCGTAGATGTGGGCGGCGAGAGCCGATATGAAAATCATCACCAGCAGGAGAACAAAGATTTCACCCCCCCTGGACTTGAGCAGACCGAAAGCGCGGCCGAACTTGATAAAAATCGGCATGGCCAGTGCGCTGATGATAAGTGCGCAAAGGATGCTCATCCACAGCTTGCGGAAATTTTCGCGTCCGCCGGCAAAGTAGGCGATAATCACGATCATACAGGCCAGGGCGAATGCGACGATCGAGACCGTGGGGTGAATTTCAAACCAGACCAGCAGTTCGCTGCTGTGATCGCTGGTCACGATGGCTGTTTTAGGATCGGGAATAGGCATAGTAGCCCTGGGTTTGAATTTTCGCACCAAACGGACACGGCCGTCGCGGCCGTTAACTATCTAATTTTGCAAAATAATGGTGAAATAGCAAGCTATTTTTCCATGCCGGACGGCCGGGCAGGGGTCTCTTCCTGCTGCCTTCTCTACCGCTCGTCAGGGAGATTGTTGCCGTAAAAAGCGGCATTTACATAATTCCACTGGTTTCACTGTTGTTTTATTTTATCTTTCTAATTAAAATAATATGATATAAATAAAACGGCGTAAGCGAAGGTCCTGCGAGCAGCGTGCCAATCGCCAATACCGTGTGGAAAACTATCGCGCGGACGCCCTTGTGAGTAATCCATGTCGACGGTTTGCCACTGCATGAACGCTTGTTAAATTCTGTTCGTTTCACTTGAAATTGTTCTTTTTTTATTCTATTTTATTCCGGTTCCACAGGCTGCTGCGTGAGTTTTGCCCTAATCAACCTGCTTCAATTCACTGACCGACGGAGACTATTTCAGTGAAAAAGACCCTCTTCTCCTGGACACTGCTGCTCCTCGCAGGACTCTTTTTCATGCACTGCGCCGAAAAGAGTCCCCAATCCCCGGCCAAGTTCAATCTGAGCCAGGCGAATGGATGCGTCTCCTGCCACACCGATGCCAATCTTCTCAAATCGCTCGCTACCCCCCTCCCTCATGTCACTGAAACGGGTGAAGGCTGAGGCGGCTCTGTGTCTCAGGTTGAGGCATGGCAGATGGTCAATGTTCGTCCCTCTTTTCTTGATTCCAAACACGGCAAAATCGGCTGTACCGGTTGTCACGGTGGCGACGCGACTGCCTCCGAGATGGAAAAGGCCCACACGGCCATGGTTGCCGCCCCCAGCGATGGGGAAAATCTTATTTGCGGCACCTGTCATGGCGATATCGCGGCGGACCACAGCGGCAGTCTGCACAAGACCATGAAGGGCTACTATCATCTCATCGAGAAGCGGCTCGGCAGAGACATCTCCACCGACAGTGAGCTGGTGGACCATTTCAACCAAGAATGCGGCAAGTGCCACGCCAGCTGCGGGCAGTGCCACGTCTCCCGTCCAGTCTCGGTGCAGGGCGGATTTGTTCAGGGCCACAATTTCTTCACGCCGCCCGACAACAAGGAGAACTGCACGGCCTGTCACGGCAGCCGGGTCGGGGCCGAGTTTTACGGTGAAAATGAAGGCCTGGCCGCGGATGTGCACTGGATACCCAACGTCAAGCGCTGCGAGTTCTGCCACGATGCCGCATCGATCCACAGCACTTCATCCGGCGCCAGAACGCGGATGGAAGATACGGATATCATCCGTTGTGAATCTTGCCATTCGGGTTCGCAGAGCTCCAACCGCTACCACAGAAAGCACTGGGGAGAGCTCTCCTGCCAGGTTTGTCACTCCCAGCCTTACAAAAACTGCAACAGCTGTCACACCGGCGGGGCGGGCATCACCGGCAGTTCGTACATGACGCTGAAGATCGCCAAGAATCCGCTTCTCTCTACATCACGGCCCTACAAGTATGTCACCGTGCGCCACATCCCGATCGCGCGGGATACCTACGCCAGCTGGGGAATCGCCGATCTGCCCAACTACGACTCGGTGCCAACCTGGAAATATGCCACTCCGCACAACATCAAGCGTTGGACGGCCCAGACCGACACCTCCGGCGGCGCTGCCTGCGCTGAAAAGTGCCACAAGAGCAGCTATTATCTGACTCTTGACGATCTCCCCGCAGAGGAGGTCGAGGCCAATCGTGCCTATGTGCTGACGCGATAATACTTTTACAGCAAGATAGAATCAACACTAAACAAGTAAAAGCATTCACAACTCACCAAAGGAGAATCTGTATGTTCCGCAAGTACCTCATGTTGGCCCTGGTTATCGGCTTGTTCTTCGCAATCGGCTGCAGCGATGATGACAATAATCCGACCGAACCCAAAAAGGTTGATGAATTCGCCCTCGTTGAAACCGTTGGCAATACCTATTTCAGCACCTACGTCACCACCTCCGGCGCAGGTGTCAACATCACCGCCGGTGCCCTTTTCACCCTGCTGCAGGATGGTGATACCAGCAATGATCCGGTCATTGTTGATTACCGTGCGGCGGCTGACTTTGCCTCAGGTCATATCCGCGGTGCTGTCAACATCCCGTTGGCGAACCTGGTCGACAAGCTCAACGACAACACCATCCCGAAAACCAAAAAGATCGTCAACATCTGCTACACCGGCCAGAACTCCTCCTATGCCACCGCATTCATGAATATGCTCGGCTACGATACCCAAAGCCTGATGTTCGGCATGTGCGGCGTGAGCACCACTGCCGGTGTCAACAAGACCGACCTCTGGCTCAACCA
>Ga0116149_1001900_pt1 | contig 24195 bp, 25 predicted proteins | sample AD_UKC057_MetaG_FD_89787 | JGI IMG/M metagenome (GOLD analysis project Ga0116149, IMG submission 89787) | Active sludge microbial communities of municipal wastewater-treating anaerobic digesters from USA - AD_UKC057_MetaG | ecosystem: Engineered > Bioreactor > Anaerobic > Digestate | place: USA...
CCAGCATGGTGTCGAACATGACGATGGGCTGCCCCTTCCAGCCCATGGCCCTCAAGTCCTTCACAAAATCCTTGGCATCCTTGGTCATCGTGAACCACCGGGTCGGGGACCCTATGAACATGATGTCCCCGTCCAATTTCGGTCTCGGCCTGTCCTTCACGCTGATGAGGACCGCCTCATGCCCCTCCGCCCTCAACTGCTCGGCTATGGCCTCGGCCACCTGCTTGGTGGACCCATAGACACTATCGTAGCAAACGACCCCTTTCATCGAAATGCCTCCTTCCCTCCTATCTAATAGCCTGAGCTAGCAGATCAATCTTGGTCTTGAGGATGACCCGCTCAACACGATGGTTCGGGAAATGGCGCCCGAATCTTTCCTCATATCCCTCTCGAACATAGGCACCGTTCGAGAACCGGGGGCGTTCCTATGGATGACGTGGCAGTGGTAAGACCGGTGGAAGGCCATTTTCAATCCACATTGATGGCCGCATCGTGCCATCAGCGCCCAAACGATGCACGGCACCACCCTATCATTTCCGCTGTCCCCGGGTGTTTAATATAAATAGTAGTAATTGCTTCGCATTATCCGTTGCAAGGGTCAGCTGATCTTTGCCAACAACAATAGGTAGTAGTAATGTACGGACGACAGAGGTCGGGCGGATACAACCGCCCCAGAAATGACGGGCCCCGCGAAATGCACGATGTAGTTTGCTCCGACTGTGGAGCTAAGACCCAGGTTCCATTCAAGCCGACTGAGGGCAGGCCTGTCTACTGCAGGGACTGCTTCCAGAAGCACAAGCCGAAGGACAGGTTCTAAACTCAGAAGGCAACTTCGACAAACCACTTTCCTTTTTTCATTCTCATTGTATTCTCATCATTTCGCATCATCGGCGCCCTCATCCCATGGTGGCGCAGCATCTGGGACGTATGAGGCGCTGGTCCCGCCGCTCAGGAGGAAGGAACGGACTTCGGTCCTTCCTCTCCGCGCCCCTTCTTGCCGTGCTCCATGAGTTCGATGCATCTCTGATAGGCAGCATCGCTTACGGCGGTGGATACGAACCCCGGCTCCAGCTCTAACTCTCGGAAGCCGAACTCCTGGGCGAACTCGTGCGTCCGGGTGCGCAGGACCTCTCGGTCCCCTAGGCCGGTGTCTATCATCAAAACCCGGTTATATCCGGTCATCTCAAAGATCATCCTCAGCATGTCCAGGTCTCCCATCTCCGTGCCCCTGGTGATCTCCATCTTGTTGATGAGCGTCCTCCAATTGTCCGCCCAGGCCGGGGTCATGTAGAACACCCCCGCATACCGCTTCAGGAGCCGCAGGTAGCCATCCGTGCCGCCCAGGGGCACCGCGATGCAATCGTCGACGATCCGCCCCTCCTCGTCCCTCAGGATCACCACGGGTGTCCTAACGGGTTCCAACAGTCTGTCCATGTCCTTGAATGCATTGCCACATAGCCCATAGAACAGCAGGATGACCGAGCAGTGCCCGTCCAGCGCCATGGCCGTCCTGGACACCTCCTTCCCGAGCTCCTCGGGGTCCTCATGCAGCCCCATGGACTTCATCCATACCAAGACGGAGCGACCAGCGCCATTGGGGAGGCCGGCAATGTCCCCTTCCTTTATAGGGACGATGGGAACCCCCTTGGCGCGCAGCTTTTGGATGAGCTTCTCCGAGTTGTCATCCTCGACCACGAACACGTCCTTCAGATCCCGGTCACTGGTCAGAAGGTACACTATCTCATCCTCCAGCACGGGGCAGCCAATGATGCCCAATCTCCCTTGTCCCATTGGCTCACCTTGACCGTGGCGCTTCGTTGGGGGCCTTGCTCCCGGCATCCAATGACCTCATGAGGAGCATTCGGATGTCAAATAGGTACTGGCTCTGGACCTTGAGCTCCTCGATGACCTGCCTCAGGAGCAGTTCTTGCTCGACGTTCATCGAATGGGGAAGGGCATCCATGGTAATAATGGATTGCCCTCCCCGGGCCGAATGCTTATTTATGGGGGCGAGCGCCATAGCATCCTCGGTGGTCGAGTGGACGTAGTGTTCATGGGAACGAACGGCTGGTACGATACGGAAACAGGGAACACGCTGAGCGTCCTGGTGCGCTCAAAGGAGTTCAACGTGGTGCTGGACGCCGGAGGCGGTCTGCACAAGTTGGACCGCTACGCCGACCTGTCGAAGCCGACCGTCATCATGCTCTCCCACCATCACCTGGACCACGTCATCGGCCTTCATCAGCTGGTCCGCTTCCGCTTTCAGGGGAAGGTCACCATCGTCGGGATAATGGGCACCCACACCATCCTGCATGAGCTCCTGCGCGACCCCTACTCGGTGCCTTTGGGGCTCATTCCCTACAACATCGAGGTGCTGGAGGTCAAGGAGGGGGTGCACGAGAGGCCTTTCCCCTTCCATTCCCGCCTGCTCTTCCATTCCTCCCCCTGCCTCGGGTACCGTCTTGAGCTGGACGACAGGGTCATCGCCTTCTGCACGGATACTGGGCCATGCAAGAACACCGTGGAGCTGGCCAGGGGCGCGGACCTCCTCATCACCGAGAGCGCCTTCCGGACCGGGGAGAGCAGCGACCTGTGGCCGCACATGACGCCGGAGGATGCCCTGGAGATCAAGCGGGCGGCCGGCGCCAAGAGCCTGGTCCTCACGCACTTCGATGCGTACAAGTACCCCACCCTGCGGGACCGCGAGGAGATCGAGGAGCGCTACCCAGGCGAGCTGAGGGTGTCCAAGGACGATATGGTGTTCAAGCTCTAGGGAAAGGCATAAAGGCCGGGGCACGATTGCCTTGGCATGCTCCTGCGCGCGGAGGGGATAGGCAAGAGCTTCGGCCCCCGGGAGGTCCTGAAGGATGTGGACCTCCAGATCGAGCTGGGGGACCGCATCGGGCTGGTCGGCCGGAACGGGGCCGGCAAGACCACCCTCGTCAAGGTGCTCATGGGGCAGCTCAAGCCGGACGTGGGCAAGGTGGAGCTGCGGACCAGCAAGATCGTCTATCTCTCGCAGTTCGTCGAGGTGGACCGCTCCTCGGCCGTCGGCTCCGCCGTGGCCGTCCTGAGCGAGGAGGAGGCCGCCCTGCGGAGAAGGGCAGAGGAGATCGAGGCGACCATGACGTCGGGCGGAGGGCCTGAGACGGACTGGAACGCCCTTTCCGCGGAGTACGCGCATATCCACGAGGAACTGGCCCGCCTATCTTCCCAGCGGACCGATGGCAAGGCATTGGACATCCTGGAGGGGCTCGGGCTTGAGGACAAGGCCGAAGGCAGGATGGGGGACCTCAGCGGAGGGGAGCGCGCCAAGGTCATGCTCTCCCGGGCGCTCGCCCAGGCCGAGAGGGCCGAGCTGGTCTTCATGGACGAGCCCACCAGCCATCTGGACCTCGAGACGGTGGAATGGCTGGAGGACCAGCTCCTCAAGCTCAAGGGCGCGGTTATGATCATCTCCCACGACCGCTACTTCCTGGACAATGTCGCGACCCGCATCGTCGAGCTGGAGGCCGGAAGGCTGACCCATTATACCGGCAACTACTCCGTGTTCATGGAGAAGAAGGCCCTGGACCGGGAGAGGCTCCTCCAGGCCCATGAGAGGGCCCTGCGGGAGAGGGAGCGGCAGGAGCGCATCGCCGATGAGCTGCATGTCAGGTACAAGTTCAAATCCTATCACAAGACCAGGGAGAAGATGGCCGAGAGGGTGGAGGTCCCGGAGCCTCCGCCCGAGGGGAAGGACCTGGAGGTACGGATCTACGCCCTTGGTAAGTCGGGCAAGAACGTCCTCACCGCCAAGGGGTTGGAGGTGTTCCGCGGAAAGCGCAAGGTTCTGGACAAGGTGGACCTGGAGCTTGAGAAGGGGGACAGGCTGGGCATCTTCGGGCCGAACGGAAGCGGGAAGACGACCTTGCTGAAGGCGCTGCAGGGCAGGCTCCCATACCAGGGGGAGCTCTACGTCTCCCCGGGGGTGAAGATCGGGTACTACGCGCAGGAGCACGAACTCTTAGAGCCGGAGCTGACGGCCGAGGAGCAGATGAGGAAGGCATTGGGACAGCAGGCCACCGAGGCCAGGGCCATCCTCGCGAGGCTGCTCCTGACCGGCAAGGACGTCGAAAGGCCCATAGCCACCCTCTCGGGCGGGGAAAGGGCGCGCCTGGCCCTGGCGATCCTGCTCGCCCAGCACAAGAACCTGCTCATCCTCGATGAGCCCACGAACTATCTGGACATCCCGAGCAGGGAGGCGGTGGAGGAGGCGCTGCGGGAATATACCGGCACGCTCATCGTCGTCACCCATGACCGATACCTGTTGGACGCGGTCTGCACCAAGGTCGGGGAGCTCAGGGACGGCAAGCTCGCCGTCTTCAACGGCACATATTCGGAGATGAAGGGGAGACAGAGCTTTTCCCAGGGCATCGAGGAGGCCGAGGTGTACAAGGCCGTCTCCGGGTTCAAGGACTGGACGAGCGGGGTGACCTACAGGGCAGGGGACAAGGTCACCATCGCCAGGTCGGAGAGGGAGAACTTCAAATGGGCCCTCGAGACCGGCAAGCTGAAACGGGTCCCCGGGACCGAGCTCAAGAAGGTGCGCCGCCCCCCAGCGGTGCAGGGGGATGATTGAAATACCGCCCCGAGGATGGTGAGGCATGGCGCATCAGGCCCAGTTCCCGGCCTCTGAGCGGCACCGCCTGGTCGACGAGGAGCGGCAGCGCCGACAGCCGGTGGAGATGTTGCTCGCCCGCATCCGCCCCCGGAAGGGCGAGGCGATCGCCGACCTGGGGGCGGGCGTCGGCTATCTCTCCCTTCCTCTGGCAGCCGCGGGAGCCGAGGTCATCGCGCTTGACTCCCAGCAGGAGATGCTCGAGGGGCTGAGGGAGAGGGGCAACGGCTCCGAGAGGGTCCAGCTGGTTAAGGCTATCTTACCGAGCATCCCGCTGCGGGACGCCTCGCTCGACCGCGTTGTCATGGTGAACGTCCTCCACGAGGTGGAGGACAAGGCAGGGCTGGCGAAGGAGATCGCGCGGGTGCTCCGCCCCACCGGCAGGATGACCCTGGTGGACTGGCAGGCAAGGGAGACCGGAAGGGGGCCGCCCCTGCACGAGAGGGTGCCGGTGGAACTCGCCCCGTCCATCTTCGAGGGCTTCGTGCTCGAGCGCGGATACGATGACGGGGACCACTACCACCTGGAGCTGCGCAGGGAATGAGCAGAAGGGCGTGGGACCTCCTCTACCGGAACGATCGGCACCCCTGGAAGGGGGGCCAGGACGTCGAACTCCCGCTCACGGGCACGGTCCTGGAGCTGGGCATCGGCAATGGGAAGAACCTCTCCGCCCTTCCCCGGGGGGCGGGGGTGATCGGCCTGGACTTCTCCCGGCCGGCGCTGCTGTCCTGCAGGGAAAGGACCGCGGTCCAGCTGGTCCAGGCGAATATACTTGCGCTCCCGTTCCGGGACGGGTGCATGGACGGCATAGCGGCCTCGCATGTCCTCGGTCATTTGGACGGCGAGGGCAGGCGCAGGGCGGCCTCCGAGATCGCACGGGTCCTGGCCCCGCAGGGGCTTTTATACGTGAGCGTGTTCGGCGAGGAGGACATGCGGTGCGGGAAAGGGAAGGAGGTGGAGGAGCTGACCTATCTGCGGGGGAACGGGATCGCGTGCCATTATTTTCTTGAAGGGGAGGTACCAGGCCTCTTCCCAACGCTGACGCTCGAAAGGCATTGGGAGAGGAGGCTCGACAAGCGCTATCATGGGAGGCCGGAGGTCAGGCAGGAGCGACGGTACCTTTTCAGGGGATGAGCCCAATCCTTTATCTACGATACGCCGTCTCGAGGGGCGAGGGCGCATGTTCGGCATCCCGGCACTTATAGAATACACGGAGCTACGGCCCAATCTGAACCTCTGCAGGGAGCTGGGCATGGACTTCCTCGAGCTGAACATGAACCTCCCCTATTCCTTCCCGGAGAACATCAGTTCCCCGGAGATCAGAGGGGCGATGCGGGAGGGGCTGCGCTTCAGCATGCATCTGTATGACGAATTGGACCTCGGCTCCCTACAGCCCTCGGTGCGCGAGGGGCATATGAGGAGGTGCAGGGAGGCGCTGCGCTGGGGCTCCCGCCACGGCGTGTTCCTTTTGAACCTCCATATGAGCCCCGGGGTCTATTTCACCCTCCCGGACGGAAAGGAATGGGTGTACGAGAGATACCTGGAGGAGCACATCGGCGCGCTCAACGCATCCCTATCGGAGCTGTCGGCGCTGGCGGAGCCCCTGGGCATGAAGATATGCCTTGAGAACACGGGGCATTTCGCGCTGCCGTTCATGCGCCGCGCGGCCGAGGCCGTGCTGGACCTGCCCTCGGTCGGACTGTGCTGGGACATCGGGCACGATGCCCGCTCCGGTCTAAGGGAGGAGGCCTTCATGCTTGCCCACCTGGACCGTGTCTGGCATATGCACTTCCACGACTGGGATGGGAGGAGCGATCACCAGCTCCCCTTCACTGGAAGGCTGGACTGTGATCGCTACATGCGCATCGCCCTCGAGAACGCCATGTCCGTCCTCATCGAGGTCAAGACCGAGGGGGCAATCCGGGCCGCCGTAAGGACTATGCGGGAGCGGGGGTACCTGCCCCCTCCGAGGTCAGAGCAATGACCCAAATGGTCATATCAGTCCAATGAGAATGCTGGCCTTCGAAGCATGCCCAGACGTTCCATGGTCATTTTTCTGTTGCAATGATTTATAATGCCTCGATCACATGCATATAAGGGTGAAAACATGGTAGCGATACCGGATGAAGTACTGAAAGTATTGAACGACGATGCATCGGTCAGGGTCATAGCTACGAAGTCGAAGGAAGGGGACGTGCACGCCATCCAGGTAGGGAGCCTCAAGGCCCCCTCCCCGGACACGATCATCGTCGGAGCCATCCTGATGAAGCGGACCGGGAAGAACCTGGAGAGCATGAAGGAGAGGGGGGAGCTGGTCTCCATCCTCGCCGGGAACCAGAAGGCCTCCTACGAGATCCGGGTCAAGGTCAAGGACAAGGTGACCTCCGGCCCGATGTACGACCAGATGAACGCCTCCCTGCAGAAGATGGGGTTGAAGGCCAACGCGGTCTGGGTGTTCGAGGTCAAAGAGGTCTGGAACCAGACCGCCGGGTACAGCGCCGGCACCAGGATGGTCTGAGCAGCCATCGTTCTTAGAGCCGGACGCGCACCGAGCTGGCGTGCGCGTGCAAACCCTCCGCCTCGGCCAACCGCATGGTGGCCGGGGCCAGCCTTTTCAGCGTTTCCCTGTCCAGCATCTGCACCGAGGACCGCTTCATGAAGTGCAGCACGTCCAGGCCGGAGTGCACCGAGGCGTTGCCCGCCGTCGGGAGCACATGGTCCGTGCCGGTGGTGTAGTCCCCGCAGGCCACCGGGGAATCGTGACCAAGGAAGATCGCGCCCGCGCTTTCGATGCAAGGAAGGAGGGAGAGCGGGTCCCTCACCTGAACGGACAGGTGCTCCGGGGCGAGCTGGTTGCACACCTCCACGCCTTCCTGCAGGGACCGCACGAGGATGTAACCGCTGTTCCTCAGGGACGAGCGGATATGGTCCACGCGCTCGCTCCCCTCCGCCATCGCCTCGATTGTTTTTCCGACGGTCTCCGCGAGGATGGGATCGCAGGTCACGAGGGCGCAGGCCGAGTCCGGGCCGTGCTCCGCCTGTGCCAGGATGTCCGCGGCGACGTTCTGCGGATCGGCCGATCCGTCGGCAAGGACCGCGAGTTCGCTCGGGCCCGCCGGGAAGTCCATCTCCACCTCCTGCCGCAGCAGGACCTTGGCCGCGGTCACGTACACGTTCCCCGGGCCGACGACCTTCTGCACCTTGGGCACGGTCGCCGTCCCCAGCCCCATGGCCGCGATGGCCTGCGCCCCCCCGCACTTGAATATATTGCCCACCCCCGCCATGTCCAACGCCACAAGCGTGAGCGGGTGCACCGGCGGGGGGGTGCAGGCGATGATGCTCCGGACCCCCGCGACCTTGGCCGGCACGGCGCACATGAGGGCCGTGCTTGGATAGGAAGCCCTGCCCCCCGGGATGTAGATCCCCACGGACGCAAGGGGGGAGTACTTCCAGCCCAGGACGCTCCCCTCCTCCTTGAAGAGGGTGACCTGCTCCGGCCGCTGCCGGAGGTGATAGGCCTCGATCCTCCCCTTCGCGAACCGCAAGGCCTCCAGCAGCTCCGGGTCCACCGCCGAGTACGCCTCATGGACCTCCTCGCTCGATACCCGGAGGTCTTTGAGCGCTACCTTATCGAAGCGGGCGGTGAGCTCGAGCACCGCCCTGTCCCCCTCCCTCCGCACCTGCTCTATGATGTCACTTACCGCAGGGAACACCTTGCCCAGGTCCGTGCGGCCACGGGCCTTCCATGACTCGACGGACAGCGCTTGCCACATGGGGGGGGTGATGGCCGCTGTATTAGATAATGATGTTCAGCCGCAGCCGTCCATCCCGTGGCCCATCCCCTATCGACCGGACAAAGCGCATGGCCCCGCAACTTGTCAACGGCCATGTTCCGGAGGACCGCGGCGTTGACGTATCCCGCTATCCTCTTCCCGTCGCAGAGGAAGATGAAGGCGGGCGCGCCGGCACCTTGTACCTGAAGGCCAGAAGATGGCCGCGGTCCGCATCGACCCTCATGCCCAGCATGTCCGGGCCGAGCTCCCGTTCGGCCCTGTCCACCTCCGGCCCGACCTCCTTGCGCACAGGGCAGCCTGGGACCAGAGCTCCAGAACTATGAGGCGCCTCTCCCTCTGGAGCAGAGCGAGGAAGAGCGCGCCGCCGACGGCTCTTATGGCCTTAGGCTCACAAAGGCATGGTGACCCAATAGCCCCTTTCCTTGCGCCCGTCGCACCCGTCCTTGCTATTGACGGTGGCCAGCCTGAAATCGATGTCGAACTCGTTGGCCATCGCCCATTGATAAGCGAACTCGGCCGCCCCCCGCACGTTCAGCTCTATGGCCATGAAGAGCATGTCGATCTCCTCGTCCGAGGGCAGGCTATCCCCTCCCAAGCTCCAGTCGTAGCGCAATGCCCGCTCCACCGTGGAGAACACATTCCCGTCCATCTGTCGGAGCCTGTCCTTGAAGAGCGCGAAGTCGATCGCCGAAGGCTCCCGTCCCAGGGTCCGCTTCACCTTGAGGAAGAGCGCCTCCGACTTGCCGATCTCATCGAGCGCACGCTGCGCCCTTTCCTGCTTGTGCTCAGGGGAGAAGAACCCCTTGACGAGCACCTCCGGGGACCGCTCGGTAACGGCCCTCTCGCATTCCTTCATGAGCTCCATGAGGGAGGTGAGCTCGTCGAGCATGATCAGCGTCATGGCGTAGCGGGCCCTCCGCCTTCCCAGATAGTCCGGCACCTCGGACAGCGCCCGGAAGGCGTTGATGTGGCCCAAGAGGTGCACGGCCATGTCGAGCGCCCGGAGGTGCGCCTCGTTGGTCTCCATCCGCAGGTCCTCCCCGGCGGTGATGGCGGTCATCCTGACCGGGATGGTCTTGGGTGAGGCAGTTTCACTATTGCAGATCGCGCACTTGGTCATATGATCATGTGTCCTTTCCTCTGGATGGCAGCATTTGGCCGGACCGCCGGTAGCGGCCTCCAAGGCGCGGCCATGCCTTCGGCCCCAGCGGAGGAGCGGCCCCTCCCCCCTTTGCCGATGCCAACGCAAGGCCGATGGCCCCCTCGGGCCTTCCGAACCTCGTTCGTGCAGGCTAGATAAAATGCTTTGCACGGACGCATCAGAGCAGCGGAAGCAGGAAGGCCGCGTTGATGCTATTCAGCACATAGTCCACCGCCCCCCGCATGATGAACTCCACCGCGATGGCCGCAAGGAGCATGCCGATGATCTTGGAGAAAACCTCGATGGCGTTGTTGCCGATCCGCTGGGAGATGAGGAGCGAGTTCCGCATTATGCCCCAGGTGATGGAGAGGCTAATCACCCCGGCGATGATCACCGTGAAGTGCCCGTAGAGCTGCACGAGCAGGATGGCCGTGGTTATCACCCCCGGACCGGTGAGCATGGGGGTCGCGATTATCACCCACGCCACGCTGGTCTCCTCCTTCTTGCTCAGCTTCAGGGAGAAGATGATCTCCATTGCCATCAGGAGGAGGACGATCCCCCCCGCGATGCGGAAGGCGTCCACGGTGATGCTGAAGAGCGCCAGCAGCTGGGGGCCTATCAGGGCGAAGACGACGAACAGGGCGCTCGCCACGATGATCGCCTTATTGGCGCTTGCCATCTGCTCCTTCTCGCTCTGGTCCTTGGTGAGGGTGATGAACATGGGAACGGTGGCGAAGGGGTCGAAGATGAAGAACAGCAGCGTGGTGGCGTAGATCAGCTCGTCGAACCCTGGCATAGGTGAAGATAGCTCGATGCCCGATATCCATTTTTCGCACCATCCCGATAGTTTTTTGTGCGCGCGCCCTCTTAGTTCCCTCGATGAAAAGGGACCCGGTCCTTTCAAGGAGGAGCGTCCGGCGGTATACCGCCGAGGACGTGGACGATGAGGACGTACGGAAGCTGCTGGAGGCTGCAATGGCCGCTCCCTCCGCCGGGAACGAGCGCCCCTGGCATTTCGTGGTCGTTCGGGACAAGGAAACTTTGCAGCGCCTGATGGAGGTGCACCCCCATGCCAATGCACTCAAGGAGTGCGCAGGGGCGATACTGGTATGCGGCGATCCTTCCCTGGAGAGGTACCCCGGCTTCTGGCCGCAGGACTGCTCGGCCGCCACCGAGAACATCCTCATAATGGCCGTGGAGCTGGGCCTCGGGGCAGTCTGGTTGGGGACCTATCCCATCGAGGAACGGGTCGATGGGATGCGCAGGGCATTGGGGATCCCGGCGACTATCGTGCCGTTCGCCCTGGTGCCCTTCGGACATCCGGCCGAGGAGACGAAGCCGATCGATCGCTTCGATGCCACCAGGGTCCACGAGGAGCGATGGTGATCCTCGCAAGGGAAGACCTCAGCCATTATATTTTCGTGCCTGCCTATCGGTCTCGGAGATGGAATGAAGCGGCTGTGGAGATGCCACGTGTGCAACGATGTGCATTGGGGCAACGCCCCTCCGGAGGTCTGCCCGACCTGCGGCGCAACGAACTCCTTCGTGCCCTCGGACCTCGGCGAGGCGCTGGAGATCATCGGGAGGGACCACCCCGCCCTGGACGACCGCGAGGGCGTCCTGGCGGCCTGGCAGTGGTTCTCCGACCAGAGCCCGACCGTGCGCCTTACGGCCAAGGCCGATGAGATGGAGCTTCTCTGCAAGGGGGTCCTAGAGAACCTGAGGACGAAGGGGCAGCGCTACTGCCCCTGTCGCCTCCCCACCGGGGACCGGGAGAAGGATGAGGGGCTGATATGCCCCTGCAACTTCCTCAGGCAGCCGACGTTCAAGGAGACGGGGGAGTGCTGGTGCGGGCTCTTCGTCCGGAGGGGGGCGCAATGAGCGGCAACAGGTTGATCTGGTTCCATGGAAGGGAATGCCCGCACTGCAGGAAGCTGGCGCCGCTGGTAGATCAGTTCGAGGCCGAGACGGGGATCAGGCTGGAGAGGCTGGAGGTCTGGCACAACGACGAGAATGCCAAATTGATGCGTTCCCTTGCCGCCGTCATCGCCCCTGCGTGCGGCGGGGACCTGGGGGTTCCGGCGTTCTACAACGAGGCGACCGGGAAGGCAATATGCGGCGGGCGCATCGACATGCCGAAGCTCCTGGCCTGGGCGAAGGGATGAGGGCCCGGGCCTTCGGGCCCTAGGGACGTCCTTTGAAAGGAGCCTCTCGGCCTATAATGTCCGGGCGCACCTTTGGATCAGGACGAGGGGGAGTGGGACCGATCGAAGACCTATACCCCTTCCCTGGGGAACCGCCGCACGCATCGCATCAGGGCGTCCACGTTCTCCAGGGGCATGCCGCGGTGCAGGGAGCAGGAGCACATGAACACATAGCCGCCCCAGGGGCGGAACGCCCGGAGGTACCCCTCCGCCTCCTCCGCTATCCGTCCCTCCGGTCCAAGCAGCAGCGTGGAGAAGGCATCGATGCCCCCCATCAGGCATATCCTCTCCCCGAACCTTCGCTTCAGCGCCCCGGCGTCGTTCCCCTCCGCGAACTGGAAGCCCTCCACCCCCGAGGCGATGACCTCCTCCATCAGCGGCAGGTTCGCGACCGAGGCCATGTCCCCGTGGGGATGGAACACCGTTGGGAGGCCGATCCCTGTGGCCCTTTCCCGCAGGCGCTTGACATGGGGGACCGAATATCGGACGAACGCCTCCCGCCCGAACAGGTCCGGATTGTCGGAGGCGGCGGCTATGAAGGCGCAATCGATCGGTGCCTCCGCGGCCACCGCCTCGAGGTACTCCGCCCCGAGTGCCGTTGCGTAGTCGACGAGCCTTTGGACAAGAGCGGGATCGTAGTGCATGTCAAGAGCGAGGTTCTCCAACCCTCGCAGGAGCGCGGCCTTCGTCAGCGGGCCTTCCAGGTTGCACACTATCGCCGCCTCCCCCCTCAGCCCCTCGGCCACCCGCCTGTAGCATTCCAGCACGTTCGGGAACGGCTCTTTCCTTTTCAAGTCCAGAGGAACGAGGGCCGGGTCGTTCGTGCCCTGGAAGGGGGGCCGCACCACGCTGGGGATCCCCCAGGTCGGGTACGACACCTCCCCGCCCAGGGCCTCGACCTCCATACCCAGGAAGTGAACGCATCCCACCACGGCGTCCTGCCCCAGCCGATGGTGCAGCGCCATGATCGAGGAGGCCGCCTTGTCCGGGTCGTAGCGGCCGGCGCATACCTCCGGGGTCGTGTACCCTGCCTGGTCCAGGGCGAGGGTGAGGTCCCTCAGGAACACCGGCGGGCCATCCGGCCTTTCCCTGCGCAGGGCCGTGAGGAATCGCTCTCTCCCCCGCACTCGATCACTCCCCAGGCAGGAAGCGGAGGTCCACGTGGTCCATGATGACCGAAACGGCCTCGATCTTCTCGAGATCGAGCAGGTACATCGCGGTCATGGCGATGCTCTGTACGTCCGTCTCGTTGAACCCCAGTTCGAAGAACTGCAGCCCGCTTCCCTTGGATTGGTCCTCTACGGACAGTCCGGTATGCGAAGCGCAGATCGCCATGGCGTCGTCCCAATCGCTCAGTATGTACTCGTTCGCCCGGTCGAGGGCTGCGAGGAACCGTTCCAAGGCCTCTCCTTTTTCCTTCAAGGCCTTCTCCGAGGCCACGATGACAATGGGGAAGGTGCTTCCGAGGCCTGAGGAGTTGCCGAGCTCATGGACGCTAGCGCCGCAGAGGTTCTCGGTGTTGATGGCCCAGGGCTCGCTCCCTACCATGGCATCGATCAGCTTCGTGGCCATAGCCTGTGCCAGATCGGTGGGGTTGAGATATTTGAATTTGACGTTGGCAGTGTTCACTCCATTGGCGGCGCACCATTGGAGGAAGGCGCCCTGTGAGCTTGAACTCTGCTGCATTCCAACCGTCTTGCCCTCCAGGTCCGAAGGCTCGACAATGCTCGAATCGGCGATGATGCGGTGCATGCCCTCCGCCCCCGTGATCCGGGCGATTATCTTCGCTCCAATCCCTTTGGAGATGAGCCTGGGAATGAGCTGCACTGCGGGGGCGTCGCCCATGGCCGCCACGTCGGCTGAGGCGGTCAGCAAGGCCTCCGCCGCTTGAATGCCGCCAGTGACGATGGCTGGGGTCACGTTCAATCCCGCATTGGTGAAGAAGCCCTTGTCCTCGGCGACCATGAGGGGCTCGTAGTTCATCTTCTCCGAGTAGGCTACGGTCAGAGAGTACTCGTCCTCCGGAGAGGACGACAATGTAAGGGCCGCACCGACCGCGGCGACCACGATGACCGCTACCACGCTCAATACCAGCATTCTCATTCTCACCTTTCCGTCCATTTCTCAGACCTCCATTTCAGGTCGATCATCCACCCCTTGGATCTCGACGAACGCCGCTTTGGGCGCGCCGTTGGCGCAGGAGCACACCTGCAGGCCCCGGCTGATCTCCTTCTTCAACGCCACCATCCCTGGGGAGGTGGGGTCCCGGGGCCAGGGCGTGTCCACCTTCCATTCCCGGTCGATCCGCCCGGGGGAGGCGGACATGAGCAGGATGCGGGTGCCCAGCATCAGCGCCTCCTCTATGCTGTGAGTGACGAACACCACCGTCTTCCCCTGCCCCTCCCAGAGCCTCAGCACCTCGTTGTCCATCTTCCGCCTGGTCTGCTCGTCCAGGGAACCGAAGGGCTCGTCCATCAGCAGGAGATCGGCGTCCATTGCCAAGGCCCGGGCGATGGCCACCCTTTGCTTCATCCCCCCCGAGAGCTCGTTCGGCCGGGCGTGGGCGAAGTCCGAGAGCCCGACCAGCTCCAGCTGTTTCATGGCCAATGCCTCCCGCTCCTCCTTCGTCCTGCCCTTGCTCACCGAGAAGGCCACGTTCTGCATCACTGTCATCCAGGGGTACAGGCTGAACTCCTGGAAGACGACCCCGCGCTCCGGAGAGGGGCCGACGATCTCCTTTCCTTTGAACATCACCCGCCCCGATGTGGGTAGCTCGAATCCTGCCAGCAGGTTCAGCGTCGTGCTCTTGCCGCAGCCGCTCGGTCCGATCAGGCAGAGGAAGTCCCCTTCGCCGACGTCCATGCTGACGTCGTTCAGGGCCACCAGCCCCTTCCCGGTGCGAGGGTTCGTGAAGACCTTTGACACGTTCTCAAGGGATGCGATCATGTCATCCCTCCTCCTCCAGGCCAAGGCGGTTGCGCACCACTCCCTCGAGGCCGGAGAACAGCAGTTTCTCTATTGTCAGTCCTATGAGGCAGATGACGATTATGCAGACGAAGGCCGAGACGAAGTCGAGGCTGTACCTGGAATCCTCGATCGTGGCCCCGAGGCCGACCATGGTGCCCAGCACCATCTCCGCGGCTATGAGCACGCGCCATCCGTTCGCCAGCCCTATGCGCATGCCGTTGATGATCGGAAGCGCGGCGGCGGGGATGAGCACCTTGGCGAAAAGGGAGAAGTGGTCCTTCCCGGACATCAGCGCCACCCGACTGTAGATCGGCGGGGCCTGCCGGATCCCCCCCGCGGTGTTGATCACGATCGGGGGCAGCGCTGTCATCAGGATGATGAACACCGTGGCCGATTCCCCCAGGCCGAAGATCAGCATCGCTATTGGCACCCAGGCCATCCCCGGGATCATTTGGACGATGTAGACGGGCACCATCCCTATGTCATACGCCCTGCCCATGGTGCCGAAGGCCATCCCTGCGATCGTTCCGATCACCAGGGCGAGGGCGTAGCCGAGCCCCCATCGGACCAAGGAGGACCGGGTGTGGAAATAGATGGTGGCGCCATTGATCTTGGCGCCGCCCAATGCCTCCCATAGGGCGGAGAAGGTCTCCGGAGGCGTCGGAAAAAATGCGCCCCGGACGGCGATCATGGCCTCGGCCACCGCCCACCACGCGATGATCACGAGCGCGATGCCGATGGCGATGTTCACGGCATTGGCGAGGAGGAACCGCCTCGTCTCCGGGCGGAACTCAAAGTGCGACCTGCCTTCCCGCAAGGCCTTTTCCGCGGCTTCCTTTCTATCCATCTTTCCTTTATCATCCACTCGATCCGCCTTCCACATTGAGATTTCAAACTATTTGATTATGAAATCAATTTATTAATGTAAAAGGTAAATAAACTATTTTATACTTAACAGGAAGCATTGGCCCATACTCATAGCCGCGCGCCCATTCCAGAATTTATAAATATGGTCGAGGGATAGGTGAACCTGCTAGGCTTGACCGGGACGTTCGGCGTGTCCTTGTACACCGTAATCGTCGATAGGCGGGGGTGACAGCGGGGGACGTCGTATCCGGAGCGCTAGAGGCCCAATCATTGACGTTGAGGCCCTGTCCTACGGGGTCGGTGGCAGCATCGCGGTGCAGCTGGAGGGCGGCACCCCTTGCTCTAGTCGTGGAGAACGGGCTAGGCCCTGACGGGAGCAGCCTTACCACGGACTACCTACGCTCGAAGGGGAGCGGGGCTGAGCCAGTGGTTGGACAACCTCTAGCGGTCCGAGCGGCAACCCCCGTGGCCTAGCACCTTTATTTCCCCAGGTCCACGGACTCCCATCCCACTGTGGAGGTGGGCTTGCAGCCGGTGATTATCTCCCTCTCGAAGTCGAACATCACCGCGCTCTCATCCTTCTGTGTTACAACTAATTTCGGCTCCGAGGTCACTTTGCCGGTGACGGCAGCGGTGATGCCCACCGAGGCGTACATCTCGATGACCTGCCGCGAACTCTCGGGGGCGCATGTCACCACGTAGCCAAAGCCCTGATAGGACCTGAGCCATTGCACGAGCTCCACGTCCTTGGGCCTGGGGATCAGGTCCACATCGACCACGGCACCCTTCCCGCTCGTCTCCAGGAGCATGCCGAGGGTCCCCAGGGTCCCGGGGTTGCTGATGTCCTTGCCGGAACGCACCAGGCCCTGCTTTGCGATCTTGTTCATTATGAGCATCTGCCTGCGCAGAAGGATGGGTTCCTTCCTGGATGTCGTGTCCCAGGCGAATGGCAGCGAATCGGGATAGTAGCCGTCGAGGTCCATCCCGATGATGACATCGTCCCCCACCTGGGCCGTATGGCTGAATATGGCCTGCCCCGGCTCGGCGGTGCCGATGATGGCGATGTCGATGGCGTCGTAATCGCAATCGGGGTGGGTATGCCCTCCGATGATGGGCACCCCAAACTTCCTCACCGCGGATTCCATGCCCCTCATGACCTGTGAGCACACCCGATTGTCCTTGATCGATAGGATATCGAGCATGGCGATGGGAACGCCGCCCATTGCGGAGATGTCATGGATGTTGACCAGGACGGCGTAGTAGCCGGCGAAGAAGGGGTGAGCGCGCATCAGCGCGGGCATGATCCCGTCAGCGGCGAGAAGGAGGAGCTTTCCTCCCTCCTCAACTACCGCGGCATCTTCACCATAGGAGGCCAGGACCTTTGTGTGGGCCTGCTTGGGGAAAAAGTTGATGACGGAGGATATGCTTTTTTTCCTGGTCACGCCCGGAAAGGCCTTCAGGGATTCGACCAGGTCAACGAGTTCCATACGTTCGTGAAGGCTTTTAGTAGATTTATACGTTTTTCGCGCCCCTTCATAAATCCAGCTTGGATTGCTTGGTCTCCTTGACCAGATAGGCCGATTCGGATTCGGTCACGACCATCTGCATCAGCAGGCCCTGAAACGCCCCTTCCAGCTCGTCGTTGAGGGGCACATACGCCTTGCTGCTGGTGGGGACCTTGAACCCCGCCTTGAGCATGAACTTCCGTGTATCGGCAATATCCTCCTCCTTCGCTTGCACCCCGGGCGACAGCCCCAGGACACCGGCGCGCTCCAGCTCCTCTTTGAAAATCGGCCTCCTGAACAATCTATACAGGGCATACAGGGTGAGCTCTCCGGGTCGCTCCGGGGAGATGGACCGGGCATGCTCAGCTATCCGGATGTAGATGTCCTTCTCCTTGCCCTTGACAGCCGTATATACCTTGGCAGGAGGGACTTCCTTCTCCTTCAGGATGTTGAGGTCGCTCAGGGCGCGAAGATAGCCGGTCAGGATGAGCCGGTGCATATCGAACCCTCGCTTCTTCAGCTCTTTGGAGAGATAGCTTATGGACCTGCCCTCCTCTGAGAGCATTGAGATGATCGTCTGCTTAAGGTCCCTATCTGGATGGAACATATGGTAACAGATATGGTAACAGATATGGTAATGATATAGCTTTTCTCGCCCGGTTTATGGGCGTTAATTGTTAACAGAACCAGTTCAGAAATTCATTTAAACTTAGGTGCTGAATGTCATAATCCCCGAGTTGGATGGATGCAATAGGACCTTCTAAATAGGCCCTCCTTTCTAATTCATGAACGAGGAGATCATTGAGAAGAACGTGAGACAATGAAAAGCGCAGAGGCCACCCGGAACGCAAATATGGATAGGGAGTCAACAGAGATATCTCTCTTCGTCCGCACCTCGGACGAGGAGATCAAGAAGTGGGACAAGAGCAGGATATTCGATGCCCTGATGAGGGAGACGGACATAAGCGAGGACGCGGCGGCCATCGTCGCCAGGGAGGTGGAGAAGATGATCGGCGAGCTGCAGCTCGACGTCATCACCGCTCCGCTGATAAGGGAACTCACCAACGCCAAGCTAGTCGAGTACGGCCTGTCCAAGATCCGCAGGCAGCATACCCGCCTCGGCGTTCCGCTCTATGACGCTCGCCAGATCATAATGAGCCCGAACAAGGAGAATGCGAACGTCCCCCACGGGCCGGAGGCCACCAACCTGACCCTCGCGGAACATATCAAGAAGGAGTTCGCCCTATTGGAGGTATTCAGCCAGGACCTCGCCGACGCGCATATGCGGGGGGACATCCACCTGCACGACCTCGGCATGGTCGACCGCCCCTACTGCAGCGGGCAGTCCATAGAGTATGTGAAGAAGTTCGGCCTCAACCTTCCCAACGCCATCTCCATAGCCAAGCCCGCCAAGCATCCCGAGGTGCTCATCGAGCAGGTGGTCAAGTTCTCCGCCGCACTCCAGGGGAACTTCGCCGGTGCCATTGGCTGGGACGCTTTTAACCTGTTCCTGGCGCCGTACCTTACCAATGTGGACGACGCCCGAATGAAGCAGCTGGCCCAGATATTGATCTTCGAGTTCGCCCAGCAGGCGGTGGCCCGCGGAGGGCAGTCCATCTTCAGCGACCTGAACCTTTACTGGGAGGTGCCGGACCATTTCCAGAACGTGGAGGCCATCGGGCCCAGGGGGCAGTTCACCGGAAAGGTCTATGGGGATTATGCTGAGGAGAGCCAGCGGTTCGTGAACGCCCTGTTCGACGTCTACCTTGAGGGGGATGCGATGGGACGGCCGTTCTTCTTCCCGAAACCGAACGTGCACATGACGGAGAAGTTCTTCAAGACCGAAGGGCACGAGGAGTTCCTGCACAAGATCTGCCAGACGGCCACGGAGAAGGGGAACACCTACTTTGTCTTCGATCGCGGCGGGACCGCGAAGATCTCCGAGTGCTGCCGGCTGACCTTCAAGCTGGACGACCAGGACCTCAACGATGCGAAGACGCCTTGGAAGATGAGATACTCGGCCATGCAGAACGTGACCATCAACCTTCCGCGCATCGCCTACGAGGCCCACCAGGACGACGCGAAGCTCTTCCAGCTGCTGGAGGACCGCGTCGACATGGTGGCCCAGGCCCACCTGCAGAAGCGCGAGTTCATCGGCAAGCTGCTGGGCATGGGCAAGTTCGGCCCCCTGGCGCTCCTGACCATGAACTTGGACGGCGAACCGTACTACCGCTTCAACAAGGCGTCCTTCCTCGTCGGGATGGTCGGGCTGAACGAGCTGGTGCAGTACCATACCGGAGAGCAGATGCACGAGAGCAAGGATGCCACCAAGTTCGGTCTCAAGGTCATCTCGGTCATGAAGAAGTGCGCCGACGAGCTGGGGAGCAAGTATGGCATCAGGATGCCTCTGGAGCAGACGCCTGCCGAAAGCACCGCCTACCGCTTCGCCAAGCTGGACATGAAGTACTACCCGCTCCAGGCCCCGACGGTCATCCGCGGGAACAAGGGCACCGGGGAGATCTATTACACCAACTCCACCTACCTGAACGTGGGGGCGCAGATAAGCGCCATCGAGCGGGTGAAGACGGAGGGACTGTTCCACCCCTTGGTGGAGGCGGGAGCCCTCACCCACGTCTGGCTTGGAGAGCACAAGCCCCCGGCGGAGAACCTGGCGGCCTTCGTCATCAAGACCTTCCAGAACACGCAGAACGCGCAGATAGCCTTCAGCCCGGAGTTCACCTCCTGCCTGAGCTGCGGGAAGACCGCGCGCGGCCTTTCCGATACCTGCGTCTACTGCCACTCTCCGGACGTGGAGGGGATCACCCGGGTCACTGGGTTTTTCTCCAAGACCTCTGGATGGAACAAAGGGAAGCTGGGGGAGCTCAAGGAGCGGACCAAGAACATCATTTGAGCGGTCGGCGGAGCCCCGCCCCCTCCCTTCTTTTTTTATTTACGGGGCCGCGCTCCAAACCTTTATGTAACCATAACATGAAAGTAAGGAAGGGACGTGCATGGTGCGCATACAGGTATCGGAGCATCGGTTCGTCGAGATCAGGCGGAGGAGCCTGTGCGACAACTGCTCGGTGCGCAATTGCACGTCCTTCGATGGGAGCCGGGTGACCGAGTGCGCCGGGTTCAAACCGCTGTTCCTGGTCCTTTTGAAGTGCCGGGAATGCGGGCGGGTGTACGACCCCTATCAGAGCCTCCGTTCCCTGGACTACGCCCTCTGCCCGGAGTGCAATCACATCAATAAGGGCGAGGCTATGATCTCCTTCGTCTGCCGGGAATGATCATCCCAGCCGCGGGCCGATGAGCTGCCATAGGATCAGGAAGAGGACGAATATGCTGAGGGCGTTGGTGATCGTTGCCACGGACCGCATACGCTCCTGTTCGCTCGCGCCCTTTCTGACCTTTTGCACCAACGCATCGAGCCCGTCGCGGAAGAGGTACCCGCCGTCCAGGGGAACCGCCGGCAGCACGTTGGTCATGCCCACCATTATGTTTATCCAGAATATCCAATAGAGGCTGTTCACCAGGACCCAGAACGCGCTGTTCGGCAGGGCGCCCCAGGCCCCCTGAGGCTCGAAGAGCTCGGTGATGCTGCCCGTCAGCGGGGCCAGGCCGTAGAACGGGAGCGCGATGTAGCCCAGGGAGGCCGAGACGAACGAACCGAAGTCGTCCACCTCCCCGATCGGGGGCGCGATGCGGTCCAGTATGATCTCGGGGGAGTTGACCCCCGCCCCCATGTAGGCGGAGTTGATCCCCATGAACCCATAGTCCTCGAAGTCCTCGCCGATGGAGCCCGGGCTGACCTCCTGGTAATAGGCCAGACGGCTCATCAGGGTGACGTTGCGCACCGTCGGCTCGGGCACGTACGTCCCCACCGCCTTGTCATACACAAGGACGGTGACCGGGATGGTCTGCCCGCCGACCGTGTTCCTCAGGACCTCCTTCAGGTCGGCATCGTTCCTGATGACGGTGCCGTTCACCGAATGGAGGAGCATCCCGGCCCTGAGCCCCGCCTTGGCCGCAGGATAATCGCTCGACACCGAGGTGAGCATCACCCCTGCCGTCACCTCGGTCGTCCGGAGTTCGCCATTGTAGTAATAGGAAATGGTGATGTTCGTCCCTGGGTCCGGCCCCGGGAAGGATTGGAATTCCTCGTAGGTGAGGATTTCCGTCCCGTTTAACTGAACGATCTGGGCCCCGAAGCGCAGCCCGGCCCGGTCGGCAGGGCCGTCATCGGCCAGGCTGATGACGATGGGGCTCTCCCTGACCGGCTCTACGGACCCTATGAGCATCGACGAGAGGAGGAGCGCGCACACCAGCCCGACGATGATGTTGGTGGCCGGCCCCACGGCATAGACGCTCATGCGGCGGCGCTTGTCGGCCTTCACGAGCGCCTCCTCGTCGGGCTCCACGAACGCCCCCAGGGGGACGAGCAGGAAGATGAGGCCCATCGACCTCACCTCCATGTTCCCCACCCTGGTGAGGATGCCGTGCGCCCCCTCGTGGATCACGATCGCCACGATCAGGCCCAGAATGCCATACCATAGCGGAATGATCGGGTTCACCCCGGGGATCCCGAGCATCAGCTCCAGGCCGGGGGCGCTCTCCGCCGGGATCTGGTCCACCAGGGTGGCTTCCCAGAGCAGCAGGGCCATCATCAGGACCATGACGATGGCGCACACCCATTTCGCCACCGCCCCGTAGGCGCGCCAAAGCCTCTTGGGCCGTGCGAGGAGGTCCAGCGCCCCCTTCCCCCTCCGGGTGCTCCACATGAGGAAGGGACCGTAGGCCTTCATTCCATACCTCTTGATCCAGCCTTTGCGGTCGGCCGTGCGCACGATGAGGACGAACGCACAGATGGCCAGCAGGACCAGAAGTAGGGATTCGTACATCTAGGGGCAGGAAAGGGGGCTGTGTATAAAATACCTAGCGTTCCCTGGCCTTCCACATCTCGTCGTTCATGTTGTTGTACACGGTGGACGGGTCCTCGGGCCCGCCGGCGCCCTCCTCGGCCTGGTGCGCCATCCTCAGGATCTGGTCCTTCTTGAGGATCCAGTAGTGGATGCGCCAGAGCTTCCCCTTCTTCAGGTGGACCTCCTCCTGGGTGGTGGTCAGGAAGCCCTCTTCCTCCAGCCAGTAGAACACGTCGCGGTCCTCTGAGGTGAGCTTGTTGTCGATGACCTCGTCGGTGTAGCCGAAGAACGAGAGGATCCACTCCGCGAGCTTCTCCTGGTCCTCGCGGGACATCCCCCGTTTGCCCATGGTGTTGCCCAGGGCCTTCACCACGTCGTCCATCGTCACGACCGTCAAGCGTGCCTCCCCCGGAGGCGAATCGAAGTCGACGTATAAATTAACTGAGTTTACTTTAGAGCCGGGCTAAACGGGGCCGCTCTTACCCAATCGCCCCTCGTTCCCCCAGAGACGGAGATAGGCGACCGCGCCCAGGGGGACGATGATGAGAATGGCAACGAATGCCAGGGCGATGCCAATGCTGCCGTCGATCACGCGCACGATCTCCAGCGGCACTATGCAGGCGATGAATAGGAGAGCGACGACGTAGCAGTATTTTAGGAAGACGAGAAGGAACCACTCCCGCCAGGTGCCCTCGATCATGATGTCCCGATCGGTCCTGCGGTCCTCGACCTCCTCCTCGGCCCCTCCTCCCTGCAATTCCCCCTGCTGTTTGGAGGTATCTACAAGGAGCCGGCGCTTGCTCGCCATGGTCCCTCAGCGGAAGTGGCAGGCGACCATGTGCCCGTTGCCCTTGTCCTCGAGCTGGGGCTCGACCTCCTCGCAGATGGCCTCGCGGTACCGGCAACGCGTGTGGAACCGGCAGCCATGGGGCGGATTGGCGGGGGATGGCACGTCCCCGGAGAGGAGCGTTCGCTGCTTCCGCTTATCCGGGTCCGGAACGGGAATGGAACTTAACAACGCCTCAGTATAGGGATGCATAGGATGGTTGAATAGGTCCATATTTGTCGCCTCCTCGACCACCTTGCCGAGGTACATGACGCAGACGCGGTCGCACATGTACTGGATAGTGCTGAGGTCATGGGAGATGAAGGCATACGTGAGTCTGAAGTCGGCCTGCAGGTCGTTCAGCAGGTTCAGGATCTGAGCCTGCACAGAGACGTCCAACGCTGATGTGGGTTCGTCCAGCACGATCATGTCCGGATTGAGCATTAGCGCCCTGGCAACCCCTATCCTCTGCCTCTGCCCTCCGCTGAACTCGTGGGGGTACCGATAGAGATGGTCCTGACTAAGGCCCACCTTCTCGATCATCATGGCCACCCTTTCCATGGCGGCCTCTCTGGAGGCTAAGCCGTGCACCATCAAAGGTTCGACCAGGATATCCTTGATCAGCATGCGCGGATTGAGGGACGAGTACGGGTCCTGGAAGACGATCTGCATATCCTTCCGCATCCGCCTAAGCTCCTCCTTGTCCTTCGCATCCAGGGCATAATTGTCAATGATCGCCTGATGCTCCTTGCTCAAAGGTTGTTTCTTTGCCTTAGGCTTATTGCCAGCCTTGGCAGCGATCGCTTCGGCCTCCTTCTCAAGCTCTATGAGGCGGGCCCTGACATCCGGAGGCATTTTGTAATAGACATGACCGCTGGTAGGCTTGGTCAACATCAGCATACAGCGTCCGGCAGTGGTCTTGCCACACCCGCTCTCACCTACTATGCCTAGGGTCTCGCCTTTGCGTACTATTAGATCTAAGCCGTCCACGGCCTTCACGCTGCTCAGGTCCTTCCTGATTATCCCCCCTCGAATGGGAAAATGCTTCTTCATTCCCCTGGTTTCGATGAGGATGTCATCCATTTCCAACACCTCCGTAGAGATGGCAGGCAACGCTATGGCCCGGAGCGATATCAATCAATTGTGGCTTCTCCTTTTTGCAATGCTCCATGACATAGGGACATCTCGTGTGGAAGCGGCACCCTGATGGGGGATTGATCAGGTTGGGGACATTGCCCTCGATCGTCTCAAGGCGGCTGAGTTCGAGATCGAGCTTGGGGATGGCGTTCATAAGGCCTTGGGTGTATGG
>Ga0116149_1001908_pt1 | contig 24116 bp, 17 predicted proteins | sample AD_UKC057_MetaG_FD_89787 | JGI IMG/M metagenome (GOLD analysis project Ga0116149, IMG submission 89787) | Active sludge microbial communities of municipal wastewater-treating anaerobic digesters from USA - AD_UKC057_MetaG | ecosystem: Engineered > Bioreactor > Anaerobic > Digestate | place: USA...
ACCGGACCGAGAAATACAGTCCTGCATTACAGGAAGCAACGTCAATTGGGGAGATACATCCCCCGGCGCTGCGTGCCACCCCCTTCAAAGGGGGACCTAGCAAGGCAATTGTTCATTATGGGCGCAAAAGTCCTTTTGCAGTTAAACCAGTTTACGATAGAACCAGGCTATTTATACCAACGTAATCTGTAATAACAAGTCCCCCTTTGAAGGGGGTGGCGCGAAGCGCCGGGGGATGTATACGCTTTCATCATGAATCACCCTATTGAAAGGAATACCTAATGCCCATGTTTCCCAAGATCAAAGTGGAGGTGGCCGTATTCTCGGATACGATGGAGGCGGGGTTCACGGCGCAGCCGTTATTTTTCCCCAATGCGGATGTGGGGGCGTTGCAGGCGGCGCTGGCGCGCGCTGCGCTTGGGGCGACGGTGGCCGCATCCGCAGCTATGCCATCGAGCGGCGGCAGCAGCAGGAGAACGGCAAGAAGGGCGCCTGGACCCATGTCGCGGTTTCGCTGAAGAACCGGGCTGAACTGCCCGATGAACCGAAGGGCGTGCTGCTGGAATACCGCGTGGTGGCGCTGAAAACGTCCGGCACGAGCGAAGCGAGCAATGTAGCGTCGGTGGTCCTTTAATTAAGAATTAAGAATTCAGTATTACGAATTGGAAGACACGGTCAAGGCATAGATATCCTGAATTGGCTTGGGTGCTTTTCTGAATCGCGGCGATGAGTCGGCATAATTCTTAGGCATCGGCATAAATACTGTCGAATTTCAGCTTGTGTCAGATATTCGGTATTTTTCAGGAGCCGTAGCCAGTAGCACGTTTCGCGTGCTTCTTTGTAAGCAATGGACATCTTGGGCACATAATCCGCGCGAGATTGCCCACCGATCGATTCTTCTGTATGCGCTCCAATACTCGTTCCGCAGCGCAAAATCTGCTTTGAAAGCACAAACGCTTTCTTCTTTGTGGACAAATGCTGATTTAGCTTCACGATCCGGATCGAAACAGCACAACTCTTATCCCTGACAAGATTCTCTTTTGTTTCTTCCTCCAATTCTTAATTCGTAATTACAAACTTCCCCAGTTCCCTCAGCGTCGCCACATCTACGTCCCTTAGCCGTCCAGCGTAATCCGGCCCCACGTCAATGGAGAAAATATTTCTGTACTTGACGGCGCCTTTATAGTCTTCAAAGAGTTTTTCTACCGGATGGCACAAGGTATCATATTTCGGCAGGGAATAGAACCATTGGGCGCCGCCCTCGTGGGGCGGCAGGATGGGATAGGTGAATTCGGCGACGAGATAGCCTTTGTATTCGGCCTCGGCGTCCTTGTTGTATTTTGAGGCATTGGCATCGCCGATGGGACCGGGACTGCCCATCTCGCGCAGGCAGAGATCGCCGGCGGGTTCGCCGTGGTTGAAGCCCACAAAGCAGTCTGGTTGCAGGCTTTTTATCCAGGCGGTCGTATCCTCGTGGTTCAGTCCCCCATCGCCCTGGGCATGGTCCATCCAGAAGAAGGCAATCGGGCCATATCCGGTCATCAGTTCTTTCAACTGCTCCTTTTTCAATTCCGGGTTCTTCCCGGAGGACCAGATGCGATTGCCCCATTCCGGGCCGCCAGGGATGAGCCCGTCTTCAGGCAGCGGCTCCTTAATCCAGGTCCAGTCTCCTTCGGAAAAATACAGGGCGAGTTTCAGCCCGTACGTGTCGCAGGACTTACGCAGCGCCGCCAGCACGTCCATCTTAATCGGGCTGTTGGTGGACTTGAATTCCGTGGTCTTCGTGTCCCACAGGCAAAAGCCGTCGTGGTGCTTGGTCAGAAAGAGGATGTAGCCCATGCCGGCCTCTTTTGCCGTTTTGCACCACTGATCCGTGTCACAGCCGGTGGCTTTAAAATAGTCCGGACTGGTGACGCCCCGCGTCCATTCATAGCCGGAAAAGGTGCTGAGCGACCAGCACACAAACATGCCCATGCGCAGGTCCGACAATTCTTTTGCGCGGACGGCATCTTCTTGCTGCGCGTGGGCACCCGTTACAAAGGCACATGCCAACAAAATACAAACCCGAGTGTACATACCTGGGACCTCCTATAGTTGCAGCCATTCTACCAGAAACGATTCTAAAAGCCCTTCAATGCGTAATTCTTAATTCACATGCTCCGCACGCCGTCTTGCTGGTATACTTATGTCTTCGGTTATCTTTTCCCCTTGAATGCAACCTGTGATGATTGATGGAACGCCGTGCTGGATTCTTTTAACAGGCCCATAACCTATCTCCGCATTTCCGTGACGGACAAGTGTGACCTGCGCTGTGTGTATTGCATGCCGGCGCAGGGCATACCCTTGTTGCAACATGAGGAGCTGTTGTCCTTTGAGGAAATAACGGAGGTGGCGCGGGCTGCCGCCGCCATGGGCATCACCAAGCTGCGCCTTACCGGCGGTGAGCCGCTGGTGCGACGCGGCATCGTGACGCTGGTGTCGATGTTGGCCGCCCTGGAGGGCATCCGGGACCTGGCGATGACTACGAATGGTCAGCAACTGGCCCGGTTCGCGCGGGACCTGGCTGATGCCGGACTGCAGCGGGTGAATGTCAGCTTGGACGCCCTGGCTCCGGAACGTTACGCGGAGATTACCCGCGGCGGTGATGTCCGCAATGTCCTGGAGGGGATCGAGAGGGCCAGGGATGCCGGGCTTGGGCCAATCAAACTGAACTGTGTCATCGGGGACAGTCCGGAGGAGCCCGACGCACGTGATGTTGCCGCCTATGGCCGGGCGGAGGGATTGGAAGTGCGTTTCATCCGCAGGATGAATTTGTCGGCAGGCACTTTTTCCAAGGTAATCGGCGGGGAGGGGGGGGATTGTGCACATTGCAACCGGCTTCGGCTGTCCTGCGACGGTAATATTCGCCCCTGCCTCTTCAGCAACCTGGGGTTCGGCGTTCGGGAACTGGGCGCCGCAAGGGCGATTGAAGCGGCGGTCGGCGCGAAACCCGAGCGGGGCGATTGCTGCACCACCGCATTTAACATTATTGGAGGCTGAACATGTCCAGGAATCAGGGGCCCGGCAAAGGGGCGTCCGCAGCAAAAAAGCGCGTGAATAAGAAACGTACCGAGGCGCCCGGCCTGTCCCACGTGGATGTCGAAGGCCGCGCACGCATGGTGGATGTGGGCGCCAAGCCCGACCAGCATAGGGTTGCCCGCGCCCGGGGCGTTATTAAACTGGCGCCCAAAACCCTGGAACTGGTTGCCGGAAAGTTACTCAAGACAGGGGATGTGCTGACGGTTGCCGAAATCGCGGGGGTTCAAGCGGCCAAGCGCACCTGCGAATGGATTCCCCTGTGTCATACCCTGCTCCTGACCGGTATTCGTGTACAGGCGTTCCTGGAGCAAGACGGTATTTCCGTAACCAGCGAAGTTACCTGTTACGGCCGTACGGGGGTGGAGATGGAGGCTTTGACGGCGGTGAGTGCTGCCTTATTGACGGTCTATGATATGTGTAAAGCGGTCGACAAGGGGATGAGCATTGGAGACATCGTGTTATTAGAAAAAATCAAGGAATAACGAATGCGGCCTGGGGAGGAAGCGAGGGGGCGATTTGTGGGGGTGGCACAAAAAACTACCAGCGTGTTTGTTGCCTTCCCAAAACCTACCTTTTCGTAGGCAATTCAAGTTTTCTGAAAGATATCCTGTAGCGCCGCGCAACACGCTTTTCCACCTGGCATTGGGGCGTGGGGGCGGGGATATCAGGGTTTAAAGCCTTGGTTAATGCCATAAATTCACTTTGGAACCAAGTCCCGCCTTTTCTTCCGCATTCTGAAAATTTCCCCGAGTATTCAGCGCCGCTTTTATTGGCATGATAGTTGCTATATAAATGCCGGTATGAATCACGGTCCTTGGAAACGTCGATACAGTTGAATTTCAGACTTCCTAACCTTGACAAAGATTTGGCGCGGTTTTTTTTCCCAAAGAAGGGACAGACTACCCAATAGCAAGCATGAAACACAGGATTATACGCAGTGCCCAGGGACTCTTTGGCAGTCAGTCCCTCCTTTACTTAGTCTCTGTGTTTTCTCGCAAAGCGCCATTGTGTGTTCCGACGAGTTCAGGAAGTCGCAAGTTATTCCACACCGTGTAGCGGGATAAGGATTGTTTGGCGGGGGAGAATGCCTGTTATGCTATTCTCGCTTGCCTCTGGGTGGCGCAGGCGGGGATAGCGGACGCATCGGCGAAAGTCTTCTATCCGCCAATGGTCAGGAGCCGAAATGGAGATAAGGTCATGAAGAAAGTGGAAGCCATTATCAAGCCGTTCAAACTGGAGGAGGTTAAGGATGCCTTGTCCAAAGTATCGGTACAGGGCTTGACCGTGAGTGAGGTGAAGGGCTTTGGCCGGCAAAAAGGGCACAAGGAACTCTATCGCGGCGCGGAATATGTGGTGGAGTTTCTGCCCAAAATAAAACTGGAAATCGTGGTCGTGGATGAGATGGTGGAAGAGGTGGTCAAGGCCATTGTGGAAACGGCCAGCACCGGCCGCATCGGGGACGGCAAGATTTTTGTATTGCCCGTGGATGAAGCGGTGCGTATTCGTACGGGTGAAAGCGGCGACGCCGTGTTGAGCTGATTTTTCCGCGCCGCCAACAACATGAGGCGGATGAAGTTGAACAAAAAGGTTCCGGGGCGTTTTCTACGGCCCCGAAAGCGTTGGAAGCGCTATCGGCCGGGCAAAACAAGCCGGACATCTATAACGTGTAGGAACACAGGAGAAACAACGCTATGCATAAGGCACTAAGTCCCAAGGATGTGATACAACTGGTGAAAGAGAAGTCCGTAAAGTTTATCGACTTCAGATTCATGGATTATCCGGGTCTCCAACAGCATTTTACGGTTCCCGCGGCGGAGTTGTCGGAAGACACCTTCGAGGAGGGACTCGGCTTTGACGGTTCCAGTATCCGCGGCTGGCAGTCCATCAACGAGAGTGACATGCTGGTGCTGCCCGATCCCCGGACGGCGACAATCGACCCCTTTTCTGTCATTCCGACCCTGTTTCTGTATTGCAATATCCTGGACCCGATCACCAAAGAGCGGTACAGCCGGGATCCGCGCAACATAGCCCAGAAAGCCGAAAATTATCTCATTTCGACCGGCATTGCGGACACGGTAAATGTTGGCCCAGAAGCGGAATTCTTCATTTTCGACGATATCAAGTTCGACAACAAACCCCAATGCGGTTATTACGCCATAGACAGTGAGGAAGCCATCTGGAACAGCGGGCGCGATGAACATCCTAACCTGGGGTATAAACTGCGCCACAAGGAGGGGTATTTCCCGGTGCCGCCCGGAGATTCCCAGCACAACCTGCGACAGGAAATGGTCACGGTCATGTTGGAATGTGGGCTGAATGTCGAATGTCATCACCACGAGGTGGCGACGGCAGGCCAGGCGGAAATTGACCTTCGTTTCGCGCCGCTCACCAATATGGCCGACCAGTTGACCCTGTTCAAGTACATCATCAAGAATGTGGCCAAACGCAACGGGAAGACGGTTACGTTTATGCCCAAGCCCCTGTTCAGTGACAACGGATCGGGTATGCATGTGCATCTTTCGCTGTGGAAAGAGAATAAGCCGCTGTTCGCGGGAAACAAGTATGCCGGCCTCAGCCAGGACGCCCTGTGGTTTATCGGCGGTCTGCTGCACCATGCGCCCTCCCTGGTGGCTCTTACCAATCCGACGACCAACAGTTACAAGCGGCTGGTGCCGGGATATGAAGCCCCGGTCAACATTGCGTATTCCGCGCGCAACCGCAGCGCCTGCGCCCGTATCCCCATGTATTCCGCAAGCCCGAAGGCCAAACGCGTGGAGTTCCGCGTTCCCGACCCCTCTTGCAATCCCTATTTGGCATTCTCTGCCCTGCTGATGGCCGGCATCGACGGCATTCAAAATAAAATCGACCCGGGTGAGCCCATGGATAAAGACTTATATGACCTGCCACCGGAAGAAAAGGCGAAGATTCCTCAAGTGCCCGGGAGCCTGGGAGAGGCGCTCGACCACCTGCAGAAGGACTACGAATTTCTAACCAAGGGAGATGTCTTCACGGAAGATGCCCTGGAAATGTGGATTCGGTACAAGCGGGTGAACGAGGTGGAAGCGATGGCATTGCGCCCTCATCCCTATGAGTTCCATCTGTATTACGACATTTAATGCGTGAACGTTCACAGGGCGATCCGTAACCTTACCGCAAACAAAGGGACAGTCCCGAAGCGAACCCGCAGGGCGTTCGCAAGCGACTGTCCCTTTTGATTTGTTTTGCCGCGGGCGCTTTCCCGGAAGCGCTGCGGTGCGCCTGTATCTCGGACTTGCTGGTCTTGGCGGGGTTATTCAATGATTACCCGGAATCCGATTTGGCACTTTTGGGATGCCATGTTCGTATAGGACCGCAAGAAAGGGACAGACAACGAAATAGCCAGTAGCAGTAAAGGGCATCCATGCATCATTACGGACGGCTATTTCATCGTCGGTCCCTTTTTGCTCCGTCTTTGTGTTTGTTTTCCCTTGCGATGCGCATTTCCGACGAGATCAGGATATCTGTATTTCAGTGCGGACCGCCTTTCCCCAGTTCATTCGTAGACCTTCTCTTCTTCCTGGTCCGCTTCTTGCGCATCGAATTCGATGTTTCGGGGAGGGTCCGGTTCCTGGCTCATTTCCTTATAGAATTCATGCTGGATAATGAGGTCCATGATTTCATTGGTGCCGGTCCAGATCATAATCAGGCGGACGTCGCGCAGCATTTTTTCAACCGGAAAAATATTGGTATAGCCGATGCCGCCCATGACCTGCATGGCATGATTGACCACTTTCCACGCGTTTTCGGTCGCCAGTTTCTTGGCTTCTGAAACATAACGCCGGGATTGTCCCGAAGGTTCTCCCGTATCGACGGACCGCGCCGCAATGTGTATCATTCCCCGGGCGGCATCCAGCAGGGTCACCATATCCGCCACCTTGAAATTAACCCCTTCGAACTCGCGGATGACCTGTCCGAAAGCTTTGCGCCGGGTGCTGTAACGCGCGGCTACTTCCATGGCTGCGCGCCCCATCCCCACCGCGCCGGCCGCACTGGTCATGCGTTCGGGAATCATCATTTGATAGAAAATAATGCCCCCTCCGTTCTCTTTTCCCAACAGGTTTTTCGCCGGCACCTTGCAGTCTTTGAAAATCAGGCGTCCCGTGCCGCCGCCCCGGGTGCCCATGAGCCCGTAGACGTATTTCACCTCCACGCCCGGACCGCGGTCCACGATGAAAGTACTGATGGATTCATGGGGCGGCCCGTCAGGGCGCGTCCTCGCGTAGACCATGAAATAATCCGCCCCTTCCGCGCCGACAACAAAGCGCTTTTGGCCGTTCAAGATATAATAATCGCCTTCCCGCCGCGCCGTGGTGGTGGTTCCGAAAAAGTCGGAGCCGCCCCGGGGCTCGGTTAACGCTTCCGCGGCGGTCAATTCCGCCCGGATGGTGGGAGCCAGGTATTTTTCTTTGAGATAGTCGGACCCGAATTTGTGGAGGGCCTCACCGACGATGCTTACCAGTGAGTACAGGCATCCGAGCGAGGTTCCGAGCACGCCCACCTCCTCGAGCGCCACGATTTCCGAAGTCCACGGCAATTCCCGTCCGCCATAACACTTGGGAAAGCGCAGCCCGAGCAGTCCCCGCGACGCCGCCTTTTCCAAAAACGCGCGCGGGTAACGAATCTTGTCCTCGTCCATGTCCCGCAGCAGGCTTTTGTCCACGTCGTCGCGCACAAAGGCGCGGACTTCTTTTCGTAACTCCCTGTCTTCCATCGTCATCAGGCAATTCAACATGACGCCCTCCTTTTTTGGGGGTCCCCTGAAGCGGACAGGCAAACGCCTTCCTTGCACGGTTGATGCTCGCTGCAAGGAAGTGTTCTATTCAGTACGCTCCTCAACTGATGGTTAAACAAGTATCGGCTTCATCGTTTCAGATATTTGTCCAGAAAATGATAGATATGCCAGCGGACATGTCTGTTGGTTTCCACCGCAATATCCAGCGTATGGGGGTAGCCCTGCAAACGCAGATATTCATGGGGGCAGCCGAGTTCCTTGAGGCGTGCCGCAAGCAGATCCGCCTGGGAAACCGGAACGGTATCATCGTCCGTGCCGTGGATGATAAGCGTGGGCGGCGCCTCTTGCTTCAGATGAGTGATGGGGGATGCCAGGCGGTACTGGTCCGGCACCTCGTCGAAATGTTTTCCCCCGAAAAAGGCGAGCAAGGTTTTATTGTCATGAAATTCTTTCAGGGTAATATCCGTAGGGCCATATAAATTAACCACGGCCTGCACCGCGCTGCTGAATTCAGCATGGCCACCCGTGCCCTCCAGTTCGGCAACTCCTGATGAATAACCGAGCATCATGGCAAGATGGCCGCCCGCCGAACCGCCTATCGCGGCAATGGCGTCCGGGTCGATCCCGTATTTGTCCGCGTTGGCGCGCATCCAGCGCACCGCGCATTTGACATCCTCGACGCAGGCGGGGAACGTGGCCTCGCTGACGAAGCGGTAGGATACGGTGGCAACCACATAGCCCATTAGCGGGAAACGCACACAGTAATATTTATAATCGGAGCGTTGTCCGCTGGACCATCCGCCGCCGTGAATCAGGATGATGCCGGGAAGTTTCCCGGAACGCTCGCGGGGCTGGTACAGGTCCAGGAGCAGCGGCCTGCCGTTGACATTACCATATTCAACATCTTTTGTTTCCACAATACCCTCGGGAACAGCCATCGGGGCGGAAAGGTCAATCAGGGTCACCTCACCGTTGGCCAGGGCGATGATGAGATCCGCAGCCTGGCTGATATTTTCAGGAAGCGCCGGGGGTGTTTCCCGGGCAAACAAGGCCGCTTCTTCAGAGGCTGTTTCCTCCTTGACGGTTGTCTGGGCGAAAGACGGGGGGGCAATAACCTGGTCGAAGAGGGTAACTATCAGCAACAGTCCCAAGACCGGATACCAGGGGAGAAAAGCCAGAACGGATTTTTTCATCATACTATTCCTTCATGCAATGTCGCTGCAGGAGTGTCGCTGCCGTCATTGTTTCGTCACTTCAGTGGGCTCGGTACAGATCCGGGGAACCCATTTTCCAAGAATATCGAATTTCGCCTCCACGCGGTACTTGCCGGCTTCCTCTGGTATTCAGCGCGGGAAAATCTTGCTTTCCTGATGTTCGAGAACGCCGGGGCGTTTGAAGTAACGCCTTGGCGGTTATATTCAAGGGACCTATGAAAAGCCTGTCAATTGGAAACGGTAAACACCGTCTCTGATTTCTCCAGCCGAATCAGCATGGGCTCCAAGGGCGGCATTTCCCGTGGGAACTGGACATCACTCCCGCGAATAACATCATGCCCGTGCCTGGCCAGTCCCGATAGATATACGGAAACCGGATTGCGCTGCAAATTGATGATATAGAGATAGGTTTCCCCATCGAAACGGACACAGCGGGAGCGTACACCTTCCAACGGATATCCATGTGCGTTGAGCGGCCGTGCGGTTTCAGGCAACACGCCGCCGACCAAAGCCGCATCCAGCGCATGCAGATATTCCGTCGGCAGGTTCATACCCCGGACCAGAATCGTGTTTGCCGTAGCCCGTATGACATCGGTACGGGAGTGCCCTTTTTCATTATAAGGAATGGGGGTACCGACACGGGCCACCATGCCGCCATCTTCCACATACTGGGCCACATGTTCAAAGGTATCGTCCGGGACGGCCATGGTGTTGGGGAGTATAAGCACCTTGACTCCTTCGAGTCCGTTTGTTTTGATTTGCTGTTCAGTCAGGAACCGGACGGGAAATCCCGCGAACGAAGCGCCCTCAAAGGCGAATTGCGCCGACTCCAGGTGGGGCACCCCGTCATCCATGATTTTCGAAGCCTCGCTGAACAGGATGGCGATTTCCGCCGGAGCCTGTTGAAATGCCATGATGATCGGGGCGAGGCGGTTGATTTCCATGGCGGCAAGCGCATAGGCCGCCAATGCTTCAGGATGCTGGAAAATGGAAGAATCCGGGGAAAGGGCCATGCCCGTTACGCCGGACATTACCGCCTCCCAGACCACGCTGCGCACGAATTTCTCCCGCAGGTTGTTGTCTGAAAGGGATGCCACATCGATGTCTCCGTTCAGGACGAATACGGGTTTTTGTCGCGCGTAGGAACGCATGAGCGCTATGGTGGCATGGGGATAGGGATAATTCATGGCATACATGCCCTGTCCGGCTTCGAAGTGTGCGGATGACCCATGAATATCCATCATGCCTGCCATGTCTTCCCGGCTCGGAGAATTGCGTGTTTCACCCGGCAGGAAGGGGGAGTCCGGCAGCGTAATCATGACTGGCACATTGGGCGCGACGGCGGCGAGCTCTTGCTTGATGGCGGCGAAAAAGTTGGTAATCAGGCCGCGATGAAAGGTTTGCCACTCGAACTGGTAGGTCCGCTGATTCTGGTAACTGTGTTCTGGATATTCACCCCAGATGGTGATTTCATCATGGTCGGCCAGGTGGCTCCTCCACAGGCGGTTCAGGTCGATGCGGTCGGGATAGCGTTCTTTAACGGAAGCGACGAATTGTTGCCGGACGGGTTCCCCGTCATACTTGAATTGCGGCCCCCACGCGATGCTGGCGCCGGCGGGCGGGTAGGGTTGCGCACCGGCCATACTGACCAGGTCCTCCATCAGATGGAGGTAATAACTGGAGAATCCGTCATGTGCCAGATTCACAAAACCGGATTCGAGCAGTTCAGGCCAGGTATCCATCATCGGTCCTTCAACGGCTGCCTGTTCCAGTTGCATGACCCAGGGGATCCTGAGTTCCCCGGTTACACGGGCCAGCGCCGACACCTCCTCTTTCAGAATACTGATATCCCTGTTGGCCGGGAGTTTCAGTACGGCAAAATTAAGCCCATGATTTTTGAGCCATTCTGTTTGTTCCCCCAGAGTGGCGGCGCCTCCATAGACGAGGGAGAGCGGGCTCCCTGTCGTGTCCGTATTCGCGGATGGCTCGGAATCCAATACGGCCCCCATCAGAAACAGCGGCTTGTCGTTTTCAAAAATACCGCCGTCATGGATGGACACCCGTTCCGGGTAGGGTATATGGTCCAACAGTTTTTCGGGAAGAATGTTGATGAAGGTTATTTCGGCGCGCAGCACCTTTATCGCTTCCCTGGCATAGGTCAGGTTTCGGTCTGCCAAGCGCCAGTTTCCCTGGGCAATTGCCTGTTCCGCTTCTGTCAGGGCCCCTGCGGTTATCTTGCTGCGCACTTGGAGCGAAGTGGTATTTCTGGAGGAATCCGAAGTCCCTGCGGACCGTTCTTCCCCGTTCGCCTCTGAAACCAGCGAAGTAATGCCTTTTTCCAGTTCAGCCAGAATGGGCTTTAGCGTATCCACTTCCTCCTGCCAATGGGCGGCACTGACACGGTTTACCGGTAACAAATACCGGGCGGGAGAAAAAGAGTCCGCATAATCTACCGAGACCAGGAGGGCATATCTTCCCGGTTCCAGGTCCGTCGGAACCCAGTTAATGGTCAAGTCATTTCGGCCGGGACGAAGGTCCGTGGTTATCTCTGATTCCTGGACGATGGCGCTGTCCTGGTTTTCCATGGTCAGGCGGATGCTGGTCTGTTCGAAGGGGATGGTGGTCACGATCTCAAATGCCAGCGGAATCGTTTCTCCAAGGCTGGCCGTTTCGGGATAATGCAGGACGAAGGTCAATTTTTCGCCATCCGTAATGACGGGGTTCCCCAGCCACAGTTCTTCAACGCCGACGGCATCCGCGGCGGCTGCCGCAGATAGAACATAACCGCTGTGAAGTGCCGCGGCAAAGCAGATGAGGAGAGATAACCGGACAACCCTTTTGGTTGTAGTCATTGATAGTTCCTTTCACGATGATCCATTCCACAGGTATCAAAAGGTCGAACAGGGGCATTCTTCTTAACAGGCCGGTGCCGCCCCGGGGATTTCTTCTGGGTTGCCCCGCCCGTAAAAAAAAATGGGGCAACGCGTACTCTTCAGCGTTCAACTGGTATTTTAACGTTTGTAGGGTATAAGCGGCATTATTATCGTGCTCAATTACGTTTTAACGCCGTCTATTGTATGTTTCGGAGGCATCCGTATTCAAAGAGTTAAACGGATTTTTCCAATTTCATGATGACGTCAAGTTTTGATGGGGAGAATGTGCGATCAAAAGGGAGTTGAAAGTCCTTGGCAGGCTGGACTATGATGAGAAACCAAGTTCGAACATTCCCCCGGCGTATGTGTGCGAAGAGAAGCGGTAGTATGGGCGGAAGTTATGCTCTTCCATTGACGACGGACGGCGGAGAATATCTGTAGTGCCTTTTTGCGGTTCCTCCGGCGGGAGGCCTGTCCGGCGATGCGGAGTGGACTGCGGATTCAAAAGGGAATATGTTTTTCATAATGCATCGGCAGTATCCTGTCTTGTTTTCATTCGCCGTTCCCATGAACGTGTTCCCGTACGTACTGACGCGACTAAATAGTTGTATCTTGATACACAATGCCCCGACCCACGGGTTCGGGCGGGATGGACACCATCCGGTTACAAACAAGCGAGACCGTGGTTCCGGCAGGCGCCGCTTGTTTTTCCGCGCCCTGCGTTCTCCTGGGAGCGTGTCGCATTCCGGAACACTGAGGACAGGTAAAGAAATTTATTCAAGGGATGTGCCTATTTTCTGAAGGGTAATGGCGTCATGCCCCAACTTGTGATAGAACAGCCGGGGGTTCCTCCAATCGCGGTGCCCGTTTCGGGCAAAGAGATAACATTCGGCCGTTCGGAGGACAATGATGTTGTTCTGACGGCGGAAGAGGTATCCCGTTACCATGCCCGCATCGTATCTAAAGACGGGAGGTTCTTTATTGTTGACCTTAAGAGCCTGAACGGCACCTACGTGAATCGCCAGCGCATTACCGAACAGCCGCTGAGACATCTTGACGAGATCTGGTTAGGCCGCAGGTGCCATCTCCTCTATCGGGACGATACGATGTTCGGCTCATTAAGGCCGGTACCAGAGGAGGTTAAAGACGGGCAAAACGACGATCTGCAACGGTCCATCCAAGATATACGCAGGGAGATGAACCAGGCGGGCAGGGATATGACGCTCATGGGCCGTAAGGCGAAGGCGGAGGCTGGGGACATGCCGGAAAATCCGGTCCAGCCGCTCCCTTCGCAGGAAGAACTGGTGCGCATGAGCCGGGCTTACCGCAGGCTGGAAGCGCTTCACAAGGCGCATCAGGTCATTATTTCCAACTTTGACCTGAACAAACGGCTGACCGATATGCTCGAAACCATAATGAACCTACTCCAGGCGAAACGGGGCTTTGTGCTCTTGCGTGAAGAGAAAAATGACATGTTGCGGGCGATTGTCTCTTTACAAATGGGGCTCGATCTCAACGCCTCTTCCCCGAGCATGGGTATTGCGGGACGTGCCGCGATAGACGGCGAACCGGTGTTGATGCACGACCGGGATTCCAACAAAGAATTCGGCGACCGTGCAAGCATCATCGCCAAGCGCATTACAAGCGCCATGTGCGTGCCGCTCAAGGTGAAGGACCTGATCCTGGGTTCCATTTACGTGGACACGGACGCCCCCGATATGCATTTTACCGAAGAGGACTTGGAGTTGTTTCTTTCATTGGCCTCGCAGGCCGCGCTGGCCATTGACAACGTGAAGCTGCATGACCGTGTAGTGGAATCGGAGAAAAAACGGCTGCATCTTGCCCGGTTTCTGCCGGGTGCGCTGGTCGAAAGAATTATGAATGAATCCGAGACTCTGGCGCTCGGCGGCAGGAAAACCCGGGTGACGACCCTGTTTTGCGATATCCGAGGTTCCACGGAAATCGCGGAACAGATGAATTCCCAAAGCCTGATTGCCCTGCTCAACGAACATTTTACGGCGATGACCGATATCGTCTTTGCCTATGAAGGCACCCTGGACAAGTATATCGGTGATGAAATCATGGCCGTGTTCGGCGCGCCCATTATGTTGGGGGAGGAACCTTACCGGGCGGTACGCGCAGCCATGGATATGCAACGGAGAAACGCCGAGTTGAACATGACGCGGAAGGAAGAGCGGCGACCCCAACTGCAGATCGGGATTGGCATCGATTCCGGGGAAGTGGTCGCGGGCTATATCGGTTCTCCCAAGCGGATGGATTTTACGGTGGTGGGGGACCGCGTCAATACGGCGAAGCGGTTTTGCGATATGGCGGCACCCGGCAAGATTGTCATAGGCCAGGAAACCTGGGACGCGGTGAACGATAAGATAAAAACCGCTTCCCTGGGCACCCTGATTTTGAAAGGTAAGCAGCAAGCCGTTCGGGCCTATGAGGTCATCGGTCCCCGAAAATAAAGTCTGTGGTATGGTGGCGGATAATAGAAGGAAAAACACCCTTGCGAATCATGATTACCGGTGGCGGCACGGGAGGGCACACGTCCCCCGCGCTCGCCGTAATAGAAGAATTGAGGCGGCGCGATCCCCATCTGTTGCTGCAATGGATCGGTAAACGGGGGGGGATGGAAGAAGAGGTGGCCCGGCGGAATAACGTTCCTTTTCGGGCCCTGCCGGTGGAGGGATGGTCGCGGCGCAAATCCCCCAGGATGGCGTGGATCCTCTTGAAACTGGCATATTCCATGGCGCGGGCCTGGATGTATCTCAAAGTATTTCAGCCCCAGGCGGTATTCGGCGTGGGGGGGTATGTCAGCCTGCCCGCCCTCTGGGTGGCGCAGCGCATTCATATCGTGACCCTATTGCATGAGCAGAATAAACGCCTTGGGCTTGCCAACCGGCTGTGCGCGGGGCGAACCACGCGCCTGCTGCTCAGTTATCCGGAAACCGAGGGCGCCTATCCCCGGGACCGGGCCCTGCTGACCGGCAATCCCGTGCGCCATGCCTTTCTCCATCCGCCGGAAAAAGAAAAGGCACAAGAGCAGCTCGGATTGAACCCGCATATCCCGGCGATATTGGTGGTCGGCGGCAGCCAGGGCGCCCATACCCTCAACGAGGCGACGGTTCATCTGTTGCGGGAATTCAAGCCGGAGGAACTCCAGGTCATCTGGTCGGCGGGAAAAGCGGAATACACACAAGCAAGGCATGCCGCGGAGGAGGCGCCAAACAAGGCCAAGGTGCATGCTTTCATTGAAGACATGGCCACGACGTGCGCGGCCGTTGACATCGTAGTTTCACGGGCCGGCGCTTCCATGACGGCGGAATTGGCGGCGTTGGGAAAACCGTCCATCCTTGTGCCCTATCCTTTCGCGGCGGATAATCACCAGGAACACAATGCCCGGGCCTTCCAGGCCGCCGGCGCCGCGGAGGTGCTGCTGGACAATGAATGCACAGGCGAGCGCCTTGCCGAACATATACGCAGCCTGATAAGCGATACGGACAGATTGAAAAGCATGGGGGAAGCCGCCAAATCACTCGCAAGGCCCCTTGCCGCCGAGGAAATCGCCGAAACCATTATTCAGATTGTGTATCAGGAATCGGAAAATCGTCCCGAAAACGGGTGAATCCCATCGCCCATGAGAAATGGTCCCTCCCTCCGGCAGGGCATGCCCTGTGCCGCAGGGGGGGGAGGGGCTGGCGCCCGTTCCCGTGTCGGGGTGTTTCACGCCCGGGCAGGAACACTTCCGGCTCAGGCGTATGATGGCTACGAAGCCGCTATGCGAAACGGTCCGTGACGACAATTTCCTCAAGTGGTAATTGGCCGCCTCGCGGGTTCGCGGGCGCCGTCGCCTTGCCGATGGCAAGCATCATGGAAATCACATGGTCTTGCGGAAGGTGAATCAGACGTGCGACAGCGTCAAAATCAAACCCCACCATCGGGCAGGAATCATAGCCCATGCTTTTCGCAGTCAGCATCAAGGTCTGCGCCAGGATGCCGCAGGAGCGCATCACCTCGTCACGTTGTACCTGGTCACGTCCGCGATAATAATTATCAATGGCAGGTAAAATGAAGCCCAGGAACTCCTCCGATGTATTGCGCCAATACCGGCGGGGTTCCTTTTCCCAGGATTTTACATCGCCGCAAAGGACCAGTAACAAGGAAGCATCCGTCACCTGGGACTGGTTCCAGGCAACTTTGCGCACTTCCCCGCGCAGTTCTCTGTCGCATATTCGGACCATACGCCAGTTCTGTATATTGAACGAGGTGGGCGATAACAGGGCCAGTGACAGGAGTTGCTGCACTTCAGGTTCAGGGATGATGTATGCTGGATCAAAATGCTTGACGGCGCGCCGTAGTTCAATGGCTGTGTTCACTTCCATGAAGTCTTCCTTTCCTGCGTAAGTATATCTGTTGATGGTCTCTTTGATAGAGACGCTTTTATCCGGAGTGCCTGTACGCTTCCCCTGAATTTTTGCGGGCATGGCGCACACGATCAAAGAAATGTGGCACAGTTTCCGCCGCTTGGTTATGTGCAAACCCAAAGGATAAAGTCAGACTTCCTGACCTCGACAGGGTTTCGACGTGGTTTTTCGGAAAACAGTATGGCACAAAAGTTTGCCGCAAAAGACCGTAAAGAAGGGACAGACTACCAAATAGCAAGCATGAAAAACAGGATTATACGCTGTACACAGGGGCTATTTGGCAGTCAGTCCCTTCTTTACTCAGTCTCTGTGTTTTCACAAAAAGTGCCATTGTATATTCCGATGAGTTCAGGAAGAGTGAAAGTATCTATCCCTGCGTTCACAGGCACAAACAATCACCTCTACGCTACGGCAGGGAACAGTCTCATTTTTTCTGTGTTGCTCATCAGGACCATGCTTCCTATTATAGCAGCTCTATCCTGAAAATTACCATTCGCCACGTCCGTGCCGTGTGGAGGAAGCCGTGTTTTGAACACGGGACAAAACTTGGCGCGGGAGTCTCCCCGACCCCTTGGTATAGCGGACAACCCGATTATTTCTGCCTGGCGCGGTGTGCGTTCAATTGCACCAGTTTCTCCCGGGCGGGCCCATGGTCCGGGTCCATTTTCAACACCAGTTCCATGTAGTGTAATGCCTGCGGATAATCGTGATTACGGATGTAACGGATTCCAAGGTTATAACGGGTCGTACATATTTTGTGTTTCAGCCGGGGATTGGAGGCGTCTTTTTCGTTGGCGGTACGGAAACAGCGTAATGCCTCACTATAATCCCGTTTTGCGAAAGCAAAATCACCGCGGCATTCCTCTTCCGACATGCCCTCTTTCCAATGGGTGTTTTTAAACGCGTCGTACTCTTCCTGTCGTTTTTTGAGGTAAGTATTCGCGTCATGAATGGATTTGACGGCGCTGCGCTCGACAAGAATCATCATGTTGTTTCCATGCTGCTCTTCGGGCCAGAGATAGAAGCGGGGTTCTTCGGTCCATTGGCGGTGCACGGGACGCCCCAGGATGACTTCTTCATCGCTAAATTTAACCGCTACCGGCCGTTCACCGGGCGCTTCATGCTGCTCATAGTCTCCCGGTAAAAAATGCCCGTCAAAACTTTTTACATAGAAGATTGCTTTAATCGTTTCAAAGGGAATTTGTATTGTCCGATTTTGAGTCTCCCCCTGAACCGTTTGCAATTCCAGATGAAAGGCGGGCATCTTACGATTCAAATCGTAACTCATGCCGTAATACACTTCACCTTTCTTGGTGCGCACCACCAGCTTCTGACGATTTCGTCTTGCTGGTAACGGGGTAAGTTGTTGCTGTTCCCTGTCGCTATTTACCGCTGCTACAGATTTTTCCACCATAGGACATCTTTCCCTTATGTCAGATATCCCTCCCTAAAGTACCTGTAAGCAGGTTCAGTATAGCACGAGTCATTTTTAAATTCAATAGGAAGATGGGGAAATTTTGCAAGAAAAAGTTTATACACTTTACGATTTGGCAATACAGCAGTTCATCAATTTACACCTATCATTTTATAAACGGAAGAGCGGTGGATTAAAATAATATAAATATTTTTTAACAATCCATTTGATATTATTAACAATATGAAATATAAAAAATATAAAAATCAGGCACTGGAGCCCCAAAAAAAACAATTCCTCCGTCCGTCATTGCGGGTTCCGTACCGCCTGTGGTGACGATGCGTCGAAAAAATAAGCGCGTTAAAACCGTCGACGCGAGCGCAGGAAAAACTTACCAAACCACCGGCACAGCGGCTGGATTAACATTGATTTGCCTATGCCTTTTGACGGATAGTTCATTTTCTGAACACTTGAATAAACTGTGGGCTTGTTTTCGAGTCTCCGGATACTATCCTGCACTCCAACCGGTAATCTCCAGCGTTCCAGTGAAGATGTTTTAAGACCGCGTTTGACTCACCGGGCGCCACCGCTTGCTGGATTTCTTTTTCTCCCAGTTTCAGGAAAAGTATGGCGGTTTCGACAGGAGCGTCAAAGAGGACTGTTACGTCATATTCACTGGTTTCTTCCACCCGAATTTCCCAAAAACCGCCGGCTTGCTTACTTGTCCAGTTGGCGGCGTCCCGTGCATCTTGCCGGGTCAATACAACTGGATTCTCCTGTTCGCTGCCCAGGTGAATGCGAACCGGGCCATAGCCCCGCGTGCTGCCGACATCCTGAAACCAATTCAGATAGGCGTCGCGCAGTTCCTTCACGATTTCCGGATGCAGGGGCGCCACATCCCGTTCTTCCGCCGGGTCGCCGGACATGTCATATAACTCGGTGCCGTTTACCAACTTCCAGCGCTGCTTTCGGACGGCGCTGTTCTTGAACGCTTCCGGCATATTGCCGCGGTGCCATTGAAAAAACAACGTGCGGTCGGGCCAGGGAAGGGCGGCAGGACTTTCCCGCAGAAGCGGCGCCAGCGTTACGCCGTCGAAAGCGGGCCCTTCGTTCAGGGAAACAGCGCACAGGCTCAGCAGCGTGGGTGTGATATCGATGGCTGCGGCAATGCGGTCTATGTCGCGTCCCCCGGAAAAACCGTTCGGCCAACGGATAAAACAGGGTACCCGAATACCGCCGTCATATACACTGCCTTTCCACCCCCTGAGGCCCGCGGTATAGCGGTCGTTTCCGGCCAGCTGTTGCGCCCCATTATCCGTGATGAACAGCACAATGGTGTCGCGTTCGAGGCCCATATCGGACAGGCCCTTCAGCACACGGCCGATATGATAGTCCGTATTGGTAATCATTCCGTAGACGCGGGCGGTTTCCTCGTTCAGTCCCGGCAGGTTATAGGGGGCAACGTCTTCCTCGGGAACTTGCAGCGGCGTATGGGGGGCGTTGAAAGCCAGGTAGGTGAAGAAAGGCCTCTCCCGGTGTGTTTCCATAAATGCCAGGGCGGCCGTGGCAAAAATGTCGGAGCAATATCCCGGATAGCGCTCCTGACGCCCGTTGTGCTGTAGCATGGGATTGAAATAGGTGTCTTGCCGCACGAAAAATTCCGGATCGGAAGGTTGGGCAATGCCACCGCCGCGGTGCACCAATGATTCGTCAAAACCACGGTCTATCGGCCGCAATGGCCAGGTGTCGCCCAGGTGCCATTTCCCGAAAATACCGGTCGTATAGCCCGCGTTTTTCAACAGGGCGGCGATGGTCTTCTCTTCCGGGTCCATCATGGACCTGCCCGCATAGGTGTCCACGACCCCCGTCCGGTAATTATAGCGTCCGGTCATCAGGCATGCCCGGGTCGGCGAACACACTGGGCACGTGTGAAATCGGGTGAATCGCACACTCTCCTCATGGAGCCGATCAAGATGGGGTGTTTTAAGTATCGGATTGCCATGACAGCCCAAATCACCATAACCCTGATCATCCGTGATGATAAGCAGAATATTCGGGGGGCGTTGTGTGGCCGTGCCGGCCGCACCCGCCGGAGCGTCTTCGGCCCATGCCCTGCCGGAGGACACGGCCGCGCCAATAATGCCCGAGGATACGTTCTGCAGGAAAGACCGACGGTTCAGGGAAGGCATCATGTGGTTGTTTTCCTTATAACCGGAGGGAAGGCGAAGGTTCCGTTTATCGCTTGGTTTGTCCCCGTTGTCCTCGTTCCCAAATGTCCTCGTTCCCAAATGTCCTCGTTCCCAAATTCCATTTGGGAACGTAATCTCTCTTGAAATTCCATTTCCTTTTTCACGTTGGTGCGTTTGGCGTATTCAGGTGCTCGATCATGGTTGCGAAGTGGAACTTCGCCTGCAAGTGCGTTCCCAAATGGAATTTGGGAACGAGAGAACCCCGTCATTGCGAGGTACGAAGCAATCTCATCATAAAAAGGACTTGGTGTAAACCAGAGTGCTTCGTATTTCGAAATGACGCGTTAACGGGTCATACCCGTGTTGCAACCTATCCCTTTCGCTTGAGGTGTTCAATATAGGACACGACACGGTCCTGCCGGTACTCGCGGGCGATTTCCGAGGGAAGTTGGTCTTGCCCGTTTTTGATCTCGGGGGACATGCCCGTGCTTACCAGCAGTCCGATGATCTGGCCGTGGCCGAAAATCGAAGCCGTGTGAATCGGCATGTCGCCATAGGCATCTGTTATCTTGGGGTTTGCCCCGTGTTCCAGAAGCCATTCCGCTTCTTCACGTCTTCCCAGCATGGCGGCCACATGCAGCGGGGTCATACCGGTTACGTCCTGCGCATTAATATCCGCCCCCTTTTCCACCAACAGGTTCATGACCTGCAGTTGTTTGTACGTGACGGCGCTGTGCAGGGGTGTTTTCCGCTTCCCGTCCCGCGCCGACACCAGTGCCGGATTCGCATCCAGCAACTGCATTACGGTGTCCAGATTACCCCGTGCGATGGCATCGTGAATGCTGGGCGTGCAGCCGGAAAAGGTCATGCAGAGTACGGCGGCCAGACACGCGGGGCCAAGACGTGGATGGTGCTGTAACAGCACCGGAAAAAATCGGGAAATAACATGCGTAGTATGCGTCAAGGTACAAAGCCTCCTGTAAACATCTGGCGGAAAACCATACCCCCATTGTAAACAGAACATGCTTCCCTATGCCAGTTTGGCAATCAGGATAGAGCAGGTATCAACGGAGTGGCCCGGCGACTCATGGGCGCAAGCGGTGCGATTACGTGGCTCCTTCCAAATTTCATTTTGGGAACGAGTTTAAACAATATCCCTCTTGAAGCCCCTTTGAAGGGGATTGGATGTTGTCCTAAGCGTTTATGACAGTTCACGGATATGCCATAATTCATTTTAAAATGCACGTGCTTCTTGTAGGGATAGTTCCCGGCTCTATTAAACCTTACAATCCCGCACAATTAAAGGGGAGCCGCCCGAGGTATCTGTAGCCGACGTACAATTTGTGCCGTTTAAGCGATTCAAAAGGCAACTGGAATCGGGGGGTAAAGAATAGCACCGCAAGCAAATAGGCCTTAGCGCCTGTGCCCCATTTCATGAAACCTACAATAGTACGGGTGCCACCCTGATTTCCAACAGCCTGGTATGCGACAATAAAAGAAGCATTCTTTTTTGGACTTGCTAAGAAAGGCGTTGCTTGTTAAAGACAGTTATGAAAACGTTTAGTTCTGACAACCGATGCCAACCGAGGAGGAAATAATGGAAATCCGCGTTACATGTCCCAAATGCAATGAAAGCCTTAACATCGATACTTACAAAGTGGGAATGCATACGCAATGTTCCCATTGCGGATACATGTTCAGGGCCACTGCGGATGAAGTGCCAGTAACGTCCTCGCCCGCAGCTTCCACGATAGACCCGGGAACCCCGGGCACGTCCCTGTTCTTTGATTTTGCGACGTTTAAGTTCATGATTATGGCGCATCTGGTAATCGTTATTTACTGGATGGGAACCGCCGCCTGCCTCCTTTTTGGATTGATAACCATTATGGCCTATGACAATTTGGGGGTTGGGCTGGCCATTATAATTGCAGGCCCGTTTATTTTACGGATAGTCTGTGAGTACACGATATTGTTATTCCGGATGAATGCGACCCTTACGGAGATACTGAGCAAGATGCAATAGCGCAAGGCGAGACGGCGGGTGGACGGGTGGAAAGCAACGGGTGTCCCCGTCCCCGGGAGAAGGATTCAAGGACGAAGGGGCAGGGGCGCTGTGGTTCCGATTTTATCCTTTGGGTTCTGATGCACCGTGCCGGATATTCCGCAACTGGCCGCAGGCGGCGTCGATGTCATCGCCGCGCTCTTTACGCAACGTTGCCTTGATCCCCGCTTGTTTCAGAACCGCGATGAAGCTCTCCCGCTGTTTTAAAGGAGAAGGCCGATAGTCGAGCCCCGGGACCGCGTTCCAGGGGATAAGGTTTACCGTCGCATCCAGACCGTGCATGAACCCGGACAGGGCCCTGGCCTGGGCGGTGCTGTCATTGATGTCCTTTATCAGCACCCACTCGATGGTAATCTGCCGGTTTCGTTTTTCCTGATACTGCAGGAGGGCGTGATGCAGTTCCTTCAGCGGATAGCGCCTGTTCAGGGGAACCAGCCGTGAGCGAAGGTCATCGTCTCCCGCATGGAGGGAAACGCTTAGCCGGACCTGCCAGGGTTCTTCCGCAAAACGCAGGATCCCGGCCACATCACCGGCCGTGGATACGGTAATCTTACGGGCGCCGATGTTCAGGCCTTCGGGATGCATCAGCAACCGGATACTTTTCAGGACGGCTTCATAGTTCTGGAAAGGCTCGCCCATGCCCATGTAGACGATATTGGGCGTGTTTGTTCGGTCCTCTCCCAGGCTTCCGGTCAGCCGCAGCGCCTGTTCCGTGATTTCCGCTGCGGAGAGGTTCCGCCTGAAGCCTGCCTGTCCCGTGGCGCAAAAGGTGCATCCCAAGGCGCAGCCCGCCTGAGAAGAGAGGCAGAGCGTGATGCGGTGGCCCTGGGAAAGCAGCACCGACTCGATCGTTTCACCATCGGCAAGTTCATAGAGCGTTTTTTGCGCTCCTGTTTCCGGGGAGGACTGCAGTACACCGGGCGTCAACGCGGCGGGGGCATGGTTCTCCGCGATGCGCGTGCGGTCGGCCAACGGCATGTCGGTCATGGCATGGATGTCAAAGACTTGTTTTTTGTGCAGCCATTGGAACAATTGGCGGCCTCGCAGGGGCGGTCCCTGAATCCGTTCCGCGATTTCGGAGGGGAAAAGTCCGGTAAGCGCATCCGGGGATGTTTTTGGGGAAGGCATAGGGTATTCCTGAAGCGTCAAGACTGTCCGCCGGTGTTCAGATCCTCGAGGGAAGGGCCTTCACCGGCAAAAATGTCGACGCGGGTAAAATCGGATTTTTTCAATTCTTTTTCCCGTTCGGCCAGGTCGAACAGGAGCGGGTCCGGCGGCAGGTTGAGGTCCACGCGGCGCATGATAAAACGCATCCACGCTTCTTCTCCGGGATAGGTGGATTCAATTTCCGTGGGATAGCGAATACCTTCCTGTTCGTGATAGTCTTTCTTGAAGGTCCTGGCGACCACCTCCTTGTTTTCGTTAAGCAGAACATTCTCGAGAATTACCCATGGTGCGCCTTGCACTTTTATGACCCGTTTGCACCACGGATGCCTTCCCGTTATCCAGAACTCCACCGTTGCCGTCTTTTCGGCTTCGTCAAAAGCGGTGATCCGAACGTCGCGTTGATTGATGCTTTCCCAAATTTCAGGACAAAACATTTCCCGGACAATATCGGCTGAACTCAACGTTTCAAACGATTTGGCCTGGTCCTGAAGGCAATATTCTTTTCTGGTGGGAAACTCGATAAGAAAGGCGTCGTCCACGTAAGTGAGTTCGATGCCCCGCGTGCCATAGCGCCTGCCGATGATATTCAAACGGCCGGGCGCTTCGTAGAAAAGGCTGCTTTCCCTGGATATCTGGGTGGCTTCGATTTCCGGAATCTGCACCATGATCGTGCCGGCTGCGCGGAAGGTGCGCAAGGCGGCTTCATTGGCGGCCAGGCTGGATAGAATGGTATCCACGGAAGGGGCGCCGGGGGGAAGGGGCACCGGTTCGAACGGGCTTCCCAGGCGCACACATCCCGCGAGAAGCACCATAAACATCATACTGATGAGGGAAAAGGAGAGACGGCTGCGGGGCACATCTCTATCGCAGGCCGTGCGGTCAGTTTGGCCTGTGGCGGGCGCCTGCGCAGGGAGT
>Ga0116149_1001909_pt1 | contig 24096 bp, 14 predicted proteins | sample AD_UKC057_MetaG_FD_89787 | JGI IMG/M metagenome (GOLD analysis project Ga0116149, IMG submission 89787) | Active sludge microbial communities of municipal wastewater-treating anaerobic digesters from USA - AD_UKC057_MetaG | ecosystem: Engineered > Bioreactor > Anaerobic > Digestate | place: USA...
GACAAAGATGCGGACTTTCTCGCCGCGGAAATGCGCATCAAATTCTAGTAGCATTCTCGTGTGGCTGAAATAGCAGATGCCGTCCGGGTTTCAGTGCCCGGACGGCGTTCTTCATTTCATGCCGCCGTTACGTCTGTTTTGTCATGCGCCTTCGTGAAGACGCTCGAATGTGGCGGCTACCTGAGCCCAATTCGCGACACCCCACCATGCATCGACATACGCCCCCCGGTCATTCTTGTAGTCAAGGTAATATGCGTGTTCCCAAACGTCCACGCCGAGAATAGGCGTGCTGCCCCAGGGCGAGAGCTTCTGCTGATTCTCTGCCTGCAACACCAGGAGACGGTTGTCCTCACGGCGATAGTGCAGGAGTCCCCATCCGCTTCCTTCGACGCTCCTGGCTGCCGCGGAAAAGTGGGCCTTGAAATCGGCGAAACTCCCAAAGTCTTCGGCGATCTTGTCCGCCAGTGCGCCACCGGGTTCTCCTCCTCCTCCCGCTCCCGGGGGCGCCATTACCTTCCAGAAAAGCGAATGCAGATAGTGGCCGCCTCCGTTGAATGCCGCTTGACGGGACCAATGCTGTACCATCGCATAGTCGCCTGCGGCGCGTGCCTTGGCCAGCGCCGTCTCAGCCGCGTTAAGGCCTTTCACATACGCCGCATGATGTTTGTCGTGGTGCAAGGTCATGATCTCCGCGCTAATCACGGGTTCCAGCGCATCATAGGCATACGGCAGGGGCGGAAGCGTGTGTTCCGTGAGTTTTCCCTTTTCGGAAGTTTGTGCCGCCGCCTCAGGGGAAGCCGTCAGGCCGCCAGTGAGCGCCGCCCCCGCAACCGTTATCCCTCCAGCAGTCTTTATAAAGTCACGCCGTGTATTTGTCATCGGTCTCTCCTCAAACCCTAAAAAGGGTTATCGTGTTCATGCTTATCTGCACACAAACAACACCGAGAACAGGATTATTCGCTCCGGGCCCGAGGGGAATGAACCTGTCGATCCTTGTGTTCTCGCCTCTTTCCCGCCCATTTACTGCGCGACCGCAGCTTTGTCCCCATGCACGGACGAGCCGTCCTCTGCTATCATGTTCCCGCTGACGCTCGTGAACGCGTGTAAGCGGAACGGAACACGTGGGGATAGCGCGGGAGTCGAGGCATGTCAAGACTTTACGTTATAAGGAATACGGCGGATGTCGCTTCTGTGCCCTGTCCGTGCGGACAGGCGTGGCGCATTATAACCGGCGCTGACAATGACTTGCTCAGCGTGCACCGCGTCTCCATCTCTGGAACGGCCAAAGTCCACTATCACCAATGGCTTATGGAGTATTACATTATTCTCGAGGGCTCGGGCGAGGTAATGCCGGACGATGAGCGCATCCCGGTCCGCCCGAATGACGTGATCATGGTCGCCCCAGGCACCCGGCACGCGCTCGATGGCGAACTCGAGATCATTAATGTCGTCTGTCCACCCTTCGACTCCAACGACGAACACGTCGTCGAGGAATGACGCCCCGAGAAAGAAAAAGGCCCTGGTGGGGAGAACCAGGGCCACGCTTCCAGGAGGAAGCGGAATGGAGGGCTGCAACTGCTCAATGAGCGTGTCAATCAAGCGGGGTCATCACTCTCACTTTGAGAAGAGGGCGTAACCGTTCCTCTTTACGCGATGAGACGATTTCCGCAGCTGATTGTCAACGGATAGATCAGCAAGATGCGTGCCACTTATTCACAGAGTTATTATATTCAAGAGTGAGTAAGTAGTTGTCATGCATGAAACATTCGCCTTGAACTGCTGTATCCTACGCTTTTTGAATCACTTACGTCAATCGGCAGAAGCCCGTCTTCCAACAAGCCCCAAGGGGGGTGAAGGCCCTCAAGGAGAGCTCACGCGCTATAAGTATAAGCCAATCAATATTTTACATTATGTTTCTAAGAATAAGATGAAATGTGCGCTCTTTGTCATCCGCTTGCTGTCTCAAGCCAAACGGCATCCTTGGGAAGGAAACCGGGCATCCGCTGACATCTGATCAACATGAGGCGATAGTTGTCATGTCTGAATAACAAATGGACTCGATTGTGCACATGTCAACTGCCAACGGCGCGAATTCCGATACTTTTCGAACTGTTTACGCCAGCAACAACCGAATCGAGAGCAACGGCGGGGGTCACAAGAGAGACGAACGGCGAAGATGATAGCTTTCGCGACGGCATAAGGATTGCCTGCCGTAGACGGCAAGATGTCTTACTCTCCTGGCTGTGGAAGGGTTCGGTACCACGTGAAGTAGAGTGCGCCCACGGCAGCGACCGTGAGCGCGAGGCAGATGCCTGCCCGCACATGCCAGTGACCGACCAGGAACATGGGCAGGAGATAGCAGCTGGTGATGGCAATCATTCCCAGGGCTACGTTCATGAGGGCGAGTAGCGGGCTCTCGGCCGCGTCCGCCTCTTGTCGGGGGGACAGGGCGCATTGTTTTCTGACGCAGCGCCACAAACCAAAGGGGCGAACCGTGGCGTAGAACTTCTTAAGGGTCTCGGAGTCTACAGGACGCGTTACCAGGGTAGCCGCGATGCAAGCCACCAGCGAATAGACGGTTACAAAAGGAAACACGGCGTACATGGGTGCGCCGGGAGCCACAATCGGCGGGATGAAAGCCGCGACCATACCGACCATGGTGCCCGCCGCATAGCCCCACCCGTTCATGCGCCACCAATACCAGCGGAGCACGTTGGGCACGACCACGCAGGCCGTCAGCGCCGTCATCAGCCATTCCCAGATCTGAGCAATGCTCTTGGCCTGGAACCCTATAAGAATGCCCGCGATGACGATGGTCACGGTGGCCACATAGCTTGCCTGTACCAGATGGCGCTCATCGCTCCGCTGCCGCACAAACGGTTGCCAGAAATCGCGAATCAGGTACGAGGCGCCGCTATTGACGGTTGAACTGAAGGTCGACATGAACGCGGCCAGCAATCCGGCAAGCACCAGACCCTTCGCCCCAGCAGGGATGTAGTCGCGAAGAACCATGGGCATCACCGTCTCGCTGTCCTCGACGTCGTTGAGTCCCAACCCAACCAGCGCCAAAAGCGTGATCCCCATGGCCATTCCCCAGCGGACGATCATGAAGCCGCTCCATGCGGCGCCGATTTTCGCCGCGTCCCGCGTATCGCGAGCCGCCAGGAACCGCTGGAGTTCGTACATGCCGCCGGGCCCGCCGGCATTGAGAAGAATCCCTTTGACCACCCACGTGATTACCAGAAGTCCGAACATGTCGTACACTCCGTGTCCGCCGCTCGTATAGGTCTCGATGCGCCACGTGGGTGCGAGCGATGTCCAGTCCGCCGGGAGGGCGGCGCTTAATGCTTCCGGCGAGAGTTTGACGTACGCTATCACCCCGATCAGAATGGCTGCGACCGTTACAAAGACGGTTTGGATGACATCGGTAATGACGACGCTGAACAGCCCCCCCAACAATACGTAGAGGGTGGTGATGCCCATGATGATGAAGGCCAGCGTGTGGGGGTGCAGTACGGGGAAGAACTCGTAGGCGAACTTGCCAATGCCCTGGAAATCGTAGCCGATCATCCCGCACATGGTGATGACGGCGATCAAGGCGGCGGACAGGCGGGCGGCAAGGCCCCCGGCCCCATTGCCGAAACGGGTGAGCATCCATTCGGCGCCGGTCATCACGTTCGAGCGCCGCACCCACTTGCCCATGAACGCCAGGAAGAAGGCGCCCATCATCCAGCCCCACATCCAGTGGATCCACATCGAACGCATGCCCAACAAGAACAGCATCGAGATGATCCACATGGTGCCGGTGATGTCGAAGTTCGAGACCGACCCCGACATGGCCAGCCAAAGCCAGGGGAGCCGCTTGCTGCCCAGAAAGTATGCATCGAGATCCTGCGAGGCACGTTTCCGGTACACGAATCCCATCCCGACGACCACGACGAAATACAACGCGATAATGGTGTAGTCAACGAAATTCAATGCTCTTCCCCCTGGTAATAGGCCCTTGCGCGCCTGCCCTCTTACGATTCGTTGACAGCGTCGAACATGGCGGCGATGCTCGCGGGGGGCACATTGGCCAGGATATTATGCACCTGTTGAAACACGAAACCGCCCCCCGATTTCAACGCGGCGACCTGTTCGCGGACGTGCCGCGCCACCTCGCCAGGCGTGCCGTTCGGCAGTACCTGTTGCGTATCGCAACCGCCTCCCCAGAACACCATGTCCTTTCCAAAATCGCGTTTGAGACCGCTGGCATCCATTCCCTTGCAGGAGATTTGTACGGGATTGATGGCGTCCAACCCCGCCTCGATCAAATCAGGCATCAGCTCGCGGACTCCTCCGCAACAATGAAGCATCACCTTGACATCGGCCAATTCCTTGGCACGGGTCCACAAGAGTTCATGACGGGGCTTGAAGTATTCCCGGTACATGGCGGGCGACATCTGAGGTCCCGACTGCATGCCGAGATCGTCGCCAAAGAGGATAACGTCGATATACTTGCCTACAGCCCCCAGAAACGCCTCGAGATTCGCCAGATGTATCTCGACGACACGGTCGAGAAACGCATGCACCCGTCCGGGCTCTCCCGCAAGCATCATCAGGAACCGGTCGTTCCGATACAGAAACTGCCCCATTTCCAGCAAGTTGCCTCCGAACAATCCGATGATGGCCCGTTTGGTGCTTGCGCGAAGTTTCCGTGCTCCTTCCGCCAGTTTCTCCGTCCCGCCCGGCCCCGCCACCAAAGGACCCGGAGGAGACGCAACCGCGCACCACATGTTCTCACTCATGGCCTCGGGGATGGCGTCAAGGTCGTCTTTTTCGTAGAAGGGATAGTGTGCGGCCTCGAAATACATGGCGCCATTTGGCATCTGGGCGATAACCCGTCCCGACTTTGAGTGGATGACCCAGCGGCCGGGTTCCCGTTCCGGCAGCGCCCATGCGGGCATCTGGCAGGGCGAGCCGTCCGGAAGCGTCCAGTCCGCCCAGTCCGCATCATCCAGCGCAAAGCCGCGCCCCAGCTCGATCGTATCGACGCCAAAGCGGTCCAACACGTCGGCGTCGACGACCGCGAGCTGCTGGACGGGGTCGTATACCCGGACAGGCCTCGGCGGCAACCCGAGAAAGGCCCGAAGCTTGGGATAGGCGATGGCCGAGATGCCCGAGGAGCGGTGGCCAGAGAGGTCAACCGGCACACGGTCAGGCTCGGTATGGTTCAGTGCTGCCCGGACACGTTCGCGCGAAGTCATTCTGGTTCTCCCTCAATCTCGATTGACACGAACCGTCACCATCCCTTGGGGGGGCACGCCGACAACATCTTGGAGCGCCGTCTGCGCCTCTTCGTTCAGGTTGCTCCCATGCATTTCACCAAACGAGGTGACCTTTCCGCCCAGCCGCGCTGTTTGAGGCTCTGTGGACGCGGCATACAAGCGAGCAATCCAGCCCGTTCCATCGTCGCTGGGTTTAAGATTGGTCACGAGCACGTGCTCCGGCTTTACACGAAGAAACGGTTCCGGCGCCGGGCCCCCGGGCTTCACCGGGACCGCGACAAGAGGCTGACTCGCTTCCACGCCGAACCGCATGGCCCGGTCTTCCTTGAAGGAACCGTCGTGCGGCAGGACCGCGTACCGAAAGGTTGTGACGCCTTCCTGCGAAGCCTTGTAGTTGGTCTCCCAATAGTTGTTCATGGCGTACGAGTACACGAGCGACGATGGCTCGATCACCTCACGCCAGCCGACCACACGGGGATCGTTGGTGATCTTCCCGATCTCGATGAGGGGGGCGTCGATTGGCGCCAGCGTGACTCCGAAGTCGTCGTTCGAGACATCGACCCAGCGCTGCACGGTCAGGTAGTTCTTGCAGGCGCCCTTCAACTGGTCCTTCTCGACCTCGACCGGAGCCCATGGCGTGTCTATCCGGATCGTGGAGCCGGCAACGCTGAACGGGAAGGCGAGGTGAACCGCCTCCTGGTTGTAGACGTTCTCCCGGTCCATGGTTACGATGAGTTCGGCGTAGGGTACATCCTGAATGAGCCGCACCTCCCGTTTGAGGCTGCGGCATCCGGGCGCGGAAGACTCCATCAGCAACGAGACCATCACCGGCCCGTTCTCTTTCACCGTGAGGGTGGCGGGGCCGGCGGGCTTCCGGTTAGCAGGGTCGCGTCCCTCTACATAGATATATGCCCCAAGGCCCGCTTCGGCGGCGTCATCAACGTACTCATCCTGAAAACGCCCAAGGGTTTTGCGAAGGCTGGCAATGGTTCCGCTCTCGGAATCGACCGTAAGCGCCAGTTCGCGGTTTTCAAGCGTGGCGCCTTCGATGCGCATGTTGTGTTTGATCGAATAGCCGCTGGCCTTCTCGATGCGGTAGTCGACACTTCCAAAGGGTGGCACTTTGCGGGCGATGAATACGAAATCCCCGTTACTGAGCCGTTGCGAAGGGGTGATCTCCCGATTGCCCCTGTGCGCCAGCAGGTCGCCTTCAGGAAGACCTTCCGCGGGAACCGTGACCATGCCCGTACGTTCCCACGAGCATGTGTTGAACACACGGACAGCCTCGACAGTTGCCCCCGCGGCCCGGACAACGTCGCACGCTTCATCAAGGAGTGCGCCCGACTTGCGCTCCCCCTCGAGTGCAAAGGCCTGTTTGATGGCCCACTGTTGCTTGACGAAATCGGATTCCGGCTCGGTAATGCTGTTGTGGGCGCCCCACGTGTGCTCATCGTAAAGCACGACATCGCGCCAGGCGTCGTGAAACCGTTCGGCCGGATAGTCGGCCGGGTCGCGCAGCATTGCCCAGAGCGCGTTGGCTTGTACCAGCCGCTCAGCCGACGCGCGGTTGATAGCGGTTTCCCGCGCCGACGAGGCCGCGCCGTCCTCCCAATATGGAGTGAAATCGCCGCGGATTTCGGGCAACTGGCTGCCATAACGCTGCTCGAAGGCCTCGAAACACTCGCGCGGAGTGCTGATGATGAGCTTCGGATAGGCATAGGTCTCGTTCCAGTCGCGGACGAAGTCGCACAAGCCTTCGTCGGGCGGACCGTTGTCCCCGCCAATGTTGTACCGGATATAGGTGATGTCGTAGGGATAGTTCTTTGCTTCCAGGCGCTCGAGAGAGGCCAGGATGCGGCTGCCGTCGCGCATCGGGGCATCATGGAAGAGCGAATACCCCTCGCCCGCAACCCAGAACAAGATGCGTTCGCGCCCGGACGGAGAGACCCAGTAAGACGGCTTGTCTCCCCACTCAGAGAGTGTAAACCCGATGCGATGTCCCCGGTTCGGCCCTATTCCAAAGTAGCGCACGCCGCTTTGGGCCAATACGGGCACGATGCCCCATGTATATCCCGGAACATCGGTAATCATCGCCGTGTCGATGGTCAGCCCATACTTCTGGGAGAGATTCCTCGCGCAGTAAGTGAGTTCCAGAAGCTCTTCGGGACGGCACAGCGCTGTCAGTTCGTGGCCGTAGAGGGCATCGAGGCCTATCGAGCCGTTCTTCACGGCCTCGATCAAGGCATTCCTCTGCTCGCCGGAGGCTTGCCCGAGGTACCCGTCAACGGCCCACAGTCCCTCAGGCAGCCACTTGAACCTGGCGCCTTCCGGATAGTCTTGGGTAGCCCGCGCGAGTTCGATGGCTTTCTCGAGATGTTCCCACTGCCGCGTCATCACTTCGGTTTGAACGTGCGTGTAGCCGATATCGAGATGCGTGTGGTGCAGAATGTGCACTTCCCACTTGCGCACGGGCTCGAGCAGCGTCTCCATCTGGTCCAGTACCTCCCCGTTGTGGAGCAGGGCGATCTTCAGGGAACGCGGCTGCCCAACGGCGGGCGCGAGCAAATCCACCCAGTGCGTGCCCGCTTCAAGGGACACCTGCCGTTGTTCCAGCCCCTCGATGGCGAGCTGCACATCGCGGGGTTCGCCCAGATGTATCACGTTGACCTTTATGGGCTGAAACAGGGCGCCTGCCCCGTCTCTTGTCAAGACGCCGCCCGTCTGGGCAACAACCAGCGCCGTGGCGCCTTCGATGGGCGTTACCTGCGTCCCTGCGGGGGCCTCGAACCCTATCCAGTCGTAGAGCGCCCAGCTTCCGCCAACACTGGTGATCGCGATCCGGTTTGCTCCAGCTCGCAAGTGGTCGGGCGGCACAGGGAGCTCGTGCACCGTCTCACGGGCTTGCGACACATCACCGAAGATGGCCGCGTCACCGGCCCCGCCGCGCAGGCGAAGGTCCGTCTGGTGCCCGTTCACATCCACTCTCATCACCGGCGGCGCTCCGGGGTGGGCATCGGCGAAATCCAGAATCAGCTTGGAAGGCTCCGTGGGAACCGTGGCCAGCCCGAACACGATCGTGAACGCGTGTTGACGGTTGCCAGCCCAGGCGTCTTGCGGGCCCGGATGGCAGTACGGCCAGACAGCGGCCGCATCGGATTGCCCAACCACGAAGAAAGGGTCTTCGCTGAACTCGGCGTACCGGTCGCGACCGAGGGCGAGGTCCTGTGTATCGTTGTCGCGGCTGCCGATTTCCCACAGAAGAACCGGTTCCGCCGCCGCCAGCAGACAGGCTCCCATGGCGACTGACGCGAGCACAAGTGACATCAGGCGGGTTTTGAGGGTTTCGTTCATTCGTAGGGCTCCTCCTCCAGTAATGGTTCCGCGAGTTCGGGCTCTATCGTAGGGCACGGCCGCCTGCGAGGTCCAGCCTTCTTTCAAGGTCCATTTCGAGAACCATTCCCGCGAGCGTGGGCCGAGTAGGAATATCCAAGCAGCAATACGCCAGAGAGGCACACGATGGTCCCGCACACGATGAATACAAGCGCTAGGCTTCCGCCCATCTCAATGAGACGATTGTGAAGCAACCCCGCGAAAAACACGCCCACGATTTCGAACACGGCGGTGAGAGTGAAAGCCGAATCCCGAAGCCGGGGCCGGACGCAGACGTTGATCGCCGGCAGCGCGAACGCCCACACCAACCCGTGGGACGTGTAAAACAGCAAATAGGCCCCGCTTGCGACCCATGCGCTATGCGAGAGGGCGATGGCGGCGATGAGCAGTCCATCGGCGAACAGAGAGATGCCGTAGAAGCGCACGAGGTTGAGCCGGTCAATGACGGGGGAGACGAGAAACATCATCAGCATGGCTGGCAGGCGCGCGAGCGCCACCAGACGGGCGATCGAGTCTTCCCGAAAGTGGTAGACATCGCGCGCCAGATTCGGGAACAGCTGGTTTGATGTATGGAACGCGAACGGCGCGGAACAAATGCCCAGAAGCAACACCATCGGGAACGCGCTGTACATCAACTCGCGCACGTTGTGCCATTGTAGCTTCAGCAGGCTCAGGGGCGCCTCCGCATGCTCCTCTTTGTCTTCGCCACATCCGCTCGCGGCAACACGTTTCTCCAAATGGCGCGCGGCAAAATGAAATGCGACGACGCAGGCAAGACAGAGCCCGCCGGTTGAGAAGAAGGTCAAGCGGAACCGCGCTTCCTGCAGCGCGGGTCCAAGCGCGAAGATCATAATCGCGGAAACCAGGTTGTAGACGATCGACGCTCCGGTCAGCGCGCGCGCAGGACGCTCGCCCCCCACGTGGGTCACGTAAGGCAGCCACGCGACCAGATACCCGGCGGTGCCAAACCCCATCAGCGCCAGAAGCACCGACACCACCCCCACATCGTGCGCCAACGGCAGAGAGACGTATGCAAAGGATGCTATCGCCGCGCCCAGGGTGGCTGTCCGGCGTCTGCCGAAAACGGCCGACAACTCCATGGTGAGCACGTACCAGAACATCATGCCCCCCGACATGGCGAGGGTGGCGCGGGTCCACTGGGCATTCGATGCACCCAACCCGCGAATCATGTACGCGTTGGCAAACGTGAACGCGCCGTACCAGGTTACCGATGCGATGAAGGCGACAGGCGTTGTGGCCGCCAGCAGCCAGAACCAGCGTTTCATGCAAAAGGGCTTTCTGATCTACTCGTCAAGGGTCCCTTCTCCCAGCCACTCCAGGGAGAAGGTCGCGAACGCGATCTCATCCGAACGGTGCTCTGCGCCGCGCTCGTACAAACACGCTATCGTACCGTCTTTGAGCACTGCAAGGCACGAGTACGCCGCCGGACCCGCAAAGAGACACTTCCACGCGGGCCACGTGCGGCCGTCGTCCGTGCTGAGCCGCACCAACATCTTATACCGCTCGGCACTGTCGGCGGGGTTCGAGAAGAGCACGAACGGAGGCCCCTCGGCGTCGCTCGGCGCGTATCGGAGCAGGCTTGCCTGGCAGCGCGGCTCGATGAGAACCGGGTCGCTCGAGAGTTCCGTCCATGTCATGCCCGCATCTGAACTGGTGGCGATGGCGCGTCCCGGCATGGAATTGGTATGCCAGCGGCGGCTGTTCAACAAGAGACTCCCGTCCTTTCGCTCGATGACCTGGCACTCGTTAACGGTATCCCCTGTTTCGCCGCCAAGCTGCCACGTCTGGCCGTGGTCATCGGAATAGATCACATGAGAGTGGTAAGTCTTGGTTTCAGCCACGATATGGTCGCATGGGATCAGAAGGCGGCCTTTGTGGCCGCCGAGACGCAACTGGATGCCAACACCGGGGCCGGTCGCGTACCACGTCCACTCGGGTTTCTTCGTTGTTGCCGTGATTTCCTTCGGCGGCGCCCAAGTGAGGCCGTCGTCCGCGCTGTTCGTTACCCACACCGTGCGGGTGCCTTCGCTCTCGCCGTTGACAATCGCGCTTTCCCGGTCCTGCCCGAGGTTGTGGGTCAACAAGAGCCAGACCGTCCCGGTCGTTTCGTCTACCACGGGGCAGGGATTGCCGCAGGTATTGGGCCCGTCGTCCCATACGAGCTGCTGCTGGCCCCAGGTTGTCCCGTTGTCTTCGCTGCGTTTGAGGAGCAAGTCGATATCGCCCGTATCGCTGCCGCTGGTCTTGCGTCCTTCGCAGAACGCGAGCAGGGACCCGCTCGGCGTCACGACGAGTGAGGGGATGCGGTAGGTGTCATAGCCGTCCTCGCCGCCCACAAACAAGCGGCTCTGGCGCGGCAGCCGGGCCGCCTTGGCGTCAATCTGATCAAGCGCAAAGCGGACACTTATGATATAGGGTTCTTCTCCTTGAACCCAGTGGCCGTAGGTCGTCGTGACAAACGTGCCGTCCGGCAAGAGTTCCAAGCCTGGGTAAGATGTATCCGCGCCCTTGGTGTTGTCGAGCAGGCGCAGCCGGTATTGTCCCTCGCGCCCCTGCGCAATGTCGTCGTAGGCGCCGACCCAGCCCACGAAATCCCCTTGGGTAGGGCTGATCAGGGTCGTATCCCGGAAGACGATGACCAGGCGCCCGTCAGGAGCGTACTTGGCGGTATGGCGGTCCCCCGTCAGGCTGGCGGGCAACTGGACCGGCCCGGACCACGTCTCGCCCTCATCATTGCTGAACGTCACGAACGAGTTGAATTTGCGGCTGTTCTCGCGCAGCAACAGGGCGATCTGGCTGCCATCCGGCGAGCGTACCGCGCCGGGTTCGCATAGATGGGCTTCCGGATGCCGCGCGACGATCCCGGGCGCGCCCCATGTCAACCCGCCGTCCGTCGAACGGGTCGAGTAGACGATGAAAGGGCCTTCCTTGTTCTCGCCCTTGAAAAAGCGCCCGTCATCGTGGAAAAACGCCAGGTAATCGCCGTTCTTCAAGCGGACCAGCGAAGCCATGGCCACAATCCCGCCAAAATCGCCGATGGGCTCGAGGGGTGACCACGTAACGCCGTCGTCCTCGGATACCGCCATGCGGATGGGGTACAACCCCGAGAACATGATCAGCCGTTTCACGCCCTCCTTGTCCACAACACTGTAGATAGTGGGTACTTCCTGAGATGTCGCCCAGTTCTCCGGAACCGGAAGACGGCCGCTCCAGGTCTTTCCTGCGTCCTCGCTACGTTTCATCACAATAGCGCCCCGGCCATGGCCTTTCGGATACACGCAGATCATGGTTCGATTGTCTTCGAGCAGGACCGTCGTGGGATGGCCGAGATACTGGCCGGGTTCGCGGTCCACCACAACCTGGCGTTCGAGGTCGTGGGACAGGTCAATGATGGGGAGCGTGTAGTACCCGGGCGGGCCGGATTGCTCGCCTGCACTCGCTGCAGGCGCCGCCGATACCAGGCACGCAGCGGCTATCACGAAACACACGGCAGGCGGCCACACGAACTCCATGACAGATCCCTCCATAGGGTAGTTCCAGGAAAACCTGACTACCTGTTCACGCGCCACTCGAGGATCCCGCCCGAAAAGTCCGGCTGCAGTTTCACGGTGAGCCGCAGCGCGTCGGTTTCCACGGGGCGAAACGCGGTCTTGTTGTACGTATCTCTCGCGAGACCGTATTCCGAGGGGTCCTCGACGCGCTTCCATGCATCTCCATCACGGTACACCAGCCGCCAGCACTCCGGAACGCGGCATTGGCCCACGCCGGTGTCATCGAACCAGTACACCTCAATGGACGACACGGTCCGGGGCTCCTTCAGCTCGTATTGAACCCATTCTAGCGCGCCCCGGTGGTCCCACCATGTGAACCGGGGAATGGTCTGATCGTTGGAGTTCTTCGGTTCCTGCTGGTCGTTCAATGCCGCGAGGCTGTCCGCCGCGTTGAGGTGGGAAGCCGTGGGCACGCTGGTCGAGGCAATCGTGGGAACCGGGGGAATCTCGGCTGCATCCGCCGTCCGCGCCAGCCACACCTGCATTTCGCCGACGCCCCGGTGAGACCACCCATAGTACGGGATCAGCGTGACCTCGGACTCCTCCAAACTCTCTCCGCCGTCCTCGTTGCGCTGGCGCTTGTAGCCATGGCCTTTGATGACCGTCACGCCGTCGAGCAGCCGCGCGACGTGTTCAGTTTTCAATGCAGCGTCGTCCGGCAAGACAATATTCCTGACACGCCCGTCGTTATCGACGCCTTCCGCACAGTACACAATCGGCCCGCGTTCGACGGCCGCGCGTCCACGATCGGCCTCGACCTTGTCGTGCGCGAGTACCCGCCGAACGGGCATGGGCAACGTCAAGTGGACCACATCGCCCTTGCGCCACGAGCGTTTCAGGGGCGCATAGCCCTTCGCGAGCTCCGGTGTTTGGGACTCGCCATTCACCAACAACTTGAATCCGCCCCTATCGGGATTCTGGTAACGGTACAGATCGCTTGGAAGCGGCTGTCCCTGCGCCCAGCCGGGAATGCGCACGTTAAACGTAAACTCGACCGGTTCCGTGGGCTCCACTGCGATTTCGATCTCGCCATCCCAGGGATAACGCCCGTTCTGGGTGATCGTAACCGGCGTACCGGCAACGTCCAGAGATGCTTCGCCGCCAACAAACAGATTCAAAAAGACTTCGCCATTTCGTTGTCCATAGACGTAGTTGGCCAACGACGGAACGAAACGGGCAATGTTGACCGGACAACAGGCACAGCCAAACCAGGGCTCCCGGGTCGCAGCCCCGTGATTAAAGCCGTAGACGCCGTCGCTCTCCAACGGATTCGGGTAGAAGAACGTGTCCCCCTCGAGCGAAATCCCCGCAAGGAAGCCGTTGTAAAGGGTGCGCTCGAGCACGTCAATGTACTTTGCTTCGCCATGCAGCAGGAACATGCGGTGGTTCCACAGAATGTTGGCAATCGCCGCGCAGGTCTCGTTGTATGCCTCTTTGTTGGGCAGGAAATATGCTGGTCCGAATGCTTCTCCCTGGCGCTGGGCAGCGGTGCCGCCCGTGATGTAGATCTTGCCCGAAACCACGTCGTTCCAGATGCGGTCGAGTGCGGGGATGTAGGCCTGTTCGCCCGTCAGCGCGGCGACATCGGCTGCGCCGGTGTAAAAATAGCCCGCCCGCACGGCGTGGCCAACTGCCTCGGCCTGCTCAATCAGGGGGAGGTGGTCTTGCAGGTTCTCGCCGAACTTCTTCCGGCCGTTTTCATGCCCGCGCTCATCGATAAAGATCCGGGCAAGTTGCACGTAGCGTTCCTCGCCGGTCTCCCGGTAGAGACGGCACAGTCCGATCTCGATCTCCTGATGGCCGGGGACATTTCGAATGCCATCGGGACCGAACACGCGGTCAACAAGGTCCGCCGATTTTCGTGCGACGTCTAGAAGCGTATTCTTGCCCGTGGCCTGATGGTGGGCCACTGCCGCCTCGTACATGTGGCCGATGTTGTATAGCTCATGGCTCGACTGGAGGTTTGACCAGCGCGTCTTGCCTGCGCCGTTGGGCGGATTCTCCGGGTCGATGGTCCGGCACGTGTACAGGTACCCATCGGGTTCCTGGGCTCCGGCAATCTTCGCGATTAGATCGTCAAGATAAGCATCCAGCTGCGGGTCATCGCGCAAAGACAGCGCATACGCCGCGCCCTCGACTACCTTGACCACGTCGGAATCGTTGAAGAAAATGCCCTCGAACTTCCCTTGCTTCATACCCGCGGCCACGGCAAAGTTGTCGATACGATGCGTCTCTTCGCATTTCTTGAAGCAGTAAGGGATGGTGACGGCGAGGCTCGTTGCCTGCCGCGGCGACCAGAACGGATCGGCCACACGCACTTGCGCGAACGGTACGGGCCGAATCGGGTAGTCGCTCGCCCCGTATGCGGCCACCGTCGTGCCCACAAGGGCAAGAAATACTGCTGCTGCTAACCGAAACATCGCCATGGACCGGCCTCCACTCTGCTGAAAAACAGCAAACCACACGCTGAAGAACCCCGTGGATGCTTGGGAAACGCGCCACCGTTCGCGGACATCACCCCCAGCCCCATCAAGCCTATCTGAATAGGAGGGGAGACGCAAGCGCCGGGCAAATCTCCAATCGCCCAGGTGTTCGGGCTGTGGCGTGTATCCCTGGACATCAAATCACCCATCCGGTGAGGCAAGAGAGCGACATTATTTCTTCCAGAGCGCCAACGGCGCGTCGGCATGCCAGCCCAGTCCGCAGGGCTGGGTAGACGGGATTCTCCTCATCTACCGGGGTGTAGGCCCGGCACATGGTGGCCCTCCGAGTATAGATGTTACGGGCTTTCAGCCCTTCCTTTTCCGTGAACGCGGTTTTCCTGGGCCTTCGACCCAGGCTGGTATGTTTTGCGCCTTTGGCGCTCCAGACACACGCGCAAGGCAGTCGAGGCATCCGTGCGATGCCCACAATACCTGGGCCTGTAAGGTGTTTCCTGCAGTCACCCGGCGCTTCGGCCGAATGACGCTTGATGTTCTTCCGAGAAGCGTCTAGGATTGTTCAAGCGTGTCCGGGGAGCATGTTTTAAGGGAATTCCCCGAGAGCCAGTGCTCCTTCGGCATCCCAGGCAGCAACAGGAAGGGGCAATGCATCCGGGAGACCTGAGGGGATTGCTTTTCGCCGGGGGCATCGCCGCAATCGCTGGGCTGTTCATTGTAGCCCTATTCCTGCGCTGGGCGGCCGGCATATTAGACATTGAGAGCCGGTCTTATGGCGGGGCGCTAGTGATTGTAGTGCTCAGTTTAGTTCCCTCTAGTATAATCGCGCTTCTGCTGTCGGTAAACTCTCCCCCGATAATTGTCCTGATAGACTGCTCCATAAGTGCTTTTATCATCACGCTTCTGGCAACACTGGCCGTTTTTCGGACGTCTCTTCTCAAAGCGTTTGAAATGACCGTTGTTTTCTTTCTTCTTCTGCTTGTCGTTCTTGGCGGATTTGCAGGCGCTATCGCTCTCACGTTGCGTTAGGACCATTCAATAGGGAAAGAGGAGAAGTCCGGCCAGTCCCTTTTGCGCAATTCAGTCAGGGACCCTCACCTCACCGTGACGAGGTGGCGGACATCGGCGAGGCGTTTTTCGGCGATGCCCTTGATGTTCATGAGTTCTTCGACGGTTCGGAACGGGGTGCGCGTGCGGTATTCAATAATGCGGGAGGCGAACACGGGCCCGATGCCCGGCAGCTTCTCGAGTTCCGCCTGGGTAGCCGTGTTCAAATCGAGCAGGCCGTCGGAGAAGGTGACGGGAGCCGAGGCTGCTCCTGGGGCGGCGTCACTCAAGAAAGGCCTGGACGGTGCTGCTTCGGGGCGCCACCCGGAAACCGTGTACTGTGGCGGATTGAGTGGGGGAGGAGCGGCCTCGCGGCTAGCGCGGATTATTCCGGTTGCCTCGCCCTGGCTGGGCTGTCCAGGGACGGTGAGCGTGGTGCCGTCAATCAGGCGGGCCGCCAGGTTGATGTCCGATGCATCCGCGTAGTCCTCGAGCCCGCCTGCAGCATCCAGCAAGTCCTGCACCCGGGGATCTTCATCCGGCTCAAACGAATACAGATCAGGGGCATACACCGCCCCGCGGACCGCAACCCGGATCGGGACACGTTCTTGCGTGACTGCAGGAACGGAATGAGCCAAGGCAGGCAGCACTATTTCAGGTTCGGGCTGAGACGCCCGCTCCGGTGTGGGACCGCGCGGCAAGGGCGTGTCGGTTGCCGGAGAGGTATTGGACGTTTCGGGGTCCGGCTCGTCTTGGTACACGTATAGTACGATGCCGCCGATGACTGCGGACGCAGCAACAAACAGCAGGATCAGTTGTTCTTTTCGAGTCAGGTAGTTGTTGAGCACCGCGAATTTCTCACACAAATAACTATCTATACATAGAGACATTATCCCAGAATGTACCCGAGGAAGCAAATCTGCCGTGTTTTTAGAGTGGGAGGGGGAGCCGTTGCAATAGCCTGCAAGACGCAAAGCAGTGGCGCGGTTTCACTGACCGCGCCACTCTTACGACCGAAGGGCCCCAATTTCTACCGTGCTTTCACGGGCGGGAGCCGGTTAATGCCTACAGGAGTATCTCCCCGCCCTTTCCCTGGGCGATGAGCGAGGTGTAGCCCTCAAGTTTTGCCTGCATGTTTCCATCGGTGAGATCCAGAGTCTCCCTGCGTTCGGCAGCCAAGTACGCCGCCTGGCACAGTTTCGTTATCTCGAGGCCGTATTCCCAGGTCGCCAGCGGCTGCCGGCCTTGCGTAAAGGCCGTGACAGCGTCCTCCAACTCGGCCACGTAACCGTAGAGATCGGCCTCATTCGGCTGGACGGTAAGCAATCCGCGCGATGCGGTCGCCTTTTCAAGCGCGCTCTCGGCGTCGGCAACCGCATCCGCCGCCTCGTCGCCGATGAACACCTCGAGAGGAGACCGCAACGAATTCACCTCAAAGGTATAGCCGGGTCCGAGGGCGTCCATGAGTAAACGAAGCCCCTGTTTGTCGTACATCCACGAGTTGGTGAACTGCCCTCTGACCAGTTGGCCGGTTTCGGGATTGCGGAAGGTAATGGTGCCCGTCGCGAAGTCCTCGGCGGGAACCTTGGCATAATCGACTCCCATGCGGGCGAGCAGCTGCTTGCGGTACTTCTCCTGGCCCCACTTGAGGAGCGCCACATCGGCCGTCACCGAAATCGGTTCCATGAACGTAAGAGGTTTGCCGACCGGGGTGAGGATATACCAGGCAACTGCGATGCTGTGGCAGCCCATGTCGGAAAGCACGCCGCCGCCCTGGCGCGTGGGATCCCAAAACCAGCCTTCGTGGGGGCCGCTGTGTTCCTCCGCGCACCGGGCCAGGGTCAATTCACCCATGGACTGACGCTGCGGCTCCAGTTGTTTCAAAGCCTTCTGGATGCACTTCATGTGTAACTGATTCTCGAAATAGGCGTTGGGAAGACCGGTCTCCCTGACGAGATCGACCAGCCGCTTCGCTTCCGACACCGTGCGTCCCAGGGGTTTCTCACAGATAATCCCCTTGAGTTGCGCGCCCGCTTTGACCGCTTCGGCGACTTGTTCCATCAGCTCGACGCGCACGTAGTTGGGCGCGAACAGCGCTACTGCGTCCACGTTCTTACACAGTTCCGCAACACTGGGGTAGACCTTGCACTCGCCGATGCCGGTCCGTTTTGCCAAGGCGGAAAGTTCCTCGGCGCCTTTGATCGCATGTACGCCGGCAAGCTGGGCCCCGCGAACGTTTCGAAGGGCTTCCGCCTGAAAACGCGCGATAAACCCCGCCCCAATAAATCCCAGTCTCAGATTTTCCATGATACTGCCTCCCCGGTTGTGCACCGTTTGTCTGTCTCCGAGTTTATAAGCGCGTGGCTTCAAAGATTCAAGCCGCCGACCGTCACTTCGCCGAGAACTGCCAGACCTGCGCCTTCCCGGGTGCCAAGGCTATTCCGATTTCTTGCGATAGTTCGGCCCCACCGGCCTCCCGTTCTTGTCCGCTCATAACATCCCACATGCGAAAGCGGGTCTCAACCCGCAAACCCTTCAGGCGGACATCCGCAAGCCCGTACGGCGAATGCTCTGGACGAAACACCGCGAAGTACCCTCCCTGGGACTGCGGGTCAACGAATTCCCAGCCGGTCCAGTCGTTGCCCGCCCGGGCCTGGGGGAAAAGGGGGTAGTAATCGCGGTTCAGGAATCCCCGCACTTCTTTGTATGCAGCCACCGTCCGCCGGATGGTCGCTTTCTGGGCGTCGTCAAGAACACGAAAGTCCAGTCCGAACCCCAGTAGACCCCCGAAAAGCGCCAACATCTCGTCGCCGGACCGAAGTTCGCAATAATTGGTGTTGAGGTGTCCTCCGAGCAGGAAATAGTTGCCGCCAGTCTGATGAAAACGCATCAGTGGCTGGTCAAGGGTGTCGTCGCTTTTCCAGAACGTGTGACCGCGCCGGACGGTTTCCAGGTCAATTCGGCGGCCGCCGCTGGCGCATTGTTCGATGAGAAGATTTGGATGCCTGCTCATCAATTCGTCCAACAATGCATACAGGCCATTTATATATAGGGCCTGGCGCAGCCCTTGCTCCTCCGGGCCTTCGATGGCTTCCCATACCGGCCCCGGGGAGATGTTGAAATCATAGCGGATCCAATCGACGCCAGCCTCGCGGATGATTGGGTCCATCATCTCGAGTACGAGTCGCCGGGCCTCGGGTTTGGCCAGATCCAGGAGATAGGGTCTGTCCCGCGACGCGTTGGAGGCTGCTTCAGGCGACACATTTCCGCAGAGGAGTTGCGGGCATTCGCGTGCCCACCGTGTGCCGGCGGCGACCCGCTCCGGTTCGAACCAGAGGCCGAACTTCATGCCCAATGCGTGGACATGATCCGAAACCGGCCGCAAACCCTCGGGAAACTTCTCCTGATTCACAGTCCAATTGCCCACGCCATAGGGGAAATCGCCTTCGAACCATCCGGCGTCAAGGCAGAAGTATTCGATACCCAATCCGGCCGCCTCGTTCGCCAGCTCTTTGAGCATCGCGGCATGCACGTTGTTGTCAAAAACGAACCATGAACTGAAGGACACCGGGGGGTCGACGAGCCGGCCACCGAGCCGTCCCTGGTAATGCTCGCGCAAGGCACGACGCATCCGGTTGGAACCTTCAGACTCGTCTCCGCGGAAGGGGATGAGGAGCGCCGCCGGAAGCGAGAGGCTTTCTCCTGCAGGCAGCCTGAAACGGAGGGGCGTCATCCCTGCGTCCAGCCGGACCATGCTGGCAGCTTTGTCGTAGCCTGCGCGGGCGCACCACGACCCGGACCACCCGAGTGCGCACGCCACGCCCCAGCTATCCTGCAGGCTGCTTAGCATGAAGAAGGGGAGATCGCCGTTGCTCGAGCGCCCATCCGCGACAGTCAGCGTACGCTCTCCAAGGCCCGTGCGCACGATCTCGAAGCCCGGCGCGGACTGCAGATTCCCCGTTGTTCCCCCGCTGCTGGAAACGAGCGTCGCGGCGTTCTCCTTGCCGGAAGCGCGTATTTCCAGGCTCTTCACATCCGTGAGCAGACCGCTTGGGGCCGTTCCCCTGTTCGCGAAGCGCCATTGAAGCTCGATAGCCTCCGGCTCCACGAATCGCGCAACAGCCAACGTGGCCGTAAATCCGCTCCCCGGTTCGGTCCAGCTTTTCTCGTACAGCCGTTTCCCGTCATTCTCCCGAACGGGCTCATCCTTACGCTCCCATGTCTCAAAAAGCGTCCAGCATTCTTGTCCGTCATAGGAAAAAGACGTAACCACGTCTCGAAAAGGCGTTTCGCGAGACCTCACCAGCGCATCTGAAATGTATACTCGTTCGCCGTCCTTCCGCTCCAAGGCGCCTATTGCCCAATCGGCCTGATCGTAAGTGTACCCATCTCCCGCGTCTCTAACAATGAGTTCCAGCCGCTTCGCGCCATTGAGCGGCACCTCGACGAGGACCGGAGCATCGCCCCCGCGACAAACGGGTGACTCGAACCGAACTTCGTCATCAACGCGCACCAAGAACCGGGCCGAACCGCGTTCACCTTTCGTATCTTCGTTATTATCAATCCCCACCTGCGCCACAAAGCGCGAGAACCCACCGGCCAGAGAGAGGATAATCTCGCCGTTGGCGTGTGCTCCGATGCCTTTCTCAAACGTCTCGCCGCCGATCCGCAGCGGGGTGCGGGTATGGCAGCTCACGTCAGGCGTTGGCTCCCGATAGTCTTGTCTTGCAGACACGACCTCAAGACCGGCCTCGGGCTCGTTTTCTATTTCAACGCTACCCGAAACACCCGCGCCATTGAGCCACCCATCGACGATATCGGATTCAAGAGGGGATACCAGGGCCACTGCCGGCAGCGCAATGGAAATCACGAGCATCAAGCATAGGAATGTTTTAAGCATGGTCAAACTCCGGGCAATAGATCTAGCACCCGCCGTGAAGGCTTACCATAGACTTCTCCAGGGCAATGCGTCAAAGGCATACAAGAACGCCGGAAGACCTTCGCCGGCAAGCCGGCAGAGCCGCCACCGGCCGTTTGCTGTTCACTGCGAGTATCGGTTACCATAGTGTCTGTTGTACAGTTGGCATGACTCTTAACCGCGTTCTTCCGTTTCTTGAGGGACGCAAAGACCTCTTGGGGAACTCTCATGCGAATGCCATGGATTGATATTGTCGTTCTGGTGCTGTATTTCGTTTCAATGGCCGCGTTAGGGCCGTATTTCGCGCGCAAGAACAAGACCACGGAAAACTACTTCCTTGGTGGACGTTCTTTTCCCGGCTGGCTCATAGGCTTGTCCATGTTCGCTACGTCGATCAGCTCGATCACGTTTGTGGCCTACCCCGCCGATGCCTACAAGACCGCCTACATCCGCTTCCTTCCCTGTTTGATGCTTCCTCTGGGCATCTTCCTGGCCTCGAAGATCTTTCTGCCCTTCTACCGGCGCGCCCAAATCACGTCCGCATTCGAGTATCTGGAGGTGCGCTTCGGTTCCGGCACACGAGCCTACGCAGCATCAGCGTTCGTCGTCAGCCAAGTGACCCGGCTGGGCATGATCCTCTATCTTGTCTCCATGCTGGTCCAGGAAATGACCGGTCTTAACGCCTATTACAGCATCCTGCTCGGAGGCGTTATCACCTCGTTCTACACGGTCACGGGCGGCATCGAGGCCGTGATCTGGACCGATTTCTTCCAGTCGTTCCTTCTCTGGTTCGGGGGGTTCGCCATTCTCGTGGCGGTCATTTTGAATGTGGATGGCGGATTAAGCACGATTATTTCCGTGGCTAAAGCCGACGGCAAGTTCATGCTGGGGGATTTGAACACGGCCACAGGAGAACTGGTTCGCGCACCCTTGGGATTCAGTCTCACTCAGAAGGCGGTGGTAATGATGCTGCTTGTGGGATTGACCAACTGGCTCACCGAATACAGCAGCAACCAGAACGTGATACAGAAATACGTAGCCACCAAAGACCCGAAACATGCCACGCAGGCCATCTGGATTTGCTGCCTGTGCAGCGTGCCCACCTGGGCATTCTTCATGTTCCTGGGCACCGCGCTATATGTCTACTTCAAGTTGAATCCCGATCCTGCCGCCACGGCCATGATTGACGGCACGGCCAGAGCCGATTCGATTGTTCCCTACTTTGTCGTGCAGAAGATGCCGGCGGGTGTTTCGGGCCTGGTGATTGCGGGCGTCTTGGCTGCGGCTATGTCATCGCTGTCGTCCAGCATCAACGCTATCTCCGCTGTGAGCATCGTCGACATCTACAAGCGCCACATCGCCAAGGAAAAATCGGAGCGTCATTACATGAACGCCGCCCGTCTCGTCTCGCTGATTGCTTCCGTTCTGATGCTGGGATTTGCCATCCTTCTTCTGAAGGCCACGGACAAGACGCTGCAAGACACCGGCACCAAGCTGGGAGCAATCCTTGGCGGCGGGTTGTTGGGCCTGTACTGCCTCGGGTTCCTGACCAAGCGCGGTGACGGCCGGGCAGTGGCCGTGGGAATCATTTGTACTCTGAGTTTCAGTCTGTGGCTGGCCCTGGTCGAGCTGAAGGTGATCAAGGCCGTTGTGCCTTTCGAGACCTACTATGGCGGGTTGGTCGGCAACCTCCTCATGTTTGTGGTGGGGTACTGTCTGGGCAGCCTCATCTTCAAAACCAAACGCGACCTGACCAATCTCACGGTTTGGACCCAGAGCGAGGAATGGAAGACCATGGAGCAGTAGGCTTCGGCTTCTGCGTGTACCCTCGCCATCAAGGGCAAGACCGATTGGCCCAGCTCTTCGCCTTTCTCCGTCGATTGGCACTAGCACGCGGATAGTGCCCCGCGTAGCCGCCGCAGACGGTAAGCGCGCATGCGTCCTTTGCTCATGAATGGGCCAGAGACCGGCCTCTCCGCCGTAATGCTCCACGACGGTCGCTCCCTTCGGTGGCGGGGATTCAGGTTCTTGCCTGATCGGCGGGCTGTACGCGCAGCCACCTCTTGAGGAGGATCCCTTGCGGGGCCCTGTCCTCAAGATGCTCATGGTTATACAAGGCCTGTCCCCGGGATCAGATTGCCTTGCGCCGGGCACTGCGTCATAATGGACAATCAAAACATGAGCCAAATAGAAAATTGCCCCCGCTTCTTGCAAGGCAAGACCGAAGGCGTCTTGATCGCTTTCACAATCAGTGTCGTCATGCTGAAGTTGCAATACAAAACCGGGATTGGGTATGATCTCCAAGTTTGAAGACCGGCGCTACGGGATAGCCAAAGTTAGTGACATGACCGGCGTTCCGGCCCACGTGCTCAGACAGTGGGAAGGCCGGTTTCCACAGTTGAAACCAGGACGCGATCGAGCGAACCGGCGGTTCTACAAACCCGGGGATATCGCTGTCGTACAGCGCATCAAACAACTGTTGTGGCACGAAAAAATGACCACCAAAGGCGCGCGCATACGGCTGGCTGAGGAACTCCGCGGCGAGGGACGTCCCCGAACCCGCCAGGAAGCCATCGACATTCTCGACAAGATGGAAGAACAAATACGCACAATGCTCGACCTCCTGGAAGAAGAATAGCCCGAATTCGGTCGGGGCGTGGCGCAGCCCGGTTAGCGCGCTTGACTGGGGGTCAAGAGGTCGCTGGTTCAAATCCAGTCGCCCCGACCATTGATACCAAGGACTTACGCCGATTTCGCGTAGGTCCTTTTTCTATCGGGGTTCCACCGGGGTTCCAAGAATTTTCCTTTCCATGCCACTCCCAAGCCCACCCGGGTGCGCATTGTTTTTCTTTGTTCACCTAGGTCCACGGAAGTTCATGTCCCGACAGCCCCGTCCTTTTTTTGTTCCCAGTTCCGGCCTACTCGTCCACCTCTTCAGACAGACTGACTGACTCATTATGGTAACCTGTCTCCCCCTGGCTCCGGCCTTAATCAGTGCTGACCCGTCTTAATTCCTGCGATATACGCCAGCGTACAGGCAAAGTGGGCAAAGTAGGATTCCAGGTAGCGGCTCTTGCCATCGCACCAGGCTGATCGCATGCAAGGTGGGCAGTCGTAAACGTCGAGTCTGAGAATACGGTTTTCGCGGGAAAAACAGAATTCGACATCTTGCTCAAACAAAGTCGCCGTAAGGCCGTTGTGACGGCATCTGTCTTCGGATGCACACACCGCGAAACCATGGAGCTCTAGGAAGAAGAGTAGCGTATTCAGGATGCTCCACGCCCTCTTGTGCAACGCGATGATCGTATCGTAATCCAAGCGTCTGGGTCCGGGTTTAACTGGCGCGTGATCGACGAGCGGCACGTTCTCGAAATCGAATTCCTGCTCTTGCATTTCGGCCTCTCTTGCTTTGGCCAATACCGGATGAAGCTTTTTCTGTTCCTTCGGGACTTCCACGGAGAAGC
>Ga0116149_1001910_pt1 | contig 24068 bp, 11 predicted proteins | sample AD_UKC057_MetaG_FD_89787 | JGI IMG/M metagenome (GOLD analysis project Ga0116149, IMG submission 89787) | Active sludge microbial communities of municipal wastewater-treating anaerobic digesters from USA - AD_UKC057_MetaG | ecosystem: Engineered > Bioreactor > Anaerobic > Digestate | place: USA...
ATTTTTGCCTCTTTATCATGTCATCGTTCCTTTCGACTGAACCGACACCGAAATCGCCCGGCAAGATCAGTCCGCTACGTTAAGAGTCCAGCTTTCATAATAGGGCATTGCATAATTCACCCCGGGGACATGCAGGAACAGCACAAGAACATGCTTTCCCGGGCCGACTCGCTGTCCGTTCATCATCCCATCCCAGATAATCTTTTGAGCGCCGGAACCTGAAACAGGTTCGTGATCTTTGATTATGTGTTCAAGGTTGGAGGGATCGTTAAGGGTGACAGGTTGATCTGGAATTCTCCTATATAACCCAATGCTGTACTGATCGGCATATTCAACATTGAATGAAACGCCTATCGTTTCCGATCCCGGATGGAAATCATCCCTGTCCACCATCAGGTTTATCGGCGCGTGGAATACATAGTTCTTGCTTACGGTGAAAGGCACGCCAGAGGAAATCGACCTGTTTAATAACTCTACCGTGAACGTGTGCGGGCCGGGTGATGTATCCGGTACCACACCTTTCCAGAGATGATCCATTCCAAAAGGCGCAATCTCAATTGCTTTCGAAGAATCCTCAACTGCCGATGTTACTTCGATGCCGTCAGGAGTTATAACATAAAAACCGTCGTTTCTGACGAATACAACCGGGGTGACAATCTGAACGGAAAGATATCTGGTTTTCGCTTTCAGAGAGTAGGGGCTTTTATTCACGGCATCAAACGCCAGCGTGTACAGTCCGTCGGGGAGGGTATTCCCACCTGGAAAAGGGAATGAGCCGTTCCAGTTGATGGAATAATTGCCGCCCGATGATTTGAGTTCGTTGGATAGCAGTGTCCCGATTTCGTTCCCATACTTATCAAGAACTCTCACAGAAATCTCGCATCCCTCGGCACATCCAGCGCCGGAAAGTGTGTATTCAACAGATGTTGTTTCATTATTTCCGCCCACTATCAGGACCGGAGAATCCGGAAGTCCGATGGACGGGGTGTTGCCTCTCATCACCACGGAGTTCAGTGGCAGCGCTTGAGGCACGGCGGTAAGCCGAAATTCGGTTCCCGGAGCGATTATTCCCTCCGAAGAGTCTCGACCATCCCATATTTCATGATAATACTCCGTGCCAAACGCCTCATAATACGTCACATGCCTGACGATCTCTCCGGTGTCACGAAGGACGGAAATTGTTAGATAAGAAGGAATATTAAAAGAGAAATTGAAATCTATGCCATTGTTTTCAGGCGGCGAAAATTCCTTTTCCTCGTCAATCCCGACGACGGAAGGTCCCTCTCTCTGATCCTGAAGGTAATACGTTCCGCCGGTTCCGCCGGAGTCAGTGGCGGAAACTCTGAATAAATAAGCTCCGTCTGGAACAATATTCCCGTTGCTGTCCTTTCCATCCCAGATGATGCTGTTGGTCGCCGGGCTCATGGAAAGTGATGTTATAACCCTCACCGGAGGATATACTGGCTTCATTGAATAGTCCAAGGCATGGATGGAAACCGTCACATCGGACTGCACCGCCAGATTGAAACCTATATTCGCTGTGTCGTTATCGCCGTTATCATCGAAAAGATTTAACATTCTTGGCGTAATATTGAACTCTGATATTTCAGGATTTACGAGATCGTCATCCGAAAGGCTTCTATCAAGTGTAAAAGTCATTGAGTTGTCATTTAAAACATTACCCGCCTGGTCGGAGACTATTATGTGAAGTCGATAGGGGCCGTCGGGAATCTGTGATCCGTCGGGAAGCCTGGGATCGCATGACACCGTGTTTTTGTTGACCTTCCTCGGGACGCAGTTTGCGACTGTTCCGCCGGAGAGTAATTGAAATTTCATGAATTCCATCTCATCCGCATTGCTTATGGAATCTTCTATAACCAGTTCGATAAAAGGATCGTTCACGAGAGAGCCGTTAAGCGGGCGTTGCATGTATACCTGAGGTTTTGTGGCATCGTAAACTATTGTCATATTGTGAGATACACCGTTTCCGGCGCGGTCGTATATGTCCGCTCTCAGAACGTAACCCGTCTCCACATCAAAATAGGGATCGGACGTGGCCTGCAACTTGTAATTGAGAATACCACTCATCTTTGACTGTTCGTCGAGCGGCAGCTTGAAGTTGATCCCGTTCTTAATTAGATATAAAGCTGTCTTGGGAGAATAAGGATCGATACCGCTTTCGTTGTCGATAGGCGTTATTGTTATCTCGGATGGAAGAGAAGGCAAATAATTGAACGTAGCGGCAGGCGAACTGCTTTTGATCTGTGGGCTTGTGCGGTCAACAATAAAACTCCAGACACTTTCCGCCTTATAGCCATATATATCCTCGGCCTTCAATTTTATTAGTTTGGTTCCCTCCCCAAGAGCAATCTGGATTTCAGCGGTGTTTTTCTCGCGGTTGTATATCCCCGGTATTTCCCCGATTCCCGACACTTCGTATCTGATCGAATCCGGTTTTATTCCCTGCGTATCACGGATAGAAGCTGAAATCTTAACGCTCTGCGATCTGACCGCTCCTCCTTCCGGAGGGGAAATCTGAGAGATAGCGGGCGGGTCATTTATGGTGAACGCGCCGGATATGATATCCGTGCTATTGCCAACGCAATCAGTTGCTCTAATCGAATAAGAGACCGTTTCGAGATAATCAAATTCGAAATCCATAGAAGTGTTGTATGAAAATGCCCCTGTGGTAGGATTATAAGCGGCCTTATTCGAAACGTCGATTCCGTTAACCGTAAGCGCAATCGATTCAACGGCGCAAACATAAGGAGGCATGTCATCGAGAATATTTGCGCTGATCTTGGGGGCTTTTGTATTGACAAAAGCTCCGTCGGCAGGCCATAGGTTCTTTATTTGTGGTGGCGTACTGTTGTATATCGGCTGCCTTGGTTTGCGCCAATCCGGGTTTAGCAAGACATCGCCTGTGGTAGTGCGTTTAAGAGTCGCAAGATCGACTAAATACGAGCTATACCTATTCGGCACAGCATAGTCAGTATATATGAGTTCTTTACCGCTCAGCCCGACGGAGGCGCCAACTATGAAATCCGGTTCCTCTTGCAGATAAATCGGAAAAGAGACGCCCGTCGGCAAATTGGTCAGATGCAGAAATAACACGCTGTTTCCGAGAATATCCTCCGACATAGGCATCCAATCCACCGCATTCGCCTTTATTCCCGTTGTTTTTGTTTTGATTCGAACTTCGCCGCCGTCTTCTTCGAATGAGGCAAGCGCAAGAGAACCTTCTCCGAGGTCCACCGATCCGGGAAAGATCAGATATTTGCCATTCGGAGACCATACCGCAGATGGATTGCCCATATGACGGATGTTTGCAGCAATGAGCCTGGGGCCGTCTGTAACAAGTCCGTTCTCGTCTATGGATATAACGGAAAGACTGGATGAGTGAGGGAATCCAGACGCCGTGTCGTGAAAGTATGCGATTCTTGCTCCATCCGGCGACCATGATGGATTTAACGCCTCAATATTTTCAGCGCCTCCATCGCTTTGGATTTGCACCGGATAAGATGTTCCTGTTCCAAGCACGGAGACATAGAGGTAGGCCGGACAAAATATGCATGGCGAAAATGGGTCATTCGAATCCCATATATTAACTGATCTCACAAATACAATCTTATCTCCGTCGGCCCTCCATGACGGCATGTCGCCGTTCGACGTATTTTGAACGGGAACGGATTGTTTCGTTTGCGCATCATAAATGGATAATTGTTTTGTGGGTAGCATGACCTGCTGTCCCATTATGAGGGTCGGCACCGGTTCACCCGATTTTGTATATACAATATCGCTTGGTGATTCGTACGGCAGCGATACGGTGACGGAAACCGAATCTTCGGCGTAGTCGCCGTTCATCTGATCGAGATAATATACCTTTATGGTTGTGTCGGGCGGATAGAGAGTCACGGTATTAAACGTGACCACACCGGAAATCACTTTGGCGCTGACGGGTTCCTTGTCAGCGACCTGAAGCAATACTGTTTTTCCATCAGATACATCGGTAGTGGCCGAAACATTTATCTGTATCCCGTTTCGAGTGTTTCCATCCGTGTCAGCATCCATATCAAAAACATCGCCGTTCGCTGGTGAAGTTATTGATATTGAAGGAGCGATTATCGCATATGGCACAGAATTGCTCGGTTTCCCGCCCACCTCGACATGAAGATTGCCGGAAATGGATTTGAACGGAACTATTACTGTCAACGTCGAGAAGCTCGCCGATGTCAATTCAGCTTTGATGTCATTAAAGTAAACATTGTTTTCGTTGGCGATTTCGCTGAAACCGTTCCCTCTTATCAGAACCGTCTGTCCGGCACGAAGATTGTTCTCTGGATACATTGCGTCGATGACAGGTGGAAGAACGGAGAATGGTATCTTGTTGGATACTATTCCAGCTCTTGCGACATATAGATAACCGGTCTTCGCATCGGAGGGTATTCTGACCGTCAGTTCTGTTGTCGAAGTCGCTGCAAAAACCTGCCCTCGAGCCGATCCGAACATGACTATATTATGATCTGCGTTTTCGCTGAAATTGATCCCCGTTACGACAACCTGTTGACCCGCATATCCCTGAGACGTATTGATGCTGTCAATGCGAGGCGCCGCGGGCGGGACAAATGCAATATCTACAGGCCTGTCTCCAACGGTTATTTCCCGCAATATCCTTATTTCGCCATCTCTAATAGACGATTCATGGTCGATCAACAGAACCGAATCGAGATCACCGCCTGATACTTGCGGTCTGACGTTTGAGGATTTCAGCATAACATATGCGATGCCGCCGTCATTGGAAAATGTGATATTGCTTGGAGAACCGGGAATGTTTTTAGACACAATCGGATCGCCCGGTGAATTCTTGATAATTTTCCTTAAATCTATGATGAAGAGATTTGAACTCGATAATACATAAATGTACTTGCCGTCTGGATGAATTCTTAAAAACTCCGGTTTTTTAGCCCCAAGCGGATAAGAATTTGTCAATGAACCGCTTTCGGTTCTGAAGACCCGAATGTAATAGTTCAAGCCTTTATCATCTCCCCATCCGCCGACAATGTATTTGCCGTCGGGGGTCAGATCTCCAGAAAACACGTCATCCGTTATGTCTCCGGAAAACAACGAAGGGATTCTTTTCCTGACACAATTGTCAGGGTCTGTAAGGAGCGCTTCGTCATCAATGCTGTAATGCGCGTCTTTGATTGTATAAATATCGGCGCCATCCATTCCAAATCGTGTGTTCATCCCAAGAACAAAAGAACTAAAACCGACAACGGCGGAAACCGGTTGTGACGCTGTCTGTTGAGCATCAAGAATAAATACGCCTCTGCTGAGGTCGGCAGCATAAAGTTTGTCCCCCTCCGGCGACATTAGCAATTCATAGCCGGAAACGCCGTCAATCGTGGATATCACAGTGTTGCAGACTGTGTCGATGACATTAAGCTTTCTCTTGTCATCAGGTAACCCATCACCGCCATTCAGGGCGTAGACGTACTTTCCGTCAGGGATCATTAAAACGTCGGTAAGTCCCCCGTATTTGCCGTCACCCGTGATGAGCCCCTGATCCTGTCCGATTGTCGCCACTTCTTCTCCAGAATCCAAATCAATAACGGAAATGTTTCTGCTGCCCGTGTTGGCCACATACATGCGTTCTCCGTACGGACGTTCAAGAATTCTGAAATATTTGCCTTTCGTAACAAATGGGATGTTGGGATACGCACCTGGAAAATATGCATTGATAAATGGCAGTCCGTTGGGATCATTGGGATCGCTCGGCGGCAGTGATTGAGGCAGTCTGACAACAAGGGTGTCGCTGGCGAAACTAACGATTTCCATTTCATATTTCGTTACGCTAGCGGGTATGGAAGAATAATTGGGGTAATTTATATAAAACTTCACATTTTCAGGGTCAACTGGAAATCCTTTCACCGCAAGAGTTACTTGGCTTCCCGCCGGTCCGCTGACAGGACATAGACTGGCAATTTCGGGTTTAACTCCGACGGAAAAAACCCAGCTATACTGTGTAGTATTGCCCGCGATATCGGAAACCATCAGTGTGACCAGGTATTTTCCTAAAGAAAGACTCTGGGAGTTGAAAATAGCCATGCTTCCTGAGAAGTTGATTATCGGGACAGCGCTTGTGGCGCCGTTGATTGAAAGACTCGCGGTATTTCGGAGACCCGACCCGCCCCCATCGCTGAGTCTCGCAATTATAAGAACCTGCAAGCTGTCTTTGCCGGTCATGGGTGTCAGCACACCGCCATTTTGAGGTGACACCTCTGAAATCACTGGCGGTGTGTTGTCAATCAAAATTTTTACCGGCGCCGATTCCGCCGACAAAGACGATTTGATCGCTACCACCTTCAGATAATAAAGACCGTCAAAATACCCATTGCTTGGGTTTGCAGTGTCGAGAACAAATTGGTAACCTCCACTGCTCGGCCTGTTGTTATTCGGATATGAATGACTACCCGCAAGAGTGTAGTTTGCACCATCGGCAGACGTGTAAAATTCGAGTCTCTTGACCTTTCCCTCCTTGAGTTCAAAATGAACATTAACCGGCGCTTGTCCTTTAACAGCGTCATTATTCAGTGGCGATATGATGGAAACTTCCGGCGCTGGTATCTGGCCGAACTTGATATTTACGTCGTCTGCTTTTGTATTCTTGGCTTTGTCGGCAACAAGAGCAACAAGATTATGGTTGCCCGCCCCCTCCGCCGCCACGTTCCAGTTGTATGTATAGACTTTTATTCCATTCGATTTATCATACGCCCACTGTGCCGCCCCTCTGACAATTCCATCCACCATAATTACTACAACTTCAATGCCGACATCCTCTTTGACTTCTATGAAAACCGTATAATAATCATCTTTGATATTGGCGTTATCGGTAGGCGCTACAATCATCGGTTCAGGATATGCGTTGTCAACGGTAATGGTTCCGACGCCAGGCAGCGAGGCGACACCCGTACCGTCCGCAGTTGCAATGATCCGGTAGTAATAGAGTCCGTCATCAACATATGAGTCCTGCGGGTATCTTTTACCCATCCATTCAGCGCTCACAATTGTGCCGCTTCCGGGCCCGGTGAGCGGAAGTTCGGCAACCATGTCGTTCATGTCTTTGAATATCTGAACCACCCATGTATATGAAGGATCGGTTCCAACAACATCGGCGGTAATAGTCGTGTAATCGTTCGTGTTTTTGCCAGACACAACGTTCTTCGGAGAAATCGGGTCGGGCGAGTCGGCAACATTCGATATGGTTGGTACGCCGACAGCAATCGTAATCTTATCGCACTGGGGAGCGCTGTAATTAAGCGCCATGTCAACGGCCACAACACAATATTCAACCAATCCGTCAGTGGTTGCTTCATCCGTATCTTGTCCATCAGTCCCGGCATCCTCGTCTATTGGTGTTCCATCTCTGATTTCGGCCAGATACGTCAGGATTCCACTTCCACCCGTGTTGTCATATATCGGGTCCCAGGTGAAATAGACGGTGTAGTCGGTGGTGTACTCGCCGATACCCTCAAAACTGCCTGGGCGCGCCATTGGGTTCATGTCCCCAACCGGCGGCTGTGTATCTATCCCGAGTTGAACTGCTTTTATCGATTTATTTCCGACCATGTCGTATGCTTCTATAACAAGTTCATGAAGACCTTCGGATAAAGGCAGGGAAACCGTCGCTTCAAGTCGCCCGGTTGCTTCATTGAACTGAAATCCATTGATGAAATCTCCATCTAATTGTACCGACAACGAATCGGAATGAACTCCTGACACTATATCTTTAATATCAGCAACAATAGTTGGCATTGAGTTGTTTAAATAGCCCATCGTGGCGGGAGAAATCAGAGTGATCTCCGGTTCATCGAGATCGACTATCCAGTGGAAATCGATTTCTCTTGAATTGTTATTATTATCTTTACTTCTAATCCTTATGGGAACAACGCTACTCTGGGTGACTGGACCGAAAAGGCGCAGAAGGAATACTTCAGGATTGCTTGTCGAAGACACATAGAAGGGGTATCCGGAGCCTGCCCACTCCACGTTCTTCAAACCGGAACCGCCCGGCTCATCAAACGCTCTGACCGTAATCATGAGCTCCGGATCACTTGTAAAAAAACCGGCCTCAGACGGATTGAGGAACTCGATAATTGGAGGCGTTACGTCATTAGCCACGATAATGTCAGCCGTTTGTGTCGCCGTGTTCCCGCCTCGGTCTATTGCCCTTATGGAAATAGTATGCACGCCGTTTGGCACGGCAGTGGTGTCCCATACGGCTGCATATCCAGGACCTGCCTGATATATATTTATCTGATCGGAGTCAACAGCAGCGACAATCGATTCAATGCCTGATCCATTCAAGCCATCATTTGCTGTGATATAGACCGTTACAATACCATATACTATTTGGTTGTCAATTAGATTTTCTATGGAGACAGACGGCGATGTGTCATCAACACGGAAGTAAATCTTCTTTTCAGATGAATACTCCGCCGGGCTGTTGTCAATTGCTGTAAGAATGCCCGCGTATATTCCATCCTGAACGACAGCGCCCTCTGTATCTTTACCATACCATGCCACATCCATGTCGTAGGCTGATCCGTTGGTTCTCCAGAAGGTGTTGGTTTGCGATTGATCCATAACGGAAAACCACCAGTCGACCTGGCTTTGATCAGCAATATTTGCAATAAATCGAAACGCATCTTTTACTCCGATGCTTGTCGGATTGGATGGTGATATGACATCAGGGGCAGCGGAAATAATAACAATAGCCGGCGGGCTTGTATCAACCGTGCCTGTTGAAAGATGGTAAACGACGGGATCGGACCATTTTGTTGTGAAGTTGTTCTTTGTTGATCTTGCGGCGATGATGTGGTCGCCGGGCGCATCGAACGAAATCACCTGCGTTGCAAACGCGCCGGATTCGCCCGCGACGGTCTCGCCGATGAGTTTGAACATGCCTCTCGAACACGACTCGACGGGGGCGATGGTGATGTTCCGCGCGTCGAGCGCGGGCTGGTTCCATTCATAATCATTTCCGGCCCCTTTCGCCCTGATCGCGCCGTCCGCCCTCGAGGTGAGAGTTATGCCGTTCGGGAGATTGCCGAAGAAATCCTCCGTGACATATATGGTCGCGTCCCATCCCTCCTGATCCGCGTGAATGGTAGCCGCCGAAATGTCGTCCGTCCCATCCGCCCACCATACCGGGGCGTCGGGGCCGGAGATCAGGTTCGGCGCGTCCTGGTTCTCCGCGCGGCCCCATATCACGTAATCGGTGTAATTGACATCGTTGTGGGCGAGCGGAGTGTAAGAGGCGAGATATTTGCCCCGCGCGGCGTCCCAGCGCAGACTGCCCGGCTGGCCGGGGACTTCGCGGCAGAGTTGTTCCTGAGCGATGAGCGGCTCGACGGCATCGTAATCGTTGGGCGCTCCGGCGGCTGGGGCGCGGAGGGCGACGACCTCGCCGTCAATGCCGTATCCGCCGATGAATTGTCCGGTGATCATGTCGAAGAACTGTTTGATGAACGCATACTGGTCATTGCCGGGCACGGACGGGTCACCGGCGGTGTAGAATGTGACTTTCAGTTCGGGGACAATTGTTCCGCCTTCCACCATTACATCAGTCGCCGTTACCAGAAAAGCACGTATGTCCTTTCCGCCGGTGACGCATTGATCGAGCGCGGGTAGAGGCGTGGGGCCTTCCTTGCAGGGGCTCATAAGCATCCCGTCGCCGGTGCCGAAGCCGTCGTATGCGACGCCGTTCATTACAAGCGCCGGGCCGCTGATTTTGTAGCCGGAAGGAAGAATCAAAGATGTTTCTACAACGTCAAGCAATATAGCGCGATGTCCGGCGCCCGCATTCATGAAAAACGACAGGAAGAACCCTGCCTGTTCATCATTGAAACCGGCAACCGGATCGCTTGTCGCGATTTGCGCGCCGTCGATGGAAAGTGATACGGTATTCGCATTGGAGTTGTAATCCATTCGTATGATGTACCATGTATCCGGCGTCGGCGGAACGTGTTGATGGTATGTCGATACGCCGCTTTGATATCGGATTTCAATCCGTCCGCCGCCCTGCCAGTAAATTTGAAATGGAGACGGGCCTCCCGCCGTTGCGGGAACGCCGAAATGGAAGAAATCGGAGGAGCCCATTTGGGCAAGCGGTGTTTTGATGCTGAATTGCACGTAGAAGTCGCCCTGGGCGACCGCAGGAATTCTCGATTCCATCCATACGGGAACAGTCGGGGAGGGTTCCGCTTCGAGCACGCCGTTTACAATTTCCGCGCGAACGCCTTCCGATGTGTTGAAATGCCATAGATTTTCCGAGTAAGTCGAATCGCCGAAATCATCATAAAGAAAACTGCCCGGTATGAACGATGCCGAGAGCGACAGGCCGTTAGGGACGGGATATATTTCGACTCCAGCACCCTCCGTGAATTCATAGATTTTCACCGTGGAGTCCGGCTCGGCGGTTCCCGTGACGACGGGCGAGAACGAATCGGACGTTACTTCGCCGCCCGATACCAAGACATTGTTGACGTGGGTTATCTCAGGCGGCTTGGGAGGCTCGGCATGAACAACCGCGAGAATTTCAGTGGATACTACGGGCTTTACGGGGCTGTTCGGATCGCCGATTGCCGCGCGGACCGCTTTCACACCATAGGGAACGGTTGCGAGCGCGGCTTCGATTCTGTAGTTGCCGGGCGTGTCTTCGATGAGTCTGTCCGTCGGCTGGAAGGGACCCTGTTGCGCGGAGTGGAAGAGCGCGGCGTCGAGGATGCTTCCATAAATGTCGGAAAGCCCGGACTGTCCGGCGGCGGTGATCTCGAATCTTTCTCCGGGCGCTATGTCCGCCGCGCCGGGGCGCGTGAGGTTGCGGAAATGGACTTCACGGACCGCGTCCCGGAACGTGAGAAGATCGTCCGCCATATCCGCGAAGCTACCCGAACTTATGGTCTTCGCCATGAGAAAATCGGCTGGCGCGCCATTCACGTCGGGACGTGTTGCGACGGCGCCCTCGCATGAATATTTGCCCGACGGCCCCTCGGTCATAGCCTTCGACACCACGGGCTCGGTGTTTTCGCCGCCCGTGAAACTCGCGGCGGATACGAGGCAATCGAGGCTCAGTCCCGGCGCGGCTTCCGCCTCGACCCGCACGGTTTCACTCGCCGCAACGGTCGTCCAGTCGGGATGATCCTTATTGATGAACCGGATGTTTTCAACCGAGACCGGCGGCTGCGCCTGCTCGGCTGGAACGGGGGATGAGACGGCGTAATCGAAGTAAGAGGCGGCGGTGACGACGGCGCGGACGTTTGAGACGGTTTGTCCATCGGAATCCGAGAGCGGCGGCATGAAACCTTCCGCCTCGTAGACGCCGGGGCCGTAAATGTTCGGGTCCATCCAGTTGAGGCCGGTGTTATACCCGGACTCCGTGCCGGGAATGAAAAGACCTGTTCCGTAATAAGGCTTCCATCCGGGATAGAAGCGGTCGGAGTTGATAAGGACGACTTTCAGATGATCCCTGTGCGCGTAATCTACGTCGCCCTGAATGCGTATTCTGTACCTCTGGCCGTGCCGGAGCGGCTCACCCGGATGATCGGAGTTTGAGACTTCGACGACGTTGAACACCGGCGCGGGGGCGGGGCCGATGTAAAGAATGTCGCTCACTGCGGGCGGAATGTCCGCGTTCCATGCGCGGGGTCTCACGAGCGCGAGAAGGAACCGGGCCGGACTTTTCCCCGGCGGCGTCACGTTGTTCAGAGTCCGGGGAACCATCAGAGCGTATTGCCCTGATCCGAGCGCCGTCTCGACCATGACACCGGAATCAACCGCCGCGCCGAGCACGCCGCTTCCCTCTATCTGCTCTGGATCGATGAGCCAGTAATCGGCGTTCACGACACCCGGCGAGCCGGACGCGGTTATTGTATATTCATCGCCTAGGCTGATGACCTTCGCCGCCGGATCGGTTGCCTTTTTGAAAGTCGCGGAATCAAGATGCGGGGCGACGGGACCGTTCACGACCGTCATGGAGTTGCTTGAGAAAAGGCAGTTTCCGTTGCCCAATTCATCAAAGGCGTCAACGGGCGTCGCGGCGTAAACGCGGCTTGCCGCGCGGCCCTCGCGGTCGGCGCTCGTGTAAAATATTCCTTCGCCCTCGTAGCTGTACGCCGTGCCTCCGATGAGGGCCGGACTGTATCCGTCGCCGACGAAAAACTGCGCGTTGCATGACCCGACGGTTCCAGGAGACACCGGTATGACCGGATTATAAAGAACCACCCACGGCGTGTATTGATAAGTGGAATCCACGCGGAGTCTGAATCTATCTCCGGCGCGGATTTCCGTTCCGGGCATCGTGAGATTTTCAAACGTCAGGGTGTCGGCGATGGCGCTCACGGTGAACGCGCTCATCGCCATGCCCGTCGCGCCGTCCGTGTCGGACGCGGTGACTTTGGTGTTGTGCGCGCCTTTTTTGAGTCCCTTTACCTTTGATTTAACTTTATTCGACGCCGGAGCATATTCATGCGGCACGGCGATTCCGTCAACTTCTACATGGATGGAATCCGCGTCCACCGGCGCGTCGCCCTCGTCGATCTGAGCCTCGAGTTCTCCCACAACGGAAAACGCCGTCGGTGGCGGATATGATGAAACGGTGATTTTCGCGTCCGCGATTGGAGAGGCGGCGTTTTCGGCGTCGCGCGGACCGCCGGCCGCGCCGGTGGGGGACGACCGTCCATCGAGATTCCAGTCGCTCGATGGATACTTTTCCTTCAGAAGCTCGATGATCGTATCGATGTTGTATTTTTGCCCTACATCGAGCCAGCCGGAAGACGCGGACTGGGCTGTCGCCGCGCCGGATGTTCCTCCGGCCACGGACGGGGATGTGGTTGTCACCGCCCCGCTTTCCATTGCCGGTGTCGATGAGATAGATTGAGCGAACGTTGAGTCTGTAAACGAAGAGCCGCCCGTATCAGTGGACGATGTTCCGACAACGGATGATGCTGACGCGCCCGAAGTTCCCGGCAGTTTGAGAAATTTCACTTTCGGACCTTTTCCGGCGAGAACGAAGGTGATTGTCTGATCGAGAGTATTTCCCGCTAGGTCGGAGGCGGAGACATGAAGGATATGTCTTCCTGATTGTATTTCGATGCCAGCCGCTTCAATGCTTTGGGTCGTGGTTACGTATTGTCCGGCGATCTCCTCTCCGTCGAGGAAAAGGCGGATGGCCGTCGTGTTGAGCCCCGAGCCGCCTGGATTGTCCTCGATTCGGACGGCGACGCGGGAAGGCGCGATTTCGATTTCAGCGCCGTCGGTGGGGTCGGAACTTATGACCGTCGGCGCTTTTGTGTCCAGAGTGACGGTGATTGTTTTTTCGATTCTTTGCATGCCGAGGGATGCTACAGTATTTATCGTATTTATTCCTTTATTAATAGCGACGCCGTCCGAGAAAGCGCCGTCCGCTCCGACGGCGGCGGGCGAGCCGTTTATCGTCACTGTCGCTCCGGGAGTAGTTGTTCCAGCAATTGTTATCGAAGGATTGTTCGTGATAAGCCCTTCGGAGGGCGAGGTAATCGCCAGCGTCAGCGCGGCTGGTTCAGAAATCGGTGTGTGAGAGCATGCCGCGCCGCACGTTCCGGGCGCCGCGCAGGTGTCGGTCGTGGCCGGATTCCCGTCGTCGCATTCGGCGGCCGATGTACATGCGACGGCGCACGCGACGTGGGAACATGCCGCCGCGCAGTCGCCGGGATTCGAGCATACGTCGTTAGTCAGCGGATTACCGTCGTCGCAGTCCGCCGCGGAGGCGCACGCGACGGGACATTTCACGTTCGAGCAGGACGAGGATGCCGCGCCGGGATTCACGCATGAATCCGTGGTGAGAGGATCGGAGTCGTCGCAGTCGGCGTATGTCAGGCACCTGATCGCCGCGTGTGCGCATGAAGCGGCAATCGTTCCGCCCCCGGCGCATGTATCGAGCGTGTAAGCGTTCCGATCATCGCAATCCGTATCCGTGTTGCACGCTATCGGAGTATTCACGCAGGCGGACAGGGGAGTCCCCGCGCCGGAACAGGCGTCGAGGGTAAGCGCCCGTCCGTCATCGCAGTCCGCCGCGCTCAGGCATTCAATGATATTATGGTTACACGACGCGCCCGGCGTTCCGCCCGAAACACAGACGTCTTCCGTGTAATTATTTCCGTCCGAGCAGTCGTCATTCGTGTTGCAGGCGATAACGACGTGCGAGCATTCGGACTGCATCGTTCCGGGATTGAGGCAATCGTCAATGGTAAGGGCGTTTTCATCTTCGCAGTCGGTGTCGGACGCGCATTCGAGCGGATCGTGTGAGCAGGACGATCCGGCGGTCCCGGGCGAATTGCACGTGTCGAGCGTAAGCTGTTGTGAATCATCGCAGTCTTCGTTTGAAAGACAGGCAATGGGGGAATGAACGCAGGCGGACCGGATCGTACCGGCGGCGGTGCAGGCATCGGCGGTATAGGCGTCCGAGTCATCGCAGTCGGCTGAACTCTGGCATTCGATATGATTGTGGGAGCATGCGGCGTCTGCGGTTCCGGGCGCTGTGCAGACATCCTCTGTGTACGCGTCGGAGTCGTCGCATCCGGCGTCGTTGAAACATTCAGGAACGACGTAATTTATCGTGATCGCAACGAGCGCCGCATGTCCGGCGGCGTCTTCGGCCTCGATGACGACGGCGTTCGGACCCTCTTCGAGTGAAAATCCCGCCAGGGACCATGCGTTGCCGTTAAGAGAAGCGTCTTCTCCGTTTGCTTTTACGGACACGACGCCGCTCGTGGCGTCGGACGCGGTTCCCGACAGATTGATTGCGGGCGTGACGACTATTTGACCGTCCGAGTGGCTTGTTACCGCCGCCGTCGGAGTGGTTGTGTCAACAGTGAATGTAACGCTCTTTTGAACCGCCGTGTTGTTGTTTATGTCTTTGCAGTTTATTGTGGCGGTATGCGCGCCGTCTTCCGGGGACGGGGCGCAGTCAACAGAGAACGAGGTCACGGCGCAGTCGCCTGTGATGTTCTCTCCGTCCAGCTTTACGACCACGCTCGCGGTCGCAACGGCCACGTTGTCCTCAAGCTCCGCGCTGATGATAACCGGCGGCGCGTCAAGAAGCGCTCCGGTGGCGGGCTCTCCGATTGTGATCACTGGTTTCTGAGTGTCAGGTGGATTGTAGTTGATTGTAATTGTGATAACCTTCGAATGCCCGGCGGCGTCCCCGGCGGTTATCGTTATTACATTCGCACCCTCGTCGAGAGCGAAGTTTTCAAGACTCCAAGAGTTCCCGTTCAGAACCGCCGCCTCGCCGTTAATTTCAACCGATACAACGCCGCTCGTCGCGTCGGACGCCGTTCCTGCGAGGTCAGCCGTCGGCGCTGTGACTGTCTGGCCGTCCGTGTGACTTGTTACCGAGACCACAGGCGCGATTGTATCGAGCGTGAACGACACACCCGCCTGAGTCGCCGGATTGCCGCTTGTGTCCCGGCAGTCTATCGTGATGTTGTGCCGTCCATCCGAAGGTGATAGGGCGCAAATGACGGAAACAGCCGTCACATCGCACTGAGGGGTCACGGTCTGTGTGTCGAGTTTAACGATTACCGATTCGGGGGATACCGCGACATTGTCCGAAAGCGCCGCAGACACGACAACCGGCGCGGCCGAAACCAATTCTCCCGCCCCGGGCGATGTGATCTCTATTTCAGGCGCTTCCGTGTCATCTTCAATATTATCGGCCACAACCGAAACCGAATCGTCCGAGCAATGATCTCCCTGGTGGGGGGATGATGAACACGCCTCAACCTTTATCTGAAGCGGTCCGTCGGGATAATTTGTCGTGTCAAGGAAAAATGTGTGCGATCCCTCCTGATCGTGAACCGCGACGCGCTCTACTTCCGCAAGAGGACTGCCCGCCAGCAGAATGAGCGTGTGGACGTTGCCGCGGTCGACGCCGTAATTCACGGACACGGGAATAACACCGGATACGACTTCTCCAGGTGCCGGTTCCGTTATCTCGACCGTCGGGACGTGCGCCGCGAGCAATTTCACAGTGAGTAAAAAAGCTGCCGAGTAAAATACAATTGCCAGCAACGGAAGCATTTTCTTTGGTATGTTGTTTCGTTCTCTATTCATGGGTAACTCCATATTTGTATTCAAAACAACATTATTCCGTGTCGCTTATAAAGGTATCTTCCTGTTTGCTCCCAGTTGTCTGCTTTATGTTTTATTCACAAACAACTCACTCGAAACAGTCAACATAGAACATAATATGAAGTGGTTTTCTCCGAATTTATCACCATTCGACCACATTTGTCAACACCTCTTAAACAACTCATGGTGCAGGAAAGAACTATTTACTTTGCATGAAGGGCGCGAGATCCGGGAGAAGGAAATCAGCGGCATTAATGGGAGACTGGTGTGGGCCGCTAATCATTATTACTGCGGTTGGGAGGCGGCGCTCGCAGCCGTGGAAATAAAGGATTACGGCAAAATCCGGAGGCGCTGCAGGTGGACACCGGAAATCGTGAGAGACAGAATCCGTGAAATGTACAAAGCGGGAGAGCGCCTCGACGCTGCCGGCATCATGGAGAATGACAGGCGGCTCCTTTATGCCGGGGATCGGCATTTCGGCACATGGCGAGATGCGGTGATCGCGGCGGGGATCGATTACATGGAGGTATGTGTGAACCTGAAATGGACAGAGGATGATGTGATCGGAGAGATACAGCGGACAAAAGCGGACGGGGGCGCTCTTGTTTCAACGGTGGTCTGTCGCGTGAACGAACGGTTGTTCAGCGCCGGGGTTTCGCGGTTCGGTTCGTGGGAGAAGGTGGTGCGCACGGCAGGAACAGATTACGATGAATACCGGACGATGCGGCGATTGAGCAGAGAAAAGGTGATCGCGGCTCTCTAGGAACGAATGGAGATGGGAAAGGATATTTCCGTCAGCGTTGTTAAAAAAGACGACAGCGGTCTGTGGGCGCCGGTTTACGACTATTTCAGATCATGGGATGAGGCGATTGTCACCGCGAGAGAAGATATGGATTTCAAAGATGCGCTGTCGAGGGTCGGCGTAAAAACCGGCTGCCTTGACAAACAGATGTCACAACGGGAAACATCCTCCACGAGACGAACTTGATCTTGAGTATTAGAGAATGTCACAGCGACGCTTTTGAAGATCAGCATGTGTTTTTCCTGAGAGTGTGCAGTTCAGAAACGAGACAAGGGCTGCGGTAGTTCCCTGGAATTGCGTTTCTGGCGGTTGTCTTATGGCGCTTATGGCTTCGTTGAAATGGAGAGGGAGGATTTCGACGGATTCGAAAGGCGCGCCAGTGCGGAGGGCTTCTTTGATGCAGAGCAGACCGGCTTCGCGGCAGGCGTATTCGATCTGGGCGCCGGAGAAGCCGGGTGTGGCGGCGGCGAGTTCGGCGGGACGGATGGCGGCGCTGACGCGCATTGTCAAAATGTATCTTTCAAATATCGCGGTGCGTCCGGCAGCGTCGGGCGGGCCGACATACACAAGCCGGTCGAGACGCCCCGGCCGTTTGAGGGCGGGGTCAATGTCGTTGGGGCGGTTAGTGGTGGCGATGACGAAGACTCGGCCACGCGCTTCGAGGCCGTCGAGAAGGACGAGGAGTTGCGAGACGAGTATTTTTTGATGCACGGCATCGGCGGCGTCTCGCGCGGGGGCGATGGCGTCGATTTCATCGAACAGGATGACGGACGGCGCATGCTGTCTTGCCCTCTCGAAGACGGCGCGGAGGGCGCGTTCCGATTCCCCCGCCCATTTTGAGAGTATTTCCGGGCCGGAGACGATTTCGATATGCGCGGAGGTCTCCCCGGCGACGGCTTTCGCGAGCAGCGTTTTACCGTTGCCGGGCGGTCCATAAAGTAGTATTCCGCCGCCGCCCCTGACGCCAACGCGCTCGAACAGGGCGGCGTGTCGAAGTGGAAGTTCCACGCAGTCACGCACCGCCTCGACGGCGGCGTTCTGGCCGCGCACATCGGAAAACCGGACGGAAGGGATTCTGCGCCGGGGCGGCGCGTCTTTTTTAGCATTTTCCCCCAAGAGGATGGGACTTACGATGTTGTGTTCAGGTTTTTCCCTTGGCGCGAACATGAGATCATGAGGCAAAAAAGAGTGTTTTCTTGGCAGCGCCCAGACAGGCTTGCCCGTGTCGCGGGAATAAACGATGACCCAGCGTTTGTCTTTCGACGGATCGAGCGCATCGGGCAATTTCTCGATGTGCCTGATAACCACGTCTCTGTCGAACAGCGGGCAAAGCTCCAACCGCTCATTTTTCGTATTATTCACTTGTGCGCGGAGCGCCTGTTTGTCTATTCGCACGGTTTTGCCGTCGAAAGCGCCGACAGCGAACCACGGCATGTCACTGTGATTGAGGAATTTCAGGAATTTCTGATTCGGTTCGATGCGAAGGCGACGGCAGCCAAGCGGTGAATCCGTTACGCACATAAGACCGCCTGAATGCGCCTGCCTGCCGCCGTGTCGGCGCAGGCAGCGGCGCAGGTTGGAAATTTCCTCGAGAAAAGAATCGAATTCAAAAAGCGATACAGGCTCGCCGTTGATTGAAAGCTCCGTGCATCGCCACTTGGAAACGACTCGAACAAGATTCTCAATTTTTACTGCGTTTTCGACAATCGCCGAATCGATGGTGAGGGTGAACCGCGCCTGCCGCCCCTTGTCGTCGGTTTCGGATTCAAGATTACCGAACAGCGCGAGCGTTTTCGCCCGGCGTAGGGCGACGGCGAAGTTCGCGGATGAACTGTGCGGGAACGCCACGCCGATTGCCCATTTCTGTTTTGTGCCGCTGGCATCCAATTTTATTTCGCCAGGCAGCCCGCCCCGGTCTTTTTCAATTTGATCACCCAAAATCTCAGGCGATGCGAATTCGGCTGTTTCGGACGGACTTGCCGCGGAATCGTTTTCAATCGTGTCCACCGGAAAATTTGCCAGTCTGGCATTTTTCACATCCACTTTGGAAACCGGTTGCACAATAGCGTCCGAGACGAGTTCCCAGCCGCATTTTATATTCGCGGCGAGCCATTCGTCAACGTGAGGTTGAATCGTTTCAAGCGAGGATGCGACACGAAGTTCCGTCTTGAGCGGCTCCTTCCTCCCCGGCGCGAAGTCGGTGAAAAATGCGATATATTGCGGCCAGAGCGGATCGGCGGTTTCGCGGTTTGTTTTCCACACGACGAGTTTACGGATGAGTCTTCTGTCACCGGTTGTTTTTGAATAAACCTCCCTTCGCACGATGAGGGGCGCCGGCATCGGTCCCGCTACAGTATCGGTACCCGTGTCCTCAACAGGCGCGATATCAGTGACCTGTGAAAACCGGATGGCAACCGGCTCGACGGTTTTATCCTCTCGAATTCTCAGGAACACGGCGTTGATCATGGAAACGGACGGAACATTCCGGATCGGCGTCCAGCCTTTTTCGTCAGAATAATTCAAAGCCATGCGGCGGATGGCCGAGCCGTCGGAGCGGTGCGTGAGAAGATCGTTGCATTTCACCTCGACCACAATCCGAGGGCGTACAAAACGGTATAACGCCCCTTCAGGCGTCGCCTTCCGGTATGCCGCCGGAACCGGATCACCTGAAAGAGCACGATGAAAAGCGGCGCGTTCCTCATCGGTAAATCCCGTGCCGACGGAGCCGATGAGTTGGAATTTGCCGTCCGGGCGCATAAGCGCGAGAAGCAGCCGCCCGATGCCGCAGCCGGTTTCACTGAATCCGACGATGGCGGCGTCAATGGTGATTTCCGGTTTGATTTTCAGGATACGGCCATCTGCACACCGGACAACGATTCCCTCCGCGCCGCCGCGCGTGACCCATTCATCGAACAGGGCCGCAACGGCATCCGCGCCGTCCGCGCGCCTGAAATCAACGGGGCGCAGACAGACGGAACCGCTGAAAAGCCCGCGCAGTAGCTCAACGCGCCCCTGGAATGGCAGCCGACAGGCGTCTTCATTTCCATTCTGGAGCAGATCGAACGGTGCGAATTTCAAGCGTTCGACATCAGCGTCCGTTCCGCCTCCAAGCGCGGCGACCACATCATGAACGCGGGGCCTGCCGGGTTTTCCGTTCGCAAAAAGCTCACCGGCGACGAGAATGCGCCGCCCGCCGATAATCCGCGCCGCCTCATCTGTCAGTGGTATGCCCGTTATCGCTCTTCCCGTCGGCGAAAGCAGCATCGTGCTTCCGCCGCCGTCCGAATAAACGAACCACTGCTCGCCGTCGATTTTAGGAGAAACGATATGGACGCCGGGCGGAACTTTTCTGTGAATCTCATCCGGCGGAACGCTCTGGTATTGTCCGGCGACGTTTCGCTTGTATGCGGAAAGACGCGCGTCGAGCGCGGCATCCGCAATGGACCCAATGGGAGCGGCGCGGCCGCAGCCGAATGGCCGGAACCGGGATTCATCCACGATATTCATGCGTCCATCACCTCCTCCCGTTCGGCAAACACCGGGCGCTTCAGTTCCATGTTTGTGAGATGCAGGATGATAAGATACGTGTCCGCCCTCGTCCTGCCCTCAAGGAGTCCGAAGTAAGGGATGCCGTTCCGTTCGAGGTACAGCGGGCCGGTTCCTCTTGGGCCCGAGCCGACAGTCGCCATAGCGTCCGCATCTTCGAGGGATCGTGCCAGGTCGAACAGAAAATCGAATGTGAGTCCGTCCACGTGCCTCAAACGATAATTGCGCGTAAACGCGAAACGGCGCGCCGCCTCGGCGCGTGGGGTGAGACGCCCCGACCACACGGGGGGCAATTCCGGGTCGATGTTGGCTTGAACATCCACCGGCTCGCGGCGTCCTGCCTCCAGGCCGTCCGTAGAGAAAATCACCTCCTGAAAATTGACGGCATAGAGCACATCGCCGTCCGGTGACATAAAGATGCGGTCGGTGGCGCCCGTTTTTCTCCCGACCGCACCGAAATCAATTTCCGGATCGCTGCTGATGAGCGCCTCCGCGAGCGCGGCGTCATCACCGCACCGGGAAAGAAGAGCGCCGTACCCGGTCTCCAGAGTTCCCTTTATAAAAGCGGCGGACGTCGCGTGTCCGCCGTCGGGACACATAAGCGCCGCGCTGGACTCCCGCGCTGGGGATTCCATCCGCACACGCGCCCAGCGGCCTCTGTCGTTTGCAATCTTTATCCATCGTGACATGTGCGTCTCCTTCCATGCTTATTGGCGCTGCTCAAAACATTCCGAATTCAAAATCGTCCGGCGCATCGCGCGGCATCTCATCATCCGCCGGTTCCGTTGCGACCGCGTCGTATCCGATGAAATCAAACGCCGCTGGTTCGGCGACGAGAAGGAATATTCCTTCATCGTTCATCAGAAGGAATGCTGGATTATCATGGCGCGACGGCCTGTAGCGGAACGGGACGCGGAAGATGTCGCCCCGCGACAGCGCGGCATCCAACGCAGTGGATATCGCGGCATCGTCCAATTGATACACCGCCGTCACTCTATGCATCAGAAAATCATCAAGTGGAACCAGTTCCGAAACTTCCTGCGGCGCATTCAGTGTGGAGGGCAACAGCGGAAGCGGCTGTCCCCCGGAATCCACAGAAATGAGTTCCTTTGATGACACTGCATCGCCGCTTTCATTAACATATAGCGACGCAGTTGTTCCGTGCGGCAGGATGTACCGCCCGTCTTCCGTCAGCCGTGCCTCCCCGCATTCACGGCCCGCGGCGTCGAGACAGACGCGCGTTTTTCGCCCGTACAGTTTTCCACGATCTACTTTCGCAAATTCAAATGATGAAACTTCGCCGTTGTAAACAATCTCAATTGTTCGTGACAAACAGGATTCCTCCCTTCAAAAAAATAACGGGGGGCCGGGGTGAAAATTATCCCCGGCCCCCCGCCGTGATTTACTCTCCCGCTTCCGCGTTTCCGTTTCCCGTCCGTTCGCCGGTCTCGTTCGTTTCGGCATCCTTCCGGGCGAGGCTCCCCTTCATCTCCGATTTCGGAAGCGGCACATCGGCGATGTATCCCGTCTCGTTCGCCCATACGAGCATCAGGCGCAGAACTCTTTTCGTCTGCTCGACCGTTATGGGGCTTTTCACGACCCCGTTCGGTTTCTTGAGCATGACGTCCGATTTGAAATACTGCCCGATGAGCATCGGCGTCAGCTTTCCGAGCGCCCTGTCCGCGCCGAAAAACTGCGCGGCGTTTTCAAGGCACCGCCCGTACACCTCGACGGTGCGCTCGTTCTTTCCTTGCTCCTTGAGCGCGTCCAGAAATTTCGGAACCGCTTTTTCGAATGTGATGTCCGCGCCGCCGGTCTTCGCCGCGGCGGTTTTTTTGCCTGTCGCTTTCTTCTTTGCCATTGTAGTGGCCTCCCATTTCAGTTTTTGAAAAGATTGTGTGTGTCTAAAATCAACCGGAGACAGAGAAATTACATGCGCCTGACGATTCAGCCCGTCGCGCGGTTTTCACCCCGGCTCGAGCCTGAAATCATCGAGCGCGGCGGCGGACATTATCTCGCCCTCGACTTCCCGGAATATGTCCCGGAGCCGGAACGACACATTCGCTTCCCGCCCGTTCACCTTCGACACGAGGATGAAATCTGTGGTGTGGGATTTCCCGTTCATCCAGCCTCCTATTTGAACGCGCTCTTTGAGGCAGCCCATTCCCATGTGTGACTTCTTTAAGCTCTCGAGCGAGTCGCCGCGCTCCACGTAGCGGTAAATGAACCGCTTCGCAAGCTCCCGCGCCACCATCGATAGTTCGTGGGGGCTGTTTTCCGGCGTTTCCATTACAATCATCACCTCCCTTCTTTCCGACTATTTGTTTCCGTTCGACTGACGCGGTTCAGTCAAGGAATTCCAGGTCGGCCAGCCGTGGATCGCTTGTCACCCAGCTCAGACGACCGTCCGGCAGCACAGGTTGCACTTCCACGCGGTCCGCGGGTTTCACGCCGCCCGCGGCCGCGATGTCCGCGTCGTTGTCCAGATACAGATGGTTGTCCACATCGTCCGTGTCCCGCGCAATGAACGCCCGGATAATGACCACCTCCCGGAGATATGGATGCTCCCTTCCTTTGTATCTGGCTCTGCGTCCGATGATCTTTTCCATGTTTTACCTCCCGTTTTCAGGTCCGCAATCGTGTCATGCGCATCAACATTAAGGAGCCGAAACGCACCGATTGCAAGCCGATATTTCAGAAAGATTAGAAAATATTAATCCGTCACCTGATGACAAATTAAATGTGGTAATGCGGCTTGACTTCCGCTCCCATTCGGAGCCCTAATGGTGGAATGCCGATACGGATCGCGCGGCGTAATATATCGCCGGAGGGGAACATGAAAATACGAGTGAAATTCGGAAGGAACCCGTATTCTAACCGGTTCGCCTGTTCACACTGCCGGAGGGAATTCGAGAGCGGCGGATTCTTTCTCAGATTCGAGCATGAGGAAATCATCGTTGACATACCCGTGTGCGGCGACTGCTTCGAAACGGGGGAAATATACGAAGCCGTCCTCGATCTGGCCGCTCATCATGCGTCGCACCCGATCAGCCGCGCCTGATAATACGGGTGAATGAAGGTTATGGAGGCGGAATGAAGAAGAAAAAGCAGAGTGGAAAGAAAAAGGAAAACATCGAAGGTTCAAATCCGTTGATAGTCATCAATGAGCCTGATGAAAGCCTGTTCGCAATCGTGGATTTTTCGGTGCCCGGAAGTAATCATGTCAGAAGGATTATCTCAAAGAAGAATCTGAAGAACGGGAAAATCACCGCAGTGATATATCAAGGCGAGGTCGGAGCGGACAATCTGTGCGTCAATAAACGCGACATACGGGAGTTGAGAGACGCGACGCCCGAAATATTCTGGAAATCGGTAAATACAATGAGCGAGCTTTATAGAATTATGTAGAGCTCTACATAACCTTGTTTATGTAAAGCCGCAAATTATGTTGAGTTGCCATCATCTCGAAGCGGTCAACAAGACAAACGGTTTAGACCGACAGCGGTGGGGTTTTTAAGCCACATCACAGAATTGTCAATAATAGAAA
>Ga0116149_1001912_pt1 | contig 24047 bp, 19 predicted proteins | sample AD_UKC057_MetaG_FD_89787 | JGI IMG/M metagenome (GOLD analysis project Ga0116149, IMG submission 89787) | Active sludge microbial communities of municipal wastewater-treating anaerobic digesters from USA - AD_UKC057_MetaG | ecosystem: Engineered > Bioreactor > Anaerobic > Digestate | place: USA...
ACGGGGTGAGCCCCTCCCCGTTGATGCGCTAGGCCATGACCGCCGTCTCCATGGTTGAAAAACCGTGGCTCCATTGAAACCTCCTTGCCGTCCACTATGAGGGTGTACTCATGTTCTACGTCTCCATGGTTGAAAAACCGTGGCTCCATTGAAACTAGGCTTGGGCAGAGAACGGTTGTTGTTTGACGTATTGGTGGTCTCCATGGTTGAAAAACCGTGGCTCCATTGAGACTATCCTCGCGAGGGTTCTTGATCTCGCCGGGGTCGAACGTGTCTCCATGGTTGAAAAACCGTGGCTCCATTTGGTCTGAGCGCGATGGCGCGTGTCTCGCCCCCACGGTCGCAGACCGCGCTTGCGTTCGCCTGGCCGAACATCAGCAATCTGCGCATCCAGCAAGCAGCGGGGGCGGAGCCTACAGGTTAGAGTAGGGTGTGCTAACGCGCGGCCCGGCCTCCGGGTGGTAAATCGAGGTGTTGGAGAACTTCATTCGATTGGCATCTTCAGACTCGTGTGCTTGAAGCCGATGAAGAAGGAGGGATCCAGCTCTCTGCAGTCTACTAGCTCCGACCGTTTATGACAGCTAGGCGACCTAGCGTTACCTTTTTCGATTGTCATTCACACCAGGTGCTGGTTAACGCAGGTCAGCCGTGCAAGGGGGTGCAGCGTTGGACATAGACACAGGACCCAGTAACGCAGGAGCAATGGAATCGCAGCCCCACACGGTGGTTACTGACGAGATGGTAGCTGACTTCGTCTTTTGCCCGCGGTTCGCCCATCTGAAGTGGGTGCAAGGAGAGAGCGCAGACAGTGGTGGTGCAGACTCGGGCGAAGCAGAAGAGACACGGGCGAGCACATCACATTGGCTGTCGCTGACGCGGATGTCGTGGGATGCCCTGGGAGTGTCGGTCGGTATAGAGAGAATCGAATACGAGTCCGGCGAAAGCTTACCGGTGCGAACGTGCTCGGTTGGTAGAGCTGAAGGAGCGACTGCCAGCGCTTCTGACGCTGTCGCGCTTTGCATTCAAGGGCTGGTGCTTCGAGCCAACTCGCACCTATGCAATGCCGGGTTACTTCATTGTGAGGGTGACGGCACAACGATCCGGGTCAGCTTCGATGAAAAGTTGCTTGCCCAAGCTTACGACGCCGTGTTCAAGCTGCGCGAGATGTTGGCAGAGCCCTGTGCTCCAATACCGCTGGCGGGCGAGGACAAATGTACGGACTGCGCATACGCGATCACCTGCATGCCGGATGAGATAGCCTTCATGGAAGCATCGTCCAGAGCGCGAGCTTCCTTGGACGAGGATGCCAGTAGACAGGCAGAGGTTCGCCGACTGGTCCCCGCGAGAGACGACAGGCTGCCTCTTCATGTCCAGGTTCAAGGGGCCGTGATCTCCCGGAAGGACCAGGTCGTGGAGGTCCGAGTGGATGGCAAGACGGCATCTCAGGTGAGGATGATCGACCTCTCGCAGGTGTGTGTCTACGGAAACATCCAAGTCACAACCCAGGCGATCCGAGGGTTCTGTTCGAGCAACATACCTGTGTGCTACTTCTCTCGCGGCGGCTGGTTCTACGGGATCACGCAGTCCACAATGGGCAAGAACGTGCTGGTCCGAATGGCGCAGTATGACGTGGTCACCGATCCTGACCGCGCTCTGTCGATATCGCGCCGGTTTGTGGCCGGCAAGATCAGGAATTGCCGCACACTACTCCGCCGAAACTGCCCGGACTGCGACCAGACTGTGCTTAGTGGCCTGTCAGAATACGCCGACAGAGCGATCTCCGCCGATCAAATGCCCAGTCTGCTTGGCATCGAGGGAGCGGCGGCCAGCGCCTACTTTGGCAGTTTCGGCAAGATGCTCAGCAGCGGCGCAGAGTTCGACTTCAAATCGCGGAACCGGCGCCCTCCCAAAGACCCGGTGAACGCGGTGCTGTCGTACCTTTACAGCATGTTGGTAAAGGACTTCACTGTCGCAGCTATGGCAGCCGGCCTGGACCCATATGCAGGTTTCTACCACCAACCCCTTCAGGGCAGGCCCGCGCTGGCGCTCGACCTGATGGAGGAGTTCCGACCTCTTATCTGCGACTCCATCGCGATCAGGCTAGTCAACACATCTGCGCTTAAGCAATCAGACTTCACCAGCATGGGCGATGGCGTCGCAATGTCAGACGAGGCGAGACGCAAAGTCATCGCCGCATACGAGGCCCGCCTGGACTCCCTCGTCACTCACCCCCTTTTCGGATACAGCATCAGCTACCGGCGGGTTCTGTCAGTACAGGCAGGATTGGTTAAGCGATGGCTACTCGGCGAAATCGACAGCTACTCGCCATTCTGTACGAGGTGATGACATGAGGCGAAGATTCATCGTATGCTACGACATATCGGACCCCAAGCGCCTGCGAAAGATGTTCCGCAAGATGCGAGGGTTCGGCGATCCCTTGCAGAAATCCGTGTTCACATGCGATCTCTCCATAAAGGAACGCGCTCACATGATGAAAGCGATCGCGAGAATCATCGACCCCAGCGACGATTCAGTGCTCATAATCGACACCGGCGCACTCGATGCCAAACGTGAATCACTGGAGTACATGGGAAAGGACATCATGCCAGACGAAGGACGTGCGGCGGTTATCGTATGATCATTAGCCCGCAGGCACGAACACGCCAAGGCCAAAGTGGCATCCGTAGCCCAGCGCTACTGGGCCCGTCACCGCATCGGCGAATGTGAGATGGAACGCCAGCCCCCTCTGTATGGGCGCAGGTTCGAGTGCCTTCATCCTGCTCAGCCTGTACCCACTCCAGTCGCCCTGCCTTCCCTCCCGTGCGCAGAGCCGCAATCCGACTAGAGGCGGCAACGAAGGGTCGTTGCGCATTCGCTGCCGCCATTCGGCCCTGAGCTGATCATCAGGAGAATCGAGTTGTGTCCCGTCGCGACCGAGCTTGGGCGCGCCCGCGCGCGTGACCTTCGGGTGGCGCGACATGACATAGGGGCTGTACGAAACCCACTGAACTGAACTGGCGAATCCGAGCCAAATCTGACCGAGACTGGCGCTATCGAATCCCCCGGATATCCTGAGCCGCACAGGATCGTGCTCAGGCCTCAGGTCCACCTCCTCCAGGCGAATCGCTGCATCCAGTTCTTTCGGCCCGAACCCCATCGACGCATACACAGCAACTCGTTCAATGCGCCCATCGCCGTCGGCATCGTACGGCAAGTAGAACGCGTGACTGTGACCTCGTAGCGGCCTTCCGCCAAAATCTTTCCCTGCCAGCATGCTTGAGACTGCGCCGCCGTTAGCTCTCCCGAACTGGCTCATCAGCGCCAGTCTGCATCTTTCCGCGAATGCTACTGTGAGGCCCACATCGGGACCATTGCCCTCCACGGAGTAGGCAACTGCTACGATACGTTCATCCACAACCATATTGCGGAAACCCCCATGTCAACAGCCTGCGCTTACTGAGAAGAGCTCGCTGGAGAAATGCACGGCCTCGCCACTTCGGTCTCTCACCCCGTCTATCATGATCCGCAGTTCGCACGCTCGTCGCTAGGCGGGAGACATGCGTTCCTCTCCCAGGAATGCTTGTGATGCTATTGCAGTGAACTCAGCAGCTCACGGTACCACGCCTTATCCCTGCTCTTGTTCTCGCGCCCTGCCTGCTTGACCTTTTCAACTATCGCTCTGGCAACACGTCGCTTCTGCTCGGGTTCGGCGTCAAGCCGTTGCCACTGCTCGAAAACGCCGTGTATCGAACCCGCAACTGCCGCGTTGGGCAAGACCTCAATCTGCTGAATGAGATCAGCGACCTCCTTCTGCTCCGGTTCAACAGGCGGCCCGAGTTCCAAACTGAGACGCCCGTAACCGCTGCTGGTCTTGGCGCCTACTCCAGCTAACTCCAGAGAATGCTTGAGGAGATCGAACGCAGCCGTAACCCACTCTTCCGGTCCAGCCAGCGCGATCAGGTAGATACCGTCCGCAGACAGAAACGGTACAGGGTTCGGGTTGTCCCAATCTGCTGGCGGAGCATCCTCCTTCTGGTAGTAGCCCATGTGGTGCACTGTAATCACATCAGAAAAAAGCCCGCTATTCCCGGGCACCGGCATCGCGTCAAAGAAAGTGACGTAACCGGCGCTATCGGCATCACCAAACATCACAGAGTACGCACGGCTTGCGGCTCCCGGCCTCCAGTCGTCGCCCAGCCTCTGCCTGGCAAAAGAAGATGCCAGCCCTTTGAGGGCGGTGCCGGGAATGCACGGGACGCCCAACGTATGGTGGAGCATGATGGATGTCTCTAGAACGCTGTCCTCGCCCAGCCCAACGACCATGCGGCCTGTGACCGTTGCCTGCCTGCAGGCTGCTCCGTATCCCTCCAGACACTGCTTCCATCGGGCGAACCAGGCGGAGTAGCACTCAGGCTGCGATATCCCGGCCACTTGCTGGACCAGCGCGGCACGAGCTGCTGATGAAGTACGATCCTGATCCACGATGAACTTGTCAAGCCAAAGCCCGGCGTTAGTCGTTGGCCTCACTAGCTCTTCAGCCAGACAATCTCGTCTTGTCACTTTACTCACCTACATCTTCCACATCCACGTCCGACTGAACTCCGAGCACTGACGTGGCAAATCGTTTGTACCAGACAAGGGCTGCCATAACATTGCTGGTCAGCGCCATGTACTCATGCAATTCAGCCTTGCGGCTGCGTTCACACATATCTGGCACACCGATAGCCTCGGAGATATGCTGGATGAGCTTCTTCTGCTCAGGGGTCCCCCTGGATTCGACGAAACCAAGCGCCTGGGCCAACCCTGCCGTGCGAATCAGAACCGGCAGCTTGTGGGCCATTGACCCATACTTGGCGCGAGCCTGTTGTCCAGCGTCCGACATCCCGCAAACCTGCGGGAATACCCGCAAAGCGTACTCTTGGGCCTTGGTTCTCATTGCTGATCCCCTCCCCCAAGCGTAACGCGGCAGAGGCCCCTCCCGACTGTGGCTTTTCCACCAAGCTGAAGCGGTTTCTCTACCAGACGGTCAAGTGTAGCGAAAACCAGCTCCGAGCTGGCCTTAACGGGGGACACGGCCACAATGCCTGAAAGGATCGTCTCGGCAGGCAGGGCTTCTTCGTACCAGAGGCCGCCCTTGACCACCGTCTTAGTGTCTTCCTGGAGCCTTATCCGCGCGAACACCTCCGTCGCGGTATCAAGCATGAAATTGAACACGTTGTCGCTCACAATGCATATCCGCTGAACCAACATCGTCTGCCACGTCTGATCGCCCGAGAATACCTGTCGGCCAATCCACTCCGCCCATCGTCGGGCGTTGACGCTAGTCTCAGAGGCTAGATTCAGGTCCTCAAGCAGGACATTGCTCGCCTCCGCTATCACGGAACCGGCATCGGACACGAAGCAATGTCCCTCTGCAGGATCAGGCACTTCGGAGGGAGCATCGGTCACCCCTGCGCTATCCGCATCTCGAAGGAAACGGCGGAGGACATAAGGTGAAGTGACCCATGCGAACGTTCCCAACATACTCCGGACCGGCAGAAGAAGCAGTCGAAGGTCGGAAAAGGCCGCCGACCCGGCGTGTGCAACATCGCTGGCGGGATCAGGGCCAAACACTGCTGTACGCGTCTCCTTGTCTTCACAGGCATCACGCAGCACGCCCTTGAGAGACGACCCGGGCAGGTATGGCAGACCTGTGGCCTTCTCGCGCGCAACAGGAAGATCTATTACCCCCACCCCTTGCCCGGTTCCTGCATGCAGCGGCGAAATGGCATGAACGAACACAAGACGGGATTTCATCACATTACCTCCTTACAGAGAATTCAGAAAGACCTGCAGAACGTTCGGGTCCCCATGCAGCGGCTGAATTGTAGCAGCTTCCTGATTCGTGAGCATTGCCTGGACCCTGTGCTCTCTTTGCGCGTCTTTGAGCACCAGCCCTACTGGGATCTGAGAGACGCTCGTTCCTTCTAGAATCAATGCAAGGCCCACAGCTCCCCCTCCTTCACACGCCACCGGGCGCAGTATCAGAGGGCTGGCGAGTCGCTCGCAGCCTTCGGCTCCGCCCTGCAGGGTTTCGTACGAGGGTCGCCCGCTGCCTCATCCTTGAAATGGAACACAACAGGAAGCCCGAAGGCTGCACGGGGGAACTTCCGTACTCTCGAAAGCGGAGTAGCATGCCTAGGACAGCTACGGTTTGTTAGCCTTCTTATCTCATCCGGCTCCGACCACCTGCTGCGTCCAGGCCTGCGCGGTTCGGCGCCTGCATTGCGCTGTTGGCGGAAAGCCTTGAGCCTTTGTACCAGGTGGTCCCACGCCGCCCTAGGGTCGCGGAAGCCTTGAGTCACTACCACTTGCGGGCCTCTGGCAAGATGAGGAACGCCGTTAGGCCACTCGCCGTCCACAACGTGCTTATGCAGGCCTCTGGCGATGAACGAGGCTACGTCTTGCGCCCGAGGAACCCCAACCGAGCTACCATCAATAGCAGTCAGTCTCAGTGCACCGAACCCCCGCCTGGTCCGCCCGCCAACTCCGCCAAAAGTCTCCCAAGCCCATAATGCAGGCACAATCTCTGCTCGCACAGCTTCGGGAAAAGTGAGAATCAAGTCAAACTTCACATTTCGTATGACCGGGCCATTTGACTGCTGCAACGGAAACGCCACGTATGGATGAACGCCCAAGGCCGTAGGAGGCTTCCCCTCACCGGAACAAGTCATCTTCACAACGATATCTACCTGTGAGATTCTCGGATTCCGGGGAGTGCTGGCCGCGCCCCACAGCCTGCTCTCAGCTTCTCTCATTCTCCGCAAGTCTCCGCCGAACTGCCCGCCCCGGCAGGCACGCCACCAAAACCGCAGCTGCCCCCTGATTCCGGAACCGCGGATCACAAGGTCCGAATCGGCCCTTCCAGGCTTGGCGCCGCCCCCGAATAGAGGAGTCATCAGCTCGTAGCTGCGAGTCTGAGTCATCAACGGAATTCGCCGGCCGCTCGAAACTCGGCTATCTAGCATAGGTTCTACCGCAGGCGGCGAGATCGGTGTACCCTCTTCGTCAGTGGGAATCCTTCGCATGGTCCCTTCTACACCTCCATTCGTCGGAGTGTGCCATCCCAAGCTCCAAGCGCGGCGAGCCCGAATCCGTCGAGGCGATCCTGCTCTCCATCGCTCACAGGCAACAACCAGATCTTGTCGACCCATCTGTCAATGGCGTCGTCATTGCCACCCAGCTCAAGGAATAGAACAGTTCCCGCCGGTGCAAGCCGTCGCGCAGGTTTCGGTCCTCTCTCTGCCATATCCCACCCGGACACAACGTGCGGCCTGCCTATGGCAATCGCCTTCAGCTTGGGAATGACTCCTTCGATCTGGTTGAGAAGCCATGTTGGTCTCCAGCCCATCTCGAAATGGGCGTCTGTCAGGAGTACCACCCTGCAATGGCGGTTTCGGCTGATATGGCTTCTCAACCGGTCCGGGCATGCCGGCAAGGACGCGTTGCTCTTGCGCCAAACGGCCAACCGTCGTTCGCCGCCCAAAAAGCCCAGTCCGTCTCGGAGATTGAGCGTTTCGGTGGCCACTGCCAGCGCCAATCTATGCGCATCGCCGGGATTCGACCCGCCCCTGGATCTGGTGAACTCCAGCCCCCTTGTTTGAAAGAGGGCTCCTCTCTCCACGTCGGCGGCTCCGGTCTCGGCGTCTATGCCAACGTGCACCCGCGCTTCCCGCACGGGTCCGTCATGTCCAATGCCTTCTAGATCGACATTCTGATCCTCCGGGTTCACAAGCCACTCTTCGAAAGGTTCCCAATACCAATAGCGTGGCGCTTTCTTGCTGGGCTTTCGGAAATCAGGCCTCGGCATCCCGACAAGCGAGAGACCCTCTGGAAGATCGGTGTACGTATCAGAGGGGACCTCCAGAGGAACGAGCCGCTTCAGCATTGCTCGATCCCCCTCAGGGGAGTCCGATTCCAACAGCAACGCGTCTGATGGGGCATGAACTAGCCAACACGCGATATCGCCTGTATTCTTGTCAAGTTCAACGAGGAGCGGGCCATGAACGGCAATCTGCTTCACCCATGAGATGGAGTCCTTCTGAAACCGCCCTTCTCCGTCCTGACCAGCTCTGGTCCGTAGCGCCCCGGCGGTTGTTGAGGGAAACGGAAAGGGCAGAGATACTGCTCTGGTTCCGGGTACAGCGTCAAATGGGCGACCGTCGCGGAATATGAGCGGGTCTCGAGCTTCGATAACCCAAACGGTCATTTCTTCTCCCCCTCTCCGGATGATGCATCTGGCGAGGGCGCGGCAGCTGGCTTAGGAGTAGATGCGAGCTCACGCGCGATGATCAGCTCGTCGGCCAGATGATCAACTGGCAGGCCGTCTTGGGTCACAGTGTCGACTAGCCTTCGGATCACGTCCTCGCTGACTTCCCTGGAACCACGTTCAGCCCTCTTGCGACTCAGGATGCGCTTGACCTCCGAAGACAGCACACGCTGAAGCAGATTGTCAGGGCCTCCCTCCGCGCCCCCAAGTTCCATAACCAAAGATCGGAGTTCATAGCCGAGTTCGGCAGGTATCTCCTCTTTGCGGTGCAACTCTATGAACCACTCCAGCCTCTGGTCGAAGTCTCCCCATGTCCCTCCCACTGGCCGCTCCGAACCTGCCCGTTTGCTCAAGGTTACCGCCAGGGCGTTCTTCCCCTTCACGGACTTGGCATACGACTCAGCACTGCGAACGAGCTCCAGGGCCTCCGACAGCGGTTCAAGGTGATGCACTACAGTCAGCCCCACAGATAATGTAGGATGGATCGTCTCCCCGCTCTTCGGATCGCTGGCGGCGAAACCGGCCATCTGCTCACTGAAGGCATCAGCCAGAGTTCTGGCACACTCGATCGCGCTATGTAGTGGAAGCAACGCCAACACGTCGTCTCCCCCGGCGTAGATCAGCGACCCCCTGAACCGGCTGACAATAGGCTCAACGCGCCGGGCAAATAGGCTGGCCGATCGGGATAGCGCCCTGTGCTGCTCGATGGTTCGCTGCTCAGCGATGATCTGCCCCATATGGTCGCCGTCAGCCTGCAGTAGCGCATAATAAGGACCGGGGCTATCGCCGCCGAAGGCCTTCCTCAGGAACCTGCTGAGCGCTTCCTGCGCCTGCCGGAGCTTGTCGCCGTCGAAAAACTCCGCCAACCGCTCAGGGTACAGCAGATGGCCATCATTGTGGCCAAAAACGGGGGCCTTCACAGGGGCGGTATCAAGCCCATCAGGCCCTATCCCTAGTTCTCTCAGGCGACCGACATACTCCGCGACTGCGCCCCGATGGCCTTCGTCCAAACGTTCCAACATCGGCATCGCCGCAACATGCGACGTGCTGAAAAAGCGGTCGCCTTGCCCATGCCTGCCATGCCGCTTCAGCAGGCCTACTCCGCACAACCTCTCCCCGCGGCGCACCCCGTATCTTCGCCGAAGCTCCTCTGCGCTCATCGTTCGGTAGGCATCCCTCGGGATCACTGACTCGCGCAATCCATCCAGAGAGGACTTCTCCTCCGAACTCCCCCATTCTGACGGGGCAAAATCCCGGGTTACCTTTCTGGCGGCCATCAAGGCCTCAGCCTTTGTGCGGGCCCCAGCATAGTCATCTCTGATCGGGCACGAAACCCAGAACAGCTCAAGCAGATCATCAACCTGCAGTTGCGCCGTTGCGCGATCGAACTCCGCTGCCCTCCCGACCTTGTTGAACGCTTCATCACTGATCTTCCGCAATCGCTCCAGCACTCGGGCGCGAACAGACTCTCCCAACTTTGCGGGGTCTTCTCTAGTTCTGGCAACGATTCTGTTTGCGGCATTGAAGTTGTCAAGGCGCAGTTCGGATAGGCTCTGCGGCGCCGGGAAAATCAGGCTCCATTCGATGTCCCCGCCGCTACTCTCCACGATTGCCTCTGCAGCGGCCTTGCTCAGCTCACTCAGCAGCCATGAGCCAAACCACAAGTCCCGGCTGCGGCGAGCAGAGGCGATAAACTCCTGGACCGGGCCGACGTGAAACACAACCAGGTGTGCCTCATTCATACTCGCAAACCCTCCTCCTTTCCGCCAGTGCAGTCTATTAGGCAACGTCATACTGCCCTGCTAACCAGCACCTTTCATTCTCATAGGTTCACGCGACCGCGCAAAACTGCTGCAGTAGAATGCCGCTACGCTCCCAATTGCTTTCGCATTGATGCGAGCAATAGCTGTTCGTCTTCAGGCGACAATGCGCCTGTTTGAGCAGAAGGAAGCTCGATTACAGTGATTCCATGGGCCTGCGCAAGCTTGAGATTGTCGGAGCCATACTCCCTATCCAGTACGAGGATCTTCTTGGTGTACACACCCAAGAAGCGTTGTTCTCCAGCGGCGATTATCTGCTCGACTCCCCTTTTCTCCCTCGCCTTGTTGCCGCTCTTGACCTCAACTATGCCGACGCTATTACCCCGGCGCAGCACCAGGTCGATCTCTACGTTCCCATATGAATGAGGCCTCACAGACGCCTTTACCTCATCGAATTCAGGCTGCAGCGTACTATAGACCGTCAGCTCGAACCCATCTTTGGGCATGCCTTCTTCATAACCGCCCAGATGGGCTCTGAGGTAGAGGTCGATGTCAAGAGTTGCCCCCACCATTGCTTCTCCGAGGAATTCAAGGCCCTGGTCAGAGCTAACACGGTAGGTGTGTATCTTGTTGCCTTTCCCCTCACTTATTAGGTAACAGAACGGAGTACCGTGCGACTCGGCTAGACGATAGGCCGCAATGGCCATAGTCTTGGTGCCGCCAGTGAGGTTGAACAAGATCTCGTCCGGCGTCCAAGACCGATTGCCAATGAGCGCGCTTATCTTTGCTTCGATGTCAACTATGTCATAGGGGCCAACTTCCTCAATCGTGCACTGGACCCGAACACCATGTTCAGTGGTTCGTTCGGCCAAGATGGAACGCAACTTGTCAGCAACTGGCCTCGTCCAAGACGTACAGACCAGAACCGCATGATGAGGCTGCAGACAGAGTACCGGCAGCAGATTGGCAATAGGTTGTTCTCCCACTAGAGAGATCATCGCCCTGCGATTATCCACACAATCAACCCCTTCCCCAAAATGCTCTTGGGCTTTCAAGGGCACGCGGTCCGCGAACCCTGCGCTCGGCCCGCGGCCCCAGCCAGTCATCTGCCGGGCCCGCCCGAAAACCTCTGAGTCCTCGACTCCTGCCTTACAGCCTCCAGGTTGATCAGCTCTGCCACCTCATAGCGCGTCGGCACGCTTCCGGCAACGGGGCGCAGACGAATGCAGGAAGGGAAGTGGCCCATCCGTCCATGTAGTTCAGCAACAACAAGAGCCGCGGCAATATGCAGGCCAGGCAGGTTCACGAGCACCGGATGCGATTGCCACTGGCTTGCCGAAATCGGCAGGCCGTCTACGAGAGCCCTGATCTGGGGCGCAAACGCCGCCTCATGATCCATCTGACACGGAACATCAAACAAATGCTCTATTGTCTGCCCGCTTAGCGACTCGATGTCCTGTCTTTGTGCCTCACTCAGAGGATGAGAGAAATTGACGACGATCATTGCTCTGCCTCCTGCTGCCCGTCGGCGATCTGGGGCGCTATCCTCCATTCTGCCTCTTGCCCAATTGCGGACTTCAGGCAGTCCCAGGCTTGCCGCGCCTCCAGGAGAACGCCATCTGTGTCTAGGGGATTGCCGCTCTCATGTCCATGGTGGTGAAGGGTGTTGCGGAATTCCCATATCGCCTTGACCGCATCTCCTATTTCAGGAGATGTCCACAGTTGGCGGTCTCCAGCCTTCCAGATCATCTTCTCAGCGTCTCGACGCTGCTTTTTCGTTCTCCATAACGACCTATCGCCGTTGTAGTATGTGACCATCAAGACGACCCACTCGCGCATCATCCCTATGGCGTGCGCGGTCCTGCCCACTTCCAGGAACCTGTCGATTATGTTGGCCTGCCGCCTTATCTCGCTCTCGTCCAGCTCATCCGGAACAGCATCGCCGCTCTCCGGTGCGAACTGGGACGCGAAACCGCCTACCAGCCCAAATAGCTCATCTGGCAGCAGCGCTTTCTCAGCCAGGACAGGGGGCATAGGCTCGGCAAGAAGTGAGTTTAGCCCCACGGCCCGCTCTGCCATCTCGATGGGAAGACCTAGGTCCAAGGCATCGGAGAACCGCGAGAGCGACCCTTCCATGGCAGCAGTCTGGCCCGAGGGATCCTCCGTCCCCCCAAGCATGTCCGCAAGCTTCTGCGGCAGATGAGTATCTCGATACACTCGCACAGCATACGCCCAGTTCATTAGCTCAATGAACAAGTCCAGGTTGATAAACGGAGCGGCGTCAGGCGGATCCTTCTTCATGTCGCCCATCATGCCATAGTACAGTCCCTCAATGTGCACACCCGGGCGCAAGAGACTCAGGTACTGTGCCGCGACCGAGAACACGATCTGGACAGAACGGAAGCCGTGGGTAACATCGAGGACCAGGTCACATTCATTTGGGACGCTCTGAAGAAGCACACGAACGATCTCCCTGATCTGCTCGGCATTCCTCCCGTCGGGGATGTCCAGGTCATCTACATCGATGCCGAGTTCACGAAACTCCTCTTTGATACTAGGAAGTCTATCGGTTTTCACCTTCTCTGTACACAATGCGATCACGCGATCAGGGCGACGCTTGTCACACAGAGTCTCCTGCAGCTTGATGAGGGCAACTGGTGCCAACCTCGCGCCTTCCTTGATCTTCGGGTGCTCAGGCAAGTAGTATTGAACGGGCTTGTCAGATGGAATAATCCCCGGTGCGAACACTAGCACTCTCTGTCTGGACATGCTCTATCAGGACCTCCTCCCATCAGCGGCGACCGGTCGGCCCGCTGGATCATGGCAACAGCCATGGGACCTCTTCAGCCCCCGAAGTATAGCCTCATCAACCTATCGACCGCCTCCTTGTGCTTCGCCCGAAGCCAGGCTGGAGCCAGGATCTGGGCCGACGAGCCGAACCCGCGTATCCAGGCTCGGAACTCGTCCACACCCGAGACCACGTCGAAATAGAGTATTGAACCATCGCCGAGCCTCTCCACTCGGGCGTGTTCTCTATGTCGGGCGACCTTCATCACCTTGCTAGGCACATTGAAGTCGTTTTCGAAATGCACAATCACGTCTACAGTCGGGCCGCCGGTAGCCATACCCCATGCATCTCTGAAGAGGTCTTCAATGCGGAAGTCGTCGGGATAGGCGAATCTGGAGCCGGCGATCGCCTCGACATTGCGCATCATGTCCACACGATAGGTGTTGTTGCCCGAAGACAGCGCCCCGGCCTGTAGCCAATCCCGGGCCGCAAGATACCACTCGCCGCGTTCGCGGAAGTACACGAGAGCCAGGGGCGCCGCGACCCGCCTTCGTCCATCGCGATCGTACATGAACGACACCAGGCGCGCATCTTGGGCGCACTCCTCAAGCAGGCTCACCTTGGCTTCGGTCTCGACGTCGGAGTATAGAGCCGGCAAACCCTTCACACAGCGCCACCCTGGCAGGCTGCTCATCCCCGGCTCGGCAGCAGCCGCCGCCTCGCCGTCCGAGCCCGACAGGCATCTCCTCAGTTTTGCACATGCGGAGGCCAGTTTAGCGTCGCCTCCGGGCAATCGCCCAATTACCTCGAGCAGAGCCTCGGCTTCATTCGGCATGAAGACGATGGGAATCAGCCGCCGGGCGCTATGGCGATAGATGCGCCAGATCCGCTCGGCCCTGTAGCCATCGGACGTGGTGTGAAGATCATCGAAACCGTAATCACCATCATCCTCGTCAAATTCGTCCGGGTCGGGTTCAAGACCGACTCCGAGAGACTCCAGGGCAGCCCTGTAGTGATTCACGCGGTTAGGTGGGATGCCGAATCTGCGCGCTATGCGAGCCTCGGAAAGCCCTGCCTCGCCCGCGTCTATTAGGGCATCTGCGATGGCCCGAAGCTTCTCCACCACCACAAAGTCGGGCAGCCTGACGACCTCAGTCGCCCTCCACAGCGCCGGCTCGCTCTCCGCCATCAAGGCTTCCCCGTCGGACAGGTAGTGCAAATCATCTACCGCCGGTCCGCCATGCCGGCAAAACAACTCGCCGCGCAGTCGTTCAAGCGCAGAATCGTCAGAGTACTTCTCGTGTAGATGACGAGCCGTCTCTTCCATGCGCTCCCTAAGAGCCTCGGGCTTGAGAACCACGGCAGACGCGCCGAACTGCCTGATCCAGGCCGCGATTTCGGTCAGCCCTCGTACCCTGTCGCGCAGCACGACCGAACCATCGTCCAGAGTGGTCAAGGCTGCACTGGGGCGGTAAGCCACCTGGCTCCGCACCTTGTCAATCACGCGGAATTCGTCAAAAAAGCGCACCTCCACGTCATGCAGCGTATCGCTCATCTCCACGCCCCACGGCTCACTAAGGCGCGCGGCAAGATCGAAATCCTCGGGGTAGTCGAATGTAAGCCATGTCTCGCGCAATGATGAGATGCGCGATCCACGCAGAAGGTTTTCGCTTCCGCGGTAGCCCAGCGCCACCAAGTACCAGTCGTCCTGCGCCCAGTAGTAAACCGTCCCCAGAGGGCACACTACTTGCTCCTCCATCCCGCCCCGGCGCGGGCGATAAACGACGAGCAGCCGGTGACGCCTGGCGATACACTCATCGATAAACTCGGCGTGCCGCTCAAACTCCGCTCTCTGACCACGCGGCCTGCCTTGGAAGTACCGAACCCACCTGCGCGATGCGTACTGACCGAGGGCACTCGTGTCGCCACTATGCATTGCATACCGGATCAGGTTCCTTTCCGCTCCCGCTAGCGCTTTCCCGCTGTTCCCTGCTTCACGTTCGGTGCGGATCAGATCCAGAAGACGCGATACTTCTTCAGCGGTAAGAGCGTACGCTGCAGTCGGTATCCGCCTGGGCCTCACAGACCTGTTGACGACCTCGGCAAGTCCGTTGGCGATCAGCCCGTCGATTGCCGCCTCCACTCTGTATTCCTCAGTGCGCAGGCGCTCTGCCACTCGGCGGACTAGGTCTTCCCGACAAGGCCAGCCGCCGGTGGAATGCGCCAATTCCTCAATAGCAAGGCAGACGGCGAGTTCTTCATCGTCCAGATGAAGCTCGTCGTCTGCCTCTGGGGATCTACTAGGTATGCGGTCTGTGACGAGTATCGTCCTCCCGCGAATAGCCAAGCCCAATCCCTGTGAACCCGCTTTTTCCACATACCTACGGACGGTGCGGTCGGATACGCCGAGCGCCGTCGCGGCCTCGCTCAATCCCAGCGATGCAGGGTAAGCCCTCGAGACTAAGCCGATCAGCGACTCCAACCCCTGCTCGACTTTGCCCATCTTGAACAAACCTCCATCCAGGCACTGCACTCGATGGTGGTTTTTCGCCGTGATTCCAGTATTTCCTCTGTATTCCTCGGCCTCAGATGTTTACTATTCCGCAATGAGATGATCAACGCAACTCAATGCGCTGCGACTGCGGTAGGCGGGCCCGTCCGTAGCGCACCGGTTCCAGAATCTCCATGCCTGGCCTATTGTTCAGGGTGCAGTCGGCCTGTAGCTCACCATGTTGGCCATGATACGTACTCCGCCGGCTACAAGCGAGTCCACCTGCCTGTAGAGCGAAAGCGCATTGTATATGTAGACCCCTGCGCCATGGTGGGCGACTAGCCAGGCGCCTCTGTGCAGTTCTTCGCCCGGGTCGGCGCATTCCACAAGGGGAGTGTACTCGGGAGCCCACGATGACGCGAAATACAGGCCGCGCTCCTGCACCCACCCATGCCAGTCTTCGTCGGTAAGGCGGTTGGGCGCGGTCACCAAAGCATGCTCTGGTTCGAGTAGTCTCATGGGCGCGTCTTTTGCAGTGACCCGTTCGCGACCGATCTCAAGCGGATACGGAGCATAGAGCGAGCTCCATTCCTGGCTCTTGTTGTACTGCACAACCAGTGTGCCGCCGTCGTACACGAACTGGAGCAGACGCCCATTAGCCGGTCTGATCTTGGGTCGGGCAAGGTAGGCTCTGATGCCCAACACTATTGTGTCGAATTCGCCCAGGGGGGCTGAGGCAAGGTCGCTATCACTGAGGCAGCAGACTGACATGCCCAGCTGCTCGAGGCGGTTCGCTACGTTGTCAAGGCCTGTATTCACGTACCCAATGCGCATGCCCCACCTGCACTTGACGTCAATGACCCCCAGCCTGGACAGTGCCGGCTGGAGCAGGCGCCTGGGAGCTACGTGCGGATATGATATCAGCTTAGACGATGTGTTTGACGTCTGTTCCGGACTTGCGTTGGTAACCGCGCGAGCCGAGACGGGATACACACGCGAACCCTCAGGCCGCTCTATGTCCAGCGACACGCGCAGACTGGTCTCTTCGCCCTGTTCGCCCAGGGCAAACTCGAGCTGATCGGTATTGCAGCGAATGCCGACAGGCAGATCCAGTTCGACCTTGCCCAGGACGGCAGCCGCGGTGTTGTTTCTGAGTGTGATACAGAGCGCTTCTCGTCGGGGAAATGCGGACGCGGAGGCCAGGATTGTCTCCGGCCTTACCGCGATGTCTACGGGAGGCGCTACCGCCAGCTCTGGACAGGCCGATGAAACAAGGGCTACATCGGACCCAGAGACATGCCAGTCGAATTCGGCCGTCACAAGTTCGGGACTGAACGGTCCGGCGGTCTCAGCGCTCGCTGGCGCAGTGACGCGAAACCGCCGCTCTGTGCATGAGTTGCCGACAATTGTGTGTGAGGACTCGCAGGGTACACACGGAACGGTCTCACATACCCATCTGGCCGGCGTGGCTAGCCCGCAATCGCCCGCTGTTACGGCAAAAGAGCCTCTGTTCCAGAGCCTGACGACTACCTCCGCAGTGCCGCCCGGCGTGAGAATGCCCGGGCAGGCCGTTGCCTCGCATTCCACGGCACACAGGGCTTCGATCGCATCCTCGAAATCCTTCACCTTAGACTGCAACCTGCGCTCAAGTGTGGCTGTGCTCGGTGGTTCCAACTCCGATGAACCAGCAGCGGCAAGCATCTGTCTGGCCAGTCCAAGCCCTGAAGTAAGGTGCGGGAGGATGCCCTCAAATCCTTGGAGAACGAAGTTCCGGGCTGAGGCTTTGGCTGAGCTTTCGACGCGGGCAGCCATGGCGCGAAGCGCCTCCCGAGCCTCCGGCCCGCCACGCAGGCTATCTACAAGCCCCGTCAGACTGAGGTCGAGTGATTGCAGCAAGTGTTGTTCCGGTTCCGCCTGGACAGGCTTTGCATTCCGGTACACCATTCTGTATGGCCTGAACACATCGCCCTTTGCGCCTGGGCCGCCCATGCCCTGGGATTTGTGCATGCTCCGCGAAATCTGGCCGAGTTCGGAAAATGACATGCCCAGGATGGGGCTATATGCCCCAACGTTGACCTTGACAGTGGCTTGGTCTGAAGGCGCGCGCACATAGAGTTTCGGTACAGTCCACGGTGCAAGGCCCTGTTCCGGCTGCTCAGGGAATGCTGCAGGATCAGCTGCGGCCGTGATTGCCTCCTGTATGATCCATCCTACGGCTTGGTGCTGGCCGTGTCCGCTCACTGTGTCGTGGTGCGTTAGCACGATGTCGGGCCTGTATTTCCTGAGCAAGGCTACAGTGGACGCCAGGAGAGCGCCTCTGTCCCACCTGGTGAAGGTTTCGGCTGCCGACTTACAGTAGCCGAAGTCATGCGCACCCATGTATAGCTGGTGAGCGCCGTCGATGCGTCTTGCCGATTCGAGTTCCTGCGAGCGCAGCACCCCAAGAGCCTCGTACAGCTCCGGGCCGCACTCGTTCTGGCCACCTTCGCCATAGGTGGCCACAAGATAGTAAGTATCCATGAACACGCCTCTAGCCAGATAGGCTAGGAGCGCGTTGTCTTCATCGTCTGGGTGAGCGCCCACCTGAAGGGCCGCTCCACACACCGGCAGCTTGAGAACGCTCATCGCCAGGTGCGAGTAGCTCCGTCTGCTCCACATTCTTCTGATGCCTACCCCTTCATGCCCGTGAGGGCAACGCCCTCCACGATCTGACGCTGGAACATGGCGTACACAACCATGACCGGGATCACTGCTAGGGTTGCTGCTGCCATTATCAGCTGCCATTCAGAACCTGCTTCGCCGCTGAAGAGAGACATCCCCACCGGCAACGTTCGCATCTTTGCGCTTTCGATTGCTATCACAGGCCACAGATAGGCGTTCCAATTGCCCAAAAACACCAGGATCGCCAGTGCGCCCAAGGCCGGCCTGATATTGGGCAAAGCAACATGCCACCACACGCCGAACTCGTTCAGGCCGTCGATTCTGCCGGCGTTAAGCAGGTCATCGGGAATGCCCTGCAGGAACTGGCGCATCAGGAAAACGCCGAAGGCCGATATCAACCCGGGCAGCATCACGCCCCAGTAAGTGTCTATCCAGCCGGTCTTGGTGAACATGAGGAACCACGGTATGATCAGCATCTCTGTGGGGATCATCAGCGTGCTCAGTATCAGGATGAACACCACGTTGCGGCCTGGGAAGGGCAATTTTGCCAAGGCATAGCCCGCCATGGAGTCGAAGAACAGTTCACTTGCTGTGACTATCGCGGCGATAATCAGGCTGTTCAGAAACCACCTCGGGTACATGGTGTTCTCCAACAGGTGCGCGAAGTTCCTGAGTGTTGGCTGTTTAGGAATGAGGCCTATGCTGTAGATATCGGCGCCCTGTTTGAAGGAAGTGGCGAACATCCACAGGAACGGAAAGACTACAGTCAGGATTCCCGCGACCAGAACAACATGCGGCCATATGCGTGCGAATCTGCCTCGGACTGGGCCGGACTCACCCATCCGTCTCCACCTCCTTCTAGTATTCCACCGGCTTGTTCAGTATCCTCATCTGGACAAGAGTGATCAGGAGTATCACAAAGAACAGCGCGACTGTCATTGCCGATGCGTACCCGAACTTGAACTGATAGAACGCGACTCGGTAGATATAGACCACCAGCGACATTGTGCTTCCCAGGGGGCCGCCCAGGTCTCCCTGGCCGCTGCCGCCTGATGTCATATTCATGATCTCGGTGAAAATCTGCAGCGAGCGGATCGTTCCCAGCACCGCCAGAAACACGATAGTGGGGTTGAGCAGCGGAAGCGTGATCGTACGGAACACCTGCCATCTGTTGGCGCCGTCGATGGTTGCCGCCTCTTTGAGTTCAGACGGGATCATCTCAAGCCCGGCCAGGAAGACCACCATGTAGTATCCTAAACCTTGCCATACTACAACTGATGCGACGCAGAACAGCGCCTGGTGTACGCTTTCGAGAAACGGTTGCGGACGCATACCCAGAGCAATCAAGATCTGGTTGATCGCTCCGCCGTTCTTGAAGAAGAGCCAACGCCATACCCAGCTCACAGCCACAGTAGGCGTGATGTACGGCAGGAAGTAGACCATCCTGTACGTTCCTCTTGCGCGGTTGACTGATTGAATGAGGTACGCAGTCAGCAGCCCGAGCGCAAGGCTGGCAGGCACGATTATCACTGAGTAGACCAGCGTGTTTCGAGCCGCATTCCAAAACTCAGGGTCAGCCATCATGGTTGCGTAGTTTGCAAAACCTATGAATGGCCTGCTCCTGCTCATTATGTTCCAATTGTGCAAGCTGACATTGAAGGCCACAAGTGCCGGGTAGATCCTGACCAACAGGAAGAAGAGCATGGGAATGGCCATGAAGGCCGTTCCCCACATGCTCGTACGCTGTTGCAGGCTGAGCCCGCGCTTGCGGCGGGAAACGCCGCTTCCGGCTGATGTCATGCCACAGGCCTCCTTCAGGCCGCCGCCGGCGGAGCGCTCCCGCCCAGCCTAGAGGCAGGAGCGCCGCAAGGTCGCCGGCTCGGATTTGCCCTACTGTCCGAAATAGGCATCTCGTATGGCTTGCTGTTTGCGGACCATGTTGTCCAGAGCTATCTTGGGATCCGTCCCGCGCAGAAGCACTTCGTTGGCGCCGTCAATTATCGCCTGGCGCTCTTCCGTTTCGTCGATGAAGAAAGTTGCCCTAGCGTACGTCAGTCCAGCCAGGAACGGCCCGTAAATGGGGTCACGCTGCAGTTCCTTGTCGTTGGCCAGCGCTGTGCGGGCCGGCAGCTCGCCGACGTCCTTCAGCCACCTGGTCATGACCTGGGAAGACGTGAGGTATGCCAGCCACTTTTCTGCTGCAGCCTTCTTCTCGCCCGTGGCGTTAACCGTGAGGCCATGCAGCCAGAAGGAAGCGAAATTGGCTTTGACCTTGGGATTGGCGGCGCGAACAGGCAGCACTGTCACGCCCCAGTTGATGTCCTTGGCTTTGCTCGCCAGGGTTCCGAGGGCGAAAGAGCCATCGATCATGATTGATGCTTTGCCGGTGATGAACGCGGTACGGTAGTCGCCCATGAACCTCGGCTCGCCAACCTTGTGCTTGGCTGCCAGATCGGTCCACCACTTGAATGCTTCATAGCCCCCGGGGTTGGAATTCCAGAGCACCTTGCGGTTGTCGGCAGAGTAAGGCTCGACTCCCCACTGCCTGAGCAGGACCTGAACGAAAACGTGATTGTCCTGCCCGTCGTGATTCCACGCGTAGCCTGACTGAACCAGCTGCCCTGCCTTATCCCGTTTGGTCAGGCGGATTGCATAGTCCTGAAGCTCCTCCCACGTGGTCGGGGGTTTGTCAGGGTCCAGTCCTTCAGCCTTGAAGTGATCCTTGTTCCAAAACAGCGCCAGAGCCCTCACCGCTGTTGGAAGACCCCAGTACTTGCCGTCCAACTTTACAGCCTCTACCATGGGCAGGAAGTCGGTCTCAATGACTGATTTGGGGAAAGCATCTTCAGGCAGCGGTTGTAGGTAGCCGGCATCCACGTACTTCGGCACCCAGCCGTAGTACAGATTGACCACATCGGGACCCTTGCCTGTGGGGATTGCGATGGCGACCTTCTGGTTGAACTGCTCATACGGGAAAGTCTTATGCTCAACCTTGATCCCGGGGTTCTTGGCTTCGAACTCCCGGATTAGCTCGTCAACCAGCTTGACCTTGCTCTCGTAGTAGTACTGCCAGTACTCAATGGTAACGGGTTTCGCTCCAGCCGCAGTGCCTGCAAGAATCAGGAGCAGGCCTGCCGCCAATGCGACCAGGAGCGCCCTCGTGCGTGTGTTCTTCACGGTAATGCCTCCTCGTGTTTGATTGGGTGCGGAACCATCAGGCCAGGAATACCCGTCGTCAGCGGTTCACTCGGGGGGCCTTTTGACGTCTTTCACCTCCCGTCGCCCTGAGCCGAAATCCCTGCGGCCAGGCTTCCCCTTCTATCAAGTTCGCGCATGTAGTCGTTCATCAGTTCCTCCCTGGCGCGCCAGATTTCACGGGCCTTCTCAAGTGACAGACTCCGTCGCTCAAGGCTGTCTTTCATAGACTCTGGAGCAGGCCCACCTGGTGTTGTCCGCACGGCAACGAACTGGCGGGGATCCAATGCACGCTGAAGTTCGTCTTGGGTGAGCACGGTGCCGCGGCCTACGACCGCTAAGAACTGGGCGTCCAGTTCATCCCAACTCAGAGAGACCCAATTGCGTCCTGCGGAAGACAGAATGTCCACAAGTGCACTCACGACGCGGTGCGCGGTCCGGAACGGAATGCGCTCGACCCGAACTAACGTATCGGCCAGCTCCGTTGACGTGGCGTAACTTGATTCCGCCCGCATGGCGAGCGTGTGTCGGTTGAATGTTGCGGTGGCGACTAGCCTATCCAGAAGGTCAAACCCCGACAGAAGCTCGGCTGCCCCTGCATGGACCTGCCTTTGCACGTGTTCTGCTGCATCGTTGACATCGCCAAACGGTATGTTGTGGAGCGTTGTCGCGACGGCGCCTAAGGCGCTGACCGCTCGCCCAAGCTTCGCCCTCGCGTGTTCGATTGCTACTGGGTTGCGTTTCTGCGGCATTATGCTGGAGATCTGTATCATCGAGACGTCTAGCTGGACTGTACTGACTTCGTTTGAACACCAGAACATCAAGTCAGTGACGAACCGCCCCAGCACCAATGCCGCTGACGCTACTATGGCGGCGATTTCGAATGCCCAGTCGGCCGCAGAGACCGCATCGTAGGTGTTCTCAACTATCCCCTCGAAGCCCAGCAGCGACGCTTCAAAGTAGCGATCCAGCCCGTAGCCCGTTCCTGAAAGCGCAGCTGCCCCAAGCGGCGACATATTGGTCCTGCCCCACGCGCCGTCAAGACGGTCTGCATCGCGCGCCAGCCCTCCCTCAACAGCCAATATGTAGTGGCCTACTGTTGTAGGCTGGGCCTGCTGGTTGTGAGTATGCGCGAGCATTACCGTATGCATCTCGCACTCTGCTACGCGAAGAAGCGTTGCCCTCAACCTGTTCAGAGCATCCGCGACTGACGCTATGAGGTCGCGTCCCGCCATGCGGAACAACGCCGCCTCAAAATCGTTCCTGCTCATGGCAAGGTGCATGTTGCTTGCAGCATCAGCTCCGACCTCAGCCATCACCCTGTCTTCCATCATGAAGAACAGATCCTCGAAGGCAGGGTCGTAGCGCTCGGGTTTCCAGCTTGCGGGCGACCGCATCATGTCGGTGCACACGCGAGCCAGAGCCTCGGTATGGCCCGGTGGAAGGAGCCTGACATGATCAAGCGAGAGTACGTGCGCCAGATTGGCCTCGAGCATCGGAACGAAGAGGAGGTCCCTGGCAAATGCGAAACTCGGCTCCAGGACAGTGCGGACGTAAACCTCGTCTCTCATACGCTCTCAAGCACCCTCTCCTCGATGTCTTTGACAGCAAGCGTAGCCGCGCCGACAAGCCCCGCATTCGATCCCAGGCACGATGTACGAATCTCGGGCACGAACGGCGACAACTCGCAAAGACGCCTACGAATAGGCTCAAACAGGACGTCGCCTGCTTCCGATATGCCCCCGCCGAAAACGATTGCCCCGGGGTCGAGCAGGGCGCCTATACTGGAAAAAGACGCCGCGATTACGTCGGCAATCCGCTTTACGGATTCCGCCGCCCTGCTATCGCCTTCGCGAGCCGCGATGAACAGTTCCTCAGGGGTGGCATCATCCCGCCCAAGGGCGCTCACAGCCATGGCAGTTATTGCGCCTGAGGCCGCGAGGGTTTCGAAGCATCCAAAATCGTAGATACCTGAGCCAGGCCAAGAAGGGTCGATTACCATGTAGCCGATTTCCCCTGCCGCGCCCGAAGACCCCCTGTAGATCCGACCGTCGATGACAATGCCTGCTCCAATGCCAGTGCCTATGGACACGAAAACGAAACTGCTCAGCTCAAGGCCGCATCCGTAGTGCAGTTCGGCCATGGCTGCAGCGTTCACATCATTGTCGACCCTGACGGGAACGCTGAACTCGTCACGTAGCATTGCGGCTACAGGCGTGTTGTTCCATCCAAACGCAGGAGCGACGCTTACGATGCCCGACGACGGATCGGTCACGCCGGGCGCTCCAAGACCAATCCCTCCGATGCTGCTCCAGCCCCGCCCCGAAGCCTGGATCGTCTCGCGAACAGCATCGGCAATAGCTTGCACCGCGGCATCTCCCTGAATGCCCAGCTTGCCCGGGCTGGGACGTTCGCGGTGGAACAGCATTTTGCCCGTAAGGTCGGCGATTCCCACTCTGAGGTTAGTGCCCCCAAGGTCCACACCCACTGCATACTGGCTCTCAGCGTTAAGCTTCAGCATGATAGGAGGCCGGCCACCCGTGGAACAACCTTCGCCGGCCACAGTGAGCAGGCCTAGAGATACGAGCCCATCGACGGCGGTACACACGGTGGGCTGACTGAGCCCGCTTCGCCTGGCGATTTCCGCCCGCGAGACCTGCCCCGCGGACTCAACGAGCCTGAGTATGGTACGCATGTTGTGCCTGCGTACCTCAGCTATGTCAGTGATTGCTCTGCCGGACAGATGATCTGTTTGGCGCACGTCGGCCCCTCCATACTTAGTTGCGGCTATTAAGTAAGTCGTTGGCGCACATATTCTGCACGGTTTCCGAAACTCCTTCCGGC
>Ga0116149_1001918_pt1 | contig 23970 bp, 18 predicted proteins | sample AD_UKC057_MetaG_FD_89787 | JGI IMG/M metagenome (GOLD analysis project Ga0116149, IMG submission 89787) | Active sludge microbial communities of municipal wastewater-treating anaerobic digesters from USA - AD_UKC057_MetaG | ecosystem: Engineered > Bioreactor > Anaerobic > Digestate | place: USA...
AGCATGTTGCAGAACACGAACGGGGCCCGCGTGGGCTCGCCCGTGGGGCTGGTGAAGTCGCCCGCCCTGGCGTGATAGGCGCGGTAGATCTGGGAATGGCCGTCGATGATGTAGAGGGTCTTCGGCATACGCCCAGTACGCTACAGGGCGGCCCAGAGGTTGTCAAACCAAAGCCCACGGAAGGCTTTCCGTGGGCTTTCCAGTCATGCTCACTTGTCCCACTACCTCACTTCACCGTCACCACGAATTCCGTCTTCTGGTCCTTGCCGAGCGTCGCCTCGGCCGAGGCGGTCTTGCCGCCGGCCTGGACGGTGAGGCGGTATCGCCCGCGGAAGCCGCGGAAGGCGAACCGCCCGTCGGCGTCGGTCGTTCCGGCGGTGCGGGTGGTCCAGTCCTGGTGAATGAGCTTGTGCAGGGCGTGGTAGACGGGCTTGGGCGTCATGTCGGCCCGGAGCATTCCGCCCCCCTTGAGCCAGGCCCCCGTGTCGCACAGGTCCCACCACGTGATGGCCCGCACGGACGGGTGGGCGAAGCAGACCTTGTAGAACTTGACGGCGTAGTCCGCCTGGGCGGCCTCGTCCCACACGCCCGGAACCCGCGATCCCGTAAAGGCCTGGCCGGCGGAGGTCGGCGTGAACTCCGTGATGTGCAGTTCCTTGCCCAGGGCGGCATAGCGGTCCAGGACCTTCCGCACGCGGTCCAGCGGGAAACGCATCGTCCGCGGTTCGTGGGCCTGGATGCCGATCCCGTCGAACGGCACATTACGGGCGAGGGCGTCCTTCAGCAGGCGGTGGAAGCCCGGGCAGCCGTCGCCCAGCACGTGGTAGTCGTTGACGATCAGGTACGCCTTGGGGTCGAACTGGCGGGCCCAGCGGTAGGGGTCGTCGATCTTCAGCGAGGGCAGGTGGCTGGGCTCGTTGACCACCTCCCAGAACTCGATCGGGCGATAGCGGCCCATGATCGCCTCGACGCGGGCCTTCTGAAGCTCCGGTGCGGGCTGGCCCTTGGACCAGGGCGGCACGCCCGCATTGTCGGCCCACAGCAGCGGGTGGCCCTTCATCCGGATGCCGTGCTCACGGCACCACGCGACGACCTTGTCGGTGTAATCGTACTGCGGCTTGCCGCGCTCGTGTTCGTACCAGCGCCAGTAGAAGCCGACCGTCGCGTAGTTGAGCAACTCCGCGAACCGCTTCTTATATGCCTCGTCCTTGGCGGCGTCGCGGAACCGGTCAAACATGTAGATGTTCGCGCCGAAGAGGAACTCGTGGCCGATCTGTTCCGCGCGGATGCTGGCGCGGGCCATGGGCTTTCCGGCGGCGTCCACGACGCGGACCGTTGCGTCGGATTTGCGGGTCTTCTGGATGGCGGCGTCCGTCTCCGTCAGCAGGTCCTCCTCCTGCTTGCGGGCCAGGGCGGAGAGTTCCTCGATCGTGGCCAACTGCGGATCGGCCGCCCCTTCCCGTGGGCGAACAGCGATGCTCAGAAGGACCAGGTTGCGGTCCTCGCTGCCGATCAGGGCGTCGTTCAGGAATGCCGCCGCGACTTCGTGCAGACCGGCGGGAATGTCGGCCTCGAAGGCGTAGTCGGCCGCCGCCGGACCGTTCACCCGGACGACCTTGACGGGCTGCTCGTCCAGGAGCAGCGCCATTTCGGGCCAGACGCCGCCCGCCGCCGTGCCCCAGGCGCGGATGGTGATCGTGTACGTGCCGGCCGAGGAGAACTTCATCGGCTGGCCGACCCGTCCGTTGGACCACAGGTTCCAAGCGCCTCCCTGGGCCGGGCCGCCCTCGGTCTTGATGGCTGCCTTGGGGGCCTCGACCGTCACCGCGACGGCCCGGGCGGCCCCCAGGCCCGCCGCCAGCCAAGCCGCCAGGACCACTCTCAACGCTGTCGTCGAAACAGGCATGTTCGTCTCCCGATGGACTGTCCCAGGCCAAACGGGCTCCGACAGCATCTATCGCCAGACTGTGGCCGGAATCTGATTGACACGGCGGAGAACGGGGGATATAAGTACAGGTGCAATCGTCGTCTGCCTGTGGGGAAGGCATGAGGCGGCGATGGGCCTGACATGAGAATAGTGCGGCGGGAGGGCATCCGTGGGAAGGGCCTGCGGCTCTGCCGGCTTGCACCCGACGCTGGTTACCATAATGGGAGTCTCCCATGATCAAGCAGCGTTTGTTCACCCCAGGTCCCACTGACGTTCCCCCGGAAGTCCTGATCGAGATGGCCAAGCCCATCTTCCATCACCGCACGCAGCGGTTCAAGGACATGTTCGCCGCCGTCAACGAGGGCCTGAAGAAGCTTCTGTTCACCGCCAACGACGTCTTGACGATCGCCGGTTCGGGCACGGCGGGGATGGAAGCGGCCATGTCGTGCGCCATCCCGCGAGACAAGAAGGTGCTGGTCGCCCAGGGCGGCAAGTTCGGCGAGCGGTGGGTCAAGGTGGCCAAGACGTACGGGCTGAAGGTCGATGAGGTCAAGACCGAGTGGGGCACGGCGATCTCCCCGCAGACGGTCAAGGAGAAGCTGGCCACCGGCGATTACGGCGCGGTGGTGGTGGTCTACAGCGAGACGTCGACCGCGACGGCCTGCGACCTCAAGGGCATCGCAGAGGTGGTCAAGGCGACAGACGCCCTGTTGATCGCCGACTGCATTACCGCCGCGGGCACGCTGCCGCTGAAGGTGGACGAGTGGGGCGTGGACATCGTGGCCTCCGGCAGTCAGAAGGCGTTCATGCTCCCGCCGGGCCTGGCGTTCGTCTCGGTCAGCCCCAAGGCGTGGGCCCAGGTGGAGAAGATCACTCCGCCGAACTTCTACCTGAACCTGAAGGCCTACCGCAAGAGCCTGGCCGCCAACGACGTGCCGTACACGCCGGCCGTGACGTTGATCCGCGGCACGCAGGTCTCGCTGGACATGATCCACAAGATCGGCGTGGAGAAGGTCTGGGCCCGGACGGCCCTGCTGGCCCGTGCCCTGCGCGAGGCCATGAAGGCCCAGGGCATGTCGGTGTTCTCCAAACAACCCTCCGACAGCGTGACGGGCATCGTCTACCCCGAGGGCGTCGAGGATAAGACTTTCCGCAACAAGGTCCTCCGCGACAAGTGGGGCGCCTCCGTCGCCGGCGGGCAGGATTTCATGGAAGGCAAGATGTTCCGCGTCAGCCACATGGGCTATGTCGATCCGCTCGACACGATCGGCCTGGTGGCGGCCATCGAGTACGGACTCAAGGCGTGCAACGTGCCGGTCCAGATCGGCAAGGGCGTGGCCGTCGCCGCGGACATCATTAAGGACTGGGCATAACCATGAAAATCCTCATCGCAGACAAATTGAGCAAGGTGGGCCTGGACTGGCTGGCCGAGCAGAAGGACGTCGAGATCGACAACAAGCCCGGCCTCAAGCCGGACGAACTGGCCAAGATCGTGGGCGAGTACGACGGGATGATCATCCGCTCGGGCGCGAAGGTGACGGCCGAGGTGCTGGCCAACCCGGGCCGCCTGCGGGGCATCGCCCGCGCGGGCGTGGGCGTGGACAACGTCGACGTGCCGGTGGCCACCGCCAAAGGCATCATCGTAATGAACACGCCCGGGGGCAACACCCTGGCGACGGCCGAGTTGACCATGTCGCTGATGCTGGCCCTGTCGCGCAAGATCTCGCCTGCCAACGCCAGCCTGAAGGACGGCAAGTGGGACCGCAAGAGCTTCGAGGGCACCCAGCTCTCGGGCAAGACGCTGGGCATCGTCGGCATGGGGCGCATCGGCAAGGCGGTGGCCAAGCGGGCGGCCTCCTTCGAGATGCGGGTGCTGGGCTACGACCCGTTCTTCGCCGGAACGCCCGAGCCCAACGTCGAAATGGTCAAGGACCTCACCGAGATCTGCAAGCGGGCCGACTACATCACCGTCCACACCCCCAAGTCGGCCGAGACGGCCGGCATGATCGGACCCGAGCAGTTCGCGGTGATGAAGCCGACCGTCCGCCTGATCAACGCCGCCCGCGGCGGGATCATCGACGTCAACGCCCTGCTGGAGGCCGTCAAGGCGGGCAAGGTGGCCGGCGCCGCCCTGGACGTGTACATGAAAGAGCCTCCCGAGACCGAGGCCGAGAAGGCCCTCATCCAGCAGCCCAACGTGCTGGCCGTCCCGCACCTGGGCGCCTCGACCGAAGAGGCCCAGGAGCAGGTGGCGATGGAGGCGGCCGAGAACCTCGTCGAGGCCCTGCGCGGCGGCGAGGTCCGAAACGCCGTCAACGCCCCCGGCTTCGACAAGGCCCTGCCGGCCATGCTCCGCCCGTACACCGAGCTGGCCCAGCGGATGGGCACCCTGCTGGCCACCATCGCCAGCGGCGCCGTCAGCAAGGTCGAGGTCATCTACCGCGGCACGATCGCCGAGATGAACGTCGCCCCGGTCACCACCTACCTGCTGGTCGGGCTGATCCAGCCCCACATGGACCAGCCGGTCAACGTCATCAACGCCCCCGTGCTGGCCCGCCAGCGGGGCGTCGAGGTCGAGACCATCACCTCCAGCAAGATCAAGGAGTTCGCCAACCTCATGGAAGTGACGGTCCACACCGCCGACATGAAGCGATCGGCCGTGGGCACCATCTTCGGCAATAAGTTCCCGCGGATCATCGCCCTGGACGGCTACCATCTGGAGATGAAGCCCGAAGGCCACGTGGTCATCATCGTCAACGAGGACAAGCCCGGCGTGGTCGGGTCCTACGGGTCGATCTTCGGGCGAAACAGCATCAACATCGCCGACATGACCTTCTCGCGGAAGATGAAGAGCGGCCTGGCCGTCGTGGGCATCAACCTGGACCAGGCGCCCGCGCCGGGAGTGATGGGCGAGGTCCGCTCGTCCAACTTCGTCAAGGAAGCCCACTACCTGCATTTGCCCGATCTGCCCCTGGACGAGCAGGAAGCGTAGACACCGTTCGCGCCGCCCCGGGCGACGGCAATAAAGCTTGGGACGAGGCGTTTCTACACGAGGCGACGGTCGGGAGGCCGGCGCCGGGGACAATCAGTATGCAGACGGGCTGCCCGAACCCAAAAGGAGGACGGGCAGCCCGTTGTATTATTGGCCGGCCCGTGCGGCTAACGGCGTGGCAGCCGTCTGTACGCGGGTGCGAATCCGGACGGCGTCGCGCCTGCAAACCTACCAGGGAGATCACTTCTCCGGCATGTGCAGGTCGTGGTGATAGTGCTTCTGACGGAGTTCCTCGCGGAGTTCCTCCTCCAACTTGTCCACCACGGTGTTGAGCAGGTCGATGGCCCAGTCCTGCTCGTGCGGCGTCCGCCCGCGGTGGGCCAGTTCCTCCCGGACCTCCTGAACCAGCGTCACGCGGTTGACGAACGTGACGCCGCCGAAGTGAAGTGCGTGGTTGTTTCCGATGAATCGCATTAGTCTTTCCAGTTTCGGGTTTTCGTCTTTCGCCTCGTCGAGGTTGTCACGGTCTTCTGTTCCTCGGACGGGTTCTTTCGCATGTAACTCGCTGCCGCCTTCGCCAACAGCCCGGAACGGGTTTCGTTGTGGCGGCGAGCGTAGCGGTCTATTGCGTCCAGCACGCGTTGCGGCATGGTGATGTTGATGCGCTTGGCTTTGAGGCGGAGATTCCCCGTATCGACGGAGACTACCGCCCAGATTCCGTCTCGGAAATCCGGATTCCTTCTGTGCTGCTCCACCGGCTCGGGTTCGGGTATCGGAAGCCCCTCTTCGCACAGGCCCTCGAGATGGAGTTCTATCGCCTCCTTTGCCATGGCCAGAGTCTCGTCCATGGTGCTCCCGGCACTGAAGCAGCCCGGCAGGTCAGGGACGGTGACGCCGTAATCGGAGTCCTCTTCTTTGTGTATGACGATGGGAAAGTTCATGGTTCTATACCTGCTTGCCGCATGATCGAACGCAACGTTCCGGGCGGAATGTCCTTTCGCGGGTGAGGCACCGTTACCAACCCAGCTTTGTGCGGGTGGCGGAACTGATGATGACTTCCCTTGGTCCTCATATGGACCCAACCGTCAGCCCGCAACCTTCGGATTATCTCGCGGCTGTCCATGTGTATTATACACATCGACCGGTCTGCGTCCAAGCTATTTCATCATCCGACGGTCTGGATGTACGTGCCGGTGGCGAAGGTGATGATGGCGCCCAGCAGGACCGCAATGCCGATGAGGATCCACCGGACGGCCTGTGGACTGGAGGCCTGCCATTCGCGGGTGCGGAAGCCGTGGACGTTCCCGATGACCAGCGTGCCGCACATGAAGGCGGCGTACCCGACCGACCCGCCGAGTTCGCCCAGGTAGGTGGCGGCCAGTCCGTAGAAGAAGATCGCGCCGTCATGGAAGAGCGACATGGCCAGGGCCAGCAGAAGGACCTTGCCGATGCCCGGCGCCTTGAAGTGGCTCCAGGTCTTGTTCATGCAGAGCTTGAACACGCAGTAGCCGAAGGCGGACAAGGCACCGCCCCAGAGCACGAGCATCCAGACGACGAACCCGGCGGCCCAGGGCGGGTTGCCCAGGGCGGCGGACTTGGCCATGATAGGGCCCCCGGCCGCGAAGGCCAGGGCGGCGCAGGCGCAGAGGATGCCGCTGAGGACCGTGACGAAGAGCCCGAGGACGAAGCGGGCCCCGTGTTTCTTCTCCTCGGCGGTGGCGGCTTGGCCGGCCAGGTGGCGGCTCTTGAGGACGCCGGCGTAGCCGCAGATGGCCACCCCGGCGACGGCAATAGCCACGCCGATGACGATGATGATGCCGCCCGTGCTGCCGAGGGCCTTAAAAGCGCCCTGGGTGACGAACAGGGGCATGAGCCACCCGAAAACCACTTGCGTGCCGGAGTTGATGGCGTAGGCCAGGGACAGGCCGACCATGGAGAAGGCGATGCCGTAGGTCATCGAGCCCGAGCCCCACAGCAGGCCGAACACCAGCGGGCCCAGGATGGCCCACGGGCTGACCGCCTGCCAGGTGGCCACGATGTCCCGGGCCACGATGGGCCCGGCGATCGTCGGAATGATCAGCGTGACCAGGAAGAAGAAGGGGCCCCACAGCACCTCCCACGGCGTCTTGGGGTCGGCGAACTTGCTGGGCAGCGCCCACGAGCCGCCGCACAACGCCCCCAGAACCACGAAGAGAAACCCGAGTGCGAGATTGGCTTCCATGATCGGACGTCTCCTTATCCGACGTTCCTGGCCAGTGACGAGCGGCCGCGACGATCGCGGCGGCTAAGAGAATACGCATTCGGCGACGAATTGCAAGCCGCGAACTAGCCCTTGCGACAGACATGTCTGCCGCGACGGCCGCACTCTTCGCCGCACGTCCCGCCGCCGGCGGACAGCCGGCAGTCAGTTCAGAACATGCCCACGACGTTGCCGCTCTCGTCGAGGTCCACGTCCATGAAGGCAGGCCGGCTCGGCAGGCCGGGCATGGTCCGCATGGTGCCCAGCAGGGGGTAAAGGAAGCCGGCGCCCGCGGCGGCGCGGACCTCGCGCACAGGTACGGTGAACCCGCGGGGCACGCCCTTGAGCGTCGGATCGTGGCTGAGCGAAAGGTGCGTCTTGGCCATGCAGATGGGCAGATGGCTCAGGCCGGCCCGCTCGTAGGAAGCGATCTGGGCTTCCGCCTTCGAGTCGAAGTGGACGTCATCGGCCAGGTAGACCTTCTGGGCGATGGTGCGGATCTTGTCCTTGATCGACATCGCGTCGGGATACAGGAGCCGGAAGTTGTTGGGTTTGTCGCAGGCGGCGACGACGGCCTCGGCCAGTTCGATAGCCCCGCGTCCGCCGCGGGCCCAGTGGTTGGCCATGAAGGCGCCTTCCGCGCCGGCCTCCAGGGCGGCCTTGCGGGCCAGTTCCACCTCGGCCTTGTGGTCGTGGGGGAACTTGTTGATGGCCACCACCACCGGCACGCCGTAGAGCTTGGCGATCTCGATGTTGCGCTGGAGGTTGCAGACGCCCTTCTCCAGCAGGGCGAGGTTCTTCTCGGTATACGCCGGCGGCAAAGGCTTGCCGGGCGTGACCTTGGGCCCGCCGCCGTGCATCTTCAGAGCCCGGATCGTGCCCACCAGGACCACGCAGTTGGGCACCAGGCCGGAGGCGCGGCACTTGATGTCGAAGAACTTCTCCATGCCGATGTCCGCCCCGAAGCCCGACTCGGTGATGACGTAGTCGGCCAGCTTGAGGGCAATCCGGTCGGCGATGATCGAGTTGTTGCCCTGGGCGATGTTGGCGAAGGGCCCGGCGTGAACGAACGCGGGCTGGCCTTCGAGCGTCTGCATGAGGTTGGGCTTGATGGCGTCCTTCATCAGCACCAGCAGGGCGCCGGTCACGCCCAGGTCATTGGCGGTGACGGGCTTGCCGTCCTTGTTCATGGCCACGATGATCCGCCCCAGGCGGGCCTTCATGTCCTTCAGATCGGCGGACAGCGCGAGGATGGCCATGATCTCGCTGGCCACGGAGATGTCGAAGCCCGTCTTGCGGTTGGGCCCGTCCATCCAACTGTCGCTGAGGCCCGTCTCGATGAACCGCAGGGCGGCGTCATTGACGTCCACCACGCGCCGCCACGTGATCGTGTCCGGATCGATGTCCAGCCGGGGCAGGCCCGTCCTGGCCCATTCCTCCTCGCCCGCGTGCTGCTCGTGCTTGAGCCTTGCGTCCAGGGCCGCGGCCAGCAGGTTGTTGGCGATGGACACGGCGTGAATGTCCCCGGTGAGGTGGAGGTTGAACTCCTCCATGGGGATGACCTGGCTGTAGCCGCCGCCCGCGGCGCCGCCCTTGATGCCGAAGGTCGGGCCCATCGACGGCTGACGGATGCACAGGAAGACGTTCTTCTTCAGCTTGCCCATGGCCTGGGTGAGCCCGACGCTGGTGGTGGTCTTGCCCTCGCCCAACGGGGTCGGGGTGATGGCCGTCACGTCGATGTATTTGCCGTTGGGGTGATTGGCGAGTCGATCGAGGATGCTGAGCTTGATCTTCGCCTTCACGTCGCCGTACGGCTCCAACTCCTCGGGCAGGATGCCGGCCTTACGGGCGATCGTGGTGATCTTCTTGGGTGTCGCGGCTCGGGAGATGTTGATGTCAGACGGGACGACCTTGGCCATGCGGGGCTCTCCTTACTGGTTGTCGGTTCAGTCGGCCGTTCGGGCTACCATAGTCCCTCTCGGCGGCCAGCGTCAAGGCCCGTTCGCGTCGAGACCGTAGATCGCGGTGCAATCTATCGCCGCCCACGGTAGAATCCCGACGGCTGAACAGCGTGCAGGCATTATAGCCGTTGCCGGGCTCAAGGATAGAGGCATGCGGCACGCGGACAAGGACCACGGCGCCGGCGGCGGGGGACGGGTCGCGGGCATCCTCTGCCTTGCGAGAGGCCCGCCTGGACGCGCCGCAACACTGGACCGAAAGGACGACAATGAACCAGACCCAATGGGAACAGCTTCTAGCCGTGGTCGCCGGACAGGCCGTTGACCCGCCGCCCGTCGGATTCGTCATCGACAGCCCCTGGCTGCCGCCGTGGGCGGGGATCTCAACGCTGGACTACTACGCCAGCGAGTCGAAATGGCTGGAGGCGAACCTCCAGGCCGTCCGCGGCTTCCCGGACGTGTGCTTCCTGCCGGGTTTCTGGTCGGAATACGGCATGTGTACCGAGCCGTCGGCGTTTGGCGCCCGCTGCGTGTGGCACGAGAACGATCTGCCCTTCGCCGACAAAACCGTCGCCTCGGACGAGGGGCTGGTGACGGCCGATGCGATGGCCAAGGTCCCGCGCCCGGACCCCCGAACCGACGGGTTGCTGCCCCTGGTGCTCAAGCGGCTGGTGCACGCCCGGTCGGCGATCGAGGCCGAAGGGCACGCCATCCGTTTTGCCGTGGCCCGCGGGCCGCTCAACATCGCCTCTTTCCTGCTGGGGACGACCGAACTGATGATGGCCCTTCGGCTGGAGAGCGACGCGTGCCACGGCCTGCTGAGGACGATCACGGACTTCCTGGTCGACTGGCTGCGCCTGCAGAAGCAGGCGATTGACAGCATCGACGGCATCTTCCTGCTGGACGACCTGGTGGGCTTCCTCGGCGAGGACGACTACCAGGCCTTTGCCGCGCCGTACCTCAAGGAATCGTTCGCCGCCTTCGACGCGAAGGTGCGGTTCTTCCACAACGACGCCAACGGGTCGGTCTGCGCCCCGCACCTGGCGGAGGCGGGGGTGAACCTGTTCAACTTCGGTTTCGAGCACAGCCTGGCCGACATGCGCCGCTGGCTGGGCCCGGGGGTGGCCATGCTCGGCAACATTCCGCCGCGGGACGTGCTGGGCAGGGGCACGCCGGATGACGTGCGAGCGGCGGTGCGGACGACGCTGGACGGCCTGGAGGACAAGCACGGACTGATGCTCTCGTGCGGCGGGGGAGTGCCCCCGGGCGTGTCCACGGAGAACATGAGGGCCTTCGTGGATGAGGCGAGGCAGTGACGCGCCCAGGACCGTCGAAGAACGTGTGTCTCGGGAGTCTGACGGGCCGTTATTCCCGCTCGCTCAGCGGAAACCCCGGCGGGTATCGCTTCCAGTCGTAACCGGCCTGGCCCAGCTTATAGCCCACCTCGAACAGGCGGTTCATCTCCTGCTTGTTGAACTCCTCGCTGGAGATGGGCTTGTCGTCGTCGGGGATGTAGGCCAGGAGAAACTCCATGCCCGCCCCGTGCACGATGTTGTAGACGCGGTAGATGTCGCCGAGGGCCTGGGAGTTGATCAGCGTGAAGATGGACCGCGCGGCAATGGGGATGACGCGCGGGGCGATGGCTTGGTATTGCGGGGCGATCGCGGCATTGCGAATGACGTAGACGCGAATGGGCGGCTTGGCGGGCGGCGCAGCCGGCATCGTCGCCGGGCGGCGCACCACGGCGGGCAGGGCATCGCCGAAACCCCAGATGAACACCTCGGCCGTCACGCCCCCGTCGACGTGCATCTCGTCGTACCGCTCGTTCAGGACCTGGACGGTCACGTACTGCGGCGGGAAGGCTACGGGAATGGAGGCCGACGCGACCAGCACGCGGCGAAAGAGTTTGAGGGCGTCCTTGTGTCCGCTGGCGGCGATGGCGCCCATGTCCCAGACGACGGGGCGCTGGACGTCGAGGTTGGTCGTGCCGATGTACAGGCGCCGGCCCCGGCGGTGCTCCCGGGCGATGGCGGTCAACATGTCCTGGTCGATGTACTTCTCCGTCAGGCGGAGCAGGGGTGCGTTGTCCGCCAGGCTGTCGCCCCGCAACAGCCCGGTGAAGATCCGCAGCACGTAGATGTCGTCCGGTCCGACAGTGGTGAAGGCCTGGCGGAGGCGGGCGTCGTAGTCGCTGCCCAGGAAGGCGAACGGCGCGATGAGGGCCCCGGTGCTGATTCCCGTGACGATGCGGAAGGTGGGGCGGTCGCCCCGGGTGGACCACCCGCACAGCAGGCCGGCCCCGAACGCTCCGCGCGACCCGCCCCCCGACAACGCCAGCACGCTCCGCTGGTCGTCCGGGACGGCGGGGCGAGTGGTCGGGTGGGCGGTGTCCCCGCCGAAGACCAGGCCGATCTGGTCGCCCCAGGAACGGATCTGCCCGTATCCCTCCACGTGCGCCTGGTCAACCAGGTGCGGGGGGACGGGGTGGCGGATGGTCTCCGGCCCGCAGCCGGGCGCCAGGGCAGTCAGCAGCAGCCAGCCCAGCAGGCATGCGGCGCGGCAGGATGGCAGGCATTGTCGGATCATGAGGTCCCGTCGCGGGCCGGCGCGGCGCCCGCGAACGCATTATACATCCGCCAGGCGGACTCGGTCCACTCGCCGCGATCGTCTTACACGCTGAGCACGGAGTAGATGATGTCCGTGATGACCTTGCCGGACTCCAGACGCTTGAGCACGGGGTCCAGGTCGCGCGGGGAACCGGCCAGCAGGTAGCGCCAGCCGTGCGAGTCGGCCAGCACCAGCTCGCTGGTCAGGAACGCGTTCTCGCCCACGACGTCGCAGGGCTTGAGCTCGCGGTTGGTGACGATGACGGCGGCCTTGCGCAGGCTCTGCGAGTCGTAAGGGTGCTCTTCGAGACGCTTGACCTTGCTGAGCCGGCGGACTTTGCGGACCATGCGTTCCTTCTCCTCGTGGCTGCAGAAGAAGGTGAGGACGACGCTGCCGTCGGTGCCGGCGAGCTTCTCCGAGCCGTGTCCGACAACGGTGTCGATGCTGACGCCCTCGTTGCTGAAGGCCGACGCGATGCTGGTCAGGGCGCCGGCGCGGTCCAGCACGAACGCCCGGAATACCCAGTGGCTGCACTCTGTTGCGGTCATCTCGCAAGTCTCCTGCCGGCGGCGAGCGGGGCCCAGCCGCCGACCTGTCTCAGGCGGTCGGGGATGAGGGCTGCTCGATCACGAATACGGGCGCCAGGCGCAACACGCGCCGGCGCAGGGCGGAGCGGGCCCAGTCGCTGGTGGCCAACGGCCCGGTCAGGACGATGCCTTCCACGTCGCAGCCGCAGGCCACGAACATCTGCCCGATCTCCTTGGCGGCCCGGTAATCGGCCTCGGCGGCGGGCGGCGCGGAGGGGTCCAAGTCATACGCGCACCGGTCGATGATCCGTCCCTGGCGGAAGCCGGCCACCGTGATCCGACGGTCCAGGTGGGCGACCACCAGGGCCAGGTCGTTCAGCGGTCTGTCGGTCTCGCGGGCGGCCTGCCTGGCGGCGGCCATCAGATACTCGTCCTGGTCGGCGCTTGCTTGGCTCCCGCCGGCCGGTGCGGGGGCCCGCGGCGCGGGCGCGTCGGCGGCGGGGGGGGTGAAGGCTGACAGGCCCGCGGCCTTTCGCTGCGAGTAGACCGCGCAGATGGCCAGCGAGACCAGGCGGGTCTCGACGCTGTCGGCCCGGGAGAGGATGATGTACGGAACGGGGAAGCCCATGGTGATGCTGGCCAGCGAGGCTTCGCCGTACTTGTTGAGGGCGGTGAGGAACTTGTAGAGGGCGTTGGCGGTGTCGATGCCGGGGCAGATGAGGATGTCAGCCTGCCCGGCGACTTCTTCGGCGTTGGGCAGGTCGGGCATGCCCTTGATGGCGACCGATTCGGGGTCGGTGGCCAGATCGAACGAGAGCGGCCCGCACACCGCCGCTCCGCTCCAGGTTCGCCGGGCCAGTTCCAGCCCGATCCACGTGGACGGCAGGGAGGGAATCTGCTTCTCGTTGGCTGACAGGATCGCCACCCGCGGGCGGGCCAACCCCATGACCGTGTGGGCGACGTCCACGGCGTTGTGGATCATGTCGGCCAGGCGACCGAAGTTGCAGATGGTCGTCACGCCGGCGTCGGTGAGCAAGACGGGACTGCCTCTGCGGACGCACGGGGTGTCGAAGACGGTGGCCAGGCTGACGGTGGGGCGGACGGCCAGCGGCAGCATGTGACGGTTGATGATGGGCGTGGAGATGCCGCCCTTGAGGATGATATCCAGCCCGCCGGCCTGGATGAGCTTGACGGCGGCGCGGGCGACGTCCACGTCGTTGTCAGCCGGCACGATGTCGTTGGGGTCGATGTGGATGCCGACCTCGTCGACGGCCTGGGCGATGCGGTCCTTGGGCCCGATCAGCAAGACGCGGTCGACGATGCCGTGGTCGCGGGCGGATTCCACCAGTCGCAGGTCGTCGGTTCGGTAGCCGCCCACCACGAGGACGGTGGAGGCCTTCATCTTGCCGGCGATGTCAATCAGGTCGACCACTCGTTCCAGCGGTTCGACCGGCGGCAGGGTTGTCTGGTCTACTGAGTTCATGATCGAAGGGAGCATAGCGTGATGAGAGCCGGCTTTCAAGGGCGCAGCGCCCGGCGTCGTTGTTGCGACATTCGCGGCGGGCCCGCCACAGCCGCCTGCGAGTCGCCCGGCGGGGCGGGGCAACGACCGCGCCCGCCTTGGGTCGGTGCTAGGAGCGGGCCGGCGTGGCGGCGGTCCGGACGGGGGCGCTTCGGCCGGACTTCCTGCTCTCCTCCAGCAGGCCTTTGAGTTCCGCGACGATGTCGGGCTTCTTGCTGTAGAGGTTGACTCGTTCGCCGGGGTCTTCGGCCAGGTCGTAGAGCTGGGCCGGTGCGGCGGGGTCGCTGTCGGGGATGTAGTAGGGTTTGAGGTCCCCGCTGCGTTGGTAGTTGTTGCCACCCGAGCCCTTGTGGTCCAGGTACTTCCAGGGTCCGCGACGGATGGACAGGGCCAGCGAGATCGTCTGTTCGAGCAGGTAGGGCCTCACCGGGCGGTCGCCCTGTGTGCCCAGCAGGACGCCGAGCATGTCGAAACTGTCCTCGGCGGCGTCGTTGGGGAGCTTGGCGCCGACGACGGCGGCGCAGGTGGCAAAGAGGTCGGTCAGGCTGGTGAGTTGATCGCTGGTCGAGCCGGGCTTGACCTTGCCCGGCCAGCGGACGATCAGTGGCGTACGATGGCCGCCTTCCCATTGGTCGCGTTTCATCCCGCGCCACGGGCGGGCGCCGTCGTGGCCGTGGTCCTTCCGCATGTTCACCACGCTGGTGACTTCCGGGCCGTTGTCGCTGGCGAAGATCACCAGCGTGTTGTCCGCCACGCCCAACTCGTCCAGCGTCGCCAGGAGTTGGCCGACCACCCAGTCCATCTCATGGATGAAGTCGCCGTGCGGGCCCGCCTTGGTCTTGCCCTTGAAGGCGTCGGCTGGAAACGAGGGCAGGTGCACCGCCTGCATCGAATGGAACAGGAAGAACGGCTGGTCGGGCTTGGCCTTGACGTGCTCGCGGAGGAAGCGGCGGCTGCGTTCGAGGAAGATCAAGTCGATCTCCTCGTGTTTGAAGTTCGGCGCGACCAGGCCGGGGCGGCAATCGTTGGCGTAGGGGTGCTTGGGGAGGTTGCTCTTGTCCAGCGGGGCGGTGGGGGGAACGGGGACGCGGTCGCCCTCGATGAAGGCATAGAGCCAGTCGGTGGTGGGGCAGCAGGCCGTGCCGAAGAACCGGTCGAAGCCGCGATGGATCGGGGCGTCGGGAATTGCCCGCGAGAAGTCGATCCGCTTGACGCTCTCGAGTCCGTCCCGGCAGATGGGCTTGCCCTGCGCGTCCAGGAAGGTCAGCCCGACGTGCCACTTGCCCGTCATGGCTGTCGCGTAGCCTGCGGAGCGGAGCATGCCCGCCAGGGTCAGCCGCCCGGGCTCGATCAGGCACGGCCCGCCCGCGCCGGTGAACACCCCGCGGTACCCGGTGCGGAAGCACATCCGTCCGGTCAGCACCGAATAGCGCGTGGGCGTGCAGACGGTGGCCGGGCTGTGGGCGTCGGTGAAGCGCATGCCCTGTCCGGCCAGGCCGTCCAGGTGGGGGGTCGGCGCCTTGGCCTGGTCGTTGTAGCAACCCACGTCGCCGTAGCCCAGGTCGTCGGCCAGGATGAGAAGGATGTTCGGCTGCTTCGGGTGTGTCGTTTCCGCAGAGGCGCGGAAAGCGACGGACAGGCCCGCGACTAAACCAGCGGCCAATACTGCTACGGTCGTTCCACGTACTATGCCCATCATTCACCTCGCGGTTTGGCGTCAGATTTCAGGCGTTCTCAGTTGCAGGTTCCGGACGCGATCGGCCGTGACAGCGTAATTGGCCAGCACCCGAAACGCCAGCGTCCCTTCCAGACAACACAGGGCGGTCAGCAGGTGCCGAGGACCTATCTCGGAAGTGCCCGTGGTGCGGGCACCTTCAATGGCGGATTGGAGGACCTGCTTGGCATGTTCCTTGGAAACCGGTGCCGCATCCTCCAAAGCGTCCGCATGCGCCTGTAACTGTCGCAGCACTTCACCTTCCATGGCCTGACAGTCCACGCCAAGTTGCCCCGGCAGGCTCGTAGTGCGGAGGATCCCCAGCAGGACGTGCGCTGTCGTTATCTGCTCGGCACGCAAATCTATCGCGGAAGCGTTGGCGCATGCAAAAACACCCTTCGCTTCGGCGCTGAGTTCTTCGGTTCGCGATTGCCGGCGCCGCCACCAGCGACGAAGTCGTGAGAGGATTCCCATCTGTATTCTCCAACACAGTACTCTCTGCTGCTACCTCGCTGCGGCAAGGCCCAACCTGTATTCTCAACGGACCGGATTCAGAAGCGTAAAGGCGTCGATCCGGTTGAGCAGGTCCCCTTGGGGGTCCCAGTCGGGCAGTTCGCGGCCGGGCTGGAGGGTGGTCAGGACGCACTGGCCGACGACGTGGCGGCGCGGGGCCTGCGGGTGCGAGCGACGCGTGCGGACGGCCCAGAAGTTGTGGAAGATGATCGCCCGGCCGTCGCGGCGGCCGACATAGAGCATGATGTGCCCGCGGGCGTACACCAGCGTCAGCCAGGCCGCGCCCTCGGCCAGCAGCTTCTGCTCCTTCTGGACGGGCGCGAGGGCGGACATGTCCACGACCCGGCCCGCGAGGTACTGATCGGCGGAGTTGCGCGGCAGGAACAAGCCGAAGGGCGTAAAGAAATCGCGGAGGGTGGACGAGCAGTCGCGGTCTTCGTTGAGTCCGCCCCAGGCGTAGGTCTGGCCCAGCAGGCGGTTGGCCTGGCGGGCGAGATTGGCGGGCGTGGCCGGAAGGGGAATCTCGACGGCGGAGCCGGCGGGGATGGCGACCGGGACGCTTCGAGCGCTGGCCAGGGGCGAGCCGCTCGCGGGGGCAACGGCGTCGGCGGCCAGCGGGCCGGCGTCGGCGCCCGCTCGGCCTTCCAGCGGCAGGACCGCGCCGACGTGCGTGCGGAAGAGCAGCCGCCCGTTCTTGTCGCGAACGGGAACGTTGTCGGCCACCAGCGCCAGCAGGGGCAGCCTTTGCCAGCGATCCATCAGGCCCTGGTCCACCCGGGCAAGGTCCTCGCTGGGGACCCAACCCCACATGTACGGCGTCTCGACCAGCGCCCAGGCTCCGTCCCGTGAGAAATGCGAGACATACACGGGCGTGTTGCCCCAGATGGCCGACACCTGAAGCTCGTCGAACGGATAGTAGTCCTCGGTTGGGTCGGTGCCCAGGAACAGCGGTTCAGTGGTGGGCAGCTTGCGGAGAACCGTGTTGCGAAGCGTCAAGGCGGGGCAGCCGGCTGCGGGGAAGGCGGCGAGGTTCATCTCGTCGGCCCACCGCGCGAACCACTGCGGCGGATGAAGGCGGCAATTGCCCCCGTAGGCCGGCGCGGAGCGGTACTCCTCCAGGCGGGCCCGGGCCGCCGCCGCGTCGTGGATCGGCTGAGACAGCGCCCACGGGGCGTACCAGGCCTTCTTGAACTCCCCGGCCAGCCGCGCCTGCTGCGGGGCCGACAGGACCGGTTCGTCCGCGGTCGCGAGGTCGATGTACGCCGTGGCGTCCTGCGGCAGGAGGCGGAGATCGGCTATGGAAGGCCCATCGTGTACGGCCGAGTGGCCGGAAGCGGAACAACCGACCGAGAGGGCCAACAAGAGGAGGATGAGGATAGAGAGTAACCCGTTCATCTTCGCCGATTGTACTACGTCATTCCGTATATCCAAGGCACGATTCGGCAGAGCTGTCCGCAGACGATGCCCAGGTACGTGCCCGCGAGCATGCCCACGATGGCCATCAGCAACCCCACGCTGGCCAGGTCTTTCTGATAGGCGGCGGCGACGACCGGGGCCGAGGCGGTCCCGCCGACGTTGGCCTGGCTGGCGGTGGCTGCCAGGAACATCGGGGCCCGCAGCAGCTTGGCCCCCAGCAGCAGGCATGCGGCATGGATCAGCAGCCAGACCACGCCGGCCGCGATCAGCAGCGGGGCCTGGCGCAGGCCCGAGAGGTCGGCCTGCGCCCCGATCGCCGTCAGCACAAGGTACAGCAGGAGGTAGCCCAGCTTGGAGGCCCCGTACGACTCCAGGCGGCGGACGGGAGTCAGCGAGAGCCCGAGCCCCAACGTGGTGACAATGATGATGGTCCATGTGGTGCTTGAGACCACCCCGCCGGCAGCGGGCAGGTGGTGGCCCGCCCATCGGGCGAACCACGTGCCCAGGGCCGCCAGGCCCGCCATGCCCAGCAGCGACGCCACGGTCGGCGGGCGGGCGTTGGCAGTGCGAACGGCTGCCATCCGTTCATTGAGATCCGCCACCAACCGCCGGTCCGCCCGGCTCCAGCGGTCGAAGGGCCCCTGAAGGCGGGATAGTGCGATCACGACGCCCATCCAGCCGTATCCGACCACGATATCCACCACCAGCATGGGCGAGAAGACCTCCTGGGGCGTGTCCAGGCCTCGCGCGACGGCGATCATGTTGCCGCTGCCGCCGATCCACGAGCCCGACAGCGCGCCGAAGCCCGACCACGCCTGCGGCGACAGCCACGGCTGAAAGATCAGCAGCGAGACAAAGCCGCCCAGGACGATGCCGACGCTCCCCGTCAACACCATGGCCAGCGCCCGCCCCCCGAGGCGACCGACGGCCGGCAGATCCACCGAGATCATCAGCAACAGCAGGGCGGGGGGAAGGAAGTAGTCGCTGATGTGCTTGTACAGAGTGAACGGCTGCCCATCGACGATCGAGCCTGGCGTCGGCAGGAGGGCGAGGTTGGCGGCCAACGCCGGAAGAAAGTAGATGTAGAACACGGCCGGAAGGACCTTGTAGACCTTCTTTCCGATCGTCGTGCGGGCGAACAGGAGCACCGCGGCCTCGATCGCCAGCAGGAGGCCCACGGCGGCGGCCTCCCGCGTGGGCAGCTTCCACGCCAGGGTCAGCATGGTCGGCGGGTCAATCATGGATGCGGTACTCCGCGGCGGCGATCTCGATGGGGCCGTAGCGCCGGCGGTGGGGGAAGAAATGGATGCTGTCCAGGTCCACGTAATCGACGCCGCCCGCCCCGGCGGCCAGCAGGATCCCCGCCGACAGGCCGACCATCGTCTCGCTCATGCAGCCGATCATGGTCCGCAGGCCCGCGCGGCGGGCCAGGGCGAGCAGGGCCTCGGCCTCGCGGGGGCCGCTCTTGGCCAGCTTCACGTTGACCCCGTGTCCGAGTCCCTCGTCGATCGCCCGTTGGAGGTCGGCCCGGACGAAGACCGTTTCGTCCAGCAGGATCGGGCGCGGGGCCGAGCGGGCGATGCGCTTCATCCCCGCGTAGTCGTCCTTGGCCAGCGGCTGCTCGAACAGCTCGTAGTCGATGCCCGCGCGATCCAGGAGGGCGAACATCCGCTCCAGCGAGCGGGCCGTGTAGCCCTGGTTGCCGTCCAGGCGGAGCGTGAACCGCTCCAGGCGCCGCGCCAGCCGCTCCCGCACGCTGCGCAGGAAGGCGACGTCGGCGTCGACCTTGCCGCTGGTCTTGACCTTGAACGTGTCGAACCCGCCGTCCACCGCCTGGTCGATCCACTGCTGCAGCGGCTGGGGGTCGGGCGTGAAGAAGATGGTGATGTCCGAGCGGATGGTCTTGAGCTTGCCTCCCCAGTGGGTCCACTCGCTGACGCCTCGCGAGTGCAGCTCGGCCCGCAGGAGGGCGACCTCCAGACCCGAGAAGGTCATGGCGCGGGCGGGGACGCGTTGGCGCAGGGTCGACAGATCAGACAGGGCGTCTTTCACGTCGCGCCCGCGCAGCAGATCGGCTGCCTCACGCAGCGTGCGGCGGATGGCGGGCGCCGTCTCGTCGGGCAGGACGAAGCTGGTGGGCACCTCGCCCAGGCCGCTGGCGCCCCCCGCCAGGTCTGCCCGCACCAGCACGCTCACCGCCTCGCGCTTGGAGCCCAGGGCGGTGGTGAACGCCATCCGCATGGGCCGGCGAATGGTCCGCGCGTGGATGTCGATAAGCTTCGGCATTGACGCCGAATCATACCCCAAGACGCGAGAGACAGAAAGCGCCCAAGGAACGAAAGGGACCAACCCGCATTCCGCAATAGAAAAGCCCCGCCGTCCCTTGCGGGGCGGCAGGGCAGGTGGTTCCTCCACCTTGTCTCGGTTAGCAGCCCGCGGACGGCTAGGCCTGGCTGGAGACCACGCCGTCGAAGTTGGCCACGAACACCTGTGCCGTCATCGTCACCAGGCCGTCGCGTGTGTTGCTGTCGCTGCCTCTGCCGTCGACGCCCCACGGGTTGTACACGCGGACGTACTGCACGCCGTCGGCGGTGAACGCCGACTCCACCGTGTACGCGTGATTGCCGACCACAGGCCCGGTGGGGTTGGCGATCGTGCCCGCGGTGACCGCGTGCCCGGCGCTCAACTGGGTCTGGATGTAGCTGTACGTGCGGCGGGAGTCGCTGGTGGTCCAGTGCGTGCTGGTGGACGTGTTGGTCAGTTCCCGCAGCACGGTGGCCATCCATCCGCCTACGATGGAATCGTAGCTGTTCTCGTTGTAGCGGAAATGGGCATAGGCCTTCTCCATCAGGGCCACCCAGGTCTCTCCCTGTCCGGTGAGCTGGGCGTAGGCCAGGCGCCCGCGGGAGGTTACCGGCAGGTCGCCGTCAATGCGGTAATAGACCTCCCGCCCGTTGCGGTAGAAGCGGACCGCGTACGTGCCATCGCCCAGCGGGGCGATCATCTGTTGCACCAGGGCGGGGTCCTGCTGAGCCAGCCCTGACAGCGACGCCAGGTAGTAGCAGTCGCCCAGGTTGCCCTGGATGATGTCGTTGTACTGGGCGCCGTTGACGAACAGCGAGCGGCCGGAGAAGTCGGCGTACCGTGAGGCGTTGGGGTCCAGTTCCGGATCGCGAAGGTTCTGCCCGTCGGCCTCCAGCGCGACGTAGTCGCGGTCGGCCGGGTTGGTCGTCCAAGGCTGGGCGAAGGCCGAGATGCGGTGAACGGCGCCCACGGCGGTTTCGGCCGCCGAAGCGTCGCTGGCGGCGTCCTGGCTGTCCATCCAGAACCCGTCGTTGCCCTCGCCGCCGGCAAGCTGGTCGCTCCCGCCGCCCACGCTGACCAGGAGGTCGTCGCCCGCCTCGCCGAAGAGCCTGGCCAGGCCCGCGCCGGAGGCAAACAGACTGTCGTTGCCCTCGCCGCCGTATAACTCGACCGACAGCGAGACGGTCCGGTCGGTCCGCAGCGTGTCACCGCCCGCGAAGCCGTAGACGGCCAGGCTGGCGAAGTTTCCCTCGAAGTCCTGACTGCCGGCCAGCGTCAGCAGGGTCACGCCGGTCGTCGTCTGCGAGAGGGTGATCACGTCGCTGCCGGTCGTGCCCAGAACGACGAGTTGGAGGCCGGCGGCCGTGGTGCGGGTGTGTGCGGCGATGGACGAGCCGGGCTCGATGACCAGGGGCGGCTCGACCACCGGTTCAGGTTCCGGGGTTGGTGTGGGCTCAGGCTCGGGCTCGGGCTCGGGCGTGGGCGAGGGCGGGTCGAACGGGTCGACGGTGTTGCGAAACCGCCCCAGCCACCAGCCCGTCGTGCCGTTGATCGACGAGGCGTGCAGATAGTAGGTTCGCCCCGCGACCGCCCCGAACGACAACGACAGCTTGCCGCTTTCGTTCGTGCTTTCCGCGCTGGGCAGGACGGTCCCGGCGGCGTCGGTCACGGTCATCGCGGGCAACAGCGAGCTTCCCCGGCCCCAGGCCGTGACCTCGACGATCATCGTGCCGTCGCGGACGGCGGTGAGCTTGATCACGTCCACGTCGCCCGCGTAGTTGATCTGACTGGCCACGACGCCCATGCCGCTCCAGGGGTTCAGCCGGGCCTCGCGGGCGGTGGCGATGGTATTGCCCACGTCGTCGAAGGCCCGGTTAGCCACGTTCAGGCTGTACTGCCCGCCGACGTCGGCCAGGTCCCACGCCTTGAGGTACACCGTCTGGCCGGGTCGGACGACCAGTCTCATGCGGCTGTCGCGGGTGGTCCGGGAGGCGTTGTTGTTGTAGGCCAGGGGCCGGCCCTTGCTGTCGTAGGCCAGCAGGGCGGGGTCCATCCCGTCACTCATGGCCTTCATCTCGACGGTGGTCCAGCCCAGAGCGGGAGCGGTGAACTGGTAGAAGTCTCCAGCCGCCGGATCCGAAAGAGTGCTCTGGATAGCTGAGTCGCCCACGGGTTCGACCGCGAGGCCCTGAGCGGTGGCGAAGGATTCCGCCAGCGTGGCGCTCAGCAGCGTTCGGGATTCCAGCGACTCGAATTGGGGTTGCGTTTGTCTGTCCATCCTCGGTTCCTTGGGGGGAATGAAGGATCATTCCCTGCCACCTCCGAGGGCGGACAGGAGTGCGGACACACCCATCGTGTGTCTTCACCGGGAACGTACGATCCGGCAGGCCCCCTGGCAAGCCGGGCGAAACGCCGGACAGGCTCCTGCCGCGCCGCCCGCGGCGAGAGAACCTCCCCCAAAACAGGACGGCCGCGGCGGCCCGAAGGCCGTCGCGACCGTTCCTTACCAGGCTTGCGCCTCGTATGCCCCTGTTCTGCGGCGGAGCTGATTCCGCATGTGCCGTTTGGGCGGAGCGTGCTCCGCGCTGGTGGTTCGTTACAGGGCCAGCCTCCGGTTGCGTCGGCGGATCAGGGCGAGCGAGCCGCCCAGGACCAACAGGGCGGTCGTGGTCGGTTCGGGCACAGTCGTCGTGGCGTAGGCGCCCGAAAGGCTCTCCCCGCCGACCGTGCCGGCGCTGATGGCGTGGAAGCCGATCGAGAACTCGGAGCTGTCCTGCCCGCCGCCGAAGGCGGCCAGATAGTCTTCAATGGTCGACCCGTCGCTCAGGCTCGTCCAGAACTGCACCTCCAGCGATTCGCCCACGCTCAGCCCCCGTTTGGTGGGGGGGGACTTGGCGGACAACTCGACCATGGAGGCCTTGTCGTAGATGTCGTCGCCGAAGCCCGGCAGGCCGTTGGACGGTCCGATGTCGAACTTGACGTCATCGGTGTAGGTCAGCACCCTGCCCGACCACAGAATCCAGGCGCCGGTGTCGTTGTCCTGGGTGTCCAGGACGATTTCCTTGATCACCGCCGAGATTTCGGGGGCCAGGGAGACGTTGGTGAACGTGAAGGTGGCCAACCCGCCGGTCACGCTCATGTCCACGCCCATGCGGATGTTGTCCAGGTCCTGGCCCGGGCCGGGGGTGTAGTCGGAGTGGTTGGCGGAGATGATAACCGTTCCATGAGCAGTGGCCGCCAGCAGGGCCAGCGTCCCGATTGCCGCCGCGATGCCTCGAATGCCGTTCATTCTCCAGACCTCCAAAAAGTCGTTGGACGGCGTGTGTTCGTCCCGCAACAGGTCATAAGTGCGGGATCGTCTTCACCGGGAACGTACGATTCGAGGGTCCGTCGGGCAAACGGCGGCGAGGGCGCGGGGAGAATTCGCGACGGGACTTTTCAGGTCAGGCACGGGGTCCGATGCCCCCGGGTCGAGTCTGCGAGGGCGGGCCTATTCGCCGGATTCCTCGCTGGTCTCGAAATGCCTCACTTCGTGCAGGCGTTCGCTGATCCAGAAGCCCAGCAGGGACCCGCCGCTGGCGACGGTGACCCAGTCGATGGGCAGTGCCCGCCCGTAGTGATGCACGCTCATCCATGCCTGTGAGGAGGTGTCGGAGGAGGAGACCATCGCCAGCAGGTAGAACAGGATGGCCACCGGGACGGGCATGGCCCAGCTCAGGATGCTGTTGGGGACCGGCAGAAGCTGGTGGGCCACCAGCACGCCCAGCGTGAAGCTGGCCAGCAGGGCAAAGACGATCTGGCCCCGGTCGGCCGACCGCATCAACAGAACCAGCAGGACCATCGACAGCAGCATCCCGGTCGCCAGGAACATGGCCGACTGGCGTATTCGACCGCCCAGCGTGGTCAGGGACTGCCCGGCCAGGCCTCGGATGTGATACCCGGGCCCGAACAGGCGCTCCAGCCAGTTCACGGGTGTCTGGTCCTGCCTCAGCAGCGGGCTGCGCCAGGCGCACGCGGGGCAGGCGGCCAACACCGTCCGTCGCACCAGCGTCACGAGGATTGCCACGCCCACCAGGATCAGGCTCAGCAGAAGCACCTCGCTGATCAGCAGCGCGTACAGGGACGGGAGGCTGTCCTGGCGGTACCACAGCAGCCCGCGGATCTGAGGGGAGTACATGCTGTAGCCGGCTGCGCCGATCAACGCCGCCAGCATCGATCCTTCCGCCCGGGCGGAGACCGTCGCCAGCACGC
>Ga0116149_1001921_pt1 | contig 23935 bp, 15 predicted proteins | sample AD_UKC057_MetaG_FD_89787 | JGI IMG/M metagenome (GOLD analysis project Ga0116149, IMG submission 89787) | Active sludge microbial communities of municipal wastewater-treating anaerobic digesters from USA - AD_UKC057_MetaG | ecosystem: Engineered > Bioreactor > Anaerobic > Digestate | place: USA...
CCGCCGAAGGTGAAGGGGAAGTACCCATCGAGGGTGAAGGGGAAATGCCTGCCGAAGGTGAAGGGGAAATGCCTGTCGAGGGTGAAGGGGAAGTGCCCGCCGAAGGTGAAGGGGAAGTGCCCATCGAGGGTGAAGGGGAAATGTCTGCCGAGGGTGAACCTGTTGAAGGGGAAGAAGTCGAAGGAGAAACCGAGGGTGAAGGCGAGATAGATATTCTCCATCCGGCGGATTTGAATAAAGATTGGCGTATAGTAATAGGCGAAGCGATAGCCTATCTCGCGGGCTGGCAGGGAGGTTCCAATTCTATAGCGTATGCCATACGGGCGGCGTACTTATGGCAGAATGGCGAACACTACAGGTATGACGCGGGGCAAGCGCCACCGTTGTGCTGGATACTGGGCTCTGTGGAACCTGAAGGGGAAGGTGAAACGCAAGAAGGCGAGGGCGAGGTTACAGTCGAAGGGGAAGGGAACCCCATTGTCATTCCAGGGGTGCTTATGTCCAGCTCAGCAGGTGGGTCCCCGAAGACAATCCCTAAAACGACGCTGATACAGACAAAGCCCATGTCGCCACTGGAGAACGCGATTTAATCATACCGGATTTCAGAAATGGCGATACCGGTTTAGAGCGACGGTTTCGTCTTCGCACCGGTAGGCGTATTCTGGCGGCTGTATACGGGCGAACGTGCCTGAAAGATGAGTCCGGGTCTATCACGCAAGGCAACAACACTTCCGTTTATCCGGACATTCGAAATCTCATAAGTGTTTTCCCATAGCCCCTTTCCCCGTTTTGATAGAACACATATACCCAAAATGTGATGCTTGCTGATAGCGATATGGTGTACAATATGGCATTTCCAGTGAATCGGATTTTGATTGCAAAATAAGAAAACAACACTGTCAAGGCGCGATGGCCTGGTAAGGAGGTCTGTATCATGCATCTTTTTCCCCGTAATGCAGGGTTAGTTTTGTTTCTTCTGTTTTCTTCCATACTTTCCGCCGGCGCAGACAATATAACGTTTCCGCAAATTGCCTCTGGCGGCGTTACAGGTTTGGTTCAGCCGGTTTCGGGATTAACAAAACCCGTGGCCGGGACACTGTCTGTCGAAAAGGCTTCCGACAGACAGGCGAGCATCATCGCGGTCGAAAATGCGGTTGCCTTGTCCGGCGAACAGGTGGTTGTCTCTGTTCTTTTAACTGCGCAGGGCGATGAAACAGCTCTCGGTTTCAGCCTCGGATTCAACCCTGCGGAACTCTCTTATGTGTCCGTTTCCTTGGGGGAAGGGGCTGCCAGCGCCACCTCATTCATCCGAAATGTTGTCGGTGCGGGTTCAGGTAAACTTGGGTTTGCAATTTCCCTGGATGCCTTTGCTGAACCGCCGGATGCCTTTGCGCCTGGCGTACATGAGATCGTAACCGTTACGTTTTCAGCCCTGGGATTGCCGGGAACGGTGGTGCCGGTTACGCTTGCCAACAGTCCAGTTTTGGTCTCCGTCAGCGATGCCGACGCCAATGAACTGGAGGTTGCCACCGAGGACGGGACCGTCACCATTTCGGACCCCGCAGAAGGGGAGCCGGTTGAAGGTGAAGGACTCGAAGGTGAGAGCGAAGGCGAGCCGTCTGTTCCACATCCGGCAGACCTGAACCAGGATTTTCGCATCGTATTGAGCGAAGCGATTGCCTATCTCGCAGGCTGGCAGCAGGGCAGTAATCCCATCGCCTACGCTATCCGTGCCGCTTATATCTGGCAGAATGGCGAATACTATCTGTATGATGCCTTACAGACACCTCCGCTGTGTTGGAGTCTCGTAGAATAAATCACTTCCCAGCGGTGGTGGATGAAATGGGGTTGGGTGGGCGTATCTTCCCGGGTGTGCCATAAAAACGCTCCGCCCATAAATGCACACATCTTATTTTTAAAGCGGCTATAAGCCGATAAAAGATATAATGCGCATCGCCCTTACTTGGCTGGTGCGCCTTTTAAGTGTCCGGGAAGCATTCAATTACAGTTGAGTTCACGTGGAGTCGGAACATTAAAAAAGCCGCTGTAAATAGGGCCTCACTACGCGATAGAAGCAGTATTGCCCGCAATCCGTAAAATTACAGGAAAGGGTCCCGAACAATGAACGGCGCCGTGAACGCCGCAGGAGTAGTTGTGGTCATCATGGGAGTCGCCTTTTCCGGCGGGCCGGGTGCCTGGTGCGAAACAACACCGGCGGCGAAGGGGTATCCTACGGTCGATGAAATCATTGCCGCGAATACGGATATCCTGGGGGAGGCCTCGCTGTGCCAGGCCGACGGACCGGGGTATGAATTTTTTGCCGGGGCGATGCCGCCGCTGCGTTATGTCAACGCCGCCTTCCGGCATTATCCCATTGTCCTGGCGGCGCCGCGGAACAGGTGCAAGGCGCGTTTGGTAAGCAATGGAAGCGCCCTCAATGCCAAAGGCGGTGGGAACGCCTGGACCGATGCGGGTGTTCCGGTCTGGTTTCGCGCTGGCCCGGCAGGAGCCCTATTCGGCGAGGATCTGGCCAGACTGGATGGGCCGCGATTGGCTGACGGATATCTGCCCATCATCGAAATGCGCTACCGGGAAGGAGACGCCACCTACCGTCAAGAGGCCTTCGTGAGTGTGGAACCTGCTTTTGCGGACCATGCCGTTGTGTTTGTGCGCTTCACGCTCGATGCCGGTGAAACGGGGACCGTATCGGCCCATATTGAACCGCCTGGAACATTGCTCCTCGAAGGCCGCCAGTTGCGCAATGACCGGGGGCAGGTACTGGTTTGGATGAGCGCGAACTGGCGGTGGGACTCTGAAAAACAGGTGCTGACCGCCGCAATCTCCCCTGGGGCCGAGGCAGTGCTTGCCGTGTTTACCGAAGCGGCGCCTAAACTTCCCATGGACGCCGTTTTCTCCGAAAGCGTGTTTCAAGAGCAGCGTCAGTCCTGCGCGGCCGCGTGGCGGGAACTGCTGGACCGGGGCGTAAAACTGGACGTGCCTGAAAGTGTCGTGAGCACTGCATGGCGGGCGGTCCTGGCGGCTAATTTCGCCGTGGTCAGCGGCAGCAAGGTCAACTACAGCGCCGGCAATCAGTATGAGTGCGAATACATTACCGAAGGCAGCCGCACCGTCGGCGCTTTCCTGCTCTTCGGCTATCCCGAGGAATCACGGTCCATGCTCCTCTCCCTGCTGGGCCATTCCATACCGGAGCACAAGTACGCGGTAACGGGCTGGAAACTGCGCGCCCTGGCCCAGTTCTACTGGCTCACGCGAGACGACGGGTTTATGCAAGAGAACCGTTCCGCCTGGGAACCCCTGATCCCTCTCCTTATCAACGACCTTGATTCCGCAACCGGCCTGACGCCGAAGGACTTTTATGCCTCGGATATTGCGATGCCGGTTTGGAACCTGAAGACCAACGCCACCTGCTGGCGCGGCCTGCGCGATGTGGCCGCGGTGCTGCGTGAGATGGGCGAACCGAACCCGGCGCTGGAAGACCGGGTGGAGCGGTATCGTCAGGCGATTCTCGGGGCGGTGGATAAAAGCGTGCGACGCGACATAGACCCGCCCTTCATTCCCAATATACTACTTGACGGGCAGGAAGAGCCCTACCCGGCCCTGACCGCCACCACCACGGGCAGTTATTGGTGTCTGGTGTCCAATGCCGTGCTCGATTCGGGGGTATTCGATGCCCAACCGGAAAAGAATGCCTGGATGCTGAATACTTTGCACCAGCGGGGCGGTGTTTGCATGGGCATGTTGCGTTTCGACCAGCACTCGAGGCTCTTCGCCAATGAAAGAGGCCTCGATGACAACTACACCCTCGGGTACACCCTCCATCTGCTCAAAAACGGGGATGCCGACCGGGCGCTGGTCAGCTTCTACGGCAAACTGGCGCAGGGCTTCACCCGCGATACCTTTGTCGGCGGTGAGGGCACGGGCCTGGACCCGCTGGACCAGTACGGCCGACCCATGTACCTGCCGCCCTGTACGGCGGGAAATGCCTTCTTTCTCTGGACACTGCGGCATCTGCTCGTGCAGGACTGGGATACCAACGATGACGGCCGTCCGGATACACTGCGTTTGTTGCATGCCGTACCGCGTCGCTGGCTGCGCGATGGCGCTATCATCAAGATTGAAGAAGCGCCGACGGCGTTCGGCAAGTTGTCGCTGCAGGCCGAGTCGCATCTGACGGATGGCAAGGTACTTGTGTGGCTTGTCCTGCCGCCACATCCGCCCGAAAAAATACACCTTCAGGCACGCGTGCCGGAAGGATGGAACGCGGTTTCCGCAACCGTTGACGGGACGCCTTGTGAAGTGAAACCGAACAGTGTCGTTGACCTTTCAGCATGTACCGGCACGGTTACCGTTCAATTCTTGTTGTGCAAAACAGACGGCCCGTTACCGTTGTTGGAGAAATAGGGGGCACCTCAGGCGGCTTGCAGGCAGAGGACCCCGGGTGCCGTGTCCGGATGCGGGGGAGAGACCCGTCTCGTCCGCCTGAGTGGACTCGCTTGTGTCAGTCCCTGCTTCCACAGAGTTTCAGGGAAGGCGCCCGGTAGGCCACTTCCGGCGCCTTATTTGGTACGCGCGCTGAAGTCCGCTATACTTGAGTCATGCCCGCGAATATTTCCATAACGCTTCCGGAAACCTGCCTGGCCGCCGTTTTTGAAGCGCCCAATACTCCCATGCGGCTTGCCCGTGTCGCTGTGCCCCGGGACTTGCCGCCGGGGGCGGTTCTGTGCCGCGTGCGCCTGAGCACCATTTGCGGGTCCGACCTTCATACGACCTCAGGCCGGCGTATCGAACCCGCGCCCAGTATCCTGGGCCATGAATCGGTGGGCGAAGTCGTCGCCCTGGGGGAAGGCGCCCGGTATTGGTCGGGCGCGCCGCTTCATCTCGGCGACCGTGTTTCCTGGACCATTATGGCATCCTGCGGCGCCTGTTCGTTTTGTAGCCGGGCGTTGCCGCAGAAGTGTGTTCACTTGAAGAAATATGGCCATCTGCCCCTGACGGTGTGGCCGGGACTGACGGGCGGTTACGCCGAATACATCTACCTCTTTCCGGGCACGGGGATCTTCGCCGCCCCGCCGAACCTGGATGACGCCGTGGTTGCGCCGGCCAATTGCGCATTGGCCACGGTGGTCTGCGCGATTGAGACCATCGGCGGTGTGTCTCCCGGCGAAAGCGTTTTAATCTGCGGCGCCGGGTTGTTGGGCACCTACCTTGCCGCGCTGGCCAAAGAAGCAGGCGCGCGCATTGTGATGGTGGCCGACGCCGACGCGGCCCGGGCGCAAAACATCCTGCGTTTCGGTGCCGATGCCGTCTTTTCCCAAAGCGTCGAACCGGACGAGGTTGCGGCCTGGGCGCGTCAGACCTGCGGCGGTGACGGTGTGGATGCGGCCTTCGAGGTCTGCGGCGATCCGCGCGCGGCTTCGGCGGCGCTCGAATCCCTGTGCATTGGCGGCCGCCTGCTTGTCGCCGGCCTGGTGTCGCCGGGCAGCGTGTTTCCCCTGGACGGCAACCTGCTGACGCGGCGGTACCTGACAGTGCGGGGGATTCACAATTATCACCCGGCACACCTGGGAAAAGGGCTCGATTTCCTGGCATCCACCGCAGAAAAATATCCCTATCACACCCTTGTTTCCCCGGTGCTGGACCTTGCCGATATCGGTCAGGCTTTCGAACTTGCGGGACGGAGAGGCTCCGTCCGCGTCGCCATCCGTTGTGACCTCCATACCCATACCGGGTAGGTTGTTGCCGGAGGCTGCGGGTGTTTGTTTCGACGCCGCCCGATTCGCGGTAACCGGTACCACTACATTTTAAGGGCACCGGCACCGCCGACGTACTTTCCGCCTGTGCTGAGTCGCGTGGGGAGGGTTATTACACCCCCCGATGGGGAGGTGCATTGTTCTCTCAGATTTGGTATTATTATGCCAATTTGGGCTGGGCCCACAACCCGGAAAATGTTTTCAGGGTATGTTGTTCACGCTTTAGCATGCGGGTCGTGCCCGAGCCTTAAGGAGCACGCTAAAGCGTGAACAACATACAATGCTTCTTGTCTTTTATAATAGAAAATTTCCGATTAGGCACTAATATTCCGAGTCTTGACTTTGATATATCGGGGGAGGGGCTGTTATCTTGAAAGCAAGCCATGCGTAACCGTTTTTCCTATATAAGTGTTCTGTTGCTTCTCTTAAGCCCGGTTCTCTATGGGACGGAGGCCACGGAGACCGCGGTCGATGTTTTCCAGGGGGTACGTTATATCAAGCGGGAAGAGTCCGTCCCGGATAAACAAATCATCCATATTGTTGAGATAACGTTAAACGCGCCCGGCCTTCGTTTTTTGACTACCCCGGACAATGGGGAGGAGGGGCCCCGGGAAACCTGGTGTGAGACGACCCGGGAATTTGTGAAACGCACGGGGGCGCAGGTGGGCATCAACGGTAATTATTTTATTAATGACGGGGAAGCGCACACGGAGTTACTGGGTCTGGCGGTCTCGAATGGAGAGGTGGTGTCTCCCTGGGACAAAGGTCATGCCGAGTTCGCCGTGAATATAAGCAAAGACAACAAGGTCACTTTTCTGAAGCGCGTGGAAGGGGAAGAGGGGAAATTCAGGACCGAACCTGAAACAAAACTGTATACCGTGTTGAGCGGCAACGTGATGCTGGTCAAGGAAGGCAGGATCGTGCCCCGGGAGGAAGGGGACCGGCATCCCCGGACGGGCCTCGGCGTGACTTCCGATAACAAACTGCTGCTCATGATTGTCGATGGCCGGCAACCCAGACACAGCGTCGGCATGACCTATCATGAAATGGCGGAAACATTTTTGCGGTACGGCGCGGTTAACGCGCTGGCGCTGGATGGAGGCGGTTCCACCACCCTGGTATTCGCCGACCCGAAACCGCGCGTGGTCAATACGCCGATGCCTATGGAAATGCCCGGCGGACTTGTGTTTAACCCGCCGGGCATCGAGCGCAAAACCGGCAATAACCTTGCCATTTTTGCCGCTCCTCTCGAAGAGAACGCGGGCAAACCCGCCTCTCCACCGTAATGCGAGAAAGAAGCGTTTTCACGCTCTGTAATTTAAGACAGAGCGCGCGCTAGTATATCACAATTTCGCGCGGATGTCATCCGTCAGTTTTGTTAACCCGGGGAAGCCGGGATCCTGCAGTTTGACCTGTTCCAGGTGTTTTAAGGCCGTTTCGTGGTCTTGTTTTTGGGTGAACAGAAGTGCGGCCAGACGGAATCTTGCCGCCGTGAGGCCTGGCATGGATTGCAGGGCGGTTTCATACAGGTGAATGGCCGCATCCGCTTCCGCGGCACCGACCAAAAGGTCGGCCGCCTTGTATAGCAGTTCGTTGTCGGGGCGCTTTTCCACCATGGCGTTAAAGTGACGCAGTGCCGCTTCGCGGTCGCCCTTTTCCCAATAGAGCCGTCCGAGATTGAAATCACCATTCAGGTCTTTTTCATGAACTTCCAGGGCTTGCTTGTAATGGCTTTCCGCGCTGTCCAAATCGCCCAGGTCCATCTCCAGGTTGCCCAGGTTGTTCAAGGCCAGCGGAAATTCCGGGATGGCTTCCAAGGCTTTTAGAAATTGCGGGCGGGCTTCTTCAAGGCGCCCCTGTTGGTAGAGATAATAGCCGTAACTGTTATGGATATCGCCATTATCCGGGTCGGCGGCGAGAGCCTGTTCAAACCAGTGCCGGGCTTCATCGTTCCGCCCCGTCCGGGCAAGGAGGGCAACAAGATTGTTCAAGGCCACCAGGAAGGCGGGCTTGAGTTCCAGGGCCCGGATGTAATAGTCCGCGGCTGCGTCAAACCGGTCTTGCTTTTCCGCCAACAGCCCCAGGTTGTTCAGGGGCAGGGGATTCTCAGCATCGATGGACAGGGCGCGTTCATACATCTGTTGCGCCTCCTCGAGGCGGCCCTGGCCCGCATACAAAAGGCCCAGGTTATTGGGGATGTGCGAATTTTCCGGACTGTTTTTCATGGCGGACAAATAGCCTTGCTCGGCTTCTTCCAGGTTCCCGCGCCGTTCCGCAAGCCGGGCGAGGTTATACCAGGCGTATTCGTCTTCCTCCCGCACCTGCAGCGCCAGTCGGTATTTTTCTTCCGCTTCATCGAACCGGTTCAGTTCGGCCAGTAAGTTGCCCCAGTTGTTCAGCGCCAAGGTGAAATTGGGCGCGATCCGGAGGGCTGTTTCAAAATGGGCGACGGCCGCGTCGGGGTCTTCGGTCCCGAGAATCAGGGCGAGGTCGTTATGTACGCGGGCATCTTCGGGATTCATGGACAAGGCCCGTTCAAAATACCGCCGTCCTTCCTCACCGCGGCCCTGGGCAACCAGGTCCCGGCCTATGAGATAGTAGAGGTCCTGGTTATCCGGGTCCAGATTCAGGGCTTCTTCGAAACGCGCTTCCGCCTCGGCATACTTGCCCTGCCCGGACAACAGTTTCCCTATTTTGTATAACACGTATCCAAACTGCGGCGCGGCGCGCAAGGCCTCTTCATAGTGGCGCATGGCCTCGTCCGTTTCGCCGCGTTCTTCCAGCAGGGCGCCCAGTTCATTGTGGCACCGGGCATCCTCAGGATTGAGTTCCAGCGCCTCACGGAACCGCGTTTCGGCCTCTTCCTTCCTGTCCTGGGCCAGCAATTCGCGGCCGAGGAGGAAATGGATATCCTGGTTCTTGGGGTCGGCCTGGATGGCCTGTTCATATCGGGCAATGGCCTCGTCCGAGCGGTTGAGCAGGGCAAGCACCCGCCCGATCCGGTCCAAGGCATAGGCGAAACCCGGCTCCACGCGCAGGGCCTCTTCATAATGTTTCAGCGCAGTTTCCAGCTCCCCCTGTTCCGCCCAGAACAGGCCCATCTCCATGTGCGCCCGGGCATCGTCCGGATTCAGTTCAATGGCGGCTTGGTACTGCTCGACGGCTTCGTCGAGACGGTTGAGCGCAGCCAATTCCCGGCCCAGCATATACCGCGCATCCTGAAACGCCGGGTCTATGCGTATGGCCTCTTTGAAGTGGAAAACCGCTTCTTCGGGTTTTGCCAGGCGCGACAGCTCCCTGCCCAGCGCCGCGTGGGTATATTTGAGGTCCGGGTTCAGGGCCAGGGCTTTTTCATGTTGTTCAATGGCCTTTTCTACGCGTCCCAACCGGCTGAGTTCCTGCGCCCAAAGGTAGCGCGCGCCGTCCAGCATCGGGTCCAGCCGTACCGCCTCCGCAAAGTGGTTCAGGGCGTCTTCCGTGCGTCCGGTTTCCGCCAGGTCCCGCCCGAGGATGTAATGCACAAAGGGCTGGTCGGAGTTTTCCGCGAGGAGGCTTCGATACCGGTCAATAAGCTCCTCGCCGCGCTTCATGGCTTTCATGGCAAGGCTGATATTGTCAATGACGTCGCCGTAATCCGGCGCGACCTTAAACGCCTTTTCAAAACAGTCCAGGGACTCTTCATACCTTTCCCCGCTGTAATACAGTTCTCCCAGGGCATTCAAGGCGCGCGCATCATAGGGATTCAATTCCAGCGCCGACTGGAAACTGTTCTCCGCCGCCTCCGCCTCTCCCTGTTCGGTCAAGGCCATGCCGAGAAGGTAAAACAAATCCTGATACCCGGGATCCCGCGCGATTCCCGCCCGGTACTGGGCTATGGCATCCTCGAGCAGGCCGAGCGAGGAAAAATAACGGCCCAGGCGCTGGTGCATGTAGGGGGCGCCTTCATTCCCGATAACTTCACGGGCTTCCAGGCGCGCCTTTTCAATTTCGCCGCGCCTGATCCAAGAATCGGCGCGTTGATAGTGCCAGCGCGCCTTGTCTGGGTGTACCGGCAGTATTTCGAAAGAAAAAGCGCTAAAGAGAAGTACCCCACAGGCGGTTAGAAACAGTGCCGCGGCATAGCGGCGCGCTTGTAGCGCCTTGATGATGCTTTGTACGGCATACCCGCCGAACAGGATAAGGAGGGGAACCGCCGGTATGCGGGCGCGGCCGTTTACGAAAAACGGAAGGAAGGAGAGGAGATAGTACCCTAAAAACAGCAGCACCAGAACCAGGAGGCTGGTTACTCCTTTCATAGGAGGCTGATAACGGCCGCGCAGGAGTGCGACGCCCCACGTGGCAAGGCCGAGCCAGAAGAGCGCCGCAATGATCGGGAACCCCGGCAATAGCCGTAACGGCAGGTACTCCCGTAATTCATAGTGAACCACCTTGTTGCAGGTGATTTCAACGGGGGTCCACAGCAGCACCGCCCGGCGCAACATGCGCAGAAGGGTCGTCCGGGGATGTTCCCGGATATAGGTAAGGGCCTTGTCCGTAAAATACGTTGAAACTTCGCGGTGCGTGATGTCGGGATTGCCGGTTTCACGACCGACGCCGCGCACCACGTTGATATAATCGCGCGCCGACCAGTTGCCGCCGCCCTCCAACTCCTGCAAGTAGGGCAGCCACGGCGTAACTTCATCGGATTGTTCATGATTGCCGATGAGCACATTCAGGCCGAAATAGGTGGATATGGGGACGAATTCTCCCGAAGCGGCGTAATTGCGGAGGGTCACGGGAACAATGACCAGGACGGTGGTGCACAGCAGCAGGGGCCACGCCTTGACGACATGGGGCAGGTTGCTTTTGCGCCAGCATACCCACAGTATCCACGCCGCAGCCACGGGGCCGAATCCCAGGATGTTGGGCCGGGCGAGACCGTAGCAGCCGAAGATTACTCCCGCAAGGAAGATATAACGAAGTTTAAAGGTACGTTGCCAGGCATCCAATACGTAAAAGAGGGCCGGGACAAAGAAGACGAATACCGCCGGGTCATTGACTTCCCCTTCCCAATAAATAAACACGCTGTAGATCGCGGCGAGAAATGCGGACGCCAGCCCCGCAATGGTCCCGAAATAACGCTTTCCCAGTGCGTAGAGCATGAGTATCGTCAACATTCCAAGAATACTATTCAGGATTCTTGGAACATAATAACTGCCGTTGCTGACGAAATACAGAAGCGTTAATAAGTATCCGTACCCCGGAGGACGATAAAAAGGCGTGGTCCTCATTTCAGGATCGGTGGCGCCTTCCGGCACCGACCAGTCCCCCGTAATCAAGGCCCGGGCAAAGTAATCCTGAACCTCGGGGTCCTGCTGCAGGGCGGAGAAATCAGGCGCGCCGGCAATCTGGGAGAGATACCAAAGCCGCAATGCGGCGCCCAGAACCACAATCAATCCCAAAACGATAAATGTCCGGGAAGTGCCTGCTGCCGTCCGTGCTGACGGGACACAGACGTGGTCGCCGCACGCTATGTTTCCTGGCCGGTCGGACACGATATTTCTGCCTCTCATGATTTACGCGGGGAAAAATACCAAGAGAACCCCCTGCTAGGATTCAAAAAGGTTGGAACGATTATCAGAGCGCGTAAATAAAGGGGGAAACCACGCCGGCCTGTCCTGCGAAGAAAAACAGCAGTCCCAGGAGCAACAAGGAAATGATGATTGGCGCGAGCCAGAATTTTTTACGAACACGCATGAAAGCCCAGATTTCTTTAAGCAGTTCCATAAAAAAGTCCTTTAGATTGCAGGCAAGTATTCACAAATATCGCTCTATCGACACCATTGTCTTCGATTCTATAGTGTAAGCATCATGACAGGGTATTTTCAATCTTTTTCGCGCTGATGCGGACCATGGGAAAACCTGTCATTCGCTTTCCTACCAGATTCCTGACGGACTATTACACGCGCCGCAGGAAACATGCAGGAGAGAGGTACTATCCCTGTATTTCCGGTATTACCGGCGTCTTGCTGTGTTTTTCCCTCCGGCCACGACCTTCTCGCTGGTGATGGCCCAGGGGCAAAGCGTCAGCCGTCCATGCCGTGCCTCGCTTCCTTTCATGTTTAGCCACAGCAGTTCCTGTCGGCCGACAGCGGTGGCGAAGACATTGTCTTCCCGGCCGTCTACACCCGCCATATACCGTGTGATCCTGGACAACTCGTGCGCCTCGGACAACGCGTTGGCGATGAACCGCCTGTATCGTAAATCATCATAGGGTCCGGAAAAACAGAGTACCCGCCCTTTTCCCAAGTCGGCCTGTTCGCCCAGCAGCGCCTCGTCGACCGCGGTGTCGCCTTCCACGGTGCGCAGCGGCCCGATGCTGTCCGCGGTGATAAGCAGGCCGCCCCGGCGCACCCAGTCCAGGATGCGGTCCCAGGTCGCTTTTTCGGCGGTGTTGCCCCAAAGCAACAGCAGCGCCTTGAACTGTTCCAGCCCCCCGTCGGCCATCTGGTTGTCGCTGCAATAGGCGAAATCAAAATAATCGCGCAGCGGTTCCACCTGTTTGAGAAATTCATTGCCGTTGAGAATGATGTGGGTCTGGGGGTAATAGGCGGCGACTTCAATAATCGGTTTCCGGCCGCGAAACAGGGGCGCCCACCGCATGAAATTACGGCGCGCCCGGTCGCTGCCGAAGAGGTTCGGATAATAGTAATGCAGTCCCAGCGCATCCGAGGCGGTGGCATTGTAAATACGGGCGACAACGCCGTTTTCATCCACCTGCCCCGCCGGTTCAAAACTGTAATAGGCGCCGTACTGACGGCCGGCCGAGGCCACCCAGCGGGTCAGCGAAAAGTTTTTGCGGTAATCGCTGCCTTCATTGGTGATGCGCACGCCGGCGCCATAGTCGGCGGCAATCTTGCACTGATCGCCAAAATCGGCTCCATGCTCAACGGGGGCATGGCCGCCCGTGCAGATTTCGATTTTCCCCGGGAAATGGGCGCGGGTTGTTTCCACCCAGAACCGGGTATAGGCATTCATGGAACCGATGTACCAGGCGGCGAAATCGAGCCAGGCTCGGTCACTGGGCGCTGTGTCCCGAAGAAAGGGCTCGATGGCGTCAAAACTTTCAAACGCGCTGTTCCAGGCCTGGTTCAGCGCGGTGATACCCGCATACTTTTCGGAAAGAAAACGTCTGAAATCCGCCCGGGCAAAGGGGTCACCCGCCCAAATACCGGGGTGGGTGTGATAGTCGCCGTGAATGTTCGCCGTCCAGTCGTTTCCGGAAGCGATATAAATCGCCTCGCCGTAATTGCCCGTGATGCCCAGCAGAATGGACTCGATAATGTCTTCGTCGCGATAATGCTCGCAAAAGGCCCGGATAAAACGCGCCACATGTTCCCGCAGGACAGGGTTCCATAAGGATTCCACGTCGCTGGTCTCCCCGTGTTCCAGGCAGACGTAGCCCTGCGAACCGGGCTGTTTGTAATACCAGTCCGGCAGGCTGTAGGCGGACCCGATGATGAGGAAGGGCACCCACTTGACGCCCGCCTGCCGGTAGACCTCCACGTAGGCGTCATAAAGCCGCCAGTCGTAGAGGCCCGGTTCCGGTTCGCAGAGGTTCCAGCGGATGTACGCCTCATGACTGGTGAGTCCCATGGCTTTCAACGCGGGTAACGCGCCCCGCAATTCTTGAAGTTGGCGCTGCAACGCTTCTTCCTTGTCGATATCGAAGCCGCCGATGATAAAATGACGGTCCGCCCCGATATGGGTTTTGGAACGCGGTTTGGGCTCGTTCCGGGCATCCAGTTTTTCCACGTTGTGCGGGCGGTCGGCAAGCAGGGACACGGCATGCACCAGCAGTTCACCGGACCCGATCCTAAAATCGGCGCCCAGGTTCTGGCGGCCGGCAAAGCCGGGCTTTTCTAATAAAAATACGGCCCGCTTCCAGCCGCGCGCGCCGTAACGCCCGCCGCCCCACTGCTGTTCGGTGCCCCGATACCTGTCCTCAACGGCATCACCTCCGGTACTGTCATATTCCAGTCGCAGGGCGGTTCCCGGTTTGTCGTCAAAATAGGTCACATCCGCATAGAGCGGAGCGGCGGGTTCCGGTAGAGTTTCCGGTGATGCCGAGAAATACAGGAAGGTGGACGGCGGTTCCTGCCCGGGCTTGTTCGTCACGCAGGCACGGCCAACCCGGCGCGTTTCTTCAATGACGCCGTCGCCGCCGGACAAGGAACTTATGCCTGCGCTGTCGCCGCCGACGGTAAAGGAGGCGACAGGAAGCGCATCGCCACCGAAAGCGTTGAGGCCTGCCAAAGTGCATACGAGGAAAATACCGCAGTTTCGTGGATGTTTGGATGTCATGGGCCTGTTTTTCTTGTTTGATTATCATTCATTGGCGATACGAAGAATAACGTAAGGTGGTTTATTGTAACAAATATGGTCGTCAGGAGGCGTGCCGTTCTTCTATAATGTTTTCTTCATTGATGGTATATTCGTTATACTTTTCTTGGTGATGTTGTAAGGAAGAGTTTATGTGGTCTGGTTTTGAAGTTTACACCTGCGGGAGCTGAAATCATGAGTGGTGTCGAAGGTTGGATTGAGCAGGCAAAATATGACTTTGACACAGCGAGTGCCATGTTTGATTCAGGCCGATATCTCTACGTTGTATTTTGTTGCCAACAAGCGATAGAAAAGACACTGAAAGCCATTATCGCGAAAAAAAGCGGAGCGTTCCCGCCGAAAATTCATAATCTTCCACGGCTGGCAGAACTTGCCGGCATAGTAATGGAGCCGCAGCATGCGTCTTTTGTTGGTGAACTATCAGGATATTATGTGCAAACGAGGTATCCTGAAGAGATAGAAATGCTTGGCCGCGATATGGATATAACAACCGCTCAGGAAATAGTCCATAAGACGCAGGAGGTAATGCAATGGCTGTTCTCTCTGATCAAATAAAACAGCGCGTTTTAAACGCGGCGCGCATTCTTGATGGAATTACACCTGTCCGGGCCGTTTATGTGTTTGGTTCCCAGATCGAGGGCTGTGCGCATCGCTGGAGCGATATTGACGTTGGTTTCTTTTTAGAGGGGATGGAGACGTGGGATATGCGCCGGTGCGCACAAACAATGTATCAGGTGCAACAAGGTGCCGGAATGGATATAGAGGCACACCTGTTTCCCGCTCGTTTGCTGAAAGAATGTGAGCCCGCCAGTTTTGCGGCGTACATCATGACGCATGGCGTGTCCATCCCTCTGGAAGAAGTGGCTGCCTGACCCCTGTCGTCTCGTTTCAGTGAAACTGTCTGATGGCAGACCCGCTCTACAGATATTTCTTCAGGGGTGCCATATTTGTGTGGTGCGACGGCATAGGAAACACCCGGTTGAATGCGCATGCCTCTGCCTAGCGCTGGCGTTATCAGCGTCACCTGCGGCGAACCAGGGATTTCGCATGGGCTTCATTGAAATTGGCAAAGCGGCCCCCCTCTTCAATCTGTCAAGTAATGCTGATTTCACCGCGTTAAATCAACGCGGCTTGAGTTCATAGGCGATGAGGCTGTCCCCATGGCGAATATAGAGTTTCCCGTTTGCCAGGGTGGGATGTGCCCAGTGCTTTCCTGTCCCTTGGGTAATACTGAAACTGCCTGCGTGCTCAAAACCGTCTGGAGAGGCCTTGACCAGATTGACAATGCCTTTGCGCGGTCCCTCATAAATGTACAGCATGCCGTCGGCGGCGATGAGCGCGCCTTCCCGAACGTCCCGCGTATCCCACACAACCCTGCCCGTGGTCATTTCCAGACAGACCAGTTTCCCGCTGCCCTTGTACCCGGTCCCATACAGATGGCCGTTAATCAGCACCACGCCGCTGTGCAGGCTGTCCAGCGTGGTGTCGGTCCATTTAGAGGCGACGGAGCCGCCGCCGGGGGCGATTTCCAGCGCGCCGCCGCCGATGCCGTCGCCGGCCGTGTAATAGACAAGCCCGTTGAGATATACAGGCGTGACGCCGTGGATGTCATAGTTCGCCTTGTGATAAAACGACCAGCGCAACGCGCCGCTGTCCGGATCCACGCCGACGATATGCTTACCCGTGGCGTTAAGCAGCATCCGGCTGCCGCCGTGGTTGACGATGATGGGGGAACAATAGGAAGTCGTGTCGTCCAGCCCCGTGGTCGTCCACACGGTCTTACCGGTATTCTTGTCCAAAGCGGCCACCAGCGCCTCCGGCCCGCCGGGTGTGCAGAGCACCTGATCGCCATCCACCAGCAGGGATTCGGCGTAGTCCCAGGATATTTTTCGCGCGCCAAAACGTTCCGCCATGTCCACTGACCAGAGAATGTTCCCATCGGAGGTGTTCATACAGTAGATGACGCCCAGCCCGGAAAGAAAATAGAGTTTCCCGTCGTCAAAGGTCGGACTTGAACGTGGTCCCTGCGCCTGATCGTTCAAGGTTTCCGGACCGTAAGGAAAGGTGCTTAAAATGGTCCCCGCCGCTTCGTCAAGTACAAATAGGTTCCCAGCGTCATCACCCAGCATGCCCGTGACATATACCTTGCCGCCAACGATGATTGCGGAAGAAAAACCGCCGCCGATACCCTGCGCGGTCCAGGCGACAGGAGGGCCTTCTTCCGGCCACGTCTTAAGCAATCCGGTTTCCGGAAACAAGCCGTCACGATTCGGCCCACGGAACTGGGGCGAATCCGCCGCAAAGGAGGGGCGGCAGGCTAATGTTGCGAACAGCGCAACCAACCCAAAAGATTTCAAAAGATATGGTTTCATTAGGCAGGCAAATCTCCCCACTATTCTGTTTCGTGTCCCATTTTTACCCCGGCCTCTTCGCCGGGTTCAAAGTAATTGTTTTCCGGAAGGTGGCGGAACCAAATGAAGTACATGCACAGGGCGCAGACGATGCATACGGCCAGCGTTGGATAAAACGCATTCCAGGCACCAATCACCGCCTGCATGGGCAAAATGAACATGCATATCTGCCAGAGCAGGGCGAACGGACTGGCTAGAATATCATTGCGGTGTTCAATCTTGAGCGCAGCCTGGTCCCCGGGAGAAAGGCGTTTCCGGTACGGGCCCCAGATGCCGAAGGGACGGGTGATGCGGTAGAAACGCGCCACCACGGCATCGTCTTCCGGCCGGGTCAGGTAGGTGCCCGCAACGGCGGCGATCATGCCGATAGCGCCGAGGAACAGGAACTGCAGGCGCTCGTCCAGATTGGGATAGTAATACCGCTGGAGTATGGCCGCCACCAGACCCACAAAGGTACCGGCCGCAAAACCGCCGCCGTTGAAGCGCCACCAGAGCAGCCGGAGCAGGCCCGGAATCAACAGCCCGCCGCCCAGGCCCATGACAATCCAGCCCCAGATATCGTTGATGCTTTGAATGGAAAAGGCGAAGACGAACGAAACCACCACAATCAGGCAGACGCCGGTCCAGCTGATATAAATCAATTCCCGTGTGGACGCGCTGCGGTGGATGTATTTCTGGTAAATGTCCCGGGTGATGAAGCCCGTGGTCAGGTTGACGGTCGCATTGAAGGTGGACATGGCGGCGGCCAGCAGGACCACCAGCAGCAACCCGCGCAGTCCCGGCGGTATGTTGAACAACAGCACGGCCGGCAGGATGCGCTCAGGATCGACATGGCCTTCGTAGCCCACCAGCATCAGTTTCTGCATCCAGCCCTGTTCGCCAAGCAGTGTCCGCAGTCCATCGACGAGGGCCGGGGAAAATTGTTCCGGGTGATTCGTGATGTTAGATATCGTGTTTGCCCATTGTGTCTTGTCAATCCCGGCGATGTTCGCCTTGATGAGTTCCGAGGTCTGCGTCATGACGGTCGGATCCGGGAAAAGGTCGTGGATCAGAAAAATGCCCATGACGGCAAAGGCCATCATCATGGGCCAGCGGACGGTCATGAGGGTCGTCCAGAACAGCGAGAGCAGGCCGCATTCCCGGTCGCTGCGTGCGCCGAAATAACGCGAATCCGCGCCCGCAGTCACGCCGAGAAAGATATTCTTCATCAAGTAGAAGAAAGCGAACATCACCAGCGCCTCGTATTGCTCATATCCGGCAGGCATGTCGGTTTTCCACTGGGGCAGGGTCGACATCCAGTCCGCATTGCCCGTAACCTGCACTGCGAGGGCCCCGAAATCCTCCACGCCCGCGATTCGCACCACGGCCATTCCCGTGACGATAATGACACCGATCACGATGATGGCGGATTGGAACAGGTCGGTGAACACAACTCCGTAAAACCCGGAAATCATCGTGTAGATGGTGGTGATGCCGATCATGATCAGGGTGCAGGTGAGCGGGGAGTAGGGAAAGAACATGGTCAGGAACAGGCCGGCGCCCTTGATAAGATAGGCCAGCATGCCCACGGAGCTCACGATGCCCGCCATCGCGGAAACCGCCTGGGCGAACCGCCCGCCCAACCCGTCCCCGAAACGGAATACCATCCACTCCGCGCCGGTCAGGCACTTGGAACGGCGGTGCCATTTGCCGGCCCACAACATCATGAAGGCCAGCACCAGCACGGCGCCTCCCCGGAATTCAATGAACAGTCCCCGGGGCCCCAGCAGGAAAAGAAAGGACGTGATCACCATCGTTCCGGTCATGTCCAGGAAATAGGCCATTCCTGAAACGCCCAGCGCCCACCAGGGAAGCCGGCGTCCCCCGATAAAATAATCGTCCAGGCTTCTGGAGGCCATGCGCTCCAGCGCAAGGCCCAGCACCACCAGCGCCCCGAGATATCCCAGAATCACCGCGTAATCAATGGTATTTAATGACCACATGGACTCATTCCTCCTATAGTGCCGTATTCTAGCGTGTTAATTGCTGACTTCACCATGGGCTGGGTCAGGGGAGTTGAGAATGTCCGTCCGGGACCTAAAAGGTATACTGTGGTACTTTCATCAATTCCCCGTCTTTGAGCGCCGAAGCATGGGCGACGATTCCCGCCACGGTCATGTTGAGCGACCAGGCAATGTCTATCAGCGGCTTGCGTTCCTGGAGAATGGCAGTGATGAATTCCTCGCACAGGTACCCGTGGGAACCGCCATGGCCGCCGGCATTAACGGTGGACGGCAGGGGCGGCTTGGCAAGGTCGATCGCGGAGATGTCCACAAGCCCTTCGTAGTTCATGCCCGTCATGGAGCCTTTGGTCCCGCGGACACGGCCGATTTCACCGCACAGCCCCGGCGTGTCCTTGCTCATGGTCATGCGCGACATGCCGCCTTCGCCGGTGCGCAGCAGGGCGACCTCCGTACCAAACGGATTTCCGTAAGCGTTATTAGCCGGCTCAAGGTAGTCCATGGTCCCTTTCATGCCCAGGCAGGACACTTCGGTGAAACTGCCGCCGGAAACACAGACATAATAGGCCGTGGAGTGGGTGGGGTACCAAAGCGGGGGTGACCCCTTGCGCCATTCTTTGTAAGAATCCAGCGGCTTGTCCAGGTAGTGGTAATACTCACCCTCCGAGTATACGAGTTTGCCCAGTGCCCCCGCGTTGAACAGGGTGCGCATGGCATAGCAGTCGTCCCGGAAGGCGCTGGTCTCGAACATCATGTAATTCAGTCCACTGGCCTTGACCGCCTCGAAAAGTCTGTCCGCGTCTTCCATGGAACCGTAAACGGCGGGTACTGCCGATGCGACGTGTTTGCCGTGTTGGAGCACATCAATGCAATGCCTGCAATGGCTGGGCGCATCGGTGGCCACGAATACCGCCTCGATGTCGGGGTCTTTGACTAATTCCTCCAGGGAGGGATAGGTCTTTTCGCAGCGGGTAACCTTGGCGAGTTCCGCGCAGCGGTCCGGGAACAGGTCGCTCACGGCAACAACCTCCACGTTCGGATGGTCCTGGAATCCGAAGGCGGCACTGAACTTGCACAGGCCGTAGCCGACCAGGCCCACCCGCACCTTCCGCTCGGAAATGGGTGACCATAGCTGTTCTTTCGTGGTGTTGCTTGCCGTCTCGTCAAAGCCTTGGATCGGTTTGTCGTCCGCGGCGGCCGCGGCCAGCAGGCCGGCGCCGGCGGCAAGACCGTTAAAGAAAATACGGCGGGAAAATACCTGGGTCATGACGGATTCTCCTTGGAGGTTGTGTTTGAAATCTTGGGTTGAAGTATACCCCAATCGCCTGTCCGATGATAAACGAGAACACCTGTTCAGTCGCTGTGTCAACTGAAAACTCTTTTATACGCAATGTGAAACGAATAGAGAAACGTCCAAACTGCGTCATTGCGAGGCGCGAAGCAATCTGGTTTGCAAAAAGTCCACGATGGAGTTTCCAATGGGTACTTGCCGTTGAAACTTATATCACAAAGCGCGGCCTTTGAGTACGTTCCACATACGCACTTCCCCGAAGGTGCCGTTCTTTTCGGAGTTGACGGGCAAGCGAAGGTAAACGTGGATCATACCGGAAGTTTCACGTTTTTTTTTCGACTTGGACGCAGGTATTCTTTTAAACAAGTATACATCCCCCGGCGCTTCGCGCCACCCCCTTCAAAGGGGGACCTGTTACTTAAATCCGCACTTAAAAAATGGCGAGATCGTAGAATCGGCATCCTGCCGCTTCCATCGTGACTGCGGACCGCGTGTCCGTCTTGATGCAAAGCGACAGGAGGCCGCTTCTACGTTCCTTGTACTTATTGGCTTTACGCCAACAACTTGGTTTCTTACCTGCGGATTTGGGTGTTATAGAATGACTTAGGCAATGCCAATGGGGTCGCTCTGTAATTAAGGCAACACGTAAAACCATTACCGCCAAACGTAACCGATGCTGCGAAAAGTCCCCCTTCGAAGGGGGTGGCGCGAAGCGCCGGGGGATGTATATTGGGAAAAGCCACCGTGATATCTTCTTTAAACGCTATCGTGTCCGGAACCTTTTTTTTGTGAAAAAAAATATATCGGTTTTGCTGTAATTAAAATATGAATTCAGGAACGCCTTTTCATGTACGTATCGTGCATCTTGAACCTACACAAAGGATGATATACTATTTTCGCTCGTTCTTCTTTTTGTCAGGGTGTATGTAAACTTCCTGTCTGAACTTGAGGAAACGTTATTTTGCTAAGAACTTGGCAACGGCGTTGTATCAGCATCGGGATATTGTGTTCCACTACAGCGGGGATGATAGTTTTGTTTCTGCCGGCGGTCTGTATTCTTTTTCTCGCCGACCTGGCGCGAGACCGGCGTTTTCCCCGGTTACGCGCCTATCTCCTGATTTTGTTTTATTGCTTTTGGGAACTGTTGGGCGTTACCGCCGCATTCCTGGTGTGGGCGGTGCACAAGTCGCTTCCCGGCAAGGACCAAGGCCGCTTCCTTTATTGGAACTACGCGCTGCAGCAGCTTTGGGTGTACGGTTTCGCCCGGGTGGGGCTGTTCTTGTTTTCCATGACGTTTCGCGTGGAAACCGGGGAATATGCCTTTGGCGATCGGCCGATACTGCTGCTGGTGCGTCATACCAGCCTGGCGGATACCATCCTGGCCACGTACCTGATGCGCATCCAGCGGAATTTCCGGCTGCGCTATGTCATGAAAAGGGAACTTCTCTGGGATCCCTGCCTGGACATTGTGGGCAACCGCCTGCCCAATTATTTTGTGGACCGTAACTCCGCCGATACCCGGCAGGAAGCGGAGTCCATCGCCGTGCTGGCGGATGACCTGCAGGCGGGAGAAGGGGTGATTCTCTGGCCGGAATCCACGCGCTTCTCCGCTGAAAAACGCACGCGCGCCCTGGAACGCCTGCGGGAAAGAGGCGATGCGGACCTCCTGAAAATCGCCACCGGCCTGCAGTATGTGTTGCCGCCAAGACTTCTGGGTGTTTCGAGCCTTCTGGAGCGTAATCCGGACCTGGATGTGTTCTTCTGCGCCCATACGGGTTTTGAGAATGCGGCATCCTTCAAAGATTTTTTCGGCGGCGCCATGATTGGGCGGGAAATACGCGCCAGATTGTGGGGGTATCCGGCTGGAGAAGTTCCACGGGAACGGGAATCGCAACAGAAATGGTTTTTTGAAACCTGGCGGCAGGTGGATGATTTTGTCAGGTCAACAAAGGAGGTTGCCGCGTGTGGTTCCGAACAAAAGGATCTTTGACCCATGATAGTACAGGTTCTTTTCAGTATTGCCGCGGCATGGCTCCTGATGGCAACGACCATGGCGCTCCTGTTTTTCCTGCGCCATAAAATCGGGAATACCGGCGTGGTAGATGCGGCATGGTCGCTGGGTGTGGGCACCCTGGCGCTTTTATATGCGTTGCTTCTGCCGGGGAATGTGGTGTCACGCGGCCTGTTGGCGCTGTTTGCGGGCGTCTGGAGCCTGCGCCTGGGGCTGCACATTCTCACCGATCGCGTCATCGGCAAGCCGGAGGACGGCCGGTACCTGGATCTCGTCGCGGGGTATGGCGAGAATGCGCCGCGCCGTCTCTTCCGTTTCTTTCAGTACCAGGCTTTCTTTGTGGTGGTATTTTCACTGCCCTTTCTTTGTATTGCAATGTCCCCATCCCGCCCGCAACTCTGGCAAGTTATTGCGGCGGCGGCCGTTTGGTGCCTGGCGGTAGGGGGTGAGGCGCTTGCCGACCGGCAGCTGGCGCGATGGCGGGCGGACCCGGCCCATCGCGGGCATACCTGCCGACAAGGCCTTTGGAGATATTCACGGCATCCCAATTATTTCTTCGAGTGGGTACACTGGTGGACCTACGTCATTCTGGGAGCAGCTGCGCCGTGGGGATGGGTTACGCTGTTGGGACCCGTACTCATGTTCTTTTTCTTGTACCGCGTTACGGGAATTCCCTACACGGAAAAACAGGCGCTGAAATCGCGCGGCGACGACTACCGCCGTTATCAGGAAACCGTAAGTCCCTTCTTCCCCTGGTTTCCGAAAGAATACCCTGATACCAGGAACGCACGCCGGGACTAGAAAAAACGCAGCAACGCCCGGTGCGCCAATGCCATGCACAACGCGGTGGCGGCGCACACAAAGGCACCCCAAAGAATATCCGCTACGGTAACGGCGAGTGTCCAGTTTTTAAGCACGGCATAGTTGGTTAAATCGTAGACGGCATACGTGATGGCCCCGAAAAGGGCGCCCCACAGTATAAACGTCGGCAACGTACCGATGGCCAGCGCCTTTGGGAAGGCAAACACCTGAACGCCGGTTACGATTACAGCCCAGGTGAGCAGGGCGGCCGGGATGTTCACGGACATATTGCCGTCAACGATGTGCATCAAGTGACCGATTTGGTTCCGATAGAATCCCGATGCAATAACACCAAGCCAGAGCAAATCCAGCGCAATCAGCCCCATATAGCCCGCGATCCAGGGAACGATTACTTTTAGCATGGTTTTGTACCTCCTGGTTTGTTAACAGCCCGATGACCCTGACTATTCCGCGCGCCTGACTTCAGGCGTTCTATACACCAATGACGCTCTTTATAAGCGGTCGCCCGTCATCAGGAAGACGCTGAACGTGCGGGTTACCCCGTCCGCGCCTTCCCGCACAATTTCGGTTGCCGTGGAATCGCTGATATTCGCAAAGCCCGCTTCTTCAAGCAAGCCCTTGAGCAGTGTCCGGTCGAAACCGTGGTGGAAAGTTCCCGCATGGTTGTCATGGAATTTTCCGCCATCGGGATCCAGATCGGCGATGCACAGTGTACCTCCAGAGACCAGATGAACATAAAACCGTTTCAACAGTGGCAAGACATGTTCCACATGGTGCAGCGTCATGGTACAAATAATCCGGTCATATTCTCCGGGCAGCACCGGCGCGGTCCCCTCGATCAAGGCAACGCCAACATTGTCCAGTCCCAGGGCGGCCGCTTTCGACTCGAGCACCTCCAGCATGCCCGGCGCCGCATCCACGCCCATGACGGAATGCACCTGCGGGGCACACTGCAGCGTCAACAGGCCCGTGGCACATCCGTAGTCCAGCAGACGCAGGCCGGATTGTAACGGCGCCTTGTCACAAATGGCGGCAAACAATTCTTTCGCAAGGTTCACCCGTGACGGCTTTTCATCCCAGGTGGCGGCAGCCTCGCTGAAATCACGTCCTCTGCTACTCATACAGACTCTTTCTCAATTGGTTGTGAAGGCACTTGTTTCCTATTCGATATCGTGTCGGTCCATGAGACTAAACGGCTACCCTGTGAGACCGAAAGCCAACGGTTGCATTTGCGAGCAACCAACGAC
>Ga0116149_1001922_pt1 | contig 23929 bp, 22 predicted proteins | sample AD_UKC057_MetaG_FD_89787 | JGI IMG/M metagenome (GOLD analysis project Ga0116149, IMG submission 89787) | Active sludge microbial communities of municipal wastewater-treating anaerobic digesters from USA - AD_UKC057_MetaG | ecosystem: Engineered > Bioreactor > Anaerobic > Digestate | place: USA...
ATGCGGAGCGTTATTTCTCCAAGCCGGTCGGCGGTGTCCTCGCCGAGCCGGGCACGCATCACTTCCACCGGGACGTTTATATCGTGACCCGTGTCCTCCTTCGTCGCCGGGGTGAAGAGAGGGGCTTCGAGCTTTTCTGCGAGCTGGAGACCGGCAGGGAGGGCGATTCCGCAGACGGAACCGGTCTCGCGGTAGTCCTTCCAGCCGGTTCCGATAAGGTACCCCCGCGCGATGCACTCGAAATCCACGCGCTCGGTCTTGCGGACGAGGACGGCCCTGTCCTTGAGCTCGGGATAATCGCAGAAGGGTTTTGGAAAGTTAAGGTAATTGTCCTCGACGATATGGTTCTTGACCGCTTTCAGGTTCTTGAACCACAGGTTCGAGATCTTGTTCAGGATGATCCCCTTCCCGGGAATGCCGTTTGGAAAGATATGGTCAAACGCCGATATCCGGTCGGTGGACACGATGAGCAGGTGCTCCTTGTCCACGGTGTAAAGGTCGCGGACCTTGCCGCTGTATTTTTTCCTCAGGCCGGGTATTTTGATGTTAACCAGTGGTTCCATTCGACAGCTCCGGTTTTTAATGGGAAGCCATATGCGTCATCAGTAGCCATTGATTAAATGGCAGGTTTGTATCAAGCCATGGCGACATATTTTTTGTCAAGGAAAATGATTAAAATTGGCAACTATTCGATGGTATATTATTCCAAACCTGAAGGGCGTCAACCGGGACATGGCCAAAACTTCATTGACATCCCGAACGGAGAGACAGGATATATATTGACAGGAGAGGGTTAACCCCTTGTTGTTATTAAATATGAAGTCATCAACGATACAACGACTGAAAACCCGTGTGGGCGCGTTTTGTGCCCTTGCTCTGTTTGTTTCTATCGGGTTTTTCATCGGTTGGGGCGCAGGAAACCGGCTGATAGAGGGAATGCTCCTGCATGAGACAAGGTTCCCTCTGCTGCTCTCCAGACCGGTATACCAGTTTTATGATATCTTCAATCTTCTCAATAGCAATAATCCCTACAGCCGGCTCAGCGGCTACTACTCCCTGGTCGATGCAAACATGATTGACCCGGGTTTCATCCGGGAGCGGTACTCCCGGGAGCAGGTCCCGGTGATCAGGAGAACGCTCCTCTGGGTACTCGGCCTCTCGAAGGACCGGGATGAGGCTCTGCGAAGCTATGTGTCCCTGTATGATGCCAGCGATGACGATATGAAGCGTGAGATCCTGGGAATGATGAAGCGGCTGGACCCGGCCTTCTACGGGGAATTTATAAAAAAGAACCGTGTTACCGGAGGCGGCCGGGCCGGCAGGTGATATTTTATTCTTGTCAAAGGAGCGGGCCTGTAGCATATAGGGTCAAATCACACGGGGTGCCCACATGGACAACAAACAGTATATAGAGCAGTTGTGCCGGGATGCGAAAGCTTCCTCCCGGGTGCTCGCCGTCTATTCCACGGAAAGAAAAAACAACCTCCTGTTGACCATTGCGTCCGAGCTCAGAAAAAAAACAGATTATATAATAGGAGAAAACAAAAAGGACCTTGCCGCAGCAGAGAAAGAGGGGGTCGGCAGGGCCATGTACGACCGGCTTCTTCTCAACAGGGAGCGGATCGAGGGAATGGCGGCCTCTGTCGAAGAGATTGCCCGCATGCACGACCCCATCGGGCGCATAGAAAACATGAAGGTGCGCCCTTCCGGAATACGCGTCGGGCAGATGAGGATCCCCCTCGGCGTGGTTGCCGTGATCTACGAATCGAGGCCGAACGTTACCACGGATATAGCCGCTCTCTGCATAAAATCCGGGAACGCCACAATCCTGCGCGGAGGGAAGGAGGCGATCCATTCCAATACCGCGCTCCATCAGGTCATACGCCAGGCGCTCGCCGGCTCGGGCGCCCCGCAGGCGGCTGTGACCTTCATTGACCGTACCGACCGCGAGCTCGTCCCGATTCTCCTGAAGATGAACTGCTACATCGATATCGTGATACCGCGGGGAGGCGAGAGCCTGATCAAGGCGGTTACCGAGGACTCCACCATCCCCGTCATCAAGCACGACAAGGGCGTGTGCCATACGTTTATCGATGCCGGCGCCGCCGAGGAAATGGCCAACCGGATTGTTGTCAACGCGAAAGTGCAGCGCCCCGGCGTGTGCAACGCGATGGAGACCCTGCTGATCCACCGGGATTATCCCCACAAGGAGTCGCTCCTTGAAAGCCTCCTCGACAATAACGTGGAGCTCCGGGGATGCGCCAGGACGGTTGCAATCGCACCGGGCAGGGTTAAGCCCGCCGCGGAAGAGGACTGGGGGCACGAGTTCCTCGACCTGGTGCTCGCCGTGAAGATTGTCGATTCGCTCGATGAGGCCCTTGAGCATATCGTGCGCTACTGCTCGAACCATTCCGAAGCGATCGTGACGAACGACTATATGAATGCCGAGCGCTTCCTCCGCGAAGTCGACTCGTCCGCCGTTTTCGTCAACGCCTCGACGCGATTCCATGACGGCGGCGAGTTCGGGCTGGGGGCGGAAGTGGGGATCTCGACCCAGAAGCTTCACGCGTACGGTACCATGGGCGTGGAGGGGCTGACAACGCTTAAATACGTCATCTACGGCAAGGGCGAGGTGCGGTAATCCGTGAAGCTCGGCATCTTCGGCGGGACCTTTAACCCGATACATTACGGACACCTGATCAACGCGGAGATAATACGGTCCGACTACAATCTCGACAGGATAATACTCGTGCCAGCCAGGCAGCCGGTGCACAAGAGCCTGGACGGGAACGTGCAGGCCGAGGAGCGGTATGCGATGGCCGCTCTTGCGGTTGGAGGGGCGAAAGAAACAGAGGTTTCCCGTATTGAAATTGACAGGGAAGAGCCGTCATATACGATTACCACGGTCCACGGTCTGCTGGAGCTCTATCCCGGCAGCGAGCTCTCCCTGGTCATCGGGATGGACTCGCTCGCCGAGCTTGACGGGTGGCGTGAGTCCGATCACCTGCTCGAGCATGTGTCGGTCATCGTGATGCGTCGTCCCGGCCCGGGCATAGCGCCGGGCGCCGCTCCGGCAACAGGGCGCATCCATTATGCGGAGAACCCGCTGATCGATATCAGCTCCACGTACATTCGGGACAGGATTCGCGCCGGCAAATCGGTGCGGTACCTCCTCCCGGACGCAGTCATCGACTATATTCATAGAAAGGGGTTATACCGGAATTGAGAAGGAGAGTGTTCATCATAGCGTGCGCCGCGTTCGTGGCTCTTGTCGCACTGCTCGTTTACCACTGCCACGGCATGAAGACCAGGAACGCGGTAGACCAGATGATCCAGAAGAAAAAGATCATCAACATCCTGGTGGCGGGAAGCAATAAGCCGAACGATCACAAGCACAAGTTTTTTGCCATCATCAGCATCAACCCCGACAACCGGCGGATCGGGATCACGTTCATACCGCCGTCGTTCAAGATTCGGCTTGACGATGACGGCGATACTGTTGCCCGGATCGACGACGTTGTCGTGTTCAATTTCAACCGTCTCCGTTATTCGCTCCAGAAAGACCTGCGGCTCAATATTCCCTTCTATATTGAGTTGTACGCGTCCGATGTCGAGAGGATCGTCAACCTGATCGAGGGGGTCAATCTGTTCGTTCTCGACCAGGAGAATGCCGCCGGAGCCGGGTTCGGCATCAGCTATTTCGACGGACGAAAGATAGGCCGTTACATTAACACCGCCGAGCAAAACTCGATATACCTCAAGTATGACCGCATCCTGGACGTCCTCATGACGCTGTACCGTGATCGAGAGCGGCTGGAGCGCTTCAATAACATCGAGTTCATAACGGTCATGATGAAAAGCATGCAGACAAACATGCTTCCACAGGAAGTCCAGCGCATCGGGGATCTCATCTTCAAGGACGGGGATGTAATGGCCACGGTCCTGCCCGGGTTCCTGAGCGGCGGCTATTACGTCATCGATGACATCACGTTCCGAATTTACGAGAAGGAGTTCCTTACCCAGCTGATCGTGGACAAGAGCGAGAAGGAGATCGATTCGTCCATCAAGATCAAGATCGTGAACGGGACGGATGTGCCCGGTCTCGCGCGAAAGATGCGCGAGAGCCTGATCCGCGAGGGGCTGAACGTCGTGGAATTCGGGACGTCGCCCTACCGGAAAATGGAGAAGTCGGTCATAATAAACAAACGGGGGAACGTGGCTGCCGTTAACCGCGTGGCCGAGCTTACCGGCATACAGAACATATACCATGTGATCGACAATACCCAGCTGCATAATGTAATGATAATAATCGGAGAGGACCTTGCGAAGTGACCGAGCGCGGCGAAATAACAGAAAATGACTTGATCGGCATATTGCGAAACAGTGCACTCCTGCTTTCAGAAAAGAAGGGGGCCGATGTAATCATGATGGATCTCCGTGAAGTTAACTCGTACCTCGATTATTTTCTCATCGTAACGGGGAATTCACGGATCCACTGCCGGGCCCTGGCGCGGGAGATGGAGAGGTCCATCCATGCGCAGGGCCTGCGGCAGCGCAACAGGCCGGATTATGAGTCGGGATGGATTATTCTTGATTTCAACGAGCTCATAGTGCACGTGTTCACCTCCGAGATGCGCGACTACTACCAGCTCGAGAAGCTCTGGGGCGACGCGAGGAGGATTTCATGAAGATAACCGGTGCAGGTGCGGCGGCGCGGATTATGGCAGCCCTGCTGATCGTATCAGCGGCCATGGCTGTTTCATGCAAGAAGGTCGAGAACTCCATGCAGGGCATCAACCCTGAATATATCAGCCGCCAGTTTTTCGAGACATGGAAGCGGAAGGACTGGAAGGCGCTCTACCGTATGACGCACCCGGCTTTCATTCAGAAGCTGAGGCTCCAGAATCAGCTATCCGCGGACCGCGCGCTCGATGACGAGGCGCTTTTCGTGAGGGAATTCACCCGGACGCAGTCATTGAATACCGGGAAAGTCCTCCGTTCGTATGAGATATTGTCAATAACATCCTATCATACCGGAGACACGACGGTATGGGCGGACGCGCTGGTTAACGGCAAAAAGAAAAAAATTCCATTGACCCTGGACGGCCTGACCCTGAAGATAGACCTGTCCAGGATAGAATAAACGCGGGAGCGCCGGCATTTCACGGCCGGGCGCGTCAGTTACGACAGGAGTGGCACGATGTCGGATCATAACCGGCGCTATGATGCAATCGGCGACGACCGGTCAGCCCTTTTCGGTGAGATGGACCGGTTCATCTCACCTGATGGTGCTTTCGACGAACAGCGCTTCCGTGCGTCACTGCGCTCGTTGCTCGAAACAATAAAAAAGAGCGGGAAAAAAAACGGCCGCTTCGAAGAGTCGGTTAACGGGTGGCTCTCGATGAACCTGCCCGATGTGATAGAGTTCTGCGAGGAGAGGACTTCGGTCGCATCCATCCTGAAAATAGTGAATGCGGCACTGGACGAGGCGGGGAGCTTTGGTCTCGCCATATCGGCCGATCACCTGAAGCAGGTGATTTCACTCTTTGGCGGGAACGGTTCGGCCGGTGAGAAAAAGACCGGGCCGGACATAAAGCGGAAAAAGATATTCGACGCCGCACTCAGGGTGTTCGCCCAGAAAGGATATCATAACGCGACCATCGATGAGGTGGCCGCACTTTCCGGCGTGGGCAAGGGGTCCGTATACCGCTACTTCAAGAGCAAGGAGGACCTGCTGACCCAGCTCCTCACCGAGCATTATGAGATCATTGTCGGCAGGATCAGCCAGATTTTTTCCCTGGAGCATGATGTCCTGAAGCAGATCCGGGAGATGATCGAAGTCTGGGTGAAATTCATAGAGGAAAACTATATCGTCTACCAATTGATCCAGAGCGAGGCCATATCCGGCAAGGCCGGAGAGGCGACCATGTTCTACGATTATTTTATTACGCAGTTCCCCATGTTCAAGGACAGTATAGTTGCAATGAACCGGGAGAAGAGACTCAAGACCACCAATTTCTATACTGTTTTTTACGGGGCGCTGGGGCTGATCGACGGCGTTGTACACAAGTGGTTCAGGCAGGGTATGAATTACCCGCTGAGCGATGAAATCCCGGTCATCCTGGAAGTTATTTTCAACGGATTTGTCGGGGAAAGCCAGACCGGGGAACATTTTTATCCGGCGCTGGAAGATAAAAACGGGGGTGAGTGATCGTGCTGAATATCGACATTACCGGGCAGAACAATGTGCTGGTGCTGGTGTTGAAGGGCGACCTCATCTTCAACGAGCTCGATGAGGCTGACAGGATCTTCATGGAGAATCTCGGGAAAAAGCCCAGGGCCATCGCGCTCGACTGCAGGAGGCTGGTGAACCTCGATTCATCAGGCCTGGGCCTCTTCATCCGGTTTTCCAAAGAATCGGCGAAGGCGGGAGTGCGCCTTGTTTTCATGAACATTACCGATCACGTCTCGACCCTTTTCGACGTGTCGAAGCTTGATAGCATGTTCGAAATACTGCCGGAATCAGAATTCAAGAAGCAATATCCCGCGTGACCCGTGCTGCGGGCCCTGACGCCCGCCGGAGTATCATCCCCGCGGCGCGGCTTCCAGTGACAATTCCTTATCCATGATCCATGCATGGCCATCCTGCCTCATCAGGCGGACGGTCAGGGTGCCATCGTGCGATTGTGCTACTGCGAACGTGTGCGGCCTGTTCGATCCATGGTACATGCTTCCCGGGTTGCAAATGATGCCGCGCGTCACGCTCGTCAGGACGGGAACATGGGTATGCCCGAAGAAAAGGAGACGGGCCACGTGACGGACCATGAGTGCCTCCATCGAGGCAAAATGCAGCTGCCACCGGTCGGGGCCCTGGTACGGATTGAGGTCGAGGCGGTGCCCGTGGATCAGGAAGGCCGTGTCGGCACCGAAGGTAACGGAGCGCGTTTCCGGGTAATCGGCGGCGCCGTCCTCGTTCCCTGAAACGGCGTGGAGCGGGATACCTGCTTCCCTGGCAAGGGCTGAAGCCTCGGCCACTCCGTCGCCGAGATGTGCGATCGCGTCGAAACGGTCGGACGCCAGCGCGGATCGCATTGCGCCGCTGTTACCGTGCGTGTCGGAAAAGACGGCCCATTGTACACGTTCAGTCCCGGCTTCCATGGCGCAATACTCCGGACCTGTTCATGATTGTTCCGTATGTCTGAGTGGTGCGTACATACGGCAATCAGTATACAAGGGAAAAACAGGGTAATGTCAAGATGAATTTAACCGGACAGGACGCAATTTAAAATAGTTGACATTATTCATTCAACGTGCATTTATTAAAGTCTGCAGGCGGGAATTGATTATCTCAATGCGCGGTTCCTGTCAAAAATCCAACCACATTATTGCTGATACATACAATAATTAAAAAAACAGGAGGACATACATGACTGAAACTACCGTAACGAGAGAAGGCCCGCTGAGTCAGATCGGTTCATCCATCAAGGGTATATTTGTCGGGATTATATGCTTCATCGCGGCGTTCCCTGTTCTCTATTGCGGCGCTACCCGTGTCCAGTGGCAGAAGGTCTTCAAGGACGCGGTGCCCGTAGAGCAGGCGAAGGCCGGACAGGCCGCCTATATAACCGGTATCGCAACGGCGGACAAGATCGGTGACCCTCCCAACGTCGCGGTAGGTAACTATCTGAGAATATCTAAAACACCGGAAGTATATGCATGGGTCGAGCATGTCGAAACCGAATCAAAAACCGAGCGTGAAGGAATCTCGCGCACCAAGAAAACTACGACGACCAAGACGTATTCCTACGCACTCGAATGGACGAGCAGTCCGAAGGAAATATCATCATTCAAGGCAAACGAATGGCAGGATTTCTGCAGCAAGAACAAGTTGAAAGCTGACATCCAGAACCCCGTGCTGGCCGAGAATGAAAAAGCCGAAACAATATACTCGAATAACTGTCTGGTAAAAGGATATGCTATAGACCTCAAGTCAGTCAATTTTTATGCGGGTTCCAGGGACCTGGGGGCGAAATATATCAGGGGAGTTGCGGCAGCACCCAGGCTTGGCGATAAGCGGATTCAGTATTCGGCCTATCCTTCCGGTATAGAGTATACCTTTGCCGGCAAGGCGGCCGAAAAGAGCATTGTACCGTTGCCGGCGAAAGATTCATCCAAACTGGCAGGCTCAACAGGTAATTTTGATTCACTGCTGGCCGAGCTTAAGTCAGAGGACAAGATGATGGGTATCCTCTTTTTCTTCGGGGGCTTCATATTGATGGCCATCGGTCTCAACGGGATGCTTGGTCCCATCACCACGCTCCTGGATTTTATTCCTTTTGTCGGCGAGCTGGGAGCCGGAGTTATCAGGGTCATTCTGACAATAATCGCCCTGTTGATAGCAGCGATCTTTTACTGGATGATCAAGCTCTGGTGGCTCTGGTTGATTCTCCTGGTGGTTGCAGTTGCTGCTTTCATCGTGATAAAAAAGGTGAGAAAGCCGGCAGCAGCATAAGCACATATACGATGATATGCGAACGTACAAGGCCGCTGAATGATTCCAGCGGCCTTGTTGCCTTGTAACAGGTGGCCGGATTATCCGATGTTTGTGCCAGGCAGGAACCGTTACTGTAACGTCACCGGGAATTCCCCCGATGATGAACCTCCGGAGAATAACACCATCCAGAGAAACACCGCGTAAGCTGCGACTGCAGTTACGGCAAGACCCACAAAATAAAACCCGAGCGGAGCAATGATCGTCACGATGAACCAGTGGAACAGAATCATCCTCGCCGAGTTAAGGCGGATCGGAAAGTCGTGTCTCCTGCAGATCACGATGAGCCCGCTCAGGTTCCAGCCATAGAGCGAGATGAGTGCGTGCAGTTTCAGGAGCAGTTTGCCGCCGGGCGGCTCCGGGATAAAATAATGCAGGAGAATATAGGCGATGCCGGTCACGGCGGTCATGATCAGGAACAGGCTGCCGGATGTCAGGAAGCCCCGGGGCTGGCGTCGGGCACCCGTCTTCACATAGATGGCGAAGACGAGGACCACAGTGAAAAACAGGGTCAGGGCGATCAGGAGTTCGGCCAGGAGCAGACCTGCCAGGATGAACAGGAAGAACACGATTACACCGAGGTTTACCGTCCAGAAGCTGTACTCCTTGAGTGCGGCCACGGTACGGCTATCGTTGTTTTCCATCATGCCGAACATGAGTGACAGCGTAATCAGGGAAACGGGAAACGAAAATCCGAGGAAGAATACATCCAGGGTCAGCTTAGGCGCTGACACGAGCCTCAGATATTCGTTGTTGAGGATCACCAGGGACGAGATAATGAGCCCGATGGACAGGCAGAGAAGGGCAGCCTGATGGAATTTGATCGACGTACTAGGCGATCTTTTAAAGAAATCAACCGGGAAAAACGAGAAGGCTTTGACGCGGACCGTTTCCACGATAGCCGCCAGGACCAACGCTAAGGCGATGGCAAGAGGATAAAGTTGAAAAAAGGCCGAGAGGGCGTAACAGACTGATAGCAAAAAAAACACGCCGGTACGTATTGAAAATGACGGCTTTTTTTCAGTATAAACGAGTATAAGCGTTCCCCCGCTGCAGAGGTTGAACAGGAAGATGTGCAGCCGTTCAAAGTTTATTCCCGGTACGAACAGGTGGAGAAATCCGAATAAAAGGGCGGCCGTCATGGTTATGAAAATTACCGTTTTAATTGATCGTTGCATATTTATCCCAGTACCTTGTTGTCCCGCTGTCCATGGGGCGCCGAATTCTCAATCTGACGTGCTCTCCCTCCCCAGGAGATAGCAAAGCGCTCCATCGAGTGAACCGTGCCTGAATGTGTATCCTGAGTCAACCAGCTTTTGTGCAGATACGCGGGTGCTTGACAGGAGCACTTCTCTTCCCATCTGCCCGAACGCCCGGCGTACAAGGCATGCCGGAAGAGAAAATACCGCCGGCCTGCCCAGCGCCCCGGCGAGCGTAGCGACGAATTCCCTGTTCCGCGCGGGCTCCGGTGCGGCAATATTCAGCGGGCCGCTGACCGTCGTGTTGAAGAGAAGGTGCTCGATCGCGCCGATCATATCATCTATGGATATCCAGCTTATATACTGCGATCCACTGCCGATGATCCCGCCAAGGCCCAGCCGCGCCGGGGTCAGGTAGTGGCCCAGCGCGCCTCCCTGGGGGTGGAGGACCACACCGATCCTCATGAGCACAACACGTATGCCCCGCTCTATAGCGGGCCGTGCCGCTGCTTCCCACGCGGCGCATACGCCGGAGATGAAGTCATGTCCGCGGCTGTCGTTTTCGGTGAGGAGGGTGTCGCCCCGGTCCCCGTAAAAACCGACTGCGGATGCGCAGAGGAGTGTCGCGGGCGGATTTTTACAGGCCGCACATTGTTCGGCTATCAGGCGCGTGCCCCTCACCCGGCTTGAAATTATTCCCGATTTTTTTCCTGCTGACCACCTGCCGGTCCCGATCGGTTCGCCCGCGAGATGGATCACGGCGTCGTTGTTCTCGAGCGAAAAATCGAGTGAGCCCCGGTCAGGGTCCCAGCGCGCTTCGTCGCGGCGCAGCGGGGTGCCGCGCACCAGTCGGGTCACGGTGTGTCCCCGGGTTGTCAGGTAGGGGACCAGGCTGTGGCCGATCAGACCGCTGGCTCCGGTCACAACAATCGTGGATGGCTTTCTTACGGTACTGGCAAGGTCTTCCCGGATGATCCGGTGACGGTACTCGAACATTCGTGCAAGCTTTTTACGGGTGAAACCGCCCAGGAGCATGCGGCCGGCAGGCCCCCCTCTCTGACGGTACAGGATCTCGTCAACGAGCGAGCAGGAGGATGCATCCTCCGTAATGAAGCGATGCGTGTGCCGCCAGAAGGAGAAGGGCCCCCGTAGCTGCGTGTCGATGAACTCACGCCCGGGCACGATCCCGCTGTGGACGGCGGTCCACTTGATTCTGAAAGGTCCGGCCTTGATGCGGAATACGGCGCGGGAGCCTTCTCCGGGCGGGGCTTCTTCAAGGACCTCCACCCACTCCCATGGAGGGGCGAGCCGCTGAAGTGCGCCCGGCCTCATGTGCCAGGCGAACAGACGTTCAGCCGGTACCGGGAAGACCGATCGCTTGAGAAACCGGTCGGCCTTCATTGCCTGTTGAGTATGTCCGTGAGGGCCTGGTCTATGTGTGGGAACTTGAACACGAATCCCGAATCAAGCAGGCGGAACGGCAGGGCCCGCTGTCCCTTGAGGAGGAAATCGCCAAATTCACCGAGGACTATCGATAGCAGAAAACCCGGTGCCGGCGGAACCAGGGGGAACGTCCCCAGGACGCGGTTAAGGGCCTTCGTGAGATCACGGTTCGTTACCGGATTCGGCGCGGTACAGTTCACCGGCCCCCGGATGTTCTTTTTTTTCAGGAGAAAAAGGAACACGGAAACAAGGTCGTCCTGGTGTATCCAGGAAAACCACTGCTTCCCCTGACCAAGCCGGTTGCCCAGCCTGAATCTGAAAAGCCGCGTCAGGATGTCGAGCGCGCCGCCCTCTGTGCCGAGCACGATGCCGAACCTGGTGATGGCAACACGTGCGCCGTATGCCTCCGCCTTCATGGCCTCCGCCTCCCATTCGCGGCAGAGGGCCGCAAGGAAATCTTCTCCCGGGATGTCCGACTCCGTAAGCTTTTCATCGCCGTGGAATCCGTAAAAACCCACTGCCGATGTCGAGATCAGGAAGGTCGGTTTTCCCTTGCGTTTTTTGATGGCGTCGACGACGTTCCTGGTGATGAACAACCGGCTGTTGGCGATGTCCTGTTTCTTCTGCCTGGTCCATCTGCTGAAAATGGATACACCGGCCAGGTTTATGATCGTGTCATGCTCGGCAAGTGCTTCCTGCCAGGCGCCGGGCCTGGACGCGTCTGCCGCAATGACGGTGACGCCCGGCAGGGGTGCGGGCTTTGCCCGGGGATTTCTCTCGACGACCGTCACGGTGTGGCCGTTTTTTATCAGTGCCTCGGATAGCTTTTGCCCGACAAATCCGAGTCCGCCAGTGATGAAGACTTTCATGATGGTACCGCCTTAATTCGAAAAATGTGGTGGCCGTAGTTATGCGTCATTGATCGCCGCATCCCCCTGGGTTGATCTTACAATACAATGCCCGCTGCTTCAAGGTTTTTTATACTTTGGCCGAGATTTATCGCCATTTTTTCAATACGTGCGGTACCGCACTATCGTTTTTTCAGTAACACGGAGCCATCCCTGAATTACACACACCTGGGTTGGATCATTCTGTTTGAATTGAAAGGGAGTGGGGAAGCGGTGTATTTTTTTACAGACTGTCCTTGCCGGCACTAATTTAAATTGACTGGCGCCCGGGCGTATTGTTACATGCGCAGAGAGAAATGAGCACGGTGGTGGGATGTTACTATGAAAAAAATTGCAATCGGCGCAGCTGTTATCGCACTGGGATTGATTCTCTATTTCGTGTGCGGCTCACAGGATGACGCCCGCAATAATCCATCCCCGCTTCTTCTCGACTCGCCCGGTGAGGGGACACGGGCTGACGGCGAGAGCGGCGGGAGCGCCGCGGGCGAAGGAGCGGGCGACGCCGGCGTAACAGATGACGATGATTCGTCGAAAAAAGTCCCGGCCGATACCATCAGCTTTTTCCTGGCCAGGGAGCGGGTCAACTATTCCTTCCCGGCCATTGGTAATTTCAGGAAAATGTCGGCAACCACCGAGATGACCGGATATGTCGCGAACTTCGCGGCGGACAGCGGCGTGATCCATACCGGGGACCAGTCGAAGCTCAGCAACGTGATCTCGATTTTGCTGCCGACCGATGTGGCCCCGGGCACGTATACCGAGAAATCTCCAAACTTCATGGTCCAGCTATTCGGCCAGGAGGCCGGGACGCTCTACAGCCTGGACCAAAACTGCTCGTTCACGATGACGGTCGACGAGTGGGGCGGGCCGGGCGGCAGGGCGAGGGGGACCTTTTCCGGCGAGCTGAAGGCCGACGGATCATCAACGATAATCAGCATCAACGACGGCAGGTTCGAGGCGGGCATCCAGTAGCTGTTATTTCTATTCATGCAGGCAGGTTCCGGTAATTTTATCGGGCGGCTTCTCTTTCCTCTTGACTTCCTGTTCACCTGCCTGAAAAATGATCAGAAAAACGCAGCTCTATGCCGGCGGTTTTGAGAGGAGCATATGTCCGTTAATCCCCTTGTCCAACTAATGAGCCCGAAATCAATCGCCACCGTGGGGGCGGGAAATAATTTCATGAAGATGGGCACCATGCACGCCCTGAGCATGATAAAGGACGGCTTCAAGGGAAATGTATACCCCATACATCCGCGCGATGAATCCATACTGGGACTTAAAGCCTATCCATCGGTAGAAGCGCTCCCTGAAGCGCCGGACCTGGCGTTCCTTGTCGTTCCCTCGGTCGAAGTCGTGCGCCTCATGGAGGAGTTCGGCCGGAAGGGGACTAAAAGCGCGATTATCATAACGGCCGGGTTCGGCGAGATGGGCGAAGAGGGCCGGCGCATGCAGGAACGGCTTATCGAGATTTCCGCCCGATACGGCATCCGCTTCCTGGGCCCAAACTGCATGGGAATAATCAATACGGCACTGTCGCTGAATACAACCGTCATGCCATATACCCACGGCCCGGGCAACCTTGGTTTCGCCTCGCAGAGCGGCACCTACGTGACGCAATCGATACCGTATCTCGGCAAGCGCGGGATACGGTTCAGCAAGGCGATCAGCGTGGGGAATAGCGCGAATATTGATATTATCGATGCGCTCGAGTATCTCGGCGAGGACGAACAGACCAGGGCTATCTCACTGTACATCGAGGGGATCAGGGACATCCCCCGGTTTATCGGGGTGGCCCGCGCCATCACGCCGCGCAAACCGGTCCTGGCCCAGTATATCGGCGGTTCGGGCGCGGGCGCGCGCTCCGGCCTGAGCCACACCGGCTCGATGGCGGCCCCGGACCACCTGTATGAAGGCCTCTTCCGGCATGCCGGCATCGTGAGAGTGCATTCCATCGAGGAGCTCTACCATTATGGAAACGCGCTCGCGTCCCAGCCCCGTCTCGAGGGCAGAAGGATCGGCGTTCTTACCAACTCCGGCGGCCCCGGATCCGCCATAGCCAACGCCCTGGAAGAGGGAGGGCTCGAGGTCCCCGAGTTTTCGGCCGGCCTCAGGGAAAAACTGAGGCCCCTCATGCCGCCTCATGCCCCGTGCGGCAATCCGGTGGACCTCACCTTCAGCATGGACATCGAGGTGCTCTCCCGCAAGATCCCGGAGATCGTTCTCGCAAGCGGCGAGGTTGACGCCATCGCCATTCACGGCGTGCTTCGCTCGGGCTACATCAGGGCGGCCTATGATCATTTTAAAGAATTTATCAACAACGCGCCGGTCGATGTACTGCTTAACAGCGTGCCAAACTCGTCGGAAGGAAACGTATCCATAGCCCGCTTCGGCAAGCCGATCTCAATATCCAGCTTCTACGACCGTGACGACGACTACACGACCGCATACCAGGACAACGGCATACCGGTGTTCGATTCCCCGGAGAAGGCGGCCGGAGCGATCGTCTGCATGAACCGGTACCGGGAGGTGCTTCAGCGCAAGCCCTGGAAGCCGGTCGCAGTCCCGCAGCCGCCGGCCGAAGCATCGAGGCTGGTCGCCGCCTGCGCCGGGAAGGGACAGCGCAACATGGACGAGCACGAGTCGAAGCTTTTCCTGGACGCATGGGGCATCCCGGTTACCCGCGAGGTGATCGCCTCGACCGAAGAGGAGGCCGTTGCTGCTGCCGAAAGACTGGGGTTTCCCCTTGTGATGAAGGCCAGCGCCGCTGATATTCTGCACAAGACCGGGAAGGGGCTCATTCACCTGAGCCTTAAATCGCGTGAGGAGGCCATCTCCTCATACCGGGCAATTCAGAAGTCGGCCGGGGTTTCCGTCCCCGTTATCCTCTATCGCATGGTGAGCGGGGACCGCGAGCTTGTCGCCGGCGTTGTCCGCACCCCGGGGTTCGGGCCGGGCGTCATGTTCGGGGTCGGCGGTATTTTCACGGAAGCCCTCGGCGACACGGTATTCAGGCCCGCCCCGCTGTCCGAGGAGGACGCCGCGGAGATGGTTCGCGACATCAGGTCCCGGAAGCTCCTGGGCAGGTTCCGCGGTATGCCGGAGGTCAACATCATTTCCCTGTCCCGCGCCCTGCACCGGTTGAGTCTTATCCCTATCGCCCATCCTGAGATCGGGGAGATCGACATAAACCCGATCATTATAGAAGGCTCGGAACCGATCGCAGTTGACGCGCTGGTGATATTCGGCGGGAGCAGGCAGAATGCCGCACAAAAAAAGGCAGTCGCGCCCGGTGTAGAGGGAAAGCTCACTAATTAGCGTCCCGGCAGCAGATTGAGATAATTTTGCCCGGAAGCAGAAAATGTTATTGCCGGTGAACGGAAATTACAGTACTTTAGAAAAAACTTAATATACGAGAGACCGGTATGCCCATATATGAATTCACCTGCGAAGCCTGCGGCGAGTGTTTTTCCGAAATACGCCGTATCGGTGACGACAAAGAGGTCCCCTGCCAGAAGTGCGGTTCTACGAACACGCGCAAACTGATTTCCAGCTTTTCCGCCGTAACCTCCGGGTCGTCACCTGACTGCCCCTCCGCATCATCCTGCTCCCACGCGGGGGGGGGTGGTTGAAGGGTTGGACACTAGGCCCGTGCGGCCTTACAGCCCCGTAATCCAGCTTTTCACAATACCGTCCATCACGCTTTTGGCCCTGTTCGTCCAGGCGTATACCCGCGCCATGGATGCCTTGCTCCTCCGGTTCGGGTCTGCATCGTACTGTTCCCGCGCAGTAATGTCATTGATGAATATGACAAAGGCTATATTGCGCTTTGAGGCCGTATACAGGTAGCCTGCAAGAGTGAGAACGTAATTAATCGAGCCGGTCTTGGCCAGGACGCGGAGCGCGGTCTCCGGATCGTCAAGCCTGTTGGCGAGCGAACCCTCCCATCCGGAGGCGGGCAGGAGGTATCTGAATTTTTTTCCGTTGTAGTCCTGCGCGTCAGCATATGCGAGTATGGCCGTCATCTGCTCCGGCGTGATCCTGTTCCTGACCGTGAGTCCCGACCCGTTGACGGCGCTGAGGCCCTTCCAGCTTATCCCGTCCAGTTTGTCTTCAAGATACGCGAACACGGCGCGGGACGACTCGTCGACAGGAAGGGCCTTCCCTGAAAGCTTTTTTGCGGCCGAGAGTGACATGAGCTCGGCCATCAGGTTGATGCTGTAGGTAAGGGTGATGTCAGCGATACCGGTGAGGGGGATCCCCTCGTGAACGAGGATCGCAGAGGCGCCGTCAGGCATGGTCCCGGCTTCCGGACGGGGTAGCCGTATCCCCCGCATGGCGCACATCGAGGCGAAAGTGCTCGCGGTGTAGAGAGCGGGATTTTTAACCGGGAGCCGGTCGGTTCCGCCCCTTTTTTCCTCCGGCGACAGGAACCACGACTCGATCCCGCCGTTGTTGCGGTAGGAGAAGGTGATATTGTCGCCCAGCTTTTCGCGGGAAAGGCCGGCGCGGTTGACCGGGAGGCTCGGCGTCAGCCGGAATGTCATCGCGTTCATGTCGCGGTCCGGCTTCCAGTCCGCGATGACCGAGTTGTAATCAAGGGAGAGCGCGCTCAGTCCCGAGTTGTACGGCATGTCCGGCTCCATGGATCCGTTTATGCTCGTGGTACTGGCAAGGTCGGACTCGTCATACACGAACCTGCCTGACACTGAGGATATGCCTTTTTTCTTCAAATGATCCGCCATGGCCATCAGGTCAGCCATGGTGAGGAGCGGGTCGCCCGTGCCCTTGAGGTACAGTGTCCCATCGAGAACACCGTCGCTGATCGATCCTTCGTATCCCAGGTATGTCTTGAACCGGTAATCCGGGCCCAGCACGTTCAGCGCCGTGACCGTAATCGGTACCTTGGTCGTGGACGCGGGTATGAAAGCGACAGAGGAGTTGTGGCCCGCGATCGCCGTGTGCATATCGAGGTCATAGAGCATGAAGCCGACCTGTGCGGGCGGGATGCCGCCCATCAGGGCGAGTTCCTGTTCGGAGGCCGTCCTGCCGCCGTCCAGGGTTACATCGACATCTGCCGGCCTGAACCCGCAGCCGGACGGCATGGCTGCGATGGCCACCATGATCATGGGAATCAGTATGCGTGAAATGATTGACACCGGTTTCTCCTTAATCTGGACCTGCTGCCGGTATGGTGACGGCAGGCCGTCCGCCGGTCAATTAAAAATGGGTTTTGGCAGTGAAAATGAGATGACAGATAAAGCGCGGCCTGCAAGGATCAGCAGGTGCCGATGAGCCGTCCGGAGAGTATGAAACAGTACGATTATATCGAGTCAGACGATGCTTACGATATGGGCGTTGAATGGATGCGGAACGGCAATATCGAGAAGGCGATCGCCTGCTTTAACCATGCCATCGAACTCAACCCCCGCTTCAGCTATGCCTATATCATGATGGCCCGCGCCCACGCTTCAAAGAAGGATTTTACCGGGGCTATCCATGTCCTGAAAAAGGCCACCCGAACGGATCCGGAGTTCGACCGGCTACCGTATCTCATGGCAAAGTATTCGTATAAAAACGGGGACTATAAAAACGCCCTGATGTTCATAGAAAAGGCGCTCGAGAGAGAAGAGAAGGAGCTCTACCTGCTGGCAAAGAGTATTATAGAGGAAATGTATCATCGCAGGTAGCAGGCGGCGCAGGTACGCGCCGCCTGAACCCTCTAAAAGGCAGCAGTTACGCCGAAAACCAGGTAGTGGAATAGCGAAAACGTGTAGACCTTCGAGTTCTTGGCCCCACCTTCCAGAATCCGGTACCCGGTCCTGATCGTCATATGATCGTCTATATGATACTGGAATGCGGCCATGATATCCTCGGCCCGTCCCTGGGGTCCCACCAGCCAGTCCGCGTCAAGAAGAAAGCTGAATTTCGGAACGAACTTCCACTGGAGCCGAACATTTATGAGGGGGACGAACCCCAGGTCGGGCCTTGTCGTTTTGAAGCCCATGCTGTCGAGCCTGATAAAGGCATCCCGTATCTTGCCGGTCAGGCCCAGCCCGAACTCCACACTGTCATTTAGCACTATATCGTACCGGTAGGTAATACGAAACGAGTTGAACTTGAAGGTGCCCTTGATGTGTGCGCCGGGCAGAAAGAGTCTCTGCCGGAACAGAAGGAAGCGGTCCGAGCTGCCCTCTGACTCGATTTTAAGGGGCGCGGCCAGCAGCGAGATCGTGTGCCGGTCCTTGATGGTATAGCCGGCGCGGACACGGAGAAAGTACCACGGGTTGGTCCGCAGTACGCCGGTAAATGAGAACGGGGTACCGTATTCTCCGTTTATTTTTGCGTCATTTTTCCCGGTGAATACGGGGCCGGTTTCAACATCGAGGAACGGTCCCGCCTGCAACGGCAGAGAGATGGCCGCGGTAAGCAACGACGCATAACAAAATAGTTTCATCATGTGCTCCATGGGAAGATTTTGAAGAACATTAGTAACTTCTAAAATATAGCGAATTCATGAATGAGCGTCAATATGCCAGGAATATTTTTGTTGCAAATATTGCGTATTGTTCATTGCATTGAAACGGACTGCGCCATGGTGCGATTGCATACAGTTAACAGGACAGGGCGCTTTCGCAATCAATACAAAAACTTTTGGGGAGCGGTTATCAAATGAACAAAAAGGAAGTGCATGCATTAATGGAATACCTGGGCAGCTTTAAGCTCGTTGGATTCAACGAGGTGGAGCGGATGAAATACCTGAATTTTTCTCTGGACCGCTTTCTCAAAACGCTCGAGCTCTTTCCGGAAGGGATCAATGCGACCAGCCGCGTCCTCGAGCTGGGGGCGAGTCCTTATTTCATGAGCATGTTGATCGAAAAGACCTTTGGATGCCGCCCGGACCTGGCGAATTATTTCGGCAACCAGAAGTACAAAGAAGCAAAGCAGACCCTGGTAAGCGAGACGCTCAAGGATAAGCGTGTCTTGTCCTTCCGGGAATTCAACGTCGAGAAAGACGTGTTCCCCTATAAAAAGGAGTCATATGACCTGGTTGTATTCTGCGAGATAATCGAGCACCTCACCGTTGATCCGGTGCATTCACTCGTGCAGATCAACCGCATACTTAAAAAAGGCGGGCACATGATCATTACCACGCCAAACGCGCTCCGCTACGAGAATATAGCGAAGCTCATACTGGGAAAGAACATATATGACCACTATTCCGGGTACGGCGCGTACGGCCGTCATAACCGTGAGTACACTCCGGTGGAGCTGCGCCTCCTGGTCGAGGCGCTCGGCTTCAGTGTGACGCGGCTCTACACGAAGGTGACCGGCTCGATCAATATCGAGGGGCTGTCCATCAAGCGGTTCCGCGGGCTCCTCCAGCTCCTGACAACAAAAAACCGGGGTAGCAATATATTTCTGCTCGCCCGCAAGGAAGCGGAGGCCGGACCGGTATACCCCGGCTGGCTCTTCGAAAGCATGCATTCAAAAGCCGCCAACAAGAAGAAGTAGCCGGAGAACGCCCCCGGGCGGTGACGCAGACCGTGGAGCTTGCAATGAAAGAACCGGGACACTGGTTTATATACATGCTGGAATGCGAGAACGGGTCCTTCTATACCGGCCTGACCGACGACATTGCCCGCCGCTTCGATGAGCACTTCCGGGGAACGGCGAAGGCAAAATACACGAGGAGCTTCAGGCCGGTGAGAATAGCCCGGTGCTGGCGCCTTGCCGGCACCCGCGGCGATGCTCAGAAGGTTGAGCGGGCCATCCAGCGGATGGACAGGAAGGGCAAGGAAGGGCTGGTAGCCGAACCCGGCATCATTCATGACATCCTCCGGAACGCAGATAAGCTCGAGATTGTACCGTATGATGCGGCACCCGGTGAACAGGAAGAGCGGGACATCACCCGCTACCGGCCCGGCGCCGGTGACACAACCGGCAATCCCTACCTGGAAGAGGTACTCTCCCTGGTCCGGGCGGGACGGCGCGCCGGCCGCGAGGCCCTGATGCAAGCCCTTGCCGAAAAGAGGGGAGAGCTGATCTCGCGCTACGCCTTTCCAATACCTACGCCCGATATCGTTGAACAAATCGTTCGCCGCTCGCCCCTTATAGAGATAGGGGCGGGGAGCGGGTACTGGGCACTGTGCCTGAGGGAGGCCGGTGCCGACATCATCGCCTGCGACATCAGGCCGCCGGGTGAGGAGCTGCCCTGGGACCCTCTGGCCGGTAACCGATGGTTCGAGGATGAATGGTTTAACGTAACGGAGGGGGACGCCTCCATGGCCGGCCGTCACCCTGAGCGTTCCCTGTTCCTCTGCTGGCCCCCGCTTCACGATCCGATGGCGATGGACGCACTGACCTCCTACCGGGCTGCGGGAGGAAAAACACTCGTATATATAGGCTCACCCGGTTCCTCCGGCGACGAGGCCTTTCATCGAGAGCTGTCCGCGATCTCGCCGGAGCTTTCGGTCGGGCTCTGGTCGTGGCCCGGGATCGGAGAGAGATTGATGGTTTACAGCTTCTGAAAGTTTCCTGAAAAACTCCTTCGTGGAGTTTTTCAGGGTCGGTTTTGCGAAGTCAATCCGCAAAACCTTACGTTTTTCTCGGCCAATGCCTCGAAAAACGGCGATACATCCTTGTATCGCTTAGCAGTTTGCTGTTTTTCAGCAAACTGCTAATAGGAGTTGCGATATGTCATTGCGGGGAGCCCTTCGACAGGCTCAGGGTAAACACCGTGACCGGCCCCTGAGCGAAGCCGAAGGGCGCTGCGCTCGCGATGACAACTTGAAATGGCGAGGTGCTGCTCATGATAATTGAACAGATTCTGGTGACTCACATGGCGGTGTTCTGCTACATGGTGGCAGACGAGGCGACGAAGGAGGGCGTGCTCATCGATCCTGCGGGCGACCATGATAAAATAGCGTCCGTGGTCGAGCGAAGGGGCGTCACGATCAAGTACATCATAAACACGCACGGGCATTTTGATCATACATCCGGAAACGATTACTGGGTTAAAAAGACGGGTGCGCAGCTCCTTCTGCATGAGTCGGATGTGTCGAAGCTCGGCAGCCTGACCAGCAGGTTCTTCACGCGCACCATGGGAGGGAAGACGTCGCCTTCGCCGGGCGCCACAATCAGGGACGGCGACAGTATCGGGTTCGGCTCCTGCTCGCTCAGGGTGATACACACGCCCGGTCATTCGGAGGGGAGCGTATGCCTGTACACGAAGGGACACGTCTTCACGGGAGACACCCTTTTCACGGAGGGCATGGGCAGGACCGACCTTGCCGACGGCTCTGAGCGGAAGATCATGGAATCAATAGTAAACAGGATACTGTCGCTGCCGGATGATACCGTCATATGGCCGGGGCACCATTACGGCCGCAATCCCACGTCAACGGTGAGGGAACAGAAGCGCTATTACCGCTGATCATGCCGGAAGCTCAACGGGCGGGCTGCTTCAGCGCGTTCTCGAGCATGATCTCCGCGCGCATCTTCTCGTGGAACGCGTACGAGGAGTAAAACCTGAAATAGTTGTGCTGGAGCGCGGTAAGGTCGGCGGCCGTGACGAAGGGATTGAAGTCCTTCCCCTCGGCCTTGATCGCGCTTATACTCTGGACGACCGCGCGCATGTTGCTTTTCGTAAATCCCTCGGAGCGGCGGCCGTCAGGCATGGTGACCGAATAGATGATCTCCTTCGTCTTATGGTCCATGACCACCTTCATGACGCAGGGCTGTATCTTTTTCTGAATATCCTCGAGGCGGATCGAGTGCTCCGGATCGAGCCGTGTCACCGAATAGTTCATGTACATGTCTTTTTTTATCTGGTAGATCTCGACCGGGTTTTCCCTGTTCGCCAGAAGCGATTTCGGGTTATGGGCGACAACCTGAGTCGAAATGTTCTTGGCGAAGATGTAGAGCCGGGTCAGGTAATCGAACATAAGGTCCGCCGGTTTCCGGTAGAAGAAGAGGGAGCCGCTCTCATCAAAGACATAGAAATACGCGTACTTCCGGTCGCTGTCGAAGTAGATCCTGATGGCGGTCGGGCCGGCATATTCCATCATCGTCCGGAGGAAGTTCAGCTCCTTGATGCTCTGGTCGATCTTGATAACGCTCTTCAGGCCGTAATTAAAGGAGATGCCCATCAGCATTTTCAGCTCGGAATCGCTCGTGAGGGTGTCGATGACCGTCGCAGTGCCGCTCTTCCTGGTGTAGAACACCAGGTACTGGTTGCCGATCATGGTGATATAGCTTCGCTTCGCGTCCGGATCGCTGTTCGTGAAAAAATCGAAAATATCGCGGACGAACGCTTTTATCCGCATGAACTCCTTGGTCGAGCTGAAGGGGGAGGACGACACTATGTTGACGGCGCTCTCGAAGTCGCTCTTCGTCACCAGGCAGCCATTGAGCACGCGCACCATTATCTGCAGCAGGTCCATCTCCCGGCTGAAGACCTCGAACTTCGTGGACCCCCAGCTGTCGTGATACAGGAAGAATATCTCCTCTATCTTGCGCGAATACTTCGAGTAGAGGTTGAAGATGATATAGCTCATGACCGGGTAGGGGTCTTTCAGATAGTCTTCCCGGAACGCGTTGATCTTCTTGAACATGAAGTTGGTGGAGATATCCGTGATGAGCTCCCGGAGAAAGTTCGTCTCCAGGCTGTGCAGGCCCGTGTCGATCTCGAGCCGCGTGTAGTCTTTCTTGAACAGGCCGTTAAGGCTGATCCAGACCGCAAGCCCGAGCAACGTCCGGTCCTTGTGGAGGATGACTATGTTGGGATGGTTGTCAACAATCAGGCGTTTTGACAGGAACCATGTCTCGTTTCCTTTCTGGTCGCGCACGTATTCGATCTTGAGGAGCTTCTCCGGAGGATAGTTCTTGAATGCCAGGGTGTTGTCAATCTTGGTGTCCGAGACCAGGAAGTGTGAATATATCTTCCGGCTGATCGCCTTGATCTCCTCGTCGGTGAACTTGTGCTTGACCTTGTGCGTCTCGATATTGCCCAGGATGCGCCGGTATTCCTGTAACACGAACTTCTTCGCGTTGTTGAGGAGCCTGCTGACCGGTTCGATGCTCCAGTTGTGGAAATCGTCCATTTCCTTGATTTTCGACGCCGGCCAGCTCCATTTTTTCACGTACTCCAGCATGATGCGGGCCTTCTCCGGGTTGTACCCGTCCTCGGGCTTCGCCGAAAGATGACGCGCCAGCATCGGCTCCACTTTCAAATAAAACGAGGTTTTCAGGACCTCGAGGGCGTCCTTGTCCTTGACGATCGAGCTGTAGTAATCGTACACGTAATCGAACATGATCACATACGCATCGATCTCGTGGTAGCCCATCTTGCCCTGGTGTATGTTCTTCTTGATGATATTGCAGATGAAGGGATTGTCCATGTAGTTGTTCAGGTACCGCTCAAGGAGCCCCAGCTTGATGATGGACTTGAACGGGTTGCCCAGCGACTTGAGGATCTGGAACAGGGCTGCCGCCAGAAAGTCTTCCTGGCGGATGCTCACGAGGTTGCCCAGATCTATGAAGCGGTCGGCCAGGGCTGTTTCCTGCGCCGCGGCATGCCACCGGTCATAGGTGGCATCGTCCGCGTTGGAGGGCACGACCCACCAGAAGGGCATCTTGCCGTTGAGCACGATCGAGCTCCGGAGAAACTCCTCTTTCAGAAGGACGCCGATGGACGAGCCGGAGAGCTGCTCGTCGTCATCCGCGAAAATATTATTACGCACCCGGCTGATCTCGTTCAGGTAGAAGTGGATCTCCATGTTGTACTTGTCGAATATCCAGCTTTCTATGGTCCTGAGCTTTGCCTTGAA
>Ga0116149_1001924_pt1 | contig 23915 bp, 15 predicted proteins | sample AD_UKC057_MetaG_FD_89787 | JGI IMG/M metagenome (GOLD analysis project Ga0116149, IMG submission 89787) | Active sludge microbial communities of municipal wastewater-treating anaerobic digesters from USA - AD_UKC057_MetaG | ecosystem: Engineered > Bioreactor > Anaerobic > Digestate | place: USA...
GGAAATACCATGCACGCCCTTGTCCTCTCGTCGCTGCCCCTCACGCGCGACCCCTCCGACTATACGCCGCTCATCCTGGTCGTGCTGATCTTCGTCATTCTTTTTGCGGCGCTGGCCACGCTGGCCCGCTATTACCGGCGCTGCCCGGCCAACAAGATCCTCGTCATCTACGGCAAGACCGGCAGCGGCGCCGCCCGCTGCATCCACGGCGGGGCGGCGTTTGTCATCCCCCTCTTCCAGGCCTACGACTATCTCGACCTCGAACCGTTCGTCGTTCCGGTCGACCTCACAAACGCCCTGTCGATGGAAAACATCCGCGTGGCCGTTCCCACCACGGTGACGGCGGCCATCTCCAACGAATCGGGCGTGATGGAGAATGCCGCCATCCGTCTGCTGGGTCTCACCCGCCAGCAGATCCAGGCCCAGGCCCAGGACATTATCCTCGGCCAGATGCGCGCCGTCATCGCCACCATGCGCATCGAGGAAATCAACTCCGACCGCCAGGCCTTCATGGCCAAGGTCAACGAAGCCGTCAGCGTCGAGTTGGAGAAGATCGGGCTGGCGCTCATCAACGTCAACATTCGCGACATCGAGGACGAGTCCGGCTACATCCAGGCCCTGGGGCGAAAGGCCGCCGCCACCGCCATCAATCAGGCCAACGTCGACGTCGCCGAGCAGGAGCGGATCGGGCAGATCGGTGTGGCCGAACGCCAGAAGGAAAAACGCATCGCTGTGGCGGCCGCCAACGCCGCCGCCGAGATCGGCGAGGTCTCCGCCGCACGTGACAAACGCCAGCGGGTGGCCCGACTGGAGGCGGAAGCGGTTGAGACGGAGGCCGATGCAGAAGCGAACAAGGCTGCCTACCGCGCCAGCCAGCACGTGGCGGAACAGCAGGCCCGCGGCAAGGCGGAGTCGGCCGCCAAGGAAGCCGACGGCGCCATTCGCGTCTCGCAGGAACTGGCCCAGAAGAAGGCCGAGGAGGCCAAGGCACAGCGCGAGACGGCCCGGCTGAACGCGGAAGTGGTCGTTCCGGCCGACGCCCAGCGCCAGCAGGTAATCATCGCCGCCGACGCGAAGAAACAGGAGCAGATTCGCCTGGCCGAGGGCGAGGCCCAGGCGACGTTGGCCCGCATGACCGGCGAAGGCCAGGGCATCCAGGCCAAGATGACCGCCGAGGCCGAGGGCATCAAGGCCAGGATGGTCGCCGAGGGCGAAGGCACGCGAGCCAAGATGGTCGCCGAGGGCACCGGGCAGCAGGCCCTGCTGGACGGCAAGGCCAAGGGCTACCAGAACCTGGTCTCTGCGGCGGGCTCCGGCGAGCAGGCGGCCAGCCCCCTGTTGATCGAGAAACTGCTGGAAGTGGCCCATGTGCAGGCGCAGGCCATCCGCGACCTGCCCCTCGAAAAGATCATCGTCTGGGACGGCGGGGGCAAGGACGGGGGAATGGCCAACCTTGGTCAGAAGCTCATGGGCGCGCTGCCCCCTATGCACGAGCTGGCCCGTCAGGTCGGGTTGGACCTGCCGGAGTTCCTTGGCAAGATGGCCAAGGCAGCCGAAGACAGCAGCCCCGGAAAGAAGAAACCCGAAAAGGCGTGAGTCGAGCCGTGTGAGTTCTCCAGGCGGCCACCTCCGACGCCGACCCTCTCGTCCGCAACGGCGTCGGGAGGGCCGCCGGACAGATCGGAAGTCATTTGCAGGCGGAGGCCCACGAGGCCAACGCGGCAACCAGGCGAGTTCCCAAACCCGGGACATCGGGATGTCGCACTGCGCTCCCAGGAAAGGAGAATGACATGCGAATGCTCATGCTGGTGACTTTCCCCACTGCCCGGTTCAACCATCTGTGGCGCAGCGGGCAAGTCGGGCCCAAGATCCGCGAGATCCTCGAAGATCTCAAGCCGCAGGCCGCGTACTTCGGCAGACAGACGGGCGGACAGCGCGGGGCCGTCCTTGTCGTGGACGTCGCATCCGAGGCCGACTACGTCCGCTTCACCGAACCGTGGCTGCTCGCCTTCGACGCCCAGATCGAGACCAGTGTCTGCATGACCCCCGAGGACATCGGAAGGGTCGACTACGACGCCCTGACCAAGAAGTACGGCTGACGGCGACAGGCTCGCCGTTCCGGCTTGTCGCGGCCTTATCGCCTCGACGAAGCGCCAAATACCCGAAGGTCCTTGATCTCGCAGCGACCCGTCGGGCCTGGCACGGAATGGTCCTGGGCCTTGAGGCCGAGGCTCATCTTGCCCAGCCGCACCGCCGCCGGGTCGCCCGCGAACGCCGACCGCGGCACGCGGGCCAGTTCCTGCCACGTGCGGGAGTCTTGCGAGGCCAGCACAATGATCTCCTTGTCATCCAGGCGGATGACAAGGTCCGTCCAGGTCGCGGGCGCCGCCGAACCGGTCATGATCTGCCTGCCAGTCCCGTCCACACCGAAGCAACCCTCGACCCGCAGGTTCACCCGCAGGGCCCGTCCGTCCTTCCAGACCAGGGCCAGGCCCGGCCCCCAGGACTTGCCTTCGTCGCTGGCCTGGTTGACGCGGCAGGTAACGGCCCGCACGCCTGGCGGCAACGGCCGCTCGGCATACGCGTACGAGTTGGCCCCTGCCGAAATGACCATGGCGCCCTTTTCCTGCGCCAGCTTCGCGCTGGCCTTGGCGGAAAGGCTCACTGACCACGCCTCGTCCAGCTTGGTGCCCGCAAAGCGGTCTTCCAGGATGACCTTCTGGTCCGCAAACGGATCGATGGCCGGCGGCTGAGACCGTGCCTGTTCGTCGACCCACAACAGCCAGCCCTTGCCCGGAGCGAGCGGGACGGCCTGCCCGGGCTGGAACAACGACTCGCCCTGGAAGCCATTGACCACCGGTGCATACAGGTGGGCCTTGGCCGGGTCCAGGCCAAGGGCCTTGAAGTCGATGTCGAGTTTCACCTGCACCGGTTGCGGGGCCCAACTTGCGATCGATATCAGGGTGCGCCCTTTGCGGACATACGCCGTCGCCAGCACGTCAGGCCGACCCGTGCGGACCGGGCACGCGGGGTCCCAGTAGCCGATCATCCGCGACTCGCCCAGGCCGAACTCGTCCCACAGTTTCCACAGCGCCTTGGGGTTGCCCCCCCAGCCCAGGCGGTTGGTCATGCCGTAGACCATCCCGCGCCACGGGTTGCCCCCGCCCTGCAGCATCTCGCCCATCAGCCCGAACGGCAGGCCCGAGATCTCGACCAGCCAGTAGTCGCTCGGCTCACCGTTGTAGTTGAAGCCCTCGCCCAGCCATAGCCGATCCACGTAGGGCATGTGTTCCATGAAGAGATTGGCGGAGTTGGCGAAGCACGCCCTTCCGTTGTAGTGATTCCACGAGTGCACGTCGATCATCGACCGCGGATTGGCCCGCAGCAGGACCTTGCGAACCCGCTTCATGATCTCGCGGTCGTAACCGATGTCGTCGAGATAGAGCCCGTCCAGACCGATCGTGCGGGCCAGCCAGCCCAGGCTCTCGACGTAGTAGTTGTGCCACCGCGACAGGCCGGCCGTCGCGATCGAGGCGTCGATGTACCCGTTGGGCAACCACTCGTGCCAGGCCGATTTGTAGTGAGTCCGCAGGTGCTCCATCAGCCACGCCGAGCCCCCGCCGGGCCCGTCGGAGTAGATCTCGTTGCCCAGGCTCCGCAACGCGGGCAGTTCCACCACGTGGTTGCTCAGCTCGCGCAGCGTGTAGTAGATCTTCGCCCTCATGCCCTTGGCGTGCGCGGCGTCGATCCACTTCTTCAGCGAATCCAGCGTCAGGAACGGATAGTTGATGTACGGGTTCAGCCGTCCGCCCTGGTGCAGGTTGATTACCGTCGCCCCGGCCGCGGCGGCTGCGTCCACGCTGCTGTCGCCCCCGGTGTGGTAGTACCGGGCCGCCCAGTGCTCGGCAGGACGGATCGATTTGACCGGTGTGACCAGCAGGCCCAGGTGGAACTCCAGCGTCTGACCCGCTTGGAGCTCTCTCGGCCCGGCATAGACCCGCAACAGGACGCTGTCGCCGTTTTCGATGACGTCGCACCCGCCCTTGCCGCCGTTCACCCACGCGTCGGGCATGTCCAGCGGACGGGCCCGGTAGTGGATGTTCACATTGGGCCACGTGTAGGCCGGGCCCTTGAGCTTGACTTGCAGTCCGGCGTTGACGTCGCCGATCCACACTGCGTCCTGGTGCTTGTTGCGGTCCCACTTCCAGTTGAGCTTCTCCGGGCGCAGGCCTCCCTTTCGACCCATTCCCATGAGGTAACGGGCCACGTCGCGGTGGAACGGGATCTCCAGGCGAGCGTCCGTAAGTGTCACGGCCGTATCGGCCGTAAGCTTGATGCGGAAGTTGGTATACCCGTCACACTCCGTCTTGGACCAGCAGGAGAGCCGCAGCGGCCCGGCCTGCGAATCGCTCTGGCGATAGACGGCGCCAGGCGCCTGCCTGAGAAGCTTGGCCGGCTGCGACTTCCACTGCGCCGCCCCGGCCGGCGTCTGCGCGACAAACGCCACGGGCCCATTCAGGATTTCGCGCGAAGGCGCATCGGCCCGGTCTGGCGTGGCGGCAAAGGTCGACACAATCGACGCGGGGAGGCCCGTTTCTCCAAAGCGAATCCGCCGACCCAACACGCCCACCTCGTCGCCGTTGACGGTGACGGCGGTGAACGGGGGCACGAGTTCATCATCCACGCCCAGATCGCTGTTGAGCCAGCGCAGCCGACTGAGCCGCCACAACTCGCCGTCGCCACAGTCGGGGAGTTGCTCGCCCGCAACCTCGATCTCCAGCGAGACTTTCGCCGGCGGCGCCCCTTCCGCAGACACCGTCACCTCGCCGCGGTGCAGCCCCGCCGAGGCATCGGGTGGAATCTGCATGCCCAGCCACATCGCCTGCACCTTGCCCTCGGGCACCGTCAGGTCCATCTGCATGGGTCGGCCCAGCCAGTCGCGGCCTGCAAGGTTGAAACACGTAATGCCCCCCGCCGGCACGACGACCTTCCCCCCGGCGTCGACCACGTCGCCGGGACGAATAGCGACCCGTTTAGCCGGGCCCTTGACCGCGTACAGCCCGACCTGGAACACATAGTACTCGCCCGGCTGGGCCTTTCCTGCGAATCTGCCGGCCGGTCCGGTGCGCATCCAGCGAAGCGGCAGATCGTCGGTCATGCGAATGGGGAATCGCCGGTCCTCGGGAAAGAGCAGGAACGCCTTGCCGCCATGCCGTGCCAGCAAGTCGCGGATCTCCTGGGCGGTGGCGATCACCTCCATCGGGTAGACGCTGTCGAAGTCGGTGCGGGCCTGGAACGCCAGCACTTTCGCCTGCGGAAGCTTCTTCCACTCCCCAGCCGGGAGGTCCCCCTGTCGCAGCCGGTTGGCGGCTAGCCAGTCGGCCGCCGCCGTTTCCTTGGGCGGGTTGTAGCGGGCTGTGGGGAACGCGCTTCGCCCCGGATTGCAGGGCATGTAGTAGACGTAGTACTCGCCCGCGGTCGACGCCTGAAAGACGACCTCCCCCCGCTCACGGTTGATGGCCGCCACGACACGGTTGGCGACCGGCTTGCCGTTCCGAGCGTCGACGACGAGCACGTCCTTCTTCTCGACGTCGGGATCGCACCGCCTCCATTCGATGCTCGCCCGCAAGGCCGGAGCCGCAGCGTCCACGACCAGGCGGGCGCGGTGATTGCCCAGCGGCTCGTCCCACTTGCCCACCCCGTAGGGAATGTCCGCCGCGCTGCCCGATTCAGCCGCCCAGGCGGGTGAACTGCCGAGCACGCCGATCAGAATAAATGCGGCAAAGGAGACAGCAACAGGACGGCGGTCCGCCAATCCAGGCATACCCATTCGAGATTCCTTTCAATACTTACTGTTTCCGCCTCACTTCATACTGGCGGTGTTGGCGCGGCGCCTTGAGCAACTCGAAGCCCGGCCGATCCGCAAAGGCTTTCTGAACGCGCTGGGCCCGCGCGTGGTCGTACCGCCCGCCGTGCGCGTGCAGCAGATATCGAAGCACCAGCGGCTTGTCGGGCTCGATCGCGTATCCCTCCTTCATGCAGAACGACGCGCCCATCCAGCCATCCTCGCGGACATGCCACAGTGTCGGATACCTCGGATTGGACGGATGGTCGAAATACGTGATGCCCTCGACGACGCTGCGGCGGTCCTTGCCCTGTCCCACCGCCACCTGTCCGCTGTAATCCATCCACTTCGCCGGCTTGCCGAAGATCGCCTTCTCGCCCTCCTGGCCCTCGCTGTTGGTGATCCTGCCCCCACCGAAGTGCGTGGACAGCCCCTTGGCCACACGGACAGCCAGCAGCCCGAAGTTCGTCTTGCCCAGTTCGACAGGCTTGGCCGGCACCTTCGCACTACCCCCAGGCGGGCGGAAGGTCAATTGGAGTTCCAGCATCTGCTCGCCGCCCGCCAGCGGGATCAGGGCGGCCACCACGTCCTGTTCCATCAGCTCTTTGCCCTTGTCGTCGTACCAGCCGAGGCAGACGGCCATCATGGTCTCGTCGTCGCCGTCGCGGTAATCGTACCAGTGCTTCTGGCGAATGCGGGCGGCGGTGTTGTCGGACCAGAAATCCACTCCCTGTACGCTGTTGTGGGCGAACCAGATCGAGCGGTGGTGGTCGTGATTGGGAGCGCCCGGGTGGCCCATCCGGGTCAGTGTCGCACCTGACGGTCCCACAAACGGATAGAAGAACGGGCGGGGGTAGCTGGGGCCGAAATGCCACCGCGTCCGCTCAATGCCCTCGACCTGGAAGGCGACCTGGTGGTCCGCTTGCGGAATGACCTCGCAACGAGGAAGCGCGCTCGTCGTGCCGCCGTCAGGCGGCGCCTTGGCGCTTTCGCCCGACGCCTTGGCGGGCGCACTACAGACAGACACGCACGCCATGGCCACCCCAACAGAGAACAACAATCTCTTCATCGTTTGTCTTCTTCGCATGACGCCTCTCGCAGCTACTCCAGTTCCGGTCTGACGCTGCCGTATTCCCACGCCTTGGTCCAGGCCGCGGTCTTGCGGGACGCGGGGATCTTGCCCGGCTTGAGCGACCGCGCCAGTTCGATACAGGCCTTGACGATCTGCGTGCCGGCGGTCTTCTCCAGGTTGCTGTAGCACGTCAGGCGGGTTTCGTAGCCCCCGCCGCCGGGGCCGAGGGCTTCCTCCGTGGGCACGTACCCCACGCAGCCGTTGGCCAGTTCGACGGGGAAGGTGAAGGGGAACTCGCTGCCGGCCTTGATGTCCAGCCCGAGTTGGCAGAAGAACTCGGCCGGGTTGGACAAGAAGACGGCCGGTCCGACCTGGATAGCCTGCACTTCGACTTGAACGGTGGGTTTGCGGGCGGCCAGGGCGTCCAGCAGGACGATCTCCTTGGCGAAGGTCCAATTCGTGTGCCCGACCTTGGCGGGAGGCTCGGTGACAAGCGTGCGGCAGGCTTGGACGCGAGAGCCGGCCGGCAGGCGGCGCTTGATATCGAGCGTCTTCGACACCGCCGCAACGGGCCCCAATGGGCCTCGCGGAATCGACAACAGCACCTTGACCGCCTCGGCCCCGATGTGCCCGCCGAGCACCGGCCCGTCCGGATCTGGCGTCGGGCTGAGGTTGTTGACCTGCGTCACGTCCCCGCACGCCCCCTGGAGAAAGACGACGATTACCTCGTCGCCGAAGCTGCCGCGGATGGCCTTCTCCATCCAGCAGATCCAGTTGGCCGAGATTCCGCCCGGCGAGGTCGTCGCGTGGCAGGCGAAGTTCACCACGCAGCCCGTCAGCTTGCCCTCGGCGTCCCACGCCCCGATCACGCCTACCTGTGGGTCGATGGGCCCAGCCGGGCCGACGATGTCCGGGTTGCCCTTGCCCGGGTGCGTCCACGTCTGACCGTTTTTCATACGGAAGCGGCGGTTGAAGCAGACGCGCCCCTCGCTGCCGGCACCAACGCCGCACTTGGCGTCGGCCCGCTTCTTGTCGGCCTCGACGACGGCGTCGGTGATGGCCTTGCGGACGGTCGCCAGGTACTTCGCATCGGCACACGACGACTTCTTGTAGGCCAGTTCGCGGACCAGGTCGTCGCCGTGGTCGAACTCGCCGGGCAGGATCATCCCCGTCGGCCCCGAGCTGTGCGAGTGCGACGCTCCGATCAGCACGGCCTGGGGTGCGATGCCGCAACCGGCCTGGATGTCCTTGCGGGCCGCTACGACCAGGTCCTCGCGGACGATCAGGGCGTCAACGCCCACCAACGCCACGCGGGTTTGACCGTCGTCAAAGACGGCCGCCCGCACCTTGCAGGGGTCGTGCAGCCGACGATGGTAGCTCTTGCCGTACCCGCCCGGGCACTCCATCCCCAACTCGGGGGTGATGTCGCGCTCGGCGAAACCGGCTTTGAAGGCCGCCGCCCCGGCGCCCTGGCCCCGGGCGAACTGCGCCACCAGCAGGAACACGACGGCGGGCACGATCCAGATGAGTTGTTCTCGCATGATCGGTTTCCTTACAGGACACGGCCGGACAGGCCGCTGATGGCTTAACTGCCGACGGCGCGTCCGTATTGGCATTTGACGATTGACAATCGGTCGGTGAGCGTTGAAAATCCCGTCGCTGTACGGCGTGAATCGTCGCTCGACAATTGCCTGGCCCCATCGGGAGACTCACATGACCGGTCTGGAAACGTTGGATTGGGTCGTCATCGGCGCATACTTTGCCATCCTGGCAGGCGTGGCCGTCTGGGCCTCGCGGAACCAGGACACCTCAAAGGACTACTTCCTGGCCGGGCGAAACATCGGCTGGTTCGTGATCGGCGCCTCGCTGTTCGCCACGAACATCGGCTCGGAGCACATCGTGGGCCTGGCCGGATCGGGCTTCCAGGACGGCGTGGCGATGGCCCACTACGAGTTGCACGCCTGGTGCCTGCTGGTGCTGGGCTGGCTGTTCGTGCCGTTCTACATGCGCTCCGGCGTCTACACGATGCCCGAGTTCCTGGAGCGGCGCTACAGCCCGGCCGCCCGCTGGATCCTGTCGGTCATCAGCCTGGTGGCCTACGTCTTCACCAAGGTCAGCGTGACGGTCTACGCAGGGGGCAAGGTCTTCCAGACCCTGTTCCCTGAGGCCTCCATGCTCGGAATGGACGCGTTCTGGGTCGGGGCGTTCAGCACGGTCATCCTGACCGGCCTGTATACCGTGACCGGCGGCCTGCGGGCGGTGGTCTTTACCGACACGATGCAGACGGTCGTGCTGGTCATCGGCTCCCTGGCCGTGACCACGTTCGGCCTGATCAAGATCGGCGGATGGAGCAACGTGCGGGCGGCTGTCGGGAGCGAGCACCTGAACCTGTGGAAGCCCGCAAATCACCCGGACTTTCCATGGGTCGGCATGCTGTTCTGCGCCCCGATCGTCGGCCTGTGGTACTGGTGCACCGACCAGTACATCGTGCAGCGCACCCTGGCCGCCCGCAACATGACCCAGGCGCGGCGCGGGACCATCTGGGGGGCGTACCTCAAGCTACTTCCGGTCTGGTTGTTCATCGTGCCCGGTCTCATCGCTTACGCACTTTATCTCAACGGTCAGCTCGAGATGCCGCCTCTGAAGATCGGCGGGCAGATCGTCCTGGACGCCGCCGGCAAGATCGTTCCCGATCGCGACGCGACGTTTGCCGCCATGGTCCAGGCGCTGCTGCCGATCGGCATCCGCGGCCTGGTGGTGGCGGGGTTGCTGGCTGCCCTGATGAGTTCGCTGTCCAGCCTCTTCAATTCCACTTCGACACTGTTCACGATCGACGTATACAAGAAGCTTCATCCCCAGGCATCGGAAAAGACGCTCGTCCGCGTGGGCCGGATCGCCACCGCCTGCGTGGTCGCCCTGGGCATCGCCTGGATCCCCGTCATGCAGAGGGTCGGCGGGGGCTTGTACCTGTATCTCCAGGCCGTGCAGGCCTACCTGGCCCCGCCGATCACGGCCGTCTTCTTTCTGGGCGTCTTCTACAAGCGCATCAACTCGCAGGGCGCTATCGCGGGGCTCGTCTGCGGGTTCATCCTGGGTATGCTCAAGCTGGGCGCCTGGGTGTGGACGGCATCCTCGCCCGATACGGCGCCTTCCTTGGTGTGGACTTTCCACAACTTCAACTTCCTGTATTTCGCGCTGGTCCTCTTCGGCGTGAGCGTGGTGATTGTCGTCGTGGCCAGCCTGTTCAGCCCGCCCCCACAGGACGAACAGATCCGGGGCCTGACCTACGCCACCACCGCTGGCGAACACAAGGCCGAGACCCGCGCGAGCTGGAACAAGTGGGACGTGATCAACACGCTGATCATCCTGGCCACCATCACGGCCGTGTACGTATACTTCAGCGGTTGATCGCAGACACGGCGTTTCTCCGAATATGATCATCCTGCCCCTGGAGCGCACGGGAAGCCTCCTGTCTCCGGCAGGCAGGTCCGTCGGCTCTTGCCGGGAGGGCTCTGCCAGTCGGGCATGAGGCCGCGTCTACGCGTTGACGACGTTGCGGAGTTCCTGGCCCAGCAGGGCCCGGCGGCAGGCGTGAGAGGCCTTGTGGCGGATGTCGACCAGGCCTTCCTCGCTGTAGAAGGCGGCGTGGGGGTTGAGGATCACGCGGTCGTGGCATGGGTCGTTCACGTCGCGCCAGGCAGTCACCAGCGTGTCATCAGCCGGCGGGGGCTCCAGCGGCAGCACGTCGATGCCGGCCCCGCCAAGGTGACCCGAGCGGATGGCCGGCGGCACGACGGTCGTATCCAGCACCGCCCCGCGGGAGGTGTTGATCAGCAGAGAGCCCTTCGGCATGCGGGCGATCTGGCCGGCCCCGATCAGCCGCGTCGTCTCCGGCGTGAGCGGACAGTGCAGGCTCAGCGCTTGCGCCTGCGGCAGCAGTTCGTCCAGCGTCTCGGCCCGGCGGATGCCGTGGGCCCGCTCCCAGCCGTCCGGCAGATACGGGTCGTGGAAGACCACGTCCATCCCCATTGCCTGGGCCCGCCTGCACATGGCCGTCCCGATCCGCCCCAGGCCGACGATCCCCAGCGTGCGCCCGCGAACACGATGGCACGGCACGGCCTGAGTGTAGCTCCACCCCCCCTGCCCGCGCCGCAGCCGCGAGTTCAGCAGGTTCACCCCACGCGACAACGACAGCAGCATGGCCATGGCGGAATCGGCTACGTCTTCCGTGCCGTAGTCGGGCACGTTGCACACGGGAATGCCGCGGGCACGGGCGAAGGCCCAGTCGACGTTATCGATCCCCACGCCGCAACGGACGATCAGTTTGCAGTGATGCAGCCGCTCGATGGTCGCCTGGCGAAGCGTAACGAAGTGATACATCATCACACAATCGGCGTCTTCGATCCGGCCCAGGAGATTTTGCTCCCCCTCTACGTCCAGGGCGACCACGTCCGCCAAGTCACCGAGAATGGATGTCTCGATGGCAAGGTCGTCGTTGATGAAGTCGGTGATGTAGACTATGGGTTTCATTGCTCGCGAGACGATTCCACTGATTAGCGGCGGAGCTTGCTCCACGTTTCGCGCGGCAAGGTCTCAGGTTGTCGTTCAGGGACATCGACCGGCGACGAGCGTCGAGCAAGCTCGACCGCCAAACGCATCAGTACTTCAGTAAGCACTTGACCACCTCGCCCGCCTTGACCGCCGCCAGGGCGTCGTTGATCTTCTCAAGCGGGAAGGTGTGCGTAACGAACTCGCTGGCCTTGAGCTTGCCCTCACGGATCCAGTCGCACAGGGGCTTCTGGGCTTCGCGCTCGCGCCAGCGGGTAGGCCACTGGTGGACGTAGAGGTTGAAGTTGTACGGTCCGGCCGCCTTGTTCAGTGGGATGGACTCATCCGCGATCACGCCGTAGACGCAGACCGATCCGCCCATCTTGACCAGGGGCAGGGCGGCGTTGACGATCTTGGGGCTGCCGACGGCGTCGATAACGGCGTCGAACTTACGGCCGCGGGCCTTGATCAGGTCGCTCAAGTCGGTGCCGGCGTCGAAGGCGGCGTCGGCGCCGAGCTTCATGGCCAGTTCGCGCTTGTGGGCGATCGGATCCACCACGCCGATCCACTCCAGCCCCAGCAGCTTGCCGAACTTGACGAAGCTCAGGCCGACCGGCCCGGCCCCGAAGACCAGGATCTGGTCGCCCTTCTGGAGGTTGAAGTCGCCGAATCCGCCGTAGACTTCGCGCCAGGTACACAGCAGGGCGGCCTCCTCGGGCGGGATGTCGGCGTCGACCTTGCGCTGGATCTCGTAGCACTCGAACCAGCCGTGCTCGGCGTCGGCCACGCCGTCGGCGACCATGGCGTCATGGTCGTTGGCCAGGGTGTACTCGCAGAACCCGCCCCAGCCGGTGGCGTACTTGGGGTCGCTGAACTCGAAGAGCAGCCCGCCGATGACACGGTCGCCGACCTTGAAGTTGCGGACCTTCTCGCCGACGGCCTCGACGATGCCCGCGCCCTCGTGGCCGAGGATCAGCGGGTACTTGTCCACCCCGGGGAAGTGCCCGGCCACCAGCTTCCCGTCGGTGGCGTTGCACAGGGCGGCGATTTCGGTGTGGACCAGGGCCTGGTACGGGCCGACCTTGGGCTTGTCCAGTTGGACGATCTCGACCTTCCCGGGTGCGGCAACGGCGACAGTCTTCATCTGGGACTCCTTGTTAGTCTGCAATCACAGCTTCGCCAGATCCTCGTAGACCTCGACCAGCCCGCGATAGGCCTTTTCGAGGATGGGCATGAGTTTGCGGTAGACCTTCTGATTCTCGCCGTTGGGCTCGGCGGTGTTCTCGACGCGGACGAAGCGGTCGATCACGTCGAAGTCCTTGAACACGCCGGCGGCAACGCCGCCGATGACCGCGGCGCCCATGGAGGTGGCCTCCTCCAGGAAGTTGAGCGACTGGACGCGGCAATCGTAGATGTCAGCCATCATCTGCCGCCAGAGCGCGCTCTTGGCCCCCCCGCCGATGACGGTGATCCCCGGAATGTTCACGTGCTTGCGGAAGATGTTGACGATGATCCCTAGGTTCATCGTCACGCCCTCCAGCACGGCCCGCAGCATGTCCTCGCGCTTGGTGGCCAGGTTGAGCCCGATGAACGCCCCACGGGCGTTGGGGTTCCACCACGGTGTCCGCTCGCCCAGCATGTACGGCAGGAAGATCACGCCGTTGGACCCCGGCGGGACCGACGCCATCGCCTCCTCGATCAGATCGTAGGGATCCAGGGGAAGGTCCATGCAGATGGAGTTCTCTTTGTCGCAGAGCGTGTTCTTGAGCCAGTTGTGGCTCGAGCCGGCCGTCTGCATCGTGCCCGACGGGTGCAGGTAGCCGGGCACGCAGTGGGCCCAGTTCATGGTCCGCATCTGCTCGTCGACGATCGGCTGTTTGACCGTCAGCGCGATCCAACTCGACGAGCCGAGGTAGTTGTAGGCCGTGCCAGGTTTGATGCAGCCCACGCCCACCCCGGCGCAACTCCCGTCGCCGCCGCCGACGGCCACCGGAGTGCCTTCCTTGAGACCCGTCTCGCGGGCGGCTTGCGAGGTGATCGTGCCCAGGATATCCACCGACTCGCGGGGCGGCGGGAACATCTCGCCGTCCACGCCGGCCAGGTCGATCACCTTGGCGGACCACTGGAAGGTGTTCAGGTCGAACGCGTTGGTGCCGCTGGCGTCGCTGTAGTCGGTCGCGATCTGGCCGGTCAGGCGCAGGTTGATGTAGTCCTTGGCGCAGAGCGTCCTGTGGGTCTGCTTGTAGAGGTCCGGCTCGTTGTCGCGGATCCACATCAGCTTCTCCAGGCTGTAGCTGGCGCTGACGCGGTGCCCGACGATGCCGTAAAACTCCTGCAGGCTTAGCCCATCGAGGATGCGGTCGGCCTGCACGGTCGCCCGCTGGTCGCAGTACAGGATCGAAGGGCGCAGGGCCTGGCCTTGCCTGTCGACGATGGTGCAGCCCATCATCTGCCCGCTGAGGGCGACCACGGCGATTTCGGAGGGGTCCACTTGGGCCAGCAAGGCCTTCGTGGAGTCGCAGACGGCCTGCCACCAGTCCTGTGGGTTCTGCTCAGCCCAATTGCCCTTGAAGAAATTGGTCGGGTACGAAACGGTCTTGCTTGCCACCAGCTTGCCATCCAGACTGTACAGCGTGGCCTTGTTGCCGCTGGTGCCCAGGTCGTGTGCGAGCAGGTAGTTCGCCATGATATCTCCCGCGAGCGGCTTACTGCACGGCGTTGCCGACCGAGACGATGACGATGCCCAGGATCAGAACGGACAACCCGATCGCCAAGGTCCTCCGGCTGCGTGCGTCGGAGCCTCGCCACTCGCCGGTGATAAAGCCCAGCCCATTGCCCAGCAGCAGGGAACCGGACTGGAAAATGGCGAATCCGACCGACGTGCCAAGGGCGCCGAGCTTCCAGCCGCCGATGCCGTAGAAGAAGATGCAGAGGAAGTGGCCGATGGCCATCAGCAGCGCCAGCACGAGGTTGCGGGCCGTGCCGGCGTTGCCAAAGCCCTTCCAGGTCTTGTTCTTGCTCAGAAGGAAGGCGCAGTAGATCACGCTGGAGATCGCGCCGCCCAGGAAGACAAGCGTCCAGGTGGACAGGCCGGCCGCCCATGGCGGGTTGCCGAGCTTCGCGGCGTTGGCAGCGATCCCCCCGATCGTGTTGCCGATGTGGAAGGCAATATTGAGGCCGCTGGATAACACGCCGGCCAGCACGCACACCACCAGGCCCAAGGCCATGCGGCGACGGCTACCCGCCTGGGCCTGGGACTCCTGGGCCCGCTCGCGAAGGACGCCGGCTCGACCGTTGATCCCCACACCGATGATGCACACCAGGATGCCGAAAATCACCAGCATGCCCGGCAGGGTGACGGCCTTGTCGGCGTTGCCCAGAAAGAACGGAACCATCGAGCCCACCAGCGCCATCGTGCCCATGGTCAGCGAGTAGCCCAGCGACAGCCCGACCATTGCCAGACCCGTGCCCCAGCAGCAGAAGCCCGCGCCCCACATGGCGCTCAGCGCGATTACGCCGAAGATGACCAAGCCCGACACGCCCTCGTAGCTCGCCCACAGGTCCTTGACCACCAGCATGGCGAAGCCCACGGGCACCAAAAGCATCGCGAAGAAGAAGAACGCGCCCCACGTGTTCTCCCATGCATAGTTCTTGATGTACTTGGAGGGCAGGGCAAAGGTCCCAAGGAACACCGCGCCCAGCATCGTCCAGCCGATTCCAATCAGTGTGTCCATGCGTTCTCCTCTTTGAACAGGCGGGTTGGCCTGTTATGGTTCGCTCTTACCGGCAGTCGCGGCGGCACCGAACCAGCCGCGAGTCCGCAAACAGAATCTCACCAGCATCAGCATGACCGGCACCTCGATCAGCACGCCGACCACCGTCGCCAGCGCCGCCCCGCTGGACAGCCCGAACACCATCACGGCCGTGGCGATCGCAACCTCAAAGTGGTTGGACGCGCCGATCATGGCCGACGGAGCCGCATCCGGGTAGGACAGCTTGAGGACTCGCGCAGCCGTGTAGGCAATCGCGAAGATCAGCACCGTCTGAAGGAACAGCGGGACGGCGATCCATACGATCGTCAGCGGGTTGCCCAGGATCACCTCGCCCTTGAAGCTGAACAGCAGCACCAGCGTCGTCAGCAGCGCGATAATCGTGACGGGCGTCAGCATGTGCAGAAATCTCTGCCGGAACCAGTCATAGCCCTTGGCCCGCACGATCCACCGCCGGGTCAGATACCCACTCACCAGCGGCAGGGCAACATAGATGCCGATCGACAGCACCAATGCCTGCCACGGGACGGGCAATTTGCCCACGCCCAGCAGGAAGCCGCCCAGCGGTCCGTACAGGACAAGCATGGTCAAGGAATTGATCGCCACCATGACCAGCGTGTGCCCGTCATTACCGCGAGCCAGGTAACCCCATACCAGCACCATGGCCGTGCACGGCGCAATCCCCAGCAGGATGCACCCGGCCAGATAGCTGCGCCATAGCGGCACCTGGAGAACCTTGATGCCCTCGACGAGCACGACCTTCCCGTCCCCGTAGCTCGCCCCGACGGGCAAGTCCTGGCCCAGCGGCATTTTGACGTGATCGACAGCCTCAGGCCCGATCAGGGAATGAAACACCACTCCCAGAAACAAGAGGGCAATCGCATACATGGTGAAGGGCTTGATAGCCCAGTTGACCACGAGCGTAAGCGTGACCGGCTTCAGGCTCTTGCCGGCCTGGATCACCTCGGCGAAGTCAATCTTCACCATGATCGGGTACATCATAAAGAACAGACAGACGGCGATGGGAATGGAAACGACCGGCGCGCCGTCAACGGTGATCGCCATCGCGTCAAGCGAACGGGCGACGCCGGGGGCCAACTTCCCCAGAATGATCCCCGCACCAATGCAAAGCCCCACCCAGAAGGTCAGATACTTCTCAAAGACCCCCAAGGCTTTGGGTTCCTTCGCCATGAGCGCTTCGCCAGTCATCTCGTCACCTCTCATCCGCCCGCCCTACTTCAAATCCAACGTCGAAATGGTGAAAGGCTTGTCGTGCTTGGTGTTGACCTTGTCGGGCCCGGTGACGATGTCGAAGCTGGTGACGACGAGCTTGCCGTTCCAGACGATGGGCTCGCCCGGCTGGTCGAGTTTGCCGTCTGCCCCGTCGGTGTCGCCATTCTGGGCCAAGACGGTGATCCGCCCCTTGGGGTCGACCTTCGCGACGGCGTTGTTGGAGAAGTCGGCCACGTAGATGTTGCCCGCCTCGTCGATGCAGATGCCGTCGGTGGTCCTCATTCTGGCCTTGGTAGCCTTGGCCAGAAAGCCGGGTTGCTTGGGGTCCAGGTTGTAGTCCAGGTCGGTCTTGGCGAAGATGGTGTTCGAGGCGACTCGCCCGGCGGCGTCGAAGGTGATCTTGTGCAGGGCGCCGTCGCCGAAGTTGCCCACGAAGAGATTGCCGGCCTTGTCGAACACCAGGCCGTCGGCCCCATACTGGCAGTGCTTGTTGCGGGTGACGAAGGTGGTGATCAGGTTGGCGTCCTGAAGCGTATTGGAGACCTTGATGTTCTTGTCCTCGGTGCTGAAGCGGTAGACGCCGCTGACCAGCAGACCCGAGGGGTCCTTCACCTTGGTCATCAGGCTCTGGGTGACGTACAGGCGCCCATCGCGAACGCGGACACCGTTGGGGTGCTCCATGCCGTCGGCCACCACGGTGGTCGAGGCGATCTTGTCGCCCTGGATCCTCAGACGGAGAATACGCCCCTTGAATGCGCCTTCCGGCTTGCCGGGCCAGGGCTGGTTGTCCACGACGAACGCGTCGCCGTCGGGGCCGAAGGCGATCCCCATGGGGCAGGCAACCTTGGTGGCCGGCAGCGGAGGCACGTCGACCCACTTGCGAACCCTGCCGTCCTTGGAGAGGCGAATGAGACAGGCGGGCTTGGTCTGGTCGGCGTAGTTGGGGCATGCGACCACCAACTCGCCGTCGGGCGCGACGGCCATACCGTCGGGCGTCGGGCAGTAATCGGGCAGCGCGACCAGTAACTTGGACGCCTGCAGCTTCTCGACCGCCGACACGACCTTGCCGAGTTCCTTCGGCGGCTGGGAGGGTGAAGCGGACTTGGGCGATGTGTCGCAGCCCGCCGCAGTCAGTAGTCCGGCCGAGAATAGACACGCCGCCACACGCACGAGAACGTTGATCCTCATGGCCTTTTCCTTTCGCATGCCAGAAACCGGAAGTCAGTTCGCAGTGAAGCTATAGCCTGACGGCGGTGTAATCAAGTGGAAAAGGTCGACTATGACCTAATGAACGGCCATTAAGAAGTGATCCCGCACGCCAGCGAACGGTCACTCCGGCGTAGGGCAACCCGGATTCCCAGCCGCCGCGCGGTCGCATCGCTCGCCAAGTTGCGGCAGTCGGAAGATTATCCGCGCGGGCGGCTACAGGTGCCACGGCTCGCGCATCGGCACGAATCGGCAGCGGTTGGCCTCTTCGTCGTTGAGCACCACGTCCCGCTCGAAATCCCAGACGAGTCTTTTCTGGAGTCGCATGGCGATGGCCGCCATGTGGCTGATCGAGGTGACGCGGTGGGCCACCTCCGCAGGGCAGATGGTCCTGCGGCGCGACTTGACGCAGTCCAGGAAGTTCCGTTCCTGCTGGATCGATTCGTACAAGTGGACCTCGCGCGGACCGATTGTCTCTCGCAGCAGGTCGGCCGGGGTGGCCTCGACCCCGCCGCGAGTGAAGACTGAGCCCTCGCTCCCCTCGAACAGCACGCCGTGGCGCTGTTGGCCGGCGTCGGTCTCGATGAGCTTGACCCCGCTGGCGAAGGTGAACTCCACGCGATAGGTCACGGGGGTGTCGAACAGGCCGTCGGCGGGGTAGTTGGCCCTTCCCTCGATGGTGACCGGACTGGAGAACAGCGGGCCCATGCCTTCCATGGCGATGTCCATGTCGTGCACGGCATACTCCGCCACGAACCCGCTGGGCGCGTAATCGCTGATGAAGTACCATCCCGGCGTCACGCAACGGGGGGCGCAGTACGGCGCCCACCGGGCCGGACCCAGCCACATCTCGTAGTCGAACCCCGGTGGCACGGGGATCGTCGGATGGTTGCCCGTCACGCCATCGGGCGGCGAGCCGATCCGCACCGTGTGGAGTTTGCCGATCCGCCCGTTGCGCACCAGTTCGCAGGCGAAGCGGGTGCCCCTCATCGACCGCAACTGTGTGCCGTGCTGGAAGACCCGCGCGTACCGGTTCACCTCCCGCACCAGCGTGCTGCACTCGTTGACGCTTCGGCCCAGCGGCTTTTCGCAATACACGTCCTTGCCGTTTCGGATGGCCGACAGGCTGTGCAGCACGTGCCACTGCTCCGTCGAAGCCACAAGAACGGCATCGATGTCCCCGCGCGGAGTCACCTCGCGGAAGTCGTTGTAGGCATCGCAGCCCTTGTACTGGCCGGCGGCCTTGTCGCGGGCGTAGTGCTTTTCGACCAGTTGCCTGGCCCCCTCGCGGCGCTTCTCGTAGGGGTCGCAGACGGCCAGCACCTGGCAGTCCGCGTGGCCCATGAAGTTGCGCATCCCGCCAACGCCCTTGCCGCCCGCGCCGATCAGCGCCAGGGTTACACGGTTGCTCGGAGACACTTGTCCGTTCAGGCCCAACGCGCTGGCCGAAACCACCCATGGTCCCGCGGCCGTCGCCGCCAGCCGGCCCAGAAACCCCCGACGCCTCATGTGCGACCTGCGCATGGTTCACCGTTCCTTTCGCCCGCCGAGGCCGCCGGCGGCGTATAACAGACTAACGCAGAAACAGACCACCCACAACATCCCCTGCGAAAAGGACCAGACAGGCGTGAGAGTCCACCCCGTTTCGACACGGCCGGGTGCTGTTGACCGCGGGCAGGTCTGGCCAGACAGAAGTCCAGCCCGCGCGAGCTATTTCTTCGCCAGCAGTTCGTCCATCCGCCGGGCCGTCAGCGGCATGTCCTTCTTCATGTCCCCCGACACGTCCATGGGCACATCCTTCAGCTCCCGGTTTATCTTCTGAACCAGCCGCTCCGACTTGGCATGGGTGTCCATGCGCTCGCGGGCCAAGTCGTCATGAATGGCCTGGGCGGCCTTTAGTTCCGCGGAGGTTGCGTCCGCCTGCGGCTTGAACTTCTTGTCGACGGCCTCGTACTGGCTTTCCAGGGTCTGCTTGGCACGCAGCACCGCCTGGTCGCGGTGCTGTTCGGCCGCCTTGATCCGTCGGTCATACTCCGTCCGCCGGCTGTCACGAATGGACTCGGGGGGCAGTTCCCGCTCAAAGATAACGCGAATCTCCTTGAGCTTCGTTCGGTATTCCTGTAGCGGAACATCGCGTTCCTTATCGTACTCGGCCTTCAGGGCGTCGCGTTTCTTCTCGGCCTCGCCGATGCCGGTCTTTGCCTGGGCCAGCCGGGCCGTCAGGTCTTCCAGCTTGCCCAACAGCGTCCGTCGCTCCTCGTTCAGCGTACCGACCTTCTCCACGGCCGTCCCCACGTCCGCCGCCCGGCGCAGCGACAGCTTCGCCAGTTCATCCTCGCCCAGGCCCAGTCGCTCGAGGATCTGGCGGCAGCGGGTCAGGTCGTGCTCTGCGTACAGGGCCATCGCCATCAGATACTCCACCCGCCGGTCGCCCGGCAACAGTTCCTGGGCGCGCGTGAGGCAAGCGGTCGCTTCCTTGTTGCCCGTCGCCAGGTAGCAGCCGCCCAAGTACAGGTGAGCGTCGCCCAGCGCAGGCTTCAGCTTGGCCGCAGCGGCAAGGGCGCTGGCTGCGCCGGCCACGTCGTCTTGCACGAGCAGGAGATAGCCATGCAGCAGCAGGCACAGCGGATGTTCAGGATCGTTGGTCCCTTTCGCCTTCTCCCGTTGAACGATCTGCAGGGCCGTCGCCAGGTTCCCCTGCGTCGCGAAGCCAGCCGCCATCACCAGCGGGTGGTTCGGCGAGGTGATCGTGGGCCCGGGTCTGGCCGGCTCAGTCGGCTGGGTCGGCTCGACCACCGAAGGGGGCGTTACCGGCGGCTCGGAGGGTCTGGACTGGGGCGCGGACGGCTGGTCTTTCGGTTTGGGTTCCGACACGCCGGGGATCGTCACCGACTCCTTCGGTGTCGGACCGTCCTTTTCCTTCTTCCCCTTGTCCGGAAACAGTTCATACGACGGGGCGTAGCTCAGGCCGGGCGTGCCCGGGTCGGGCAGGCGACTATCCTGTTTGGGCCGGCTGGGCCCGGACAGCATGGCATGGGCCATCCACGCGATAACGATGAACAGCACGATCGCCGCCGCAATCAGAAACGTGATGGCGGTGGTATTGCTCTTCTTCCGCCCGGGTGCCCGACCGGGACGGCTCGCAACGGGACGTGCGGCGTGACGCCCGTGAGGCTTCTGCGACGTCGCGGCGGCCGTCAGCGTGGCGGACGATTCCACATGTGCGTCAGTGCGTGCTCGCGCGGATGCCTCGGCGGGTCCGACGGCATCGGCCGGCGCAGAAACGGGCGCACTTTGAAGCGGCGCCGCCGACGGCTGCAGACGTGCCGGGGCCGTAGCCGCAGGGGGCGGTGGAGGAGGAGGCGGCTCGGGTGGCGCGTCGGCCGGTTCGGCAAACGCCTCTCCGGGGGCGACGAATGGTGCTTCGTTCTCTCCCAGCAGGGGCGGAGCGATCCGGTCCGGTGGCACCAGCGGCGCGAGCGGGCCGCGAGGAGGCACCAGCGGCGAGGCGGGCTTGGCCGGCGGCGCCGGGCTCTCCGGCACGGTCTCGAAGATCTGGGAACACTTCGAGCAGCGCAGACGTAGCGGCACATCCGAGTCCGGGATGCTCAGGAGTTCTCCACAGGATGGACACAGGCATTGGGCCATCGAATGCCTCAGACCCGCACGGGTCGTGCTGCCAGCGGTACTGTACGCTTTCTCCCTATGTATCGTCAAGGCGGCACAGATTGACGATCTCAAATGATGTCACGCCTGCAGATCATCCGGGAGCGGGCCACATGAGCGGTTGACAAGATCGCCCTTGACCTGCATAGTATCAGCACCGCAGGGAACTCCTCCTCCAAGAGACGATTCGATGGACCATGCCGTACTGGGAATGGTCGGTTGGTTGGGCCGGCACTGGGCTGCTGTTGCCATCAGTCTGACCTGCGCCTCGTTGGCGACCTTCCTGGCCCTGCTGCTCGGCAAGTACGTCCGGATCTGCCTGAACATCTTCGTGGACACTCCCCCGCCGCTGTCGATGGGCCCGCTCGACTTCCAGCCGCTGCACGGGGAGATCGTCCGCTTTCGCAGCTTCGACGGCACGAGCCTGCGAGGCATGCACCTGAATACGCCCAACCGCTCGGCCTGCCTGGGCACGGTCGTTTTCTGCCACGAGTACGGCTCGGACATGTACAGTTGCGCCCGGTACGCACGTCCGCTGATCGAGGCGGGCTTCGACGTGTTCACCTTCGACTACCGCGGACACGGCGACAGCTCCAAGTCGCCCCGCTACAAGCCCCTCCAGTGGCCCAGCGACAAGGAACTCGAGGACACGCTCGGGGCCTGCGCGTATGTGGAGTCGGTTCTGGCGGCCGAAGGGAAACCCACCGAGATCGGGCTGTTCGGCATCAGCCGAGGCGCTGGCTCGGGCCTGCTGGCCGCCTGCAGCGACCACAACATCAAGGCGATTCTCTGCGACGGGGCCTTCAGCACCGACACCACCATCGTCGCGCTGATGAAACGCTGGGCGTACATTTTCGCCCGGGTCAAGCTGGTCTACGAGAACCACTCCGAACAGTTCTGGAGGTTCCTGTTCTGGCTGTTGATGCGTTTCGCCCAGCCGCGGCTGGGCTGCCGATTCCCCTCGGTTCGCAAGGCCCTCCGCGACATGCAGCCCCGGGCCATCTTCTTTATCCATGGCCAGCGGGACAGCTACATCCGCGTCGAGCAGACCCAGGTGCTGTACGAGGCCGCCCCCGAACCCAAGTATCTCTGGGTCGTCGAGGGGGCCAAGCACAATCAGTCGGCCATCATCGAGCCTCGCCAGTACGCCCGGCGGACTATCGCGTTCTTCCGCCGCCACCTCGCCGGGCTGGCCGTCTCCGAGAAAGAGATCCAAACTGCCGGGGCCGACACCGAAGTCGCGTGAGTACCTCAGGCCGGGCGTGTCTCCGTGTCGGCGGAAACGCCGTTTCCCCAGCATCGGTCCCGCGCCTAGAATGGTTGGTCGTAAGGCAGTCTGCAGCCGCTGAAGAGGAGTATCCATGCAGAATGGCTTGTTCAAACGTCACCGAACGCTGGTCCTGATCGCCGTCGCCCTGCTGGCCTTGGCGGTGGTGCTGCACATAGCCCACGTCCTGATCTTCCGCGATCCCCACCACACGATCATCTACCTGTTTGGCGACATTGCCTTCCTGCCGGTCGAAGTGGTTGTGGTGGCCATGGTCATGGAGCGGATCCTCGCCTCCTATGAGCGCCGCAGCCTGCTGCACAAGATGAACATGGTCATCGGGACCTTCTTCAGCGAACTGGGCACGCAGCTACTGGGAGAGCTTAGCCCGGCCGTAGCCAATCTTGACCCGCTCCGGCCCAACCTGTGCGTGGCCGGAAACTGGGACGCCGCCCGCTGGAAGGCCGCCCAGGGCCAGGCCGGGCAATACCCCATCAAGATCGACCTGGACCGCATCGACCTGGACCACCTCAAGACCCTGCTGCAGTCCAAGCGCGACCTGCTGGTCCTGCTGCTGGCCAATCCGAACCTGCTCGAACACGAGCACTTCACCGACCTGCTCTGGGCCGTCTCGCACCTGATGGAGGAACTGGCCGCCCGCTCCGGATTCCGCGAGCTGCCCTCCACCGATCGGGACCACTTGGCCGGCGACATCAAGCGGGCTTTCACCCGCCTGATCTGCCAGTGGCTGCCCTACTGCCGCCATCTTCAGGAAACCTACCCATACATCTTCTCCATTGTGGTGCGGACCAACCCCTTCAAGGCAGACCCAAGCCCCACGGTGTACGCCTGACCAGGGCGTTGACACCTGCCCCTCCACAGCCCAGAATAGGCCCCGCCATAGAAGAACAGGGGAGTTTTGTACCCTCTGTGCGCGCCGATAGGCAGGTGCTCTGTGGCGGTCCTTTTCTTCCGGAGAACGCCATGATTGATCGTAGACGCTTCCTGGTCGGGGCTGTTGCGGCGCCCGCCACGTTCCACATAGTCGCTTCTTGCGTACTGGGCAAGGAGGGGCAGACTCCACCCAGCGGAAAGCTCAACCTGGCCGGCATCGGCGTGGGCGGGCAAGGCGGGGGACTCATGCACGAGATGGGGGCGAACGAGAACGTCGTCGCCCTCTGCGACGTGGATCACAAGTACGCTGCCCGCACCTTCAAACTCTACCCCAAAGCCGAGTTGTTCACGGACTACCGCGTTCTTCTGGACAAGCGCAAGGACATCGACGCGGTGGTCATTGCCACGCCCGAC